>JACLAC010014167.1_pt1 | contig 14019 bp, 9 predicted proteins | sample 8027881 | NCBI WGS metagenome assembly JACLAC01 (sample SAMN15725517, study PRJNA655200) | protist metagenome | isolation source: fluorescence activated cell sorting (FACS) single amplified genomes of... | place: Spain: Blaines Bay Microbial Observatory, Mediterranean Sea | collected 2016-01-19 | reverse complement strand
GGGATAAGGAACGTACCAGTATTTGTGATGGGCTGAGGCCTCCCAGCCGCTCCTTGCCACAGTTCTCCATGATAAAGCTCTAGGCTGTCCCTAGACCCACGCCTTGGCCAGGTGTACCTCGAGTGCTTCCATACTTTGCGGAGGCTGAGACAGCGGCCAACTTGTCTGGAGAAGCGGGATCAGGTGACGTAGCCACATGGCCATATGGCTATCCCCCGTCCTGACCCCATATCTCCAAGTTGAGCTCTGGAAAGTTCAAAGTTTTTGTGGGCTTCCTGATCCTGATCGAGGCTGGACTACGTGTGCGAACTGGAAGAGAAGGCTACGACTATGCGTGAAGCTCTGATGAAGTCTTCGAGAAAGGAGGCGTGCTGTTTGAGTAGGGCTTGCATCAATCACGCGGTTCAGGTGGCGACGTCGCGACTGGAATCGAGAGATAAGGCAGCTTCCACCATAAAATCAACGTGCCAGAGGTTTATGGCCCAGATGGACGTACAAAGCTTGATGCTTGCGCAGAGGCCAACAAAGGCAGTGCTTTGTCTTCAGAGCCGCATGCAGAGCTTCTTGGCCAAGCAGCATATCGAAGTGAAGGCTTTCCTCGCGCATTGTTCTTCCATACCCTGGGGCGTGAGCCAAAGGCTGGTGGTGGTCACATTCCAGTTTTCAGTGCCATAAGTTGTCAGACCCAGGCAAGGGTCAGACCTAAAATCAGTCAACATTTGCAAACATCCATTCAAATCAATCGAAATCAGCATGTTGGATTGTGGGAATGTCAGGTTTGCCCAGGTTTTCGGAGGTGATTACACCCGCAACACAGAGCGTGTTTCCAAGATCAGACAAGATCAACATGCCGACCATTGGTCATGTAACCGAAGCGGTTGGAGGCAACGAGGGGACCACCTTGAATTAAATCACCTTGACTGCAGGCATGCTGATCATGAGTGTTCAGAGGCCTACCAGGCCAAATCATTACTGACCAGGGTTTGGGTCCGTTCTAAAAACACCAAATCTGGTCCGCATTGAATCAAGAACCAAGCGTTTGGTTTGAAAATTGGCACAAATGACTCGCATGGGCCTTCCGGACCCATTCAGATTCTGCTTGGGAGCTTTCAGCGATTGCTCGGAGAATGGAAACCTCCAGGAATGAGTTAAGGGACCAAGTTCCATGGAAGTTGCCACCAACATGGCTACACACAGGTGTTTGGGTATCCCTAGGTGTTTGGATCCCCAACCCGGGCTACATACTGGTTGGGATATGCCCAGGTGTTTGGATTCCCAGCCGGAGCTACATACAGGTATTTGGGTACGCCCAGGAGTTTGGGTCCCCAACCAGGGTTACACACGGCCCAGGCGTTTGGACCCTCGAACGGTCAATCATGCAAGTTACTATCGGAGAGCCTGCTGCAGCGAGCTTCGTAAAAACGACCTGCACTTCTATCGGCAGGGGCGGGGGTGATTGGTCATGACGCTACGTTGCAGCAGGTTCTCCAAGCAATTGCTGAAAGCTGCCAAGAACGGTTTAGCTGTAGGTGTAGTGCAAGCCCTCTTGCAGAAGGGTGCCTGTCCAGATGCAATTGATAATGATGGCAAGAGTGCGCTACCAGTAACCCCGGCCCCCGCCAATAGAAAGGACCCCCGTTTTGGACGTCTTTTATCAGGGCGTGTTCTGGGATAGGCTGTGCAACGCATGTGCGTCCTTTTTCAAAACGAACTGTTGGCTTGACCAGACCAGAATTTTGGACGCTCATGATTCAGATACGTAAGCGCAATAAACAAACCAGTGAAATAATCTTTAAACACAAAATTGAACACTCGGAAAGAAAAACAGTTCGCAGCAAACTACAGTTGCTGCAGCTGGTGGGAAACTAGCTTTGAGATTCGATGGGAGACCGCTGATTTTGCCATCTTGCTACATCTTGCAATTACCAGCTCATCCACTCTTAAGCAGTGCCTTATCTGTGTCTGGCGATAACCTCTTTGCGCATCGTCGTGCTGCGTGGGGGGTACCACCTGTTGGCTTGGCCAAGAACTCGTTCTACAAAACCATCTGTATTCTGGCCTCCGAGACCGCTTGTCTGTCCGCCTCGCCAGCCACTCTGTGTTTGCTTGGTGGCCAGCTGCGGCCTGCCGCCGGCCAAGGGGCAGTTGGTGTTTCATGGGCAACTCAGTGGCTGCCAGCGCTGGCCGCTCGGACAACCAGAGTGAGTGGCAGGTCAGCGGTTGTCCGGGGGGGAGTCCAGCGAGTTGCTGGCTCGAGAGATTCCTTGCCTACTCTGGCTTGGGGCGACTGGTCGCCCCGTTAAAATTTTGGCCGAGAAATGTGATAGTTTGCTTGAAGGGAAATTATATGGGTATCGCTTTATGCTGTAATCGTTTTTGTCTCGGCGAAAATGATACCCATATCTACACGCGTATTGTTTTCGTCGAGAGCGATACCCAAAGACGACAATACCTATATGCAGCACCCAAAAATTGACTGAAATTGTTAAGCGGGCAATAAGGAAAGTCAAAGTCTGGGGACCTGTCCATATATGAGTATTGTTTTATTGACGCTCCTGCCAGCGCCGGCTGGGAGCAAGCCAGCGGCTGGTGCCGTATCGTTGCGGGGCTGTCGCCCAGCGTGCTGCCGCCCTGTCCAGCTAGGTGGTTTGCCGGCCGCGGCTTGTGGACGCCGCCAGGCAGGGGCCGCTGGCCGTTGGGTGGCTGGTGGCTTGCCCCAGCGCGGCTGGCGACCCAAACAGATCACGAGACAACCAGCTGGCTGCACGAAGAAACTTTTTGAGAGGTTGGTGAATGATGGTTGGGTGAGCGAGTTGGTGGGCGGCGGTTGCACTCAGTTCTCCAAGCGACCTTGAAGGCGAATCATGGCGTCTAGACCGATGTTAGCCAAGTGGCACTCTGCCTGTGTCAACCAGAATGTCTGGTTCGCATGCTCAGCATTGGCCACAGAACCTAAGCCATTGGAGGCAGGGGGGCCTTCCCTGCCTGCTTCGCACTATTATGATGATGAAGGACCATGGCCCATGCTGCGCATGCGGGTCCTTGACCCAAATAATTCTGTCATGATTCTGACTAGGCATGCTGATCTTGGATGATCTTGGATACAAGATCTGAGCTGTTGGCGTAGGCACTTTCAAAGACCTTGACATAACTGACCTTGATCGAATTTGATTGACGTAGCTTTCTTTTTCGTGAAGTGTCAGCGATTTTGGTTCTGAGCCTTGTTTGGGTCCGACCATGACGTTATGTGCGAGACTGAAACGTTGGGATTTGACCACCACACTTTGGGCTCACGCCCCTAAGGATGGAGTAACATCATGTGGGGAAAGTCCTCACCCCGATGGTGGGCCTGCAGGAAGGGCCTTATTGACGTAGTCAATTTATTGTTGGAGAGGGGTGCTGACAAGAATCAGGCTAATCAGAACGGGGTCACACCACTTTCTGTGGCTGCTGATGTCGGGCACCACAAGATAGTACAATGCTTGCTTCGAGTAAATGCTGACAAGGAAAAGGCCGATCAGGATGGCGCCACACCAATTTTCGTCGCTGCTAAGAAAGGGCATCTGGAGATTATGAGGCTCTTAATTCAGATGGACGCTGACAAAGACAAGGCCAAGCAGGACGGCGTCACACCAATGTTGGCTGCTGCTCTTATTGGCCATCTTCAGATCGTGAGGCTTTTGTCTCAGATGGGTGCCGACAAGGACAAGGTAATGCAGGAGGGCACCACAGCAGTCTCTGTTGCTGCCCAGAGTGGACATCTGGAGGTTGTGCAGTTTTTGTCTCAGGTGGGTGCTGACATCGACAAGGCATCGCACGTCGGCACCACACCACTTTGCGTTGCTGCTGAAGATGGACTCCACAAGATAGTAAAGTGCTTGCTTCAGTTTCGTGCTGACAAGGACAAGGCCACGCAGGGCGGCACCACACCAATTATCTTTGCTGCTCATAATGGGCATCTGGAGATTGTGCAGATGTTGTGTGGGGCGGGCGCTGACAAGGACAAGGCCAAGCAGGACGGCGTCACACCAATGTTGGCTGCTGCTCAGAATGGCCATCTGGAGGTCGTGAGGGTCTTGTCTAGGGCGGGCGCTGACAAGGACAAGGCCGAGCAGGACGGCGCTACACCAATGCTGGTTGCTGCCCTTCTGGGCCGTCTGGAGATCGTGCGGTTTTTTTTTCAGATGGGCGCTGACAAGGACAAGGCCAAGCAGGACGGCGTCACACCAATGTTGGCTGCTGCTCTTTTTGGGCATCTTCAGATCGTGAGGCTTTTGTCTCAGATGGGTGCCGACAAGGACAAGGTAATGCAGGAGGGCACCACAGCAGTCTCTGTTGCTGCCCAGAGTGGACATCTGGAGGTTGTGCAGTTTTTGTCTCAGGTGGGTGCTGACATCGACAAGGCATCGCACGTCGGCACCACACCACTTTGCGTTGCTGCTGAAGATGGACTCCACAAGATAGTAAAGTGCTTGCTTCAGTTTCGTGCTGACAAGGACAAGGCCACGCAGGGCGGCACCACACCAATTATCTTTGCTGCTCATAATGGGCATCTGGAGATTGTGCAGATGTTGTGTGGGGCGGGCGCTGACAAGGACAAGGCCAAGCAGGACGGCGCCACACCAATGATGGATGCTGCTCAGAATGGCCATCTGGAGGTCGTGAGGATCTTGTCTAGGGCGGGCGCTGACAAGGACAAGGCCAAGCAGGACGGCGCTACACCAATGCTGGTTGCTGCCCTCCTGGGCCGTCTGGAGATCGTGAGCTTTCTGTTGCAGATGGGCGCCGACAAGGACAAGGCTACGATGGACGGCGTCACACCAATGCGCGTTGCTGCTTCCAAGGGGCATCAGCAGGTAGCGTGGCTCTTATCTCAGGCGGGTGCGACCTAGGACAGCGTGGCCTTGAGATCCTAGCAAGTCGTCACATTCCAACGTGAAGTCAGGACCAGGAGGCCTTCTAGGTACGCAGCTTCAGATAAGTAGCATAGTTCAGTGCGGACAATAATGTATGTCTGTTTGCACTGCATTTGTGAAGCTTAATTCTGGATTTGACCAGTCAGCTTGCATAATCTCCTTCGTTCCGAAAAACGCCATGCATCTACAAATCCGGCTACGCATCGATTCTTGCCAGGACCGCCAATGTCATCAGATGTGCCTGGAGCATTTGCATTTGGTTTGCGAACATGACCTTTCGAATATCAAACAATACTTTCAGACGGGGTTGTTGGTCAGCGTATGTCGCGGCTCATCGCATAGTCGGGCACATATCAGTTTAATATAATGGCCCAGGCCACAGCAACAACAACAAAACATGGTTTTGGGACATTGTGTGCGGCTCAGCGCGAGGCGACGCTGAGAACATACGAAAGTTCTAGCAGCGCGAGGGGCACGAAGATGGACAGATCCCTCAGAATCCCCAAACTACCTGAACCCCAGCACAGTCCACAGAACGTTCGAAGTTTCAACGCTCCACCGCAAGCAGTACGGCTTGGTTGGCCCATGCCATTGCTGCGCAAAGCAGCCCAGGCATGACACGCCAGGCCACACAGCAACAACACAGGACCATGTCTGGGACATCTCATGGAGCTGGCGGCATGGCCGCATGGAGCCTTTCAAAATTCGTGGACCACCCGCCTGGGGGGTGGTCTGCGAAATTCTATGCCCGCCCAGGCAGCTCAGAACGGGCTACCGACACACGCTTGGGCCAACCACTCCCGATTCCCAATATTCCTATATCCCCGCATCCCGATATCCCAATATCCCTGTATCCCACTATCCCCTTATGCCGCTATCCCAATATCCTGGTATCCTAATATCCCAGTATCGGGATATCGGGTCAGCAGGCGTACATTGGGATATTGGGATATCGGGATGTCTGACTGGTGGGCTGGATATTGGCATACTGGGATATTGGGAGTGCCAGATAAGATATTGGGATATTGGCCCAATGGGAGCTTGCTTGTAACGAGCACGCTTTGCGCCCACGCTTTCTTCTTGGGCCAATGATGCCAGCAACGTCGTTGCAACTTGTTGTCCGTGATTTGTTCATGAACTGTGGGCTACATATCGCAGATGTTGTGCACCGCCGCTTGTAACGTTTGCGGCTTGAGATGTTTGCTTTGTTCTTTGTCTGGGAGTGGGTGTTACTGTGTGGTTTGTCTTGTTCGGGTCAAACAATTTAGTGTGTGACCTGTGGCTTAAGATTCGCATCTGGGGACGTTCCGGCCCACTTTAGGCAGCTAGCCCCAAAAGCACCAACTCCATTAAGCAAAAGGCACGATCTGGGACACCTTCTGGGACGAGGCGCCGAAATGGCGAAATCGTGCTCCAGGGGGGCTCAGGCTCGAGTTGGTATCGCACCTTTGTGGCTGAAGTCACTTTCCATTGCCCCTGTGCATCTGAAGAATGCGCTTGGGGTGCCCTTTTGCCCCGCTAAAACAGTTTCGCACGCACCTGTGTAGTCAATATCATTTTAGCGTGTACCGTGGGACTGGGCTCGCAATTGGAAGCCCCCTGTGACCCCCCCCCAAAGGGGGCTCAGGGTCGAGTTTGCATCGCACCTTTGTGGCCGAAAGCACTTTCTCTCGCCACTGTGCAATTGCAGAGTGCGCTGGGGGTGCCCCTTTGGTCCCGCCGGATCAGTTTCGTACGCACCTGTGTAGTCAATACGATTTTGGCGTGTGCCCTGGGACTGGACTCGCAATTGGGTGCCCCCTTTGAGAAGAAATCGCAGTGAATTGCGAAGGCTTTGGCCAAAACTTTCAAGGATCCCCTGTAGATTGTGATTTCATGTGCACAGGCGCGCCGCAATCTAGAGCGACAAAGTCGTGTGTAAAGGGTACGCACAAACTGTTGCTTACTTGGCCCGAAGCTAGATTGGAAGAAAACCTCGTAAAACCCATACCTTTTCAAATCGCACCCGATCTCCGCTCAAAAATGGTGTCAAAAATAACAGTGCGCAAGGATTATAACTTTTTTCGCACCCTGTTCCTTGAGTTTTGCCGCGTTTCTTCATTTTATGGTGCGTCCAGGACGAGGGAAAGTGATTCTAGCTTCCCCTCAGGACGACAGGCACGCACCCATTTATGACCTCCGCAATCGATTCTGCGACCATCTTCTCTCCAGAAAGTGCGTGGACTGGGTGCGATCTGCACAGGGTTGCAGAGAAACGTGATTTAGCTAAAACATATTTAGGTTACACGTTTCTGTGGGCAAAAAAACCGGATTCACGTGAAATAGCGTGAAAAACATGTTTTCAGGTGCACAGGGCACGCGCATATTCTGGACCACAGATCGTACAGATCACAGGGTACGTGAGAAAAAAACTATCCAACTCAGCGCACCTCAGCCGGAGCCATCCAACAACCCCCAATTTTCCAGTTGGGCTCCTAAGGGTATTTATACATAGAGTTCAGGACAGCTGCAAGGCCAGCTCAGAGAGTCAAGAATCACTGTTTGGGGTCCTGTGCTAGGATTATTGGTGATTTGGGCCCGAACCGTCACAAACATTTTGGACCCGACTTGAACCTCCAGGACCAGGCCAGGGACTGGCCGGGAGGCCATGGCCCAACCCATATATGTTTCTCCGAAAACAAACAAGTAGTTTTTCTTTTTGGGGAATGGGGGGGTACCCTCCCCTGCCCGGCAAAAAAGTCAGTTTTTTCATTGTAACATAGAGTCAAAAGAGTCTTGGATATTATTCTGACATGAGTTGCTATGTGTTGATTGCTTCCTTACAGCGTCAGTGCATCCTTGCACCAGATCGTTTGGCTCAAGATCTTCCAAACTCAGTTTTCTTACTGTTGCATATTTTTGATTCACGCTCGTTGTCGCAATGGCTGTCGCTAGTGGGGATGGCAGTCCTGCTGCTCGTAATCCTGCAGTTGCCTTATCTAATCCTAGTCTGCTTCGCATCCTCTCTGGTTCCTCCTGGGGCAGTGATCCTGGGTCTCCTCCAGAAGGTTATGTGGCAGCACCCGAGCTGGTTAGACAACCAAGCAGAAACAACTCCGCGCCTGCGCAGCGGAATTTCCGAAGACGAATGGTTGAGGATTTTTTACATGGGTGCAGGCATATGAGATGCTGTACTTTTTTCTTAAATGTGGGGCCTGCTGTATGTTGCTGATGGGCGCGATTATTTTTATCCGCGCAGCTTATGCATCAGATAGGCATAATGACGATGGGTCTTGTGACCAACCTCTTGGCTACTACGTGGTGGTGTCTGTGGTTTGGGTTTGGGTACTACGTGGTGTTCTCGGAGACAGACAGGGGCGAGGGCGCCTTTTTTGCGAAAGTCCAAGGCTCCACGCTATGTTTGCAATCCTTTCGAATCTTGGAATTATCATATGGGGAAATAGGATGATCTTCAATGTAAAGACGTGCCCGCAAACAAATCCAAATCTATACTATCCAGTCAGGGACTACATTATTTTGCATACGTTCGTTGTACTACTGTTTGTCTTGATGACGCTGCTGCTGTTGTGTTTCTCAACAAGGATCACGGAGTTAAATGGAAGCTTGACTGCAAAACCAGGATGCCCGAACTCTGTGGCTCAGCTGCCGAAAGTTCAGGCAGGTGCAGCGGAGCTCATTGATCAAGATACCAATGACGGGAGGACATGCGCAATATGCTTCGAAGAGTTCAAGGATGGTGCGGTCAAGACACCTTGCTCCCACTACTTTCATGAAGAATGCTTAGCCAAATGGTGCAAGGCTCACACAGATTGCCCACTCTGTCGCCAATCCATTGCAGAAGAAGAGCCCTGAAAGCGGACCGTAGTTGCGTGATTGCCAGAGGAAGTTCTCTATTTGAATTTAGTTGATTTCACCAGCATAAGACTGGACCACCTGAGCAGAAACACGGTGTAGCGCAGGGTCGGCAGTAGTTGTTGCGTCTCTTCGTTTAATGCAGTCCGCGGCAGTGGCTCGAAGCGGCTTTCGTTTGTTGTAGGCATTTCAGGCCATGGCGTCCACTCTGGATCCAACCTCCAATGTTTTCTGGCCCAGCCCATCCTCTCTCAGATGTGATCGGTCTGACACATTGACGTTGGACATGGGATGCGTCGGAGGATGTACAGGACGACAAGGAATGACCAGGACTAGAGCTTGAAGGACTTGCTGCAGCTAGAGTCGTTCTGGCGGCCCCTTTTGGAATTGCTTGGTTCCCTCAAGATTCGTTTGATGTTTTGGTTTCATCATTATTATCTGGTTCTTGCATGGTCCCAAGGCGGCGTGCGTCTAGTTGACTAGAAGTTCTTGTTAGCATTCCCAGATATGTCACATCATATGGAGTTGCAGCGTGAGTACTTGCTTACTTTGTTTCGTATGCAGAGTATAAAGCAAGGTGACTGGACGTCAGTGGTACTGGGTCTACGAGGTAGAGTAGGCATCTCAGTTGTCTTGCCAGGTGCAACTCTCTTCATGAAGGTGGAAGGCCCCTTGCCAGCCCAGCCTTCCCCAACCCCTCACTTTCAACAACGGGCCCTGGGCCAGACCAGCCCTCCCCCTGGCGCAGACCCCTCACTTCTATGGGGGCCAGGGTCCGGCGCGCTAGGAGGCCAATCTGCTGACCAAGCCATTTTTGACCCTGGCCCCCACGGCAGTTGGGCGCGCTACTCTCCAGCGCGACTGGCAAGTGCAAGAATGTTCCATGCGCCCAGCTTTGCCAGACCCACCCTGGCGAGTTCTTGCTCTGGTTTGTAGCCTCAAAAAGAATCCCTCATGTCGAGGAGCTGCAGATTCCCAAGAACTGAATCAACACAGGAAGTTGAACAGCCCACTGGCCGCTCGAACGGTCAGAGATCATGGAATCGGGCAAGGTTGGTCCTTTTCAAGGCGCTCAGTCCACTGGCCGCTCGAACGGTCGGAGATCATGGAATCGAGCAAGGTTGGTCCTTTTCAAGGCGCTCCCCATGTCAGGATAATCATGTCATCTTGTCTGTGACTTCTTGTGTCAAAGGCAAACATGTCTCGTCATTCCGTGTCAAAGTCACTTCGAGTTCAGCGACGTCGATATTTTCAGTGCCAACGCCACATGGCACAGTTGAATGGAATATGTCAGAATGCTTTGTGAGGAGAACTTCTGAAACAAGGACGTGCATTCTCGGGCAACACTGAGCTCCAGAGGAAGCGGTGGCGGGGCCATCTTCTTGGGCTGAGCTTGTGCATGCAAGAGCTGCTCAGCTTGAGCATGCTGATCTTTGACCAAAACTAACCACACTGGCTCTGCTGATCTTGGCCCTCGCTTTGTCCAAGCAGGTCCAGCATCTAAGTCTGTGCTACTTCAACCAGCGTCGAACTCGGAGGATGTCCACAGCTAATCGCATTTGATCGTTGGCAACATTGCCAGGTTTCGCTCCTCACCATTCATGTGGCGAGGCTGCCAAAGCATCTCCTATCACTGAATCACTAAGCCATGTGTGACGCCAACCATTAGACTATCGGTGAGAGCGGTGGGACCGCACTGTTACCCTTGTCAAGGGTTGCTTGAACATAAAAATGACAGTCCATCTGCTGAAGCAGATTTGGCCGCTCTGCGTTGCTTCCTCTGAATGCAGCATAGCAGTGTGAAGTCCATATTACACACATCATCTCCCTCAGGATCACACTTCTAGAGCTTCGACACAACACGCACTTGTGGCATTGTGGCAAGGGCGGATAAGGCTACTTGATGGTTGTTGGTCCAGACATTGTGCGATTTCCAAATGACTACCACTCCGCAAGCACTCTCAGAATGATGTTGCCTAAGATTCGCAGGCATGCAGCTGTTCAGTGGTTGTGAATCGCGAGATTGCGCATTCAGAGAGCGGATATGTTAATGCGCGATATGTCCAAGGTCGCCCACGGATGATGATGAAGATGATGAGTGAGTGCATCCTCTTGTTTCATTTCAAGAGCACTTGTATGATTTGTCGTGAAGCACAGAAGACATTGCGAGGCTTTAAAAGCTACATTGGCGCGGCATGTTCTTGCTTGCGGGGATCGAGCAGTTCATGCATGCATTCCAACCAAGAACAGAGTTCTTGGCCAACCTTAGTGAGTGAGTGCTGCTTGTTAAGGCAGTAGCTTGGAAAAGCCATGTTTAAGGTTACGCGTTTCTGTGCCTCAGCACAGACTGATGAGGGCTTCGGTCGACTTGTACTGCAGTGGGCGATCGCTGCTCAAGAGGTCAGGTCACTGTGAATTGACCTCGATGTTTGTAGGTTGCCCGACCTTGTCAGGATTACACTTTGCCTGTGCACTGTCCCCCTCCTTCGCCTTTCCTTTTTTGTTCTGTCATCTGCGAGGTCTCTCAAAGACAGAATTGTGGCTAGCTGCTGCTTGGGTAGCTCGCGGCCTTCCTTGGTCACAGTCCTTGGCCAAGATCAGCTTGCCACATGTGACCAGACCAGCATACTCGGCGTAGGTCATGGTCCCCAAAACGTTGGAGTTAACACTGCCGTCTCTTCTGCTCTTGACTCTGAAGGCAGTGCAAAGATGTCCCCAACCTCCTCGGAATTGTGCTAACTTATCTTGCTGACAATGGCTGATTGGGATGAACCCACCTGGATGGACCCAGACCGGATATTCGTAGACACCTAGATGCATTCAGAAATTCCGATGCGCCCCAGCCCTCAGGTAAATCATTGCAATTGATTTTTCCTAGGAAAATAGATTTCTCATACCTAAGGATCAGGACTATCTCAAGCATCCTTGCATCAGCATAAAGCAACCGCCAACGCGCTCATCTCCATTCTGCTTTAGAGGATGCAAAAACATTGCCAGATAGGTCTTAGCCCGCCGCAGGGCGCGCCAAGCTCTGTGTGCGATTCTCCTCAATGATTATCCACGGATGTACTTTGACAGCTGAGTGCTCCTGGAGATCAAGACGGACCACAAGACGCGTTTGGGGCCAGCACCAAAGCACCTACATGTTACCTCTGGCGAGCGCTTATGTATTCGTGTTGCGTTTGTATCTGCTGTTCTTATGGGCACACAAACGGGAGCTCAAGCAATCTAGCGTACTGATTTTTAATTAGGTCTCCATCGACTACATTGTTGGGGTGCAATGGATGCTGACTTAGCTGGCTTGTTGATGATGTTCGTTCAGAACCGTTCAAGGTTATGCACTATCCTAACATTCGTAGATAGTAGATTGCGAGTGTGTCGTTTGTTGATTTTCGAATTGTGTCTCGCAACAAAAAGTGTCAGGCCCAGCTGAAACGCCTCGTAGTTGGATTGATTTCGCACCAGTCTAAGGGCTGCTTTGGGCAAGAATCGCAAGAGGCGGCAAGCTTAGTGTGCACTGATGAAAAGCGTACCAGGTTGCAGTTCCAGAAAAGGTACTTCCTCAAAGGCACCCGCAACCATACTAGAGACAGAATCCTTGCAACATGCGGTACAGGCTGTTCATGTGGCAAAACCAAGGCCTCCTATCGCGCAGCAGTTGTTCCAACTTCACGGTGGCAGAGTGAGAAGTCTGAGCCCAGAATACCTCAGTCTTTGATTAATTGGCGCAATGTCTCAAAAGCTCACTGCCGCTTTGCTCCTTCAGCGTATATGTTCGAGGTCTCATAAGTCACAGATTTACCTAAAGATTTCCCAATCTGTCAACTTGTTTGACCATCATGCGATTTTGCATACAAGCGCACATCCATCCACTGAGTTGTCTTTTCTATTGGATTATAACACCAGCCCCATCGCTAAGCTGGGGCAAAACTAGCTTATTTGACCCTTGTTTTGCCGCAAGGTACACAGACAGTTGGGAAGCTCGCACCAGGGTGCCTGGATCTGTAACCTAAGCAGAACCACTTGGAAAAATCCAAAGCAGCTGTACCAAGTAATGGCCAAATCCATCAATGGACGGGCCATGGCCAGGTTGAGAGAAGTGAGGGTTCTCGGCGGCACTTAGAAATTGGGGGTACGGTCTGCCCAGGTTTGGGCCAAGAGAAGCTGTTGGAAGCGCCATCGAGGGATCGGGGCGGCCCAGTGATGTACCAGATAATTTGTGTAGCCAGACACGTGAATAAGCAGTCCATCTGCCAAGCCCTGCTGCAGACTGGCGAGTCAGCTTGCATGCGGTTGGAAAGAAGTCATTGAGCAGCGCCCAGAAGATGTGAGTATAAGGAAGCAGTGAGAAAAGGCTTGCCTTCCTGCGGAAAGGGATCGTGGCCCACAGGTCAATCAAGTGATTACTTGTCTTCTACCTAATTACTAAGGCTGAGGATTGTGACCTTGGTCGGTGCAATGACGAAATCAACAGAATGACGAAAGAAGCAGTTGCCTGAAGCATGACAGAGGAAAAATATCAGCGCAACAGATTGCAACTCATGAGAGGGCTCCTCGGACCGGTGGCAAGCTCAGCTAAGACTACTTTGAACGTTATCTCGAGCCAGGACTGCGATGATTTAGCCTTGCATCATGCGTGCCCTTGTCCATCTAGGATATGATCGCAACCGTTGTGGCAAGTCACAGCGCAATGGCAGACGTTGACTCTGGTCGCGGCGGCGTGTGGGCTGCTTAGCTGATGTGCTACCTATGTGCCCCGAAGGGGCACATCAAGTCGAAATACATAAGGGATACAACATCACCAGCCAGGCCTTGGGCGGCCCAGACCCCACTCCTTCACTTCTGACCCTCGATTCTGTTAACCAAAACTTGGTCTAGCCCACACCCTCATTTCTCACTTATGTTGGCTCACTCTGGATATGGATAGGGCCCTGGTGTGGCCTGGACAGGTTCATTCATAGCAGGCCCTGGCCCTTGCCTGCCCATGCCTGCATAGCCAGCTCCCTGAAAGCGGCATTTTACACTTTTAGAAAGCAGGCCAGTCAGGCATTCCTGGAGGGAGCATTTCTTAGGGGCACAGACCGCGCAGCTTGCTCAGGTGTTCGAAGATTGCCAATCATGCCAATGTGTCATTGGACTCTGACCTGGCCCACCAACTTGCTGTAAGGCCACATGGCGCTGTCCGGTCTGACTTGTAGTCTTTCAAGCGGTGAGAAAATTCCTTCACTACGGGGTTGAGGAAATTGGGCCC
>JACLAC010015840.1_pt1 | contig 14021 bp, 5 predicted proteins | sample 8027881 | NCBI WGS metagenome assembly JACLAC01 (sample SAMN15725517, study PRJNA655200) | protist metagenome | isolation source: fluorescence activated cell sorting (FACS) single amplified genomes of... | place: Spain: Blaines Bay Microbial Observatory, Mediterranean Sea | collected 2016-01-19 | reverse complement strand
ACTTGTACTGAGGGAAATACTAAAATTTTGGAAATATGCGTTAAAATCTGGACAATTCACATCAAGCGAAACCACATTTATAAAAAACAACAAATATGCTGTTTCAAATAGGGGTTTATACTTAAATCGAATAATTGCTTCTCGATTTTTCCTGATAAGGCAAAATTTTGCCTTCTTTTTAAAAAATATAAAGATTCTTTTCTCTATGTCAATTGTATGTTTGTCAAAATATTTAAAGCATTCTAAAGATCAAAATGCCTATTTAAAATCCTCGAATATGGATATAAAGGACAAATCAGAACTGAGATCGCTTATGCTAACAGATGTTACATCCCTTCTCGTGCCTCCTATTACATTTTACTCAAAGGACACAATGAATCATTCAATGCCTTTTGCGGATTCAATTTTTGCGGATATGAGTAAAATTAATAACTTCGCGATTTCTGTCATGCAGAACTCCACAAAACGTGAAAAGTATTACATGTATCATATAAATGCATTTTTGTCAAGAATAAATGCTTTAGAAAAGAAGAGTGCATTGCAGGAAAAGTTAATAACGAATGAAATGAAAAGTTTTTCTCTTATTGTTCAAAAATCGATGTATTCCGTCAAAGTTGAACTCACGAAACAAAATTTAAATCTCCGAGCCGAAATTCGAAAAAAAAATGATTGTGAAAAGATGATGCAAGAAGATATGCTTGGGTTTAAGATTAGGTCACACACCAATAAAAATATTATGGCAAGAAGTCTTCTCAACAAGAGCTTGTTAGTTCAGACTATGCTTCATCAGATAAATAATATGAAATCGACGATTGATTCTAAAACTCGTAAATATTCACAAGAGCAAATGCGAAGAGTGAAAACATTATCTCGTATTTTGCGACGAAGTACAATGTTAGAAGGGCGATTATCTGCATGTAATGAATGGATTCGTTCCTTGATTGTGTATATAAACGTAAATGCGAAGCAGACGCGCATCGAAAACAATCGCCGAGATAGGCGAGAACAAAAGCTTAAATTATTGATGTGCCGTCTAAAAATCGACGTATGGAAGAGGAATGAATTATTTTTTCTCATCGAAAATAATATTGATGTTTTGTTTCGATATTTCATTGAATCGTTAGGTAGAATTGCAGGATCAACTCTTCATGTTAATAACGCTATTCGTGAAAATGGCGGCATCATGGCTCTAATTGCACTCAGTCAAACTTCGAATATTTCGGTTCAAATTGCAGCATTGAAAACACTTGCACGAACTTTGTGGAATTCTGCCGGTTCCAGACATCACCGACACGCTTCTTCATTTTTCCTGTGGCGGCAATCTGTGGTGTTGTCAATTTTTAAGCAAGTCCCTGAAAGAAGTGCAAACGTGCAATCTTCCAGTGATGGGCCAAATATTAGCAATCAAACTATATTAGGGAAATCAGCCCCCTTTCGGAAATATATTATGTGCTTATTAGAAGATGGCAAAGGTGCACGGTTCTTTGTTGCTCTCGAAATTCTATCATTGCTAGCTTTTTGCACAGATAATAGAGAATTATACGGGGCTGAAGAAGGTATTTTGAATTGCATTTTAAGTATAATAAATCGTTACACTGGGAAAAACGCGCATGTAAAAATTATTTCACAAAATAAATTTGCAAAATTGTGTTCTTCAGTATTAGGAAACCTCGCGTTCAAATCACGTAAGAATCAAAATAGAATAGGGAAGCTTGGGGGCATTTCTACTTTGCAAAAGTTATCTTTTTTTATGAGCTCAAATCATACGGCATTAGCCTATATATATCGCGCGATTGCAAATATCACAGTTTTGCACCCTCTCAATTGTAAATTCTTAAATAATGAAGAAAGTTTAGAATGTATAATGAAAATATTTCCCTCGCCGATAACTCCGAAGGAGGGATTGTCAGATCCTTTTACGTTTTTGGCAGCTATTGAGTGTTTAATTAATCTTACTCAGCTTGAAATACCTAAGTCGCTCATAAATATTATTTCTGATAACATGGCAAATCTTCTCCTTTTGTGCAACGATAGCTCACCTAGGGTTAGCAATGCTGTCGCTATTTTAATTGGGAATTTGTCTGAATACCCTTCCCTTGGAAATCTCATATCTAAATTGGACGGTATTGAATGTTTGCTAGCGCTATGTGTTTCCAACTCAAATATCGTGGTGAAAACCAATGCTCTCTGGGCAATTTCTAATCTTGCGCTCCTTCGTGAGAATCAAAACCACATAGGCAAATATATTGAAAAATTTATTCGTATCGTTCGTACATGCACTGAGAAAGAGCGTGAGCATACACTTGCTATTATAGCAAATGCTGTCTCATTCCACGAGGGAAATCGTCGTATAATTGGTCGTTTAGATGACGCAATGTCAACTTTGTGCGGCATTGTATGCAATTTTGCAAACCATTCTACCGTTTCACTTGCAAATGCGCTTCGTTGCTTAGGAGCACTTGTCGTAAATGACTCTCTATCTCTTATTGCCGGCAAGTTAAATTTAGTTAAAGCATTAGTTGCTCTATGCAAGTCGCGAGAGGAAATTCTTTGCACATGTTCCATTCTTGTTATGCACAATATGTCTCTCATCGATGAGCATAGAACGCAGTTAGTCAACGACGGCGCGGTAGAAATATTAACATCCCTCTGTGGACATTCTGCGAAATCGATTGCATTGTACTCTGCTGCAACGTTATCTAACATTTCGCGAATACAGGCGAATCATGATGATGATTCATTTTTAAAATTAAACAATTTGATATCAGTTATTCGACAGGACTCCAAGAATGCAGATATAGTTTTTCCTTGCTTGAAGTCTATTCTTCAAATTGTTGAAAATAATCCAAGTTCTTTGACTTTACTTATTGAGAACGAAGGGCATCTTTTACTCAGTGATGTTTTCATTTACTATACTAGTTTAGAACAAATCGAGAATGCATCTGTAAAACAAAACGATATATTAGTACTCTTGAGCTCTCTTCTACAGAATTTATGTTCCAGCTCCCATTTAAAACATATTTTAGGTAAAACGGGAATAATTCATTATTTGTTTTCTTTTTGTAAAAAACGAAAAATGAAAATTTCTTCCGACCTATTTCATGCCCTTTTTTTCTTGTTATACAGTCTGATTGATTCAAGCGAACAAAATTCAAGAGAGGTGTTGTCACATGGAATTGACTTTATAATAAGCGTGATTGAAGATAATAGTACCCTCTATAACGTGGACACGAAAATTTTAGCTTCTAAGATACTTCGTACCATCGGGCCACATAGCTATCTTGAATGTTCAGTATGCGGCTGCAAGCAATATCTTGGCCGCTTTTGTGTCAAATGTGGTAACATTCTTCGAATAAATACATGAATACAAAACTTTTATTATTCTTTCAACTATGCACCTAGATAATTGCAAGTAAAATGTTGAAATATAATAATAGATGAATTTAAATCGGTTACACATTGATAATACGACGTTTATGAGCTACAGACAACTCATAATATATTTGTATGAGATTCAAAATATGTTATGAATGTTTCTTATGTTATCTTGGGGTCCTGGTGTATTTTGAACGAAAAAAATACCGTTAATAATGTTACTATTGTATATTTCTTTAGATAGAATAATCTATTCGAATAATTATGAAATTTTTATACATGTTACTTTGGATAGAAAGCGCGAAAATATTATTAGATGCGTTTCATATTTTCCTGTGAAATGCAAAGGTTACATTACATAGTTTATGTACCCCTGACATTCAATATGCGTTTTACGATTGCTTTATTTACCAAATTCCCACACAAGCACATAAATGGTGGTGATACACTCGTCTGAGCGCATTTGAGGAGAACTTTTCCTCCAGGCGATGTCACCGCATTGTAACACAATCTTATTTTTTCAAGTCTATTTCCAGGTTTTTTGATGACCTTTCCAAGATTACAAGCTCCAGCGTAACCAATGAAATTTGCACTTAAGTTGATTTCTGCCAATGTACTATTTTCTTCCAATCCTGAGCATAATAGTATGCACCCTTTACAACTGATTGAATTCCCTGATAAGCCCAAAAACTTTAACGTCGATGTAAAAAGTAAACATTGCTGTAAAAGAAAGCAAGACCCGTCTTGAATGCCAGTGCATCCAAGTTCTAATACTTTCAGATTGCTATATCGAGCAAAGAAAAAATCGGATACTGTCCCTAAAACGGAACTACATAAAGGATTATCACAAATATTCATATTATAATAAAATAATTTCTCGATTTTGAAGTTTTGACAACGCAAATATTCGCATATTACACGTAATGCTCCCGACGATAGTGTACAGTTGCCAAATCCCAGCTCGTTAATATCGTTATTATTCTGCAGCGTCTTTATAATATTGTGTGCTGCAATATTACTTAAATCGTAGTCGATAAGGAATAAGGCATTGATGTCAACATTCAGCAGGGATGAATCTTGTACTTGAATATATTTGCTCCTATGCTTATTAAAATTCAAAAGATTTGAGTTTTTATGTCGGACGAACATACCAGAGACAGAAGATTGTCCAATTTCTATATCGTAACTTGAATCAAAAGGGAAAATCGACGTATTAAAGCAATTTGTCAAACTTTTGTAAATACAACTTGGTTTATCGTAGATTCTACACGATTTGAAGAAAGGAAACTCAGAGCACACCATATAAGAGCGGTACATCTTTTGTATGAGTATTGCCGATTTATATTGAGATATTTGAGTCCGCAATTTTGCTAAATATTTTCGAGTAGCACACTGAATACATGATGCAGATCTATTCCGAATTATATGTTCACGAAAACGTTTTCGGTTTTGATACCTTCGGAAATTTGTTTGTATGCGGAAGGCAGAAGAAGTTATAATGCGCCTTCCTTTAGCAACGACTCTTCCTTTATACCCACGAAAGTGCCTTTGAATATGGACAATAGCTCTATTTCTATTATCTTTCCTTCTTTTGGAATAAATGAGATGAAGTTGAGTCTGTGAAACATAAATGCACAGAACAACAAGAAGTATACGGGATGAAATTAAAGTACCAAAATTTAGATTGTTTTCTTCTCTTCTAATTTTGTCGCATGTTATCGTAATCTCTCGTAAGGGAACATGGAAATGAACGGCTTGGTCATTGAGAAACCGTGCAATATTTATGGTAGCATCACATGTTGATGACCTGTGCACAAATTGTTTATAAAATAAAGTTTTTCGCTTTTGGACGCATCTCCGTTTCCTATAGAATGATTGTAACATTATAACTTTTCCCCGACAGTATTGTAGCTTCGCAGAAACTTCAGAAATATTGAAGTGTAAAATTCTTTTTCTGACAGCATGACTCCATGGGAATTTGTCGTACAATTCGGAAAGATTCAAATATACGGTTTTCTCATTTCCACATAAACGAGCTGAATCACAGTATAGTACATATTGTTTCAGGTGAAATTCATGTTTGCACGTCGCGTTTGGATTAGGAGCGGGGAATGAAAGTTTGAATACGATGCAGGCAAATATGTGTTCCCCGCTTCGAATTAGCTTATCGGCAAAGCGCACGATAAAAACTTGCAAGCCTTTTGTTACGTTTGAAGTTTTGATTTTACCTTCATGTTTTAGGGTTCGTAATGCAGATCTTGATGCAGAAATAGACTTTTCCTTGTGTTCACTGCCTAGACGAATGTATACAGCTGATATTAAAAACATAATTTCGCCTTCAGAATACCCAATAGGAGGTTTACACAGAATTTGATGCAAATAAATGAGAGCATCTTCGTACATTTCAATCTCACATAAGGCAGAAGCAGTACGAAATGCAACGAGACGCATGAGTGACACATTGACGCTCCCATTTAAAAGTGCTGTATAAAGTTGGACTGCTACGTTTATAGAAGAAGCAGCTAGGTTTGTCTGTGCACAGTATAGGAGAAATACTTTGTCCGATAAAAGAATAGTAAAACTTGCACACAAAGATAGTGTTTGAATAAGTGATTTCAAAACGTGTTGATGAGGCTGCAGTTCATATAAATGATACAAAACTAAAGTTTTCAATTTGAAATAAATAGGGGGTGGGGATTCATGCAAAGTACGATATTCATGTAAAAAATGTACTGCATCGTATACGTTACCGCAGGTAAGTGCACTCAACACCCGACAAAGAAAATACATCGTCCATACGCACAACGTAGGATTTTAGTAAAAATATGTTTTGTTGTTGGATAACAGTTTGAATAGAGATAAGAAAACTCTCCATGGAATTGTGAATTCCAATTACTTTAACATTAAATTCAAGTGAGTTTCAACGACTCACAAAATGGTTTGCGAAAGTTATTAAATAAAAGTATACTCGTACAAGGATTGCGCTCTCTCTCTCCTCTTCTCACGGTACAGTGTACTGGTACTTTTACAATATAATTATTATTTTTGTAAATGAGAAATAATTACATGAAAGACACCTTAAAAATGCCACAGCGTGTACTCGTACGACTCATTGTACTCGTACTCGTACGATACGAGTACTGAGGTCCTACTCGTACGTATGTATATACTCATATATGTACGTACGAGTACAACAATACCTCATTGTAATAATAGCAATGAATAATATTTTACGCATATAGAGATACCAGTCAGTACAATGATTAAAAGTCAGCTAAAAATCCATTATGTTCCGTGTTCTGTGGGAACATATTTACTATGATAGTTAATGAGGTAGCATAAGGTAAATAGTGTATAAATAATTATGTATGTACGGGTATGACTACACACCTATTTAACATAACATACGAGTACATAAGGTAACATGTGTTATGTTAGCAGCATTCTCATATATCTTTTCGTACGAGTACGTACTCGTACTTGATAGAATAAAAGTTCGTTGCAAACTGAATTCAAATTCTTTCATTTCATATTTAATAAAATATATCAAGCGAAGCTTCAAATTGAGAAATACAACTAGCACATTATTTTGACTTTATTGCTTGTCTTCGTGGACCTTTACAAGCAGAGCGACTACAAGTACATTTCATCATATTTTCCAATTTTATCCGTGAAATGTCTAGCGTGAAGCTTCTAAAGGACAAACTACGAAACTTGGGAATCGACACACGAACCCCAAATGCCAAGGGGATTGAGAGAAGAAGAATATTACAATACCGTCTTCACTGCGCCGAAGAAGATCTAAATGGTGATTCAAAGAAAACATTCGATAGATTATTACTTAAAGCGTTGCAATCGGTTGAAAAAGCTGACTTTAAGACGCTCTTATTTTGTGTAAAGCAAGGAATCAGTCCAAACGTAGAAAATTTATTTGGGTAATTTTTTTTTTATATGATCAAACTTGCTAACGAGTGAAGAGTTACTGGCCTAATCCGTGCTGTAGAAACGAATTCTCTAGACGATGTTAAAGTGCTCATATCTTCTGGTTCAGATATCAACCATGAGAGTAAGACAAACCTGACACCTCTCATAGCAGCAGTACACAGCGGACAACGTGCGGTAAGCAAGCATTTCTTCAAAAGACATCCATTTGTTTTCAATTCACAATTCCATTATTTTCCGATAAATGAATAAAGGCTCTGGAGTATCTTTTGAATGCAGGGGCATGCGTTGATAATATCACACGAGGAGGTCGATGCGCATTACACGTTGCTTGTAGACTCAATAAAGCAGAGTTAATTGATATACTGTTGAATAATGGAGCTAATGTGAATATACAATCGAATTTAGGAGATACAGCACTTACTTTAGTGTGCAAAAGCAGCAATCCCAATATTGCAATTGTTCGTACTTTGTTAGAACATGGTGCTAAAGCATCTCTGAAAAATAAAAGTAGTGAATGCGCAAGTTACTTAGCTCGAATGAATCAATTGTTTCAACTCGCACGTTATATAGAGCGTTTTCATTTTAGATACTATGAAGTATCTAAACAATCGTTGCAGTGTTTAGATAAAACAGGTTATGCACATAAAAGTAGTCTAAAAAGAAAAATGTCTGTTGCAATCGAAACGAACAATATTGACTATGCATTAAGCCTTGTGAAGGACTTTGGCGTCAGTATTGATTTTGAGGCAAGTGCTTCTGGGGATACAGTATTGATGAGATCATGCCGTAATGGTAGCGTTTCAAACCTACCTTTGATACTGAAATTGTTTAGAGCGGACCCCAACTATAAAAATAGAGAGGGACGCACAGCATTGATGATTGCATCTATTCATAATCATTGCCATGTAATGAAATATCTCCTTGAAAATAAATTTAGTATCCATGTAGATTCTCAGGATAATTTAGGCCATACTGCCCTAATGCATGCTTCCGTTTCAGGACATTTAAGTGCCGTTCAAATTCTTTTGTTTCATGGTTGCGATGTGGAAATATCGTCATTAACAGGCTTGACTTCTTATCAAGCAGCAAGATGTAATGGTTATCACTCAATCGCCACCTTAATAATGCAAAGCTGTCCTCGGCTTTTTAACATCAGCTCGAAAACCTGTCCGATGCTTTCGCAACACGTGGATAGTTCTTATTTGTCGAAGAGCAAGATTTGTCAAAATTGCAAGTTTTATTTTGCACAATACCATTGTGTAAGCTGTAAAATCATATTTTGTGCTTCATGTTGGATTCGTATCCATACTTGGAAAAAACAACATCATATCCGGAGAAATATTTCAAGCAGCGACGAAAGTTTTAAGAAAGGAATACAACTGAATATGCAAAAGAAAATTGAATCGATTAAGGTAATGATTCTACTTTTCAAATTTTTAATTCAAAAGCATATGTTTATGAAACTTCTAATATTTCGAAAATTAGGATATACTCTTTCAACATGCAAAACAAGGAGATTCCATTAACTTCAAGGGAGAGTGTAGTCATACTAAAGACCTTGTTAGTAATCATAAAGAAAACAAGACTGTGGATAGTTTGATTACTGGCCTGCGTTTGCTTTTTGAAATGCACAAGACTCAAACATTTTTACTCCTTAATGAAATAGTTGCAATGAATTTTATTTTGCATGAAATACGGATTGCATGGGTGCTTATATGCAAGTTTATTTGTATACAAAGTGGACAAACTTTCACCAACGTTGGTTTTTTATTTCATTTTCTTAATATTATGATTAATTTACATTGCAGATTTCCAACAGTAATCTTTACTTCAGTTGTATTCAAAGTATTCTGGACGAAGCAAAGCGATGCCTTGGTTTGACTGATAATAATATGGAATATCAATGCAAGAGTTTTGACAAGACAGCCTCAAATGTGTTTTTTTTTGTTTTAGAGAGTTATTTATTTTACACACAGAAAAAATATACAGGTAAGTTTCAGGAAAGGATTGAATGCATTTGCCCAGTTCTGACTTTTGGCCATATTTCAGAGCACTATGAAAGTATGAAGTATGCGTTAATTTCATGTTTGGACACTGAGGCATTAGGTGGCCCATGTAGTCAACTTTTGATGAAAACTTTACGTTTGTTGTGTGAAACTGAAAATAAGAATATTGGATATCTGACATCAAGCATGAGATTCTGGAATGAACTTTTAAGTGTTTTTTCTCAAATTAAATCACAAGAAAACATGTCTTTTTTCAACGAGATTCAAAATGAATTATCGAGCTGTAGGGCAAGAATATTTTCATCGCAACCTCCAAATTTGGAAGTAAAACACATTGGATCACGATCGTTTTTTCTCGACATTATTCATGATTCTTGCTCCGGTAAAAACCTTTCATGTTCAAAGTGGCATGCAAAGCCATGTTGTGGCCTCTCCTTGCTGCAAAAGTATTCCAAAGGTTTAGGAAATATTTATATTTTTCAAGTCTGGCATGCAATCTTAAAATGGATTGATAGTGTTAATCAATCGAAACATCTCAATGGAATTCTTATTGAAGGAGCAAGAGTCATTATTGCTGATTTAAACTCAAAGCGAGTCCTTCCTATTTCGCAATACACCTTAACTTTGCTACGCAAAAAGGCAAACACTTCCATAGGGAGAGATATTTTTGCAGAAGTATTGGTTTCTTTGAATGATTACATATATAAGCATTTGTTTTTAAAACTTATTCATGACGATTGGAAGGGAAATATTGTAAGTACGTTTTTTGATAAATTTATTTGATCTGGATTTATTTTTTTCATGAAAAGGGTTTTCAATGGAGTGCAACTTTCGCCTGCAAACGTCACAAGAAGATAAGTAATTCCATACGAGTGTTCCAAAGAATTTTGAAGAAAAAAATTACAAAATTTAAAAATTCTAATTAAAAATACTCCATATTGTATATGTAACTATCGACTTCAAAGACCGCGTTAAAATAAGAGTCTGATTCCAGCATGTGTTTCCAAATGTGGTTTATGATGAAACCATTATTTGTGGATAAGAGAAATCTCCAAACTAAGGTTAGATACATTCTGTTGAATTGAAACATAATGTGTGCAATATAACACCTTCTGAAAGAACTATAACAAACCTTGTAACATATAAGCGTACTAGTAAAGCAAACATACGTAGTATAATATACGAACGAATAAAGTAACTATAGAAAACTTGAGTGAAATATAATGTTATGGGATGAAAATGTGCTAGAATATCTTTTTTAATGGTAATACGTCCTCGAGCTATAATCAAAACATACAATACAGTCTGAACCAAGTAAATATAAACGAAAAAGGATCATCTTAATTTTACGAATTACTACCATACGGAAAACTATGTGGAATAAAATTGTGTACTTCGGGTTGCGTGTATTTTATTTCCCCCGTTTCTGAATGTTCCCAGTAACTGGCATCAGAAAATACATCCACCTTTTTTTTCCACTTTCCCTCCTCAATATGGATAAGTTGTTTTTTATTTTCTTCGCTTCCTCTGATTAATAAATGGAATTTATTCTCCCGAATATCATCAATTTTTCTGTTGTTCTTCCTACTAGACACATACTGTTTCCATGAAGTGAAAACACGTTTTACTTGCATTGAACTCCATCTGCAAAGTATTGTTCGCAGAAGTCTATATTCTCGTCGGACTGTTTCTGCTGCACTGGACTCTTCACTTTCTATATAACCGTAGATTAGGTCTTGTTTTTTTTTAAATATACGCGTCTTTGATCTTATTGAAAAAAAAAATGGAGTAGACAAAATTGACTTGTCAAATTTTGAGTCTAATACTCTTTTTCGCAGAGTTGCATACTCTTCGTTACCTTTCTCTCTATCAAATAAAATTAAGTTTAGATCGGCATCCTCAGAAAGATTATCAAGTTCATCTTCAATATCAAGAATCTTTTCCTCGTATTCATCATATTCCCAACCAACAGACATTTCCTTCTTTGCCGTGAGCATCTTTTTCTTTTTTTCAAGTCTTGCTATATGTTTCTTTTTCCTCCGTTCTATAACTTTCTGTCGGCGGAGGAGTTTATTTCTATGTTTTGTTTCCTTAATGTTAATTTTTTTGAGTTTTTTTTCTTTCTTCATTTCAAATCTTTCAAATAAAAAGTCAAGTTGGGCTTGATAGCGCGCTTCCTGTACAAAATATTCTTTTCCTTCTTTTGAATTTACATAACTATTCGCTAATCTGCGTGCCTTTTCTTTTGCATGAATTACTGCTCTCTCTTCACTTTCGTGACTACACCTATTTTGCTTTGTCTGCCGCGTGACTACGTCTTCCTTTAGCCAAACTGCACTTCGCTGGCACATATACCCTCGTTTTGGAGGAACACACACGCGACGCATCCCATTTTCATCAATACATGAGCATGTTGTAAAGTACCCTGGATGAGAAATAAGCGCAACTTTCCCGTATGCATCCTCGAAATTTTGAAAAGCATTCAAAACGTCTTCACGGGTCCAGGGAAACCTATTGTATGAATTTGAGGAGGGGATCTCATGTAAGCTCAAGTGTTTTTCCCATGATGGTATCATTTCTTCAAAAAATGTTGATTCAACAAAAACGAAGAAGCGGTCGTTTGGATGACCGATAACCTGGGAAGAATTGCCAGAATTTATCTTAGATACGCTAGAAAGATTATAGGCAATGACGTCTCTTAGTACACATTGGGAGTCGATAATAATTTTTTTTAAAACATTATAACCAGATGCGAATGTTTTTGTTTTTGCCCACAATTTTACTGCATCAATACCGTCGTTAACAATATTTATATCAGGGTCTTTCAATGGATTTCCCTCTAGGCTTAAAGATGAGAGCGAATCCATTGTAAATATAGTATGTGGAAGATGCTGAATGCAATTCCAATCAATCCATAAACGTTTCAGATATTTACAATTCCCTATTGATGCAGGAAGATTCGAAATGTAATTACTACTAAGTAAGAGTGACTCAAGACATTTCAATTCTCCAATCGACGATGGTATTTCTTTCAATGAGTTATTACAAGCAGAAAGGTGTATTAATTGAGAAAAATTCTGCAGGTTTTCCGGTAAACATAAAAGTCGGGTTTTATTTAAAATAAGAACTTTGCATTTTAAGTTTGTTATTTCGGTTGGCAATTTTTTAATATTATTCTTTTCGAGGTTAACACGCTTAAGATTTTTGAGCTTTCCAAATGAAGTAGGTATCTCACGAATGCAATTATTACAAATTTTCAAATCTTGAAGTTGACGCATCCTACCGATTGAGAAGGGTAGTACAGAAATTTTATTTTTCATAAGGTTAAGATATTTAAGACATTGTAAGGTAACAATGTTGCCAGGCACATGTTTTAAACCGCAATTACTCATGGAAAGCTTTTGTAAATTTCGCAATTCGTACGCAAAGCATGATGGTATGGTTTGAATTGGATTACCAATGAAACGAAGAACTTTTATATGCTTTCCATAAAGAAAGAGTTCACCCCATACTGAATGAAATCCTTTCCAATTTAAAATACATTCGCGTCTTTCTGTACAATAACGCAATCCTAAAGACCACGTACTTTGGGTGAATAGCTCACGTCGAATTTCTGTCTTCTCAAGAATATCTTTTTTTAAGTTGAGCTCTGTCTGCTTCCATTTCCGCTTTATACCCTGAAGCTTTTCATTTACAACCGTTTCCTCGTACACTCGACTCGTACTAAGTGAAGTGATACTCGCATCGTTGATATACTTAAATATATATGGAATTTCCCAAGAAGATGAGCCGGTGATAGCATTGTAATAGTACAGGTTTCCATCAATATCTGTTTGAATTTCATAAACGGAGTGGATCAAAGCTTTGAATAAGGTTGCAGCATTTATGCAACGAATCCAGTTCTGAATCAGAGTAGCAGCTTTGTGTTCAATGGGGGAATATGTAGAAATTATTACCATATCAAAACTAATAATATTTTACCGTTATAAAACAATATTTCGTGAAACGCGAAAATGCATTTTATTGCCTCCGGGAGTGGTGAAATCCAAAGGTTTTTGTGCCACAATTTAATATTGCAATAAGCTTTCTTTCAAAACGATCTCTTTCTCGTACACTTAATTTTTCAGAACATGCTGTATTTATTAGAAAAACATGGTTACCGTAGATGTATCATTTGTTATTATCTAGAGTCACACTCGTATGCTCGCGAACATGGTCTCCGTACGCGTACTTTTTATTTTAATGCGCATATTTTCGCACATTTTTATATCATTAAAATATTAAAACGAACCCACACTTGCGTGTGCACTAACATTTTTAAAAAATAATAAGGTACTGGGCACGAGTACGAGTAATTACATACGAGTAGTACTAGTACTTTATAATGCTAGTAGTACTACCCGTACGAGTACGAGTACATTAAATAAGAATACATGGCAAAATCAACATTCATCTTTTTTTGTATACAATATACTCGTACGATGCAATAACATAATATACTCGTACGAGTAGATGATATAACGTTATGATGATACTCAGGTTATATAATTTCGTGAGGTATTTTTCAAAATATAATCGGAAATGTTGCCCAGGTTGAATCAGAATAATAAAATGTACTCGTACGGGTACCAAGATCTTTGTTTTTTTATCACAGTGCGCGCTTCCATTTTTTGGGCTTTTTAGGCCCTTTTTTTA
>JACLAC010005904.1_pt1 | contig 14025 bp, 9 predicted proteins | sample 8027881 | NCBI WGS metagenome assembly JACLAC01 (sample SAMN15725517, study PRJNA655200) | protist metagenome | isolation source: fluorescence activated cell sorting (FACS) single amplified genomes of... | place: Spain: Blaines Bay Microbial Observatory, Mediterranean Sea | collected 2016-01-19 | reverse complement strand
GCTTAGAAGCAGAGCGTTTAGAAGCAGAGCGCTTAGAAGCAGAGCGTTTAGAGGCAGAGCGTATCGAGAGAGAGCGTGTTGAAGAAGAGCACTTAAGGGCTAGAGCTCTTGATAGCACTGTAGAAGAGCAAACGGAAGAGCTGTCTCTAGAGCATTTTAATATTGATAGCTTGGAGGAAGAAGCTCGAGCGCGGCTCTTGAATGAAGACGTCAATGAGCAAGAAGAAGAGATTCTCACTGTTGAAACAGCGGAAAAGTCAGAAAGAGAGCACCATGAAAGCTCTGAAGATCTCAGCTCGATTGATGAAGAGCTACTGCTTTATTCACAGCGTAAAGAGTATGGTTTGATAGAAGAAGAGGAAGAGACCGCACAGAAAAAAGCAGCGATAAAAAAGGATTCATCAAAGAAAAAATCAAGCTCAGGCAGCAAGAGCGCGATGTTTGGTGATTCAGAAGGATTAGCTGAGCCCAAATGGATGGGAGTTAGCGGTGTTACGGAGAATACTTCTAGAGAGTCAGAGCTCGGTACAGGAAAGTGGGATGCTCAAGGTAGAGATATGCAGAGCTTGGTTGCAGCAATGCCCAGCACAGAGGTTCGAGATATTGAGATTATAGAGCAAGGACGAGGATGGGCCATTGTTGCGGTTGCTCTCGTTCTTAGTGTTCTTGGTGGGCTTGTGTGGATGGCTATTTCTCCTCTACAAGAAGAGGAGTCAACCTTGGTTAAGGTAAAGAAAGAGATTCCAACGATTCGAACGGTTTCTCCCAAAAAGAAAATGGTGGAAATTTTGACAGACCCTCCTGGAGGAGTGGTTATTATGAATGGCATGGAGTATGGTGTTGCCCCCACATCTATCGGCCTTCCAGACTTTAAAGAGCAGGCTTTACAGCGACTTTGTGTGCGCTGGGGAGATGGAGATAAAGTGTGTCAGCGTGTTTATCCTGAAACATTTGAAAGTGGCTCATTTCTCTTTATGGAGTTTCCAGATTAGGCCGACATCAATAGAATGGTCCCCTTAGCTCTGCGCTGAAAAGGGCGTGACGGGTTCTTTTTATGAGATATGGTGTTGAGTAGAAGAGCGCCCAGATAAGATGACATCATGCCCCAGCTTTCTTTAGAAACACAGGTCTTACGTTTACCACAAGAGCCCGGAGTTTATTTTTTTAAAAATACTCAAGGAGAGGTGCTTTATATTGGTAAGGCCAAGCGGCTGCGCGCTCGTGCTTTACAGTACTTAAGAGGCCAAGACGATAGAGAGATGGTCTTGCGGCTACTGAAGCAAGCAACTTCCATTGAGGTCACGCTGACTGATACAGAGAAACAAGCTCTTGTTCTCGAGGCTCAGCTCATTAAAGCTTACCAGCCGAAATTTAATGTTCGTTTACGTGAAGGGTTACGCTACAAGCATCTTCTCTTGGATCGCTCTCATCCATGGGCAAGGCTAGAGCTCGTGCGGCAAACTAAAGGGTTGAATCAACAACAGATGAGAGATACTTTTGGACCTCTTCCCTCTGCAACATCTGCTAGGGGGACGCTTGATTTTGTGCATCGAACATTTGCCCTACGTACCTGTAGCGATCATGAGTTTAAGCGACGAAAAAGACCATGTTTAGAGCATCAAATGCACCGTTGTTTGGCCCCATGTGTGGGGCTCTGTTCAGAAGAAGAATATGCTCTGGTCGTTGAGCAGGTTCGGCTATTTCTTCGAGGACGAAATCAGGCCGTAATTCAGCATGCTCGAGCAAGAATGTTTGCTCTTGCTGAGCAGGAAAAATTTGAAGCAGCCGCAAAACAACGAGATCTTATCTTTGCTTTAGAGGAGACTCTGGAGAGGCAGAGTATGGCTGATAGCTCAAAACCGGATCGTGACATCTGGGGATGGTCTCGAACAGGCTCCATTGGATTTGTTTCTCTGCTTCCTTTTCGCGAAGGTCGTATGAAAGAAGCAATTTACTTTCCTTTTTTTGAGACACTAGAAGAGGAGGATGGGGAGCTTCTTTCTAGTTTGTTGAACACATGGTATACGGAATCAGCCTCCTTTCCAAGAGAGATTTTATTGCCCGTCACACCGGTGAGTATCGATATTTTAGAGGAGATACTTTCTGAGCGGGCAGCTCGTAAGGTCTCTTTGGTTGTTCCAAAACGAGGAGAGCGTTTTAATTTGGTGTGTTTAGCGATTAAAAATGCTGTTTCAGCATATCAGAGGCACTATTCTAGAGAAGAGAGGCAGAATACGCTTATGCGTCAGCTACAGGACATTTGTCATCTTCCTTGGTTACCGAGAAGAATGGAGTGTTTTGACAACTCAAATATTCAAGGAAGTGATCCCGTAGCGAGCATGGTTGTTTTTATTGACACAGTTCCGGTTAAAAGGCTTTATCGAAAATTTAAAATTAAAACGGTAGTGGGTCCCGATGATTACAGCTCGATGGCTGAGGTTGTAGGAAGACGAATTAAGCGGGGATTGGATCCACAAGCAGAGGAGAAGGGCTGGAAGCTTCCAGAATTGCTCGTTGTTGATGGAGGAAGGGGGCAGCTGAGTGTTGTTTTATCGGTTTTAGATGATCTGGGAGTTACGAATTTACCTGTGATCGGTCTTGCTAAACCAAGAGCTGAGCAGCAAAGAGGTCGGCTTAATGTATCGGACAAGATTATATTACCCCAAGCTCGAGATCCCATTTTACTGCGCTCAGATCACCCCGTTTTACACCTTCTTCAGCGTTTACGAGATGAAACTCATAAAACAGCCGTTGAGTATCATCGTTCTCGTCGACGTCGACGTGTTCTAGGAGGAGCTTTAGAGCAGGCCTCTGGAATTGGCGTAAAGCGCAAGCAGCAGCTTGTTCGTCATTTTGGTTCTTTTAAAGCTCTACGAGAAGCAACGGTAGCTCAGCTCCAAGAGATCTCTGGAATCGGTCCCAAACGTGCGGAGCAGATTGCTCGTTTGCTTCGTCAAAAAGAAAATTCAGATGTCGAAGAAGAGAAGAAGGAGAATCAATAGACCTACTCGAGACAAAACTCTGCGCGCTCTTCGCCCTGCAACATCCATTGAGCACAGTGGTCGCATTTATTCGCTCCATCAAACATGAGATCATGTCGCTTGACTCTTTGTGCCCCAAAAGCTCCAGAGCTAGGTTCTATTTCACAGAGCTGAGCGTTAATCTCCCAGCTTCCTTCAAAGCCATGAGGGGTGGGTGAGAAGAGGGTTCCAGAGAGAGTGTGGTGGTAATTTTGAGGGTAAGTTGATAGCGGATATAGGGTGCTGTAGAGCTCAAGCTGGCGCGGATTGGTGGTGCAGCGGTCTCCGTATAGTCCGCAAAAAGTACCCATGAGCTCGATACTGAGAAGGTCCTCATAGCGGTTGAGGATTATGGTTCCATCAAGATAGAGAAAGGTGGTCTGCTCGTTTGCAGCATCAAAATGATAGAGGGAAAAGGAATCGGCATCTATTCTTTGCTGAGAAGAAGCTCCTTTTTTCTTGGTGCGGAACAAGAGAGAGCCGTCTATTTGTAGGTCTTGACTAGGCAGCTTGAGCGGCAACGGTGTTTTTAAAGAAGAAGAAGGAAGCTGCTCAATAAAGGTGTTGCTTCCCCCTAAAGGATGTAGAAATGCACTTTGCAGTGAGCTGTTGTCTCCCTCTTTTTCTTTCTTTGTTTGGGTGCAATTACCGAGCCACAGCTCTTCCGTTTTAAGCTCGTGCTGCTTGAGCTCGAGGCTCTCTTGAGCGGAGCTTAGAACCTGTGGGCATTTCGATTCTAGGCTGTTGCGTAATACTTCAGCTCTGAGCCATGACTCAAGCTCTAAGACCCCTTTGGGGTTGGTATAGGGCAAGAGCTGATGGAGTGTGCTCTGATCATGATAAAGAGAAGAGAGCTCTTGAGGAGATTGGCAGCTCAGAAGAAGGATTGACCACAGCATAAAGCGATCTGCTTTTAGAGAGAAGAAGCTAAGGAAAGAGTTTATAGAAAGTCGTAATCTGGACCTTCTCCTCCTTCTGGAGGAACCCATTGAATAATTTGATAGGGATCGCGAATATCACAGGTTTTGCAGTGAACGCAATTTGAAAAGTCGACCTGAAGTCGCTTTCCTGATGCTGCTTGTAGATCTTCAACAATGTTGTACACCTGCGCGGGGCAGAAGCGCTCACATGGGTTTCCATACTCTTCAGTACATCGTGTCACACAATGATCTGCTGCAAAGTTTTTGATCTCTGGTTGCACCTTAAGGTGACAAGGTTGATGCTCGTCATGAAGAGATCCAGAGAAATAGACTGCGGTGAGCTTATCAATAATGTAGGGATCTTCATCGGCACCTTTGTAGTGTGCTTTGAGATCGCTATAGCGTCCGGGCTCATACATCTCTGGACGTTTTGAGAGATCTCCTTTGTATTTTTGCTGGAGGGTTTTCATTCCCTCATGATCTTCGTGTCCAGGGTGAATCGAAGAGCCTCCAAAGACCTGTGATGAGAGGTAGCCAATACCGGAAACGACCATATTCTTTGTTGAAATATCTGTATGGAAATTACGAGAAGGCTCCATCTCTTTTTTGATCCAGCTTTCATCGATTTTTTCTTTGTAAGCTGACAAGACTGTGTCGCTGTTGTCTTGTTTTAGGAGAGACTCAAAAGCTGTTTCGGCCGCAAGCATTCCGGATTTCATTGCTAGGTGGATACCTTTAATCCGCACCGCGTTGAGGAATGAAGCAGAATCACCGACAATCATTGCGCCAGGAGCATACAGCTTGGGCATACAACCCCACCCTCCGACGGTAACAGCTTTGGCGCCGTACTTGATAACTTTTCCTTTGCCCAGAACATTACGAATCTTGGGGTGGAGCTTCAATTTTTGTAGAAGGTACTGTACATCTTGGTCTGGGTTGTCAGCATCAAGAACCGCTAGAAGTCCAATACAGACACGATCATCACTCATAGAGTAGATAAAGCCACCTCCGAATGTACTTCCTGGCATTGCTGGAAGGCCAAGTGGATATCCTGCAATGAGCTTAACGAAGCCTTCTTTTATCGTGCCTTTGGGAAATTGGAGGACCTCTTTGCAGCCCATTTCATAGCCCATCTCATTGCGTCCTTCTTGGAGGTTGTACTTTTGCATAAGAATACGGCTTAAGTGTCCTCTGGGTCCCTCTCCTATAATGGTGATCTTGGCATTAACATTGGCGCCAGGCTCATATTCTGACTTGGGATTACCCTGAGCGTCTAGACCTCTGTCTCGGGTTCTTACTCCCGCAACGGCTCCCTGTTCATCATAGAGAAGATCCCAGCCAGCTGTCCCTGTTAATATTTCAACACCTCTGTCACTTGCGATCTCCCCAAGCCATTTTTGAAAGCGAGCTATAGAAATGATGGGCTTTCCTGTGTCATGAAGCTCCGGAGGAAGAAAAGGCCACTCTATTCCACTTTGCTCAGAGGTAAGAATCATCATGGATTCTCGCTCGACCCACTGCTCTAAAGGAAAGTCTGGTCGCTCTTTCCAGTCAGGGATGAGCTCTTGAAGCGCGAGAGGGTCAAGGACTGCACCTGAAATGCCATGAGCACCAACATCTGATCCTTTCTCAAGGAGCGCTATCTTGGCCTGAAGAGGGGTCATCGAATCATCCAAGACCGCACGCTCGTTGTGAGCTTCAATGAGGTTGTTGAGGTGAATAGCTCCAGCTAAGCAAGCTGGTCCGGCACCAACAAAGCATACATCGCAGTCGACGGCTTCTCTTTCTTCGTTGTCCATAATGATGTCTCCCTAATTTATGTCTATCTATAATTAGCCTGAATTAAAAAAAATGACAGTAAGAACCGCCTCCACTTTGATAAAGATTGATCTTCAATCGGTTATAATGGATTGCTTAATGTTCAGTAAAGAGTATACTCAGCTACGAATTTGGGCTTGGAAAGAGTAGACTCGAAAGGGTATGGGAGAGTGCGATGAACAAATATGTGTTGTTTTTTGTTGTGTTTATTAGCTCAGTTGTTTTGGATCAGGTCAGTAAGATTTGGGTCGTTAATAACATTGAATATCGATACGGAGAGATTCCGATCATTGAAGGTTTCTTCTCTCTGGTACACACTCAAAATAGGGGTGCTGCTTTTGGAATTATGGAAGGACAGATGCTCTTCTTTGCGGTCTTTACAATCATCGCGATGATTTTTATTGGTTACTCTCTTTGGTCAATGGATGAAGATGATACCTATCAAAACCTAGCACTCTCTTTGATCGGAAGCGGTGCTGTTGGCAATGGAATAGATCGTGTTCACAAGCAATCAGTGACTGATTTTTTGCGCGTTTATACTGAAGATCCAACATTACAACCATGGCTGATGGAGACTTTTGGAATGGCGGAATGGCCGAGCTTTAATGTGGCTGATTCTGCCATTGTTGTTGGCATGATTATGTTCATTGTCTACGGTCTATTTTTTGAGCAGGATGAGCTGAGTGATTCAGATAAAGATATTGAGGCTCCTCAGCTGCTAGAAGAGGAGCTTTAGAAGCTTAATCTCGCCCCTCAAGCTGCCTCCACCACATAGAAAAGAGTATTAAGCTCCAGAGTCTTAGCCCATGATTTTTCCGCTTGCTAAGGTGCTCTGCTCTTAGCTTTCGAACCATTCTAGGAACGAAGATGTGGTTGAGATCATCGCAAAGCTCATCGGTACATTGATGTAGAAATTGAGCTCCGGCATTGCAAAGCCAGCTATCGAGTGGATGTAGCAGTGTTCGTTTGGGACGATGAAGAAGTCGATGGCTGAGAAAAGGGCTCATAAGCTCTCGCAGAGGCCATTTAGCAATGTACTCGAGCCGAACTTTTTTAACCTTGGAGCTCCCTGGTAAAGAGGCGCAGTAATGAACGAGCTCATGGTCCAACATGGGGTAGCGGAGCTCTATCCCTGCATGGGAAGCAAGCCGTTCAGAGCGAAGTAAAGAATCCTCTGTTAGCCAGCCTCGCTGCCAGACATGAAGAATCTCATTGATGGGATCACTGTCAACCTCCTGATAAAAAGGAGTAAGAATGGTGCGCCGAATACCCGGCCGCACGAGTCCTGGATCAGAAAAGATATCAACCCGATCGGGAGCAATAAAGATACGAGAGGCCCCAATTGAGCGATCTCGCCCAAAATGTTCATAAGAAGCAGAGAAATCTCGTTGATCCAGTAAAACAGCTAATTTTTGAATTGCTTTTTGAGTGATGTATGGAAGTCTTTGGAGCCGCTGAACCTGCTGAATTCTTGAAGCAATAAGGGGCATGCTTCTTCCTCCAAGAAGCTCATCTCCTCCATCCCCAGAGAGCAAAACTTGCTCTCTGTCTTTCAATTTTTGGAAGAGTAGATATTGAACCGCTGCAGCTGCAGTACTTAGGGGGGCACCAATAATTCGTGTGGCAATTGGCAAAGCTTTAATAAGCTCATTGGATGTAATACTGATGACTTCATTTTTTGCACCCATCATCTTTGCTACCCGTGCTGCAAAGGGAGCTTCATTGCTTCTGGCTCCTTCAAGAACCACTGTGTAGGTTTTGGGCGGAGCGTAGAGGGTTGATGTGTTGTGCAGAATTGCCGAGGAATCCAATCCTCCAGAGAGAAGTACACCAACATTAGCTTGGCTACGACGTTCAACCGCTCGACGCAAGCGAGCAGAAAGCTGATCGATCAAGATCTCTTTCCTTGGTGGTGTAGCTGCAGGAGGAGCCCAGTTATTAAAGAGCCATTGCTGTTTTTCTTTCTGTAGAGAAAGATTTAGGCTTAGATGCTCTCCAGCAGGAAGCTGGTATATTCCTTTGATGAGTGTTCTCGGAGCATGAATATACCGAAAGCTGAGCTGCTCTGCTAGTTGTTGAAGCTCGAGCTCTTTTGAGCACCATTGTAGGGTAAGTAGAGGGGGCAGCTCAGAGCAGAACACGAAGCTGTTCTTCTCTGGAGACTCTGACCAATAGAGAGGGTGAATTCCTTCTTTGGAGCGAAAAAGGTGTAGCCTCTGGTTCTCTTTTTCCCAAACAACCAGCAAGAAAGAGCCTTCAAGTAGCGAAAAAATATTTGATCGATGCTCTTTCCATAAAAGAAGAATTTGCTCTATTGGGTGGCTGTAAAGATTTCCGATTAGGCCAATCCACAGCTCGGGTGTAGAAAAAATATGATGCTCTGATCGTGAGCGAACATCGACCCATAGCTCTTCAAGCTGATGAAGCAGCCCCTGCCCACGGTGAGAGATTTGTGCGGAAAGGGCCTGAAATTCAGACAAGCTTTGGGGTTTTAACCAGCCAACAATTCCGCTCAAGGCGCGCTCCAGTTAAATAGAATACTTGAACTTCTATCGTAAACCGCATCAAAAGGCACATGGAGCTATGATGATCGGACTTTTGTTTGGCTGCTCAACCTTTTTTTCTCCAAAGCCCAAAACAATTGTTTTGGTCGTTGCAGATACATTTAGAGCAGATCGACTCGGGGTTTATGGAAATCCTCGTGTAGCAACTCCTTCTCTCGATGCTATTGCTCGAGAAGGTACTTACTTTACGAGAGCATATGCTCACTCTGGGTGGACGCTACCTTCTTTTGTTTCTCTTTTTACAGGTCTCTATCCCCATGAGCATCGTGTGATACGAAATCCTGCAGAGAAAGAGATGTTTGGTGCCTTAACAGCAGAGCATCAGACTCTTGCTGAGGAGCTCAAAAAGAGCGGCTACAGAACGGCTGCTATCATGAACAACACTTTTCTTGCTCCTCCATTTGGTCTGAATCAAGGGTTTGATAATTATGACTACGAAGGGGCTGATAATACTAACTTTCGCTCTGCTTTGCTGACCTCTGAGCTTGCTCTAAGCTGGCTTAAAGAGAGTGATGAGGCTGCTTTTGTTGTGGTGCATTATATGGAGCCACATATGCATCTAGAGCCACCAAAAGAGCTTCGAGGAACCTTTTTGCCTGAGGGTAAATTATCGATTCCCTTTACCACCAAAGAAGCTTTTGGGTACACGACCGATCCTCAACGTCTTAGCAAGGATTTTATTCAAGATGTTCTTGCTCTCTATGATGAGGAAATTTTTGCTGTAGATCAAGCCGTAGGAGCTCTTGTTGATGGTTTAAAAGAGCAAGGACGTTGGGACAATACACTCTTTGTATTTACCTCAGATCATGGTGAAGAGTTTTGGGAGCATGGTCATTTTGAGCATGGACATTCACTCATGAGTGTTTTGACCCGAGTCCCGCTAATCTTAAAAGGACCAGGGATAGCTGCGCATGGAGAACGTGAGATTCTTGTTGAGCATGTGGACTTGTTTCATACCCTCTTAAAGCAGGGAGGTGCAGAGGCCCCATCTCAAGCGAGAGGAGAGGATTTATTAAAGCTCTCGGTAGAGAATGAAGCTGTTGAGCGTTGGTCTGTTTCAGAGAACACATTGTATGGTGATTCGATGATCTCATTGGTGACACCCCACCACCGGCTGGTGGTCAATCAAAAAAATAAGGTTGCTCGTGTATGGTCTATCGATGAGCAGGGTCTAGAGGTTCAATTGGTTCCTGATTCTGAGCAAAGCAAGCTAGCGCTACCATTATTGAGCGGGCTGAAAGGGGTTCGAGGAGATCTCAACCCTATTGAGGAGGTTTCCGGAATAAGTCTTCCTTCTCAAAAAGCTTTTCAGCAGCTTAAGTCATTGGGGTATCTGGAAGAGTAGGGAAGCGTGTAAAGAGCTCGTGAAGATCGAGGGGGACGGGAGCGTTAATAGAGATTCTTTGCTTAAGCAAAGGATGTTCAAAACTTAATCGACATGCATGAAGAGCGAGTCTTGGCCACAGCTGACCAGCAATTCCACCATAACGGCGATCACCAATAAGAGGATGTCCATCGTCGGCGGCATGTTTTCTAATCTGATGGCGGCGACCTGTTTCTAAGGAGGCTTCTAGCAAGGTCATGCGACGAGCATAGCCGAGCATTTTCCAGTGGGTACACGCTTGCTTATTATCGATAGAGCTATTCCAGCTTCCAGAGAGAGACTCCAACTTTCCTGCAACAACCAGAAGATAGCTTCGTGAAATGTCGTGCGCTTTGAAGGCCTCTGAAATAGCTTTGTTGTGCTCTCTTGTTGTTGTAAATAGAAGTAGCCCGCTCGCAGGCTGATCCAGCCGATGATGAAGCCCAACATAGTCATATTTATTTTGGAGCTGCTCGTAAAGACTGCCTATTTCTGGATCAGCAGAGCGTGCAGCTTGGCTTGGTAGGCCAGAAGGCTTGTTGACAACGAGAATACCTCGCTCATGATAGAGCACATCATACAAGACAACCTCTTTTTCAACTGAGCTAGGTCCGCTCTGAAGCAGAATCTATTTGAGCGAATTTATCCTTCGCTCAGCTCACGGTCGATCACCTCTTTAAAGCGCTCGAAAGGAAGAGCTCCTGAGAGCATTATTCCATTAATGAAGAAGGCAGGAGTACCACTGACGCCAGCAGCAGACCCATCTTCCATGTCCTTCTGTACTTCAGCGACATGCTTCGGATCTGCGCGACAGGTTTCGAGCTTGCTCAGATCAAGACCGATGTTGGTGGCATACCCTTTGATGTCATCTTCTGAGAGTGCACGTTGGTTGGCCATCATTTGATCATGCATTTCCCAGTACTTACCCTGCTCTCCAGCACAGTTTGCGGCTACTGCAGCTGGAATCGCTCGGTCGTGAAAGGAGAGAGGGAAGTCACGGAATACCATTTTGACTTTTCCTTCATACTCTTTCATGACCTGCTCAACTGATTCTCCAGCTTTTCCACAGTAGGGGCACTGGTATTCAGCAAACTGAATAATGGTGATGGGTGCTGTCTCTGGACCTTTATAGGGATCATCATCTGCGCTGACTTGAACCCGAGGAACCTCTGGGAATGGAAGGGTGATGTTTACGCCATAGCTTTCTTTCAGCTTGTCGATGTAAGAGGTGAAAAGCTCTTGTTGTTGTTGCCCCTTGAGCTGCTGCGCAATCATGGGCTTAGCAGATTCAAGATCCATACCACGGAGTCGTGCTTTTACCTGCTCATAGTAGGCTACAACCTCAGCATCTGTGGGCTCTTTTGTCTGGCTTTCAATTTCTTTTTTGAGCAGCTCATCTGGAGAGGCGAAATTATTTTTCTTGGCCTCTGCTTCTAAGATCTTCTCTACGATGGCTTGTTCAAGACTTTGACGTTCCATATCGTAACGGTTCTGAAGGTACTCTCCTCTCATTTGAGAAAGACGCCCTTTGGCAGGAAGGATGGCCTCAGCATAGCTCAAGCTTCCACCATTCCATGTAGCAACAACAGTATCGTCGGATGTTTCAGAAGAGGTTTGGGTAGCAGGAGCTGCAGCATTAGCTGTAGCTCCTTTGCTGGCTGCTGGTTCTTGTGCTGCTTGCTCACCGCAAGCAAGAAGAAGGGTAAGAAGAAAAGAGGTCATGACATCTCTCCGGTAGAGGTTAATTGCCGAATACGGCTGTGTTTATTTCTTTGGCTCAGGATTAAGGTCTTTTTTAAGAGCCTCTTTGTCCAGCTGTGCTGGCAGCTTAGCTTCTTCTTTCGCAGTGCCATCGCTGGGGAAATCAATTTTTGCAGCTGCACGGATCTCATCTACATAGGCCTTGCTTTCATCTCTCATGAGATTTTCTTTAACCTCATCTTTGACTTCTTCCAGAGGTGTAACTCCAGTGTCTTTGCTGTTGAGCTTAAAGACGGCCCAACTTCCCATTAAGTTGATGGGACCGACAAGGGCACCTGCCTCAGCTGCTTCGATTGGTGTTCGCATCGCTGGAGGAAGTTGACGAAGATCCATTTTACCCATGGAGCCTCCACTCTCTTTGGTTCTGGGATCAAGGCTTTTCTCTTTTGCTGTTGCAGCAAAGTCAGCACCACCTTCAAGAAGAGCTTTTACGGCATTTCCTTCTTCTTCGGTCTGAACCATGATCATAGAGAGGTCTGCTTCATTTTTTCTAAACTGAACAAGATGTTCATCGTACCAGCTCTTGATTTTGTCATCTGAAGCACGCTGCTCTGCTTGCGATTGAACCAGAGCCTCTGCAAGAACACCTCTTTGGGCCATCGCCATCGCTATTTTTACATCCTCTTCGTTGTGGATGTTTGCCTTCAACGCTGCTTGATAGAGGACTTCTGTCATCACGAGCTGCTCTTTGATTTGCTCCATACCGCCGCTGGCCTTGAACTCTTTTATTTTGTCCTCAGAGAACTGAGAAAGAATAGTATCAATGGTGTTTTGATGAATGTTTTGACCATTCACAGTAGCGATAACGGCTCCATTTTCTGGAAGAGCTCCTGGGATGGCCTCTTCAGCTTTCTCACCACAGGCAAGAATGAATCCAAATAAAAGTATGTTCATAGCAGCTCCAATAGAATCTATAGCCCCATCTTTTATCGTTAATTTTGGTTTTTTGCAATTTAAAGGCATGGGTTAGTTGGAGATATGCAGCAGCTTAAACTCATGATCGCTACAGGTACGTAGGGCAAATGTTCGATGCACAAAATCAAGCGTCCCCCTAGCAGATGTTGCAGAGGGAAGAGGTCCAAAAGTATCTCTCATCTGTTGTTGATTCAACCCTTTAGTTTGCCGCACGAGCTCTAGCCTTGCCCATGGATGAGAGCGATCCAAGAGAAGATGCTTGTAGCGTAACCCTTCACGTAAACGAACATTAAATTTCGGCTGGTAAGCTTTAATGAGCTGAGCCTCGAGAACAAGAGCTTGTTTCTCTGTATCAGTCAGCGTGACCTCAATGGAAGTTGCTTGCTTCAGTAGCCGCAAGACCATCTCTCTATCGTCTTGGCCTCTTAAGTACTGTAAAGCACGAGCGCGCAGCCGCTTGGCCTTACCAATATAAAGCACCTCTCCTTGAGTATTTTTAAAAAAATAAACTCCGGGCTCTTGTGGTAAACGTAAGACCTGTGTTTCTAAAGAAAGCTGGGGCATGATGTCATCTTATCTGGGCGCTCTTCTACTCAACACCATATCTCATAAAAAGAACCCGTCACGCCCTTTTCAGCGCAGAGCTAAGGGGACCATTCTATTGATGTCGGCCTAATCTGGAAACTCCATAAAGAGAAATGAGCCACTTTCAAATGTTTCAGGATAAACACGCTGACACACTTTATCTCCATCTCCCCAGCGCACACAAAGTCGCTGTAAAGCCTGCTCTTTAAAGTCTGGAAGGCCGATAGATGTGGGGGCAACACCATACTCCATGCCATTCATAATAACCACTCCTCCAGGAGGGTCTGTCAAAATTTCCACCATTTTCTTTTTGGGAGAAACCGTTCGAATCGTTGGAATCTCTTTCTTTACCTTAACCAAGGTTGACTCCTCTTCTTGTAGAGGAGAAATAGCCATCCACACAAGCCCACCAAGAACACTAAGAACGAGAGCAACCGCAACAATGGCCCATCCTCGTCCTTGCTCTATAATCTCAATATCTCGAACCTCTGTGCTGGGCATTGCTGCAACCAAGCTCTGCATATCTCTACCTTGAGCATCCCACTTTCCTGTACCGAGCTCTGACTCTCTAGAAGTATTCTCCGTAACACCGCTAACTCCCATCCATTTGGGCTCAGCTAATCCTTCTGAATCACCAAACATCGCGCTCTTGCTGCCTGAGCTTGATTTTTTCTTTGATGAATCCTTTTTTATCGCTGCTTTTTTCTGTGCGGTCTCTTCCTCTTCTTCTATCAAACCATACTCTTTACGCTGTGAATAAAGCAGTAGCTCTTCATCAATCGAGCTGAGATCTTCAGAGCTTTCATGGTGCTCTCTTTCTGACTTTTCCGCTGTTTCAACAGTGAGAATCTCTTCTTCTTGCTCATTGACGTCTTCATTCAAGAGCCGCGCTCGAGCTTCTTCCTCCAAGCTATCAATATTAAAATGCTCTAGAGACAGCTCTTCCGTTTGCTCTTCTACAGTGCTATCAAGAGCTCTAGCCCTTAAGTGCTCTTCTTCAACACGCTCTCTCTCGATACGCTCTGCCTCTAAACGCTCTGCTTCTAAGCGCTCTGCTTCTAAACGCTCTGCTTCTAAGC
>JACLAC010003077.1_pt1 | contig 14028 bp, 10 predicted proteins | sample 8027881 | NCBI WGS metagenome assembly JACLAC01 (sample SAMN15725517, study PRJNA655200) | protist metagenome | isolation source: fluorescence activated cell sorting (FACS) single amplified genomes of... | place: Spain: Blaines Bay Microbial Observatory, Mediterranean Sea | collected 2016-01-19 | reverse complement strand
CCGATACAGAAAGTAGACGCTTTGCAAGACCCAGGCATCTATATGGCGGTGATGTTACCGGCAGGCAATTATGGCTATAAAGAAGTTGTCTGGTTTTCGGTGACCGACATTGGCTTGCATGCTCGCCACTACGACAACCGACTGGATGTGTATGCGGCGTCTTTAAAAACCGGTCAACCCCTACAAAATGTCAAGGTAAGCGTGCTGGATCGAAAAAGTAAAGTGCTTAAAGAAAGCCACACCACAGCGGAAGGCTTGGCCAGCTTTCATGGCAGCTTGGGGGACGCCCGCTTGTTGGTGGCAAAAAATGAGCAGCATTTTTCATTGATTGAGATGCGCACGCCGGCGCTCGATTTATCCGAGTTTGATCTGGGTTCACGCCCGCAGTTACCGGTAGAGTTGTTTGTTTATACGCCTCGTGATTTATTTCGCCCAGGTGAGATCATCGATTTTAATGCTTTGTTGCGCGACGGCGATGGTCAAATGACGAAAACGCCACCGATAGAGGTGAAGATTAAACGGCCTAATGGCAGCACGGCTAAAAGCTTCAAGTGGTTGGAGAGCAAAGCGGGGTATTACCACTATGCCTGGCAGGTGCCCAGCGACGCCGCAGTGGGAGACTGGGAGCTAGTAGCCACGGGGCCTTTAAAAAAGCCTCTAATCTACCCCTTTAAAGTAGAGGAGTTTTTACCCGAACGTTTAAAGCTCACCTTTAACCAAGGTCAACCCGATGCGGCCGTTTTTAAAAGTCATGAAGCCCTGAATGTGCCTTTGTTAGGTGAATATTTATACGGCGCCCCCGCGTCGGGGAATCGCCTGAGTACCATTGCCCATGTGAGTTTATGGCGCACGCCCCTTGAGAGCCTACCCAAGTATGAGTTTGGGGATATTCAAGAAAGCTCGCACAATCAAAAGTTTGATTTGCAGGATCTGTATTTAGACGAAGACGGTAACGGCGCCTTATCGGTGCCCGCCCGCTGGAAGAGCACCCGCTCACCTTTGCGAATTAAATTGACCAGTAGCTTATATGAAAGCGGTGGTCGCCCGGTGAGTCGGGCGTATTCTTCTTTGGTATGGCCCGAGCAAACCCATATAGGGATTCGCTCGTCTTTTGGGGATAAAAACCCCGAGGCCAATAGCCGGGTAAGCTTTGATGTGGTTAATGCCACGGTGAACGGAGAGTTAAAAGCCGTGGGTGACCTGGACGTCAAGCTAATTCGTGAAGACCGCCAGTACTTTTGGAGTTACAACGAACGCCGAGGTTGGCATTGGGACTGGACAGATAAAGAGTTTGCCGTCATTACCGAGTCGCTGTCGATCAATGAGGGGGACAAAGGTAAGTTAGCATTCCCCGTGGCTTGGGGCAATTATCGTTTGGAGGTGAGAAACCCCAGCAATAATACCTTATCGAGTGTACGGTTTTATGCGGGTTACAACTGGTATGCCCGTTGGAAAGATGCGCAACAAGGCTCGGGGGCTGCACGACCAGACAAAGTGACTATGGCCTTGGACAAAGGGGCTTATAAAGCTGGCGAGATAGCGCGGGTGAAAATTGTGCCCCCCGAAGCGGGCGAAGCGTTAATTATGGTCGAAGGTGACCGCCCCTTATGGACAAAGCGCGTATCGGTAGGGGTCGAAGGGGCCACTGTAGAGATCCCCGTTAGTGCCGATTGGAAGCAACACAATTTATATGTGAGTGCCTTGTTTCTCCAGCCAGCTAAAAGCAGTCAAAGCTTAACGCCTAAACGAAGTTTTGGGCTGGTGCACCTGCCGCTTGATAGAAGCGCACGAAAACTGGACGTGAGTTTTGACATGCCAGAAAAGACACTCCCTAACACCACCTTCAATGCCAAGGTAAAAGTAGCGAACCCCGCTGCGGGTCAAAAAATGTACCTCACCTTAGCCGCAGTCGATGTAGGGGTATTGAGCATTAGTGACTTTGAGACGCCCGACGCCCATGAAGGCTTTTTTGGTCAACGCCGCTACAGCGTTGATTCACGTGATATGTACCACAAAGTGATCGAGACCAGTGATGCTCAGAAAGCCAAAATGCGCTTCGGGGGGGATGAAGATCTAGCCCGCGGCGGTAAAGAGCCCCAGTCCGATGTACAAATTGTGTCTTTGTTCAGTGGCTTGGTGAATGTAGGGGCCAATGGCGAGGCGACAATTCCCTTGGCTTTACCCGACTTTAATGGACGTGTGCGTTTAATGGTCATGGCGTTTTCCGACAATGCCTTCGGGCATGGGGAGCAGGAGTTAACGATAGCTGCCCCCATTGTGACCCAAATGGCAATGCCGCGTTTTATGGCTTTGGGGGATCGTTCTACCTTGGCGCTGGATGTTCGTAATTTAACCGAGGACCCACGAGCGTTAAAAGTCGACTTGTCCAGTGATGGGTCTGTGAAGCTATTGGGCCAAAGCGCCTCGCAAACCATCACTTTAGCCGCCAAGGAAAAAACCACGTTAACCTACCCCGTAGAGGCGATTGATTATGCCAACGTTGCCAAGGTGACCTTGTCGGTCAATGATGTGAGTGAGGGTAAAGTGGCGCCGGTGGACAGTTTTGAACGACAGTGGACACTTGGTGTGCGCCCGGCCTATCCGGCATTGATCATGCAAAAACGGCAATGGATAAAACCTGGCGGTACTTTTGAGATTCTATCCGAAGACATGCCTCAGGCCTTACCAGGCACTTTAAAAGCTTTGGTGTCTATGTCGAGTACGGCGAATTTAAATATTCAATCGCAACTGGAGCATTTAATAGCTTATCCCTATGGATGTTTGGAACAAACCAGTTCTCGTGCCTTTCCGTTGACTTTTGCTTCGAAAGAAAACCAAGCGCGCTTTAATTTGAAAGTGGTGGAGGACAAACAACGCTTGGAGATGATCGCACAGGGTTTGGATCGTATTGCGTCGATGCAATTAAACAATGGCGGTTATGGTTTATGGAGCAATAAATCCCCAGAAGAACATTGGTTAACCGCTTACGTGGGGGACTTTTTATTAAGTGCACGTGATATGGGGGTGGCAGTACCGCAGGATATGTTGGATAAAACCCTTAAACGGTTAAAGCGTTATGTTAACCGCAGTGGCCGTTATGTGGGTGAGCGTTGGAGTGAAAACAGCAACCATTACAGCTTTTCTTATAAAGCCTATGCTGCGTATGTCTTGTCCCGAGTGAATCAAGCGCCTTTGGGATCGATTCGTACCCTTTATGATAATAAGCTCAAACATGCGCAATCGGGCTTGTCGCAGTTGCAACTGGGGATCGCTTTGATGAACATGGGGGATAAAAAACGGGGCTTGCAAGCGGCACGCACAGCGATCCAAAATATCCCGTCGAGTCGACGTTATTGGGGGGATTATGGGAGTAATGTTAGGGATGTCGGGATGATGATTCATCTTTTAGTTAGCCATAATGTTTTGGTGGACGAGGCGACACAGTTAAGTATTACGCTGGCCGACATGATCCGCGAGCGTCGTTGGTTTAGTACCCAGGAGCGCACCGCGATGTTTTTGGCGGGTATTGCTTTGGAAAAAAATGTGGGGGAAGGTTTGTGGCAAGCTAAGTTGCTCATTGGTAAAGCAGGTAAAGGCAATGAAGTGGACATAGAAAGTAAAAAGACCTATCAACGGTTCTTTGATGACGAAGAAAACCGACAGGGCTTTACCATTACCTCCAAGCACAAGCACTCACTTTATGTCGATGCACACATTAGCAGCTATAGCCCGAATGCCCCCAGGCCTCGTTCAGAAGGCTTGGATATTGAACGCAACTGGTACGATGCCAAAGGGAACCCGGTGACGTTAAAGCGGGCCAAAGTGGGGGAGCTGTATCTTGCTCACTTGCGAGTAAGTGCAGAAAAACGAGTGCCCGATGCTTTAGTGGTGGATTTAATGCCTGCCGGGTTTGAGCTAGAAAACCAAAACCTGGAACATGGCCTTAAATTGGATGACTTTAAAATCGATAATACGGATATCCTCCAATTGCAAAAGCGCACTAAGCTAAAATACCAGGAGTATCGGGACGATCGTTATGTGGCGGCAGTGGAAGTAGGTCGTCATCGTGTCGCAGATTTGTTTTATCTGGTGCGTGCGGTCACGCCAGGGAAGTACAAAGTGCCGACGCCTTTGGTCGAGGATATGTATCGCCCAGAAATTCATGCGGTGGGCGAGACGGTGAAAACCTTAACCGTTGAGAATGTGAGTGCGCCATAAAACACTAGGGATCTTGTTGTTGGTGGGTTTACTGGGGGTGTGGTTGTTAGATAAAACACACCCTTTAAACTTACCCGAAAAGGATCAACTCTTTGCCCGTATTGTGGTCGACAGCGAAGGGCGCCCTTTAAGGGCCTTCGCCGATGAGCAAGGCATTTGGCGTTACCCGGTCACGTTAGATCAGGTATCGCCTTTGTATATAGAAGCCTTGCTTCATTATGAAGACCAGTGGTTTTGGCATCACCCCGGTATTAATCCTTTGGCGCTTATACGAGCGGCTTATCTCAATATCAAGCACCAACGTATTGTCTCGGGTGGCTCTACCCTTTCTATGCAGGTTGCCCGCTTATTGCATCCGCATTCACGTAGTGTGTGGGGGAAGGTGACCCAAACCTTGCGGACTTTCCAATTGGAGTGGCATTTATCCAAAAAACAAATCCTGACGCTGTATTGCAATATCGCGCCTTTTGGCGGCACTATCGAGGGGGTTCAAGCAGCGAGCTTCACTTATTTGAATAAACCTGCCAAGGAGCTTAGCCACGCAGAAGCAGCACTGTTAGCGGTATTGCCTCAATCACCGACCCGATACCGACCGGATATTCACAGCCCTGTGGCCGAAACGGCCCGTAATAAAGTACTCGATCGCTTGGCGGCTATGGCGGTGTGGCCTCATGAACGAGTGGCGCAGGCCAAGATAGAACCCGTGTATGCGTATCGTGCTCGACACGAGCAACATGCCTCGTTATTGGCAAGGCGGCTATTAAAAAACAGCGATGGGCAAACGGCTATTGAAAGTACCATTGATGGGGATTTACAAAGAGGGTTAGAAGATTATTTAAAGCATTATATCACCCGTTTCCCCGAGCATACCTCAGCGGCGATTTTGGTGGTGGATAACGCCAGCGCCGAAGTGAAAGCTTATTTAGGCGCCGCAGATTTTGCCAACGAGCAACGCTTTGGGCATGTGGATATGGTGCAGGCCACGCGTTCACCGGGGTCGACGCTTAAACCGTTTTTGTATGCCATGGCGATGGATGCCGGGCACATCCATGCTAAATCGTTACTGGCCGATGTGCCACGCACTTGGGGCACGTATCGACCGGGGAATTTTAATCAGCGATTCTCCGGCGCGGTGTCGGTGACCGGAGCTTTACAACGTTCGCTAAATTTACCGGCCATTGAAGTGTTAGCTCGCTTAGGGGAAAGTAAATTTGTGGCCGGGATGAACCATGCGGGGGTTAAGCTCAGTATCCCAGGAGGTCGACCGAATCTTTCCGTTATTTTGGGTGGCGCAGGAACCTCCTTAGAAAAATTAGTCAAAGGGTATGTGGCCTTTGCTAATCATGGGCGAACTCGGGACTTACATTTTGTTCGCCAGAACAAGCCTTCAGCCCCCGAGCGTTTTTTAATGTCCAAACAATCCGCCTGGATCGTACAGAATATTTTATCCGAGGTCTCTCGTCCAGGGCAGTTGCATACCTTGGCTAATACCCGCAGCGGGCAGTATCTGGCCTGGAAAACGGGCACCAGTTATGGTTTTCGTGATACCTGGGCGATTGGGCTCAACCGGCAATATACCATTGGCGTATGGTTGGGGCGCCCCGACGGTACGCCTATTCCTGGCAATAGTGGCCGCAGCAGTGCAGGGCCACTTTTACATGCCGTGGCCGATCACATAGGTGGCCAGCAGCACCAGAACATCCCCATGCCCGAGGCAGTGGTGCTCGATACCATTTGTTGGCCCTTGGGCATTTTAAAAAAGGATCAGTCGTCTGAGCATTGTCATCGTGAGCACAAAACTTGGTTAATCCGAGATGTCATTCCGCCGACGTGGCATGTGGCCGATGGTGGTGCTTGGCAGGGGAATTTATTAAAGTATTGGATCAACCCCGTGAGCAAAAAACGTGTGATGGAAGGTTGTAAGGTCTCGCAAAAAGTACCGACCACCGTCGCTGTATGGCCTAAGGTGTTAGACCCTTGGGTGCCTTGGCATTACCGGCGACATCAATTGATTCCGGGTATGGACAAGCGTTGTGCTAAGGTGCTGCCACCGGTATCGAGCCAAGTACAAATTGTCGGGATAGAGTCGGGGAATGTTTATCGGTCGCCAAGCCCTGCCGACCCGGTACCTAGTCTTATTTTAAAAGCCATTGGTGGGGAGGGACGGTATCATTGGTATATCAACGGGGAATATCGATTTAGCAGTGGTAACGGGGCGGCAACACCTTATACCTTGGGGCAAAGGGGAAAGTATCAAGTTGTGGTGGTTGATGATGTTGGAACCGTGGATAAATTAACGATTGAGGTGATTTAGGGGGGGATGCTCGCGTGATGGGTGGTATAAGGTGCCGTAATAACTCGCTGGTCATAAACAATCTCTCTTTGTGTCTATTTTAATATAAGAACCGATACACAGGGACTTCTTGTTCACCTATGCTTAGCAGTATGTGCTTAGTCGTCTCCTCTTAAAATGTCATATAACAACGCAAGGTTAGTATGTGAGTAATAAGTGTCCTCAGAAAGTTCTTATTATTGAAGATAGCAAGTCATTTGCGGCCATTTTAAAGCAGTTGATTGAAGAGGCCCATGGTTTCCAATGTGATATTGTGGAGAGTTTGGCTGAAACACAAGAGCGTTTGGCCAATGCCGCCGATGAGTACTTTGTTGCTACAGTAGATTACCATTTACCCGATGCCCCCCATGGCGAAGCGATTGACGTAGTGGTGGCGCATAAAATCCCCGCGCTTGTCTTTACCGGCAGTGCCAACGAGTCCTTGCAGGAAGATTTGTGGGATAAAGGCATTGCCGATTATGCCCATAAAATGGGCAGTTACAATTTGGAATACGTGGTCTGGATGGTTCGACGTATTTTCGATAACCGTTCGACCGAAGTGTTAGTGGTGGATGACTCCCTAGTGTCGCGAAAAACTATGGAAAAGTTTCTTCGTACTCAAGGGTTTAAGATTTTTAGTGCCAATTCCGGCAAAGTGGCGTTGGATATTTTAGCTAAGCACCCGACCATACGTTTATGCCTGGTCGATTGCTATATGGATGGCATGGACGGATTTGAATTAAGTACCGCCATTCGTAATAACCACTCCCGCGAAACTATGGAAATTATTGGCGTCTCTTCGCAGGGCGGGCGTAATTTATCGGCCCAATTTATTAAATCCGGTGCCAGTGATTTTATTTTAAAGCCCTTCTTGCCCGAAGAATTTCTGTGCCGAGTGAATCGTTCTATCGACCGTATTGAAAGTTATTTTAAACTCGAAGAGCTAAACCAGATTAAAAACCAGTTTTTGGGCACGGCAGCGCACGATATTCGCGGGCCGGTTGCCTCGATAAAAACCGCCGCCGATTATATGCTAAAACGCTCGCCCGCGCCGGAGCGCATGAAGTCGCTGCTCGAAATGGTGCAAACGTGCAGTGTGGATTTACTGGCGTTGTTAGAGACGCTGTTGGATATTTCGGTGATCGAAAGCGGCAAACCCAACCTGACCAAAAGTGATGTGGATATTACCCGTTTGGTGATTGAGCGCATTGAGCTGTATCAGGCAGAGGCGGCGTCTAAAGGGATTGTGGTGGAAAAAGACTTGGCCGATGGGGTGGTGGCCTTGGTCGATCCACTGAAAACCAAACAAGTGTTTGATAACCTGATTACCAACGCCATAAAATACTCCAACAAAGACAGCAACATCGCCATATCCCTTTTTGTCGAGGCGGATCATTTGACCTTTTCGGTTCGCGATGCCGGGCCTGGCATTCCCGAAAGCGAGCAAGAGCTGTTGTTTCAGGCCTTTTCGGTGCTAAGCACCAAAGCCACCGGGGGGGAAAAGAAAACCGGTTTGGGGCTGGCTATTGCCAAAAGCATTGTCGATGCGCATGGAGGGAAAATTTATTATAAACACACCAGCGCAGTGAACTCGACCTTTTTTGTAGATTTACCCTTGGGGGAACCGCCGTCTTAGCTTGCCAGCCACACATCCCGCGCCCAATACCAAATATCTTCCCAACTTTCCTCGCTAAGCTCCCCATGTGCCCAAAACAGTATCTTGCCGTCTTGCTCAATACAGGCATACCCGCCATTGTATTCACAAATAGGAATGTATTCCCTTGGCATACCGCTGTCCCATGCCTGAGCCGCCATTTCGGGCAAATAGGTATGGGAACGCTCATCTGCCGCGGTGGCCGGTTCCAGGGTGCCAAAGACAACATCACTCACTTCCAATAAGAAAAGCCGATACTCATAAGGCAGGGGCATTAACATTTGCTCTTCTGCCAGCACCAGCTCGTCGTCACTGGGCAATTCTAGTGGGGTGCTGACTTCAATACACTGTTCTCTTAGTTGTTCTATGATCTCTTCCATTACATATCTACCGCAGGATTAATCTCTAAAATTGTTAAACTGAAAAGGCTGGCCCAGGTCTGCCTCACGTACCAAAGTCATTACCGCCTGTAAATCATCACGCTTTTTACCTGTAACGCGCACCTGCTCGCCTTGAATAGCCGCTTGCACCTTGAGTTTACTGTCTTTAATGAGTTTGACGATTTTTTTGGAAATGGGCGCTTCAATCCCCTCCTTAAAGGTGGCTTTCATACTAAACGTTTTTCCGCTGTGAAGGGGGTCGCTGACTTCCATACCACGGGCGTCCACATTGCGTTGGCTGAGTTTACCGCGCAAAATGTCTAGCATTTGCTCTAATTGAAAATCGGCTTCGGCGCTAAGGGTGGTGTCGTCTTTAGTCCAGGTAAAACTCGCCTCTACACCACGAAAGTCATAGCGTGTGCTGAGTTCTCTAGTAGAGTTTTCCACGGCATTTCGCACTTCTTCACTGTTGATTTCGGACACAATATCGAATGAGGGCATAGCTCGGATCTCCTAGCGAGGGTTAACAAAGGGAGCGAATATACCACGAACGGGAAGCTTAGCCTAATAAAAGGCTTTAACGGGGTGTGCGATTAAGGGATGGGGCAAAAAACAGCCATGACCGCCATGCCACAAATAATACCCGTAACAAATACCACCAGAGTATTGGGGTGCGAGCGAGTGGGGGTGGGTGTGTCGGCCGGTTGCTGGGCGTCCCACTTGTCGACAATCTCTTTGGCTTTAGGGTATTCGGTTTCGTCTATCATGACTCTAACCATACCGCTGGCTTGAAGCTCGCCTGCACCGCCTTGTAGGTATTCCCCATCGATTCTACCAAACAGCCCTGCCTGTTCCAACAAGTTGACAATCATATAAGCTTCGATGGCATTAGATGCTTCGTATAATACTTTCATAACTCTTTTGCAGCTTAATTACAGCTCTCTCGCACTTTGTATAGTAAAAATGGTAAACAAGGCTTCAATTTAGCGGCTTGTGAGTGGCACGTCAATGCTTTGTGCAAGGAAGCATCGAGCGTTCACCAACCAGGGCTAAAGCGAGAGGTTTTTCGAGCTTTTTACGGAACTTCTGGGCGACTTGTATGATCTTAGTGGGCTTTGGGTCGACTTCGGTGATATAAAATGCCAATCGTCATGCAAAATAGACCGAGGAGGGTGCCCATGGGGGTGAAGTCGATATTCGTGTTAGTCGGGTGATTGGCGGTGAGTGTTTCAATAATGGGTGAAACGCCAAAATAGAGGCCAAAAGAAATGCCAAGTATGGCGAGTATGAGTCCAGGCAATTTTCCAGTATTCATAGGAGGTTTCTTTTTTTTGTGGTGTGTGACTAATGTTGCTATCTTAATTACAGAAATTTTAATGTGAATTGAGCATTTACGTATACGCCCAATGCTTAATATAGGAGGTTTTTGTGCTTTGTCCTAGAATATAATGAACGGTGGCGTCTAATGTATCGGCCATTAATCTTTAATGGGATACAGTTCTCATTTTTTGCGCAAAATTAAATGCGTCACTGAGACGCATTTAAAGCCTTGTCGGCCGAGCAATAAGATTTTCCTAAGGCTTGGGCAACGGCTTGGCAAGTAATGAAACCACGATGGATATTTAAACCGTTTAATAGGTGCTTATTGTCTCGCAATGCAGGTAAAACGCCTTGGTTAGCCAGGGTTAATATATAGGGCAGGGTGGCATTGGTTAGGGCTAGTGTTGCCGTACGTGCCACCGCGCCTGGAATATTGGCCACGCAATAATGAATCACATTGTCCAAGCAATAAGTCGGGCTTTGATGGGTGGTCGGGTGGCTGGTTTCAAAGCAGCCGCCCTGGTCAATGGCCACATCGACCAGCACGGAGCCTTTTTTCATTCGTTTGACCATGTTGCGAGTGACCAGTTTTGGGGCGCTGGCCCCCGGCACTAACACGGCACCAATAACGGCATCGGCATCACAGACTTGCTGCTCGATGCTTAATGCATTAGAGAATAAAGTTTTAATGCGACCATGGTAACGTTCATCAATGTCTCGCAAGCGTGTTTGTGAGCGATCCAGCAGGGTTACGTTGGCGCCCATACCCAGGGCGATTCTGGCCGCGTTAAGCCCCACCACACCGCCGCCTATCACGGTGACATTGGCCGGGGCAACCCCAGCGGCGCCGCCCATTAAAATACCGCGCCCGCCCTGGGCTTTTTCCAGGCAGTGGGCGGCGGCTTGAATGGCCATTCTCCCGGCGACTTCGCTCATAGGGGCAAGCAAGGGGAGGGCGCCTGTGTCATCGGTAACGGTTTCGTAAGCGATACAGGTCGCTTGGGATTTGCGCAAGTATTTGGCGAGTTTGGGGGCTGCGGCCATGTGCAAATAGGTAAAAAGGGTTTGGCCGGCGCGTAGCATTTTGCACTCGTTAGGCTGGGGTTCTTTGACTTTGATCAGCAGTTCAGCCCGCTCAAAAATGTGGTGGGCCTGTTTGACGACTGTTGCCCCTGCGTGTTGGTAGTGCTCGTCCTCCATGCCAATGGCTGTGCCGCCGTTGCTTTGTACCAACACTTGATGGCCCGCGTTGACCAGCTCTTTCACGCCAGCGGGTGTTAGCCCTATACGGTATTCGTGGTTTTTGATCTCTTTTGGCACACCAATCAGCATGATTCGATCTCCTTTGGCTTACTTTATTTCTCTCAATTATTCTTTATCATGTTTTTACTTTTTATGCAAATAACCAAATTGTTCTGATATTATTCGTTTCGCTTATTAGGGCGTAGGCAGTTTGTATAAACATGCGCCGTGTTTTATCTAAAGGAGATCACTATGAAAATACAAGTATTAGGGGCATTAATCGGGGTATGTTGCGCAAGTGCGGCCAATGCCATCACCTATGACTTTAATGAGGGTTTCGATGGTTTTACCTTTGCTTTTGTCGAAAACCCGGGCTTGGGGCATAACGGTGGCAACCTTGGGTTTGTCGGTTTGGATGTTTTTTGCTGGCTTTGCCGGACTGATGGGCTTGCGTAAAAAAACTAGAAAATAGCGAGAGTACATTAATGTTGCGCATTTTTGTGTTTAGATTGCGCAAATGTCTTGATTGGTTGCGCATAATGGGATAATGTTACCTATACATACTGTTAATAGGCATCGACCCCATGGCGAACGGCATACCCGAAAGTGAACTTCAAGCGATTGTGGCCATTATTGCCCGGCACCCCGAGGGGGTCGCCATGCAGGCCATTTCAACGGCTCTAAACAATGGCACGCCTCGGCGAACCTTACAATATAGGCTTAATCACCTGGTAAAAAAAGGCCGTTTGGTCAAAACGGGCGAAAAGCGGGGGGTTCTTTATCTGGCGCCTACGCAGGCGCTAAGTGTGGGGTCGGTGGTGATTCGCGAGCCTGGGGCGACTTATCAGTGCCCGTCAGAGGGCGAAATTCCGCTCTCACCCGAGGGTAAAAAGGTACAAGCCTACGTGTGCCAAGCGCTGTCGGCACGTAAACCGGTGGGGTATGACCATGCCTTTTTAGATACTTATCGACCGAACGAGAGCCGCTACCTCACCTTAGAAGAAAGTGCCTACCTCAAACACATAGGGGCACCTACTCAAACCGAGCAACCTGCAGGCACCTATGCAAGGCAACTGCTTAGCCGTTTGTTAATCGATCTGTCGTGGAATTCCAGCCGACTCGAAGGCAATACCTATTCTTTGTTGGATACCCGGCGGTTAATCGACTTTGGGGAGGCCGCAGGCGGTAAGCGTCACCTGGAATCCCAGATGATACTTAATCATAAATATGCCATTGAGTTTCTAGTCGACTCTGCCGAAGCTTTGGATTTTAACCGCCATATTGTCCTCAATCTGCATGCGCTACTGGCCGACAACTTATTAGCCGACCCCAGCGCAAATGGGCGGGTGCGCTCCATTGAGGTGGGCATTGCCCAATCTACGTTTATCCCATTGGCGGTTTCCCAGTTAGTCGACGATTACTTCAACCAGGTGCTGGCCACCGCAGCGGCCATTAACGACCCTTTCGAGCAAGCGTTTTTCGTGATGGTGCATCTGCCGTATTTACAACCGTTCGATGACGTGAATAAACGCGTGTCGCGTTTGGCGGCCAATATTCCCCTCATCCGCGAGAATCTAACCCCTTTAGCGTTTACCGATGTCCCGACCCAACTCTACACCGAGGCTATACTCGGCGTTTATGAGTTGAATAATATTGCGCTGTTAAAAGATATTTTCCTGTGGTCTTATGAGCGCTCGGTCGATCGATATACCGCCGTGAGGCAATCGTTGGGCCAACCCGACGCCTTTCGTCTGACCCATCACGAGGCTTTAAGGCAAGTTATCAAAGAGGTGTTGTTGGGGGCGATGAATAAAAGGGAGGCCTATGCTTACATTCGCCAATGGGCCGAGCAAAAAATGCAAGCCCAGGACCAAGAGCGTTTTAGAGAAATGACCGAAAGCGAATTACTAAGCCTGCACGAGGGGAATTTCGCCCGTTACCAAATAAAACCTTCCGAGTTTAACGCCTGGCAGTGTGTGTGGCGGGCAGAGTAGCCCCCCCTTTTTGTTAAAAGGGAGGTGCTTTTACTCACTCAGCCCGTGAATATATTGGCGATCGCTATACGTTAAGGTTTGCCCTCGATTGGTCTCGCCAGCGCCTTTTAAGCTAATATGCACCCACCCCGATCTGGGCTCCCCTGGGTGGTAGCATTCTAATATTAACTGGTCAAAATCCAGATGCCCCTGAACCCACAGCGCCAGATCATAGTTACTCACCCCTGGTACCTCAATATCTACGGCCTCACCTTTACAGTGCTGGGACTTTTCCGAACCGCCGACCTCGGTGTTTAGTTCGGTGCCACGATAGCCACTGTTGGGGCGAAACGGGCGTCCAAAGTGGTCACGCACCGGTTCGAGCACCTGCTCACATAAGTAGCGTAACTTTTCGGTAATCTCATCGGGTGGGGTGTTATCGATCCCTTTTCGTTCTGCTGTTTCCGAGTAGATTAATTCGCCCAGTGTAAAATGGTTGGTAAGTCTTTCGTTTCTGTTCATGTGCCCCCCTTTATCCGTTGCCGATCGCATGTGTTTCTTTGATTAATATAGATGGCTTTAAGGGGGAGTTCAATTTCTGTGCGTATGTTTTAGGTGCGCCATTATGGTGCTAGCTTGAGCAATGCTGCGAGTCCGCCTGTCATCGACTTAGCCGAGATCCCGTTTTTTGTTAAAATGTCGGCGGCTTTTTGGCTGCGCTTACCGGATTGACAATAACAAATATAGTGGGTATTGGCATCCAATCGGGCTAACGAGGCTTCCAGTTCGTCCAAGGGTATATGCTCCCCTCCCACATGAAAACCTTGTCGTTCTAGGGGCGTTCTTACATCCAGAATCTGTGTGCCGGGGTTATCCCGTGAAAGATTAAAAGCTTCGGGGGTAATGGCA
>JACLAC010016260.1_pt1 | contig 14035 bp, 21 predicted proteins | sample 8027881 | NCBI WGS metagenome assembly JACLAC01 (sample SAMN15725517, study PRJNA655200) | protist metagenome | isolation source: fluorescence activated cell sorting (FACS) single amplified genomes of... | place: Spain: Blaines Bay Microbial Observatory, Mediterranean Sea | collected 2016-01-19 | reverse complement strand
CCAATCGGCACTCGCTAGCACATATACGGCATGATATGACTCGGGGGACCCTTTTGGAAGCCCTTCATATTTGTTGGGGGGCCCTTGACGGCGGCACCCGAAGCGCTTAGGACGGAACCAGGGATGGGGCAACAACTGTGGAGCTGTCAGCGAAAGGCGCCCTTTTTTGTGGGGAACGTGGGATATTGGGCAAATCGGGCCGCGAGCGACCTGCGAGGCATCTGCGAGAGGCTACCAGCTTCTTGAGAGAGATGTCTATTCTATGAACGTAGAGAGAAAGAGCGAGAGGCAGCGATACGCACACATACATGTCGAGAGAGAGAGAGAGAGAGATAGTCGTATAGGCAGCGAGAGAGCGAGATAGAACGAGAGAGACAGAGCGATACAGAGAGGCGCCGAGAGGCATCTCTATATATGGAAGATGTATATATATATATGTAGAGAGAGAGAGAGAACGCGGAGAGAGACAAATATAGAGAGTCATCGAGAGAGAGACAGAGAGATATAGAGCGATATATAGCGAGAGAGCGAGATAGATATATATATTTAGAGAGAGCGAGAGAGAGATAGAGAGAGCGAGCGAGAGAGAGACATAAGTATAGAGATATATACATATATATATATACATATATATATATATATATATATATATACAGATAGATAGATATAGCTATAGATATAGACAGAGGCAGAGCGACACATACCGAGGCATATAGGCATGCATAGAGTGATAAAGAGAGAGAGAGAGAGAGAGAGAGAGAACGAGGCACATACAGCGAGATACAGCGAGACACAGCGATACACACAGAGACAGAGAGGCAGCGCGATATAGAGAGCAGATATGACGAGTCAGGGGCATGATGACACAACGATACACATATACACAGAGCTATACAACGAGAGCCAACGATGCACATAGAGGCACAACGATACATATAGAGAAGAGAGATATAGTCTTCATATATGCATGCATATGTATATGTCTGTGTAGAAGAGAACGGTCGGCACAGAGCGGGACCGAACGACATCGAGCGATACACAGCGAGATCGGCAACGCGATACATGTGGGCACGAAGGTATACATAGAGATCGACTGAGAGGCGCCGAGAGGCACACCACTCGATGCATGCAGAGAGAGCGAACATATACATGCACATGTATATGCCTATATATGTATATGCAAAACCATATATGTGTCGAGAGAAAGATGCACACACTGACACGCATCGATACCGATATATCGCGAGCGGCACTGCTGCAACTGGCGCAACACATATAGACACATACATGTATAGCGAGAGAGAGAGAGAGAGAGCGCACGACACGGACATGTGTACACACATATATATATATATGTATATGCACACATACGTTGCGACACGTAAAGACGCGGCGAGGCAGCGCGACAGAGGCCACTGTACGCATATGTATCTATATGCATATATATAGAGACACATATACATGTATATATATGCATGCATGCGCACATGTATATGCATGGGCATACGTATGCATGACACACGACGGCTGACACTCACTCGCAGACTAGCAACAGGCGGACAGCATTGTGCATCATGGCACGGCCCTGCGTTGCGAGCTCACGCAGACGCGTGCCCTCACGCACACACCTGCCCTCCTTGCCCATTATTGCACCGCGTCTCGACGCCGCCTCCTCCCTGCTCCATTGCAAACGGGCGGCGGGACTGCGCGGCAACGGATCCACGCATTGAAGAGCTCGCACACTTTGCACGTGCCCGCCACACTTTACGAGACCGTCACTGCCACGCCAAACGGGCCTCTTGCATGACTGCGGCCTATGCGACAACACGACCATTGACGCCACCTGCAGCAGCTGCTGCATCAACCACGGCATCAACCTATACCGTCGTGGTAACACCATTGCCTCTACCCCCCACTACTACTACTACTGCTGCTGCTGCTACTACTCCTACTAAGTTGAAAGGGTTCTGAATCCTCATGGTCTATGCTGGGGTCTCTGTGTATGTGTTTGAACATTGCTCTCAGTCCCAAGCTGTGAAAGAACAACGTGCATATGATCCGAAGCCAAGTGGCTCAACGTGCTGCACTAAGCTTGCTCTGTGTGACCGGCAATACTGCTATTACAGTATCTGCATAGACTCGTGTGCCAGGGCGCAAGTGCACTGGCTACCGTCCGAGCGGCGAATTCGCGCTGATCCAAAACACTTATTGCGACATCAGTTTACTGCAAGATCAACTCTGGGAAAGTAGTATATCGATTTGCACTTCTATTTCTACTCCGGTAGCGGGGCCTGTCCAGTTCCACGGACGGGCTTCTTGCTCATCTGATTGGTCTTCAATCTGTTTATGGGTAAGAGAAACAATCACTCGAGGAAGCAGGAGCAACTCCATCGTCGAGCTGAACGGCGTCTTGACGTCGAGACCGAGCGCGCCACCCCAACGTGTGGCTGCGAGCCGTGGTTACCGCACTATTGTGGCATTCAGGTGAAGACAGAAATTGCGACTTTCAAAGAAGAGGATTGCAGCGATGATGCATTCTCAGAGCCATGCTGGGGGTCGTCCGACGACGGATCTAGCGATCCCCCCCAACCCCAGCTGTACGGAGCAGCCCCGATGCACTATCACCGAGGCGTCGCCATCGCAACGATGGAGCAACCTCCGTGGTGGGCACCGGAATTGGAGGACGATCCCGTAGCCCCATACCACGTCGACCTATGGATCAAAGACGTCCGACGGTGGTGTGCCATGACGAAGGTTGGGACCGAAATACAAGGAAATCTTCTAGCCATGAGTCTTGGGACTACCGCACGGCAGATTGCCGACGAGATTCCCGAGACTGTTCTGAGCAACGGGGCCGTGATGGATCTGGACGACGGCAACGGCACCGTGCAGCGGACAGGTATCGACATCCTTATCGCGGTTCTCCGGAGCAAATTCCCACCCGATGCCGAGGCCGCCCTACTCCGAGCAGGGCTTGCTTTCTCTACTTTTACTCCTAGCCGGGATGAATAGTTACGTAGTCTCTTTTTACGTTTTGATCTTCTATTACAACGTGCAAATTCTATTGCTGCATTGGGGATTTCTGTGTCGCTTCGTACATGGGATGCTTTTGAGTCTTCTACGTCGTGGGGCCAAACAGTGGGCGGAGGATCTAGACAATTGCGGCCGGAGGTTACCACGTTCAGAGGAATAGCTTGAGGGTGTCAAGGCGCGTCTCATGAGTGAACATGCTATTGAATTGAATGTTGGTGCATTTCATGGTCGTTCTCATGTTACAAGTGGAACACATGCAGGTCTACATGTTACAGAGGATTCTCCCCCAGTACCTATATATTTGGCATTGGTCCAGGGAGGTTCCAGGAACTTCCCAAGTACAGCGGAAGGAAATGCAAACGTTTCCTTCCCATCGCATGACATGCATGCCCATTCTGTGTAGTATGATGTTGATAAAGCCTATTTGGGTGATGGAGATGATGCTGATTCATGTGATTGGAGTACAGGCACTTCTTGGTTTGAGGAGGAAGACCGCGAAGATCCATATCCTCCGGAGCGACTGCGAGCAGAACAAACCGCTGCCGAGGCTGATCCAGCCTATCCCACCCAATTATGGTGGGGAAAACGGGCTGCTGATCGGCGTTATCGCGCCGCCACTGGTCGATTCATGCCAACACATAAAGCAAAGAGGAGGTCGATTTGGGAAGAATCGCTACACTAAAAGAGGACCCAGCGGCCCCGGGAATAAGCCAAGAAAGGGCTTCTTTGTAGGTCAAGCTTTTGTTGCCATGGATCATGCTCCAGAATCTGAGGTTCGGGCGTTTTGGGAAGGTATGGGTAAGACATTTGGTCGAAAGAAGCATGGCCCCCCGAAACGCATAAAATGCTATCGCTGTGGTAAGCCGGGACACATGGCAGCAAGCTGCCCCAATCCGAATATTTGTGCTACAATTGTGGGAAATCTGGTCACCGGGCGGCGGAATGTAAGGCACCAAAGCAACAACTATATTGGTATTGCACGCCGTCAGCGATGGACACCGGGACAAATCTGCGATAATATATTGACCAAGCTACGGAAATGTGGGGTGAAAAAGGGGGATACAGATGTAATTGATTTTAGGAAAACGGGAAAACACTATTTACCGGCATGGTGGAAGATATTACAGCTGGAACAAATGCAATTGATGAAAGGAATGGAAACGTCCCTTTCGCAGAAAACTCCCCGTCCCAGCTCTCAACTTACATATGGTTCCAGGTGCTGGAGGAGACCCTGCCGTTCAACATCCATCTCATATTGGAGGAACTCTTGTTCACTATCATGCTTCTAGTCATGTATTCCCTGGATATAGTCAGGTATTTCCTGAACCTCATTCTGCATTTTATCAACCTCATCCTGTACTTCCAGAAGCAGGTGCACCTATCCAGGTTTTGGTAAAGGGTACTATGTTGGGAGTCTATGGAGATATTGTCCAGATTGAAGAGGAGGTATCTGGGAAGGTAGTACGTGTACCCATGACATGTGTTGGTCCAGAGGCGAATGGAAACGTTCCCTCCCTAATGGTCCCAGGTCCGGAGGCGAATGGAAACGTTCCCTCCCTAATGGTCCCAGGTCCGGAGGCGAATGGAAACGTTGGAGGCGAATGGAAACGTTCCCTCTCAGACGGTCCCGGCCCGGCCCCTATTGGCAAAACCATCTACCGCGGACGTGAAGACCGTGCAGGCTCTTTTGGGTAGTGTGGGACGTACCCCATCGGCACCGGCAGGGACGACATCACCATGACCATCAAAGCCATCATACTATACCACATCATTATCTTGGCTTCTGCGGCCAGCATCTAACCCACCCGTTGGTGCAAAACCAGCCGAATTCGTTGACATCAGCACTGCCAGGAACGACCGGCCGAAGACGGACATGCTCTTCGATTTGTATGGGGATTATGAAGTTGCGAAAACAACTGCAACAGGAAAGAAAGAAAGTCAAGCAACATGTGAACAAACACCATCATATGATAACAAAACCAACAAAACAATGCAGGACGAGAGAGGTTGAGGACGAATCAAACATACTGACGGCCATTGCATGACATGTAGACACTGGATAAGAGGGGCGGTGTTGGCAAGGAAATGCATTCATATTTTGTCATCATGAAGAAACGAAGGTTCCAAGCATTCCGCCGCCGCCAGGCACTTGGAGTTCTCCGGCAGCGACGTCCCAGACGAGGCCAACAAATGGTTTACAACAGCCTCGATCAGAAGAGAAGTTACAACAACAACCTTTACAACAACCTTTACAACAACCTTTCCAACAACCCTTACAACATCAACAGCCTCCACACACATCATTACAACAACCTCTTTTACCATACCAACAGCCTCCACAAACCTCATTGCAACCGCAATTTTACACACCCCAACCCCCGAGACAAACGTCATTGCAACAACAACACTTCTATACACCACAACCCCAGAAAGGACAACATAATCAGAGCAACATGCAGGGATATCCATTTCATGCAGGGGCAGATCCTTGGGCCTCTTGGAAGACCACTCTCGTGGGTCCGGCTTTTGAGTGGCAAGAGGATGGTGACGAAATCCAGAAGGTGTTCCTTAGAATTCCACAGGGCACGACGACACATGCAGCCGTAGACGGAGATGAAGCACTTCTTATCGATACAGGTACCCGCGGCAGTGTGACTGGGATCAACTTGGTCCGCAGTCAATCCGCATCAGCGTTGCGGAATGGCTTCGAGACGGTGTGGGAGGAGCTCAGTGGCCCGAAGAACATGTCAGGCATTGGGGGAAGGAGTTCAAACAGTTCGTCGAGAAGCTACGGTCACGGGTGCGGTGGAGGAGGGTTCGCTCATCACGTACACGGCGGCTGTGTTGGAAGATGAACGACACGGAGCACAGGTCCCTGGCTTGCTGGGCTTGGAACCTCTTGCCGAGAGAAATACGTATGTTGGCACGCATACGGGGGAGCTGGCTATGGTACCAAATGGAACAGATCTGGCTATAGAATGGCCAAAAGGTACAAAAAGACTTCGTTGTGTAAAGGGGCGTGGAGGACATTGGATGTTACCACTTGGAAAATGGAGCAACATCAAATCCAGAAAGGTGCAGGAAGCATTTGTAAACGAAATTGAGCATGAGCCACCAGCCGGTGCCTCATCATCTGAGTGACTATTGGGGAAATCCGTGGCGCCAATGGTCGGCCGGGCACCAGCTGATGAATCCTTGAGTACGGCCGGCACTGTTATCCCAAGATCTCCAGGAGTGTATATCCTGGGAGAAAAGCTTGCTACATTAGGTTTGACTTTAGAGAAGCATGGCCTTAATGTATTGCGTACCAGTCCCATGCTAAATTTCCAACGGAGGCAATTGCCCCCAGATGGGAGAGCGATGCTTCAGTCCCTACCAGATGGCAGGCCCCAACTAGTGTGGATTCAGTATGCGAATGCGCTACAGGATCCGAATCGTAGACCAAAAGTGCGGACCGCGTTGTCATTCATGGCAGGGATCGTGAAGATTCAAATGGCCCTGGGCGGCCAGGTGCTATTATAGGCAACAGCCTGCGACGTCCCTGTTAGAGATGAGCTGTTTGCCAGCACCGGAGGTGTAGGTGCGTTGCTTGGAAGGCCAACGACAATACATTGGCGTGCGTTAGGAATCAAGGGTGGCAGGCAGATGAAATCTATATTTTGTGGATCACATAGTGTGGTATGCAGCCAGCCACTTGACGACATGCCGTGCGTATGTGGTAGAAATGGGTCTAGCTACTGTTCAACTGGAGGGCCAGGATATGAGCAGTTTGTCAGTCCTATGCTTGAAAACTCAGTTTGGCTAAAGCTGCACAACCAATCAACACACAATGACATTATGTTCAGGCCAAGCCTAAATCAAATGCAGGAGCCAAAGCATACACGACAGAGGCTGCTTTCAATACCCAGCTCCAGAAGCCCCCAGAGGAGCAGCAGCAGCAGCAGCAGCAGCAGCAGCAGCAGCAGCAACAACAACAACAACAACAACAACAACCACAACAGCAATGACGACATCAACAACCCCAGCAGCAACAGCAACCACCACAACATCAATGGCAGCAGCAACAACCCCAGCAGCAACAGCAACAACCCCAGCAGCAACAGCAGCACCCCCAGCAGCAGCATCAGCAACATCAACAACAGCAGCAGCAACAGCAACAACAGCATGTGACGACAGCAGGAACACAAACATCAACGACAACATTGAATGTATTCCCGACGGATTCAGATGAGGGCAAAACAAAAGAAAGCCATTCGAGATAAAGACAAATCACAGGAGTACATTGAGGCCATGCGGAAACATAGACCAATGTCACAGGAGCCACATTATGATGATTGCGGATCTGATTGTGAGATGTTGGAGGACAACGAGGCACGGGCGGTTGCTGGCAGGACCGATCCTGCACATGCAAGCTTCTTCCATGCGTATGTTGGGGATTCTATCGGAGAGGATTGGGCATCTTATCTTGTGACCCGGGGTCTTCATTGTATTGTCAACTTGGATCAAATGCTGAAGAAGACGAAGTGTGTTGGAGGAGCAAGCCAAAGGGAGGACCACATGTGGAATGGGGAGGGATGGAAGCGTTTCTCTCCCGACCACAACATGCCGGGGTGGACATGATCGAAGCATGTGGCGGTGAGGGAGGAGTTTCCAACATAGCACTTCGACGAAGACTTTGAGTTGGAGGCAACCTTGACTTGGTGACAGGGTGCGACTTGACACGACATGAAAAATACAATGCTTGCTTACAATATGTTAACATATCAGCCTGTGCTCATTCGTATGGCGCCGCCGTGCACGACGATGGCAAGCTGGTACAGGTTTAACCGCGCTGTAAAGCCCCAAAGTGTTGCACTGAAACGGGGAACAGGAGACTCAATTGCCAATCGTTGCGCTTTGCTGGCGACGATTCAAATGGGTGATGGAAGACATTTTCCTATTGAGAACCCACGCGGGTCAGACATGTTTTGGTTGAGAAGTTTCCTCGCCTTGGATCGCAAGCATCACACTGCAAAATGTTGACTTCCCACAGTGTGCAACTGCACTTTGAAGTCCAGCAGGCGAACCGAAATTGGAACGGACAATACTGTGGGCATCAAGTGAAACATTGATTGGCGAATTCCGGACGTTACGCTGTAGTCATTCACGACACTGGCACTTAGAAGGAACAGCAAGAGCAGCACATGCACAAGTGTGGCGTCCAATGATGTGTCGGATGATTGTACGAGGAAGCATACATGTGATGAGGGAGGAGGACGTTACGGTCTATGTGGGGAGACTTTTGCCTCCGGCCTTCTATGATTGCCCAGGCTGCAGAGCACATCGTGCAATAAATGACAATCGACACCCATAGCACACTTATAACAATGAACCTCCACAACTCTGCAAGTTTTGGGATCGGAAACCGACTACAACGATTACTTGCCCCGCCTGCATGCAAGGAAAACACCCAGACGACGACACACATACACGTGTAGTTGGAGAATGCAGGGCCCCAGAAATGAGATCCCGACAAGGAAGACCACGTGAGTCAGGGCCCGTGCGAGACCCAGCCGGGCGAGCCAGTGGGGATGCATCCAACCGCCGTCGGATCACATACACAAACATTGATGATCCAGCATTCGCTGGCGACATGTTTGGAGGACCACAACCCGACGCAGCTGAACCAGCACGAGTGCCATCGAGGGAGGAGGAAGCCGCTGCCGCAGACCCTGCTGCCGAGCAGAATAACGACGACGAGCAGGACGATTATCACGACGATCAGGCGGCTGATTCTCGAGCCACCCGTGCTGATGCTGGGATTGCCCGGCCACAGGCAGCAAACAGGATTGATGCAGGAACACAGGAAGGAAGAGGAGGCAGGGAAGATTGGAGAACAGATTAGGTTTCGAGGGTAATGTCAAGATCAACATATCCTGAAACAATGTTCGAAGGTTGGCAATTCAACGACGTCATATAGGGTGGTTCCATATCCGGACCAAGCACATGCAGTCTTTGCTCAGGGCATCTGGAGTTCCAGCAGCGGTAATTGCAGAGGTGCCGGCAGTACTTCAAGGATGTGACGTGTGCTGGGAGTGGGACACACCAGGTCCAGCAGCAGTGACGACGACGAGACTGATCACCGAGTTCAATCTTGAAGTGCAAATGGATGTATGGTTCTACCGGTCGTTGATAGATCAACCGGACACACAAATAGCAATCCTACACCTGATAGATGCTGCGATACGCTGGTCAGCAAACGGATTGTGTAAGAGTAAAGAGGAACGAACATTATGTACAGTCATGAATGAGATCTGGATCGGCACCCATGGACCACCGACTAGACTTGTAGTTGATGGGGAAACAGGGTTGCCAGGCCGAGGGGCAAGTGATTGGGCAGAGGTTCAGAGGATCAACCTGAAGATCAAGCCCGTCGGCACCAATGCATGGATTGCGGAACGTCATCAGCAAATGTTTCGTATTGCAGCGCATGCCATGGATACACAAATGAAGAAGGAAGGAATATGGGCGCCATTTGCTCAGACACTGACAACTTTGACTTTCTCTCACAATGCACTTGTCAACACGGAGGGGGCAACCGCAGATGAGGCATTGTATGGACGAACCCCGCCACTACTCCCCGCCTTTGAAGGGGCGACAGAAGCGGATAATAATGATGACATGCCTATGCCAGAAACACATGCACGTCATCACAGCCGCATGCGCGATATTGCAGTTAGCAAAATTTTTCGGCAACAGCCCAGGACCGGCTACGTCGAGCAGACAGGTCAAAGACAAGGGAGGCTGTGGAGCTGAAGGACATTCGTCCAGGGATGCAGGTGGATGTATGGTTTGACCCTACGCATAAAGACATGAGCGGTTGGAGAGGTCCAGCAACGGTCAAAACAGTGCAAGCAGAAGAGCATTCAATCACATGCCGATAGCAGGGCAGGACAATAGAAATAACATCACAACAAATCCGACACCATGCGAGTTGTTTGATCTTCTTGGCCAGTCAGAAATTGCAGCCACATCATCAATGACAAATGCTGCGCGAACTTACTGAATGTTTGACGGTGGGGACGACGAAGATCTACGGATTCGTTCTCCATGACAACCCTCGTGCTGCAGGATGGCATCTGACCAAGGAGAGCAGATCATCTGGAGGACAACGAGTGCTACAAGCAGGATTGTTTGTTGCTTCTACGGTCGCTCATATGGATTATTGTACTACGTTTCGACTTGCACGTGGTGTTCAATCATTGCAAGCTTTGCATGGTTTGCTAACAGTGAGCTTTGGTTGTGGAGATCGGAACTACAAAGGGGGAGACATTGATGAAGCTCCAATTGTATTCGATTCTCAGTATGGGGATGTGCATGCGCCAGTGCCACTACGGAAATTGATCAATGAAGAATGGGAAGTACGACAAGGTGAAGCACGGTGGACGGATTAGTGTGCAATTCAATTCTTTGATTCTTTGGGACTCGGAGTGACGATGCGGAGAAGTTGATCCACACATTTCCGGGGATCAGGCTGATTGCAGGAAGTGGAATGACAACGACAAGGAGTTCGCCATCCATTTCCATTCCACCGACGCCGACGCCATATCGACCGGTACGACGACAACTGTTCCCACCGACACCAAGTCCGATAAGCACACCGCCACCGCCGCCGCAACCACCAATGATGCAACAAGTGATGCGACCTTTTCCGCCGACACCACCCCCACCGAGCTATCCACCACCAGAACAACCATCGCCGAAAGCTTCGCCAATCTTCAACACGCCCAGGCCACCACCTTCCCCACCCAGAGGAGGAGTTAAGATGAACATGGGAGCAACGCGATCGAGAACACCAGCAAGCAACAGTTCACCGTCGAGCCCGATGCCAATGCTGTCATGGTCAACGCCGCCGCCACCACCGTCACCTCCAGTTCCACCAATGTTGAGGTCGCGATCTCCTCACGGGAAGGCGGCGAAATCACCGCAACATGTCCTTATGCCGAGTGTACCTCCTCCGCCACCGCCGTCACCTCCAGTTCCACCAATATTGAGGTCACGGTCTCCGTGTGGAAAGTCAGCACAGTCGCCATTGGATGCAAATATGCCGGATGAATCACCACCGCCCCCCGTCGCCACCCCACCCGAAGGTCAAAATCATGGTGGAACCAAGATCGAGGTCACCACCGAGGCCAAAAGCAGGGCAATATCCACGTCCACCACCCCCCACCGGACATGCCATTGCCATGGCCTGCAAGAGGAACCCGGGCCACTGTTTTGGGACCTCGTGGCAGCACCGAGGAAATATGCGAAGGTTCATCACACGCCACCGGATCAAGGAGGAGCCGAACATAAACGACAACGAAATGCTGCATAAGCTAGTCCTACGCCACATTCCGGAGCAAGTTCATCCCATCAAAATCAGCAAAATCCGCTGAATGCAACTTCATCGCACCATGGACCATCATCACCGGTCCCAACTATACACTATGCTACGCCACCTTCTATATCAAGCACGCTACCCTACGACTCACCAGCGTCTTTGGGGAGGAATGGAAACGTTCCTCTCCCATGGCCATCGGGGAATAATGGAAGCGTTCCTCTCCCGACCATGACGTCAGAGTCAGGGGCAGCATCATCGAGTGGACATCAACCAATTTTGCCAACCCAAGATGACGATATCATTGAAGGGCCAGCGATTCCGAACGATGAGGAGCAGCAGGATGACGACGATAAGAAGCAATGGTTCACGTGGGCGGAAGAGTTGAAGCAGGCGGATGAGGACGAGGGCGATGACTTGCCGGATTGGGACCTGGAGGCGACTTCGGAGGACAATGAGCAGGAGGACACGGGGGAGGAGGAGGTCACGTTTTGGGCGGATGCTGACCGCCCTCCTTCGGGCGAACATGAAGATGCAGAGGTTCAGGATAGTCAGATCGGTAGATAGACATATAGACAGATATATGGACAGATCAATAGACAGACAGATGGATATATGGATGGACAGATAGGTCGATCTAGCAGCTAGACAGACAGATGGATCGACAGACAGACAGACAGACAGATCGATAGTCATATAGATCCATATATATAGATGGATGGAGCGAAACGCGAGACAGGGATGCCTTGTTGCTGCCTAGTGCTGCTATTCATAGCAAAAGTGAACAACACAAAAATTTCTGTAACGTCTTTGCTGCGTGAGGCAAACAGCACGGTGTGTTGCAATTCCTGTTTAGACAACTTTCTACAAGAATATGGCCATGCTGTGCGACAGTTCTCGCCATCATGGAGACACATGCGTCGCTGTGCCTGCGCGCAAAACAAACATTGCCAGCTATGTACACAAATATCATATACACTTCTTACACGTCTTTGGGACATTTTGTGTACATAGTATGTGGAGTGCCTGGGGGACATTTTCTGGGCATTCTTGGCACATGTGTGCCAGCAAGAGAGTTGAGGGGACCTGACCCACTATAAGGCTAAAGTTCAATGTTGCGTGTGCCATTCTTTAGTAGGGCGGAGTGGTGACCCATTCATTCTTGTGGGTACGGCCCAGCCTTTCGACCAAATCACCGTCCTATGAGACGGCTCCCTTGCCCAGACGACTGGTCTTCCGACCGTTCGTTTCCCCCGTCTTTCTCGCATCACGGACGGTTGACCTGCCCCGTCCGACGCTTCTTCTACGTCTCTTTCTCTCGCAGGCTTAGCTGGAAAATTTCACATTCATTGAGTTGCGTTTCGTCCACTGGCTGCTAGAACAAGTCGGACACGGCCTGACCAACGTGCGAGTGCACTGCTTGCACAGTGCGTCTACATAGAGCGCATTTGCGAAGATCTGTATGCCTTTTCGCCAACGCGCCGTCTGGTGCAAGGCTTTGACTGACTGACTGACTGACTGACTGACTGACTGACTGACTGACTGACTGACTGATTGAGTGACTGACACTCCCGCGACCTCGGAGGCCCCCAATGCTTGAGTTCAATTTGACATAGGTCATTCTATAGCATGGGCGGAACGGTGACCCAATGGCTTTTGTGGATACAGTCCAACTTATCGACCAAAGCCTCATCTTATGAGGCCTCCCTTGTCCCTGAAGGCTGGTCCTTCCACCGTCGGCTTCCCCAGTCTGATCTTTCCACCAAGACCCCGTCCAATGAAGCGTCCCCCTTCTTCCGTCTGTCTATGATCCTCCCTTTTCTGAATTTGTGCTTTTGCGGAGTTCGCCCTCTTGCTGAGGCTGTTTTTGCTGAGCTTGTTGTCTGCTGAGGTTGCTTTTGCTGAACTTGCCCTTTGCTGAGTTTGCTCTTGCTCCGCTTGCTCTTGCTGCGCTTGCATGCTTGCTGAGTTTGCTTTGACTGACCTGGGCTTGATGAGTTTGTCCTTTGCTGGGCTTGATGTCCTTCATGGATCTCGGGATCGAAATGGACATTCTGAATGGAATACGTTCTGGTGCAATCCTTCCTTTGGCGATGGGTGCCCTGGATAAAGGTCTTTTGGACCGCTTCCCCTTCGCAGTGCCCGCAACCAGGCGACGAAAGCCAACACATCCCACAATTTGAAGCATTCCGCAACTTGGGCGCGAACATGCCGTCCAATGTCAAACCTCGTCACCCTATCCATGTTGTCCATGTTGGGAGGCCGTGCAGCCCCAGGCCTGGCCCGCCCTCGAGGAGGTGGACCTCACCAGGTGCTTCCCACGTTCCGGGGAGGGCGGCAGCCACGCCCTCGCCGCGATCGCCCAGGCGAGGGGCCTCAGGAGCCTGAAGCTGAGTTATTGCTTCGAGTTGGGAGACGCCTTGGAGGCCGTGCAGCCCCAGGCCTGGCCAGCCCTCGAGGAGGTGGACCTCACCGAATGCTTCATGCTCTTCGTGGAGGGCGGCAGCCACGCCCTCGCCGCGATCGCACAGGCGAGGAGCCTCAGGAGCCTGAAGCTGATTTGTTGCAAATAGTTGGGAGACGCCTGGGAGGCCGTGCAGCCCCAGGCCTGGCCAGCCCTCGAGGAGGTGGACCTCACCGGAT
>JACLAC010000613.1_pt1 | contig 14036 bp, 14 predicted proteins | sample 8027881 | NCBI WGS metagenome assembly JACLAC01 (sample SAMN15725517, study PRJNA655200) | protist metagenome | isolation source: fluorescence activated cell sorting (FACS) single amplified genomes of... | place: Spain: Blaines Bay Microbial Observatory, Mediterranean Sea | collected 2016-01-19 | reverse complement strand
TTACTGGACCCATTCTGTGGCAGCGGCACCATTCCGATCGAAGCAGCACGAATCGGCCGAAACATGGCCCCCGGACTTGACCGCGACTTTGCTTGTGAAGCATGGGCAGACTTTCCTTCGGAAACATGGCAGGACGCAAGAGAAGCTGCCGATGCTGCGATTCTTGGTCCGCTGGAAGAAAAACTGCAGGGCAGCGACATCGACCCGAGGGTGCTGCGAGCCGCACGAGAAAATGCCGAACGGGCTGGCGTCGTCTCCGACATTCACTTTCAAGCCGCGCCGATAGAATCGGTTACCAGCAAGAGACGTTTCGGATGCATGATCACCAACCCACCTTACGGACAACGTGTTGGCCGGGATTATGACTTAGAGTTTTTATATCAAACCATTCCCAATGTCCTGCGAAAGTTACCCACCTGGTCGCATTATTTCCTGACTGCTTTTCCTGCCTTTGAACACACCATGGGCCGGCAAGCTGACCGCCGCCGAAAGCTTTACAACGGTCGAATTGAGTGCACCTATTTCCAGTACCATGGCCCCAAGCCGGTCGTTGGCAAAGGTCCCGAACAGAAAGCTCAGACAGAAGAACCTACAGCGAAGCCAGCAACAAAATCCCCCACCAAGCGTGCCAACATTTGGCCAACCGAAGACGCGATGTCAGAAACGGCAGACGAAGAGAGCTGTAACCGTGATGAATCTCCATCGGCTGGTCGCAATCGACAAGACTCGACTGCCAAGGCACATGCTGACCACAGCCCGCCTGCTCCCAAACCCTACATTCACGCCGCAGGAGATGCTGCGTTTGGGCACTTAGGCGACAAGGCCAACGTGCAGGCAGAACTGTTTGCATCACGGTTGAAAAAAAGGGCAAAGCATTTACGCCGATGGCCCACAAAACGCGGGGTCACCTGCTTTCGCCTTTACGAACGTGACGTACCTGAAATCCCTCTGATCGTTGATCGATACGAAGATCAGCTTCACATCACTGAATACGAACGGCCGCATGATCGCGACCCTGCCCAACATGCAAACTGGCTGGACCTGATGGTTCAAACTGCAGGAGCGACCCTTGATGTCCCCGCCTCAAAAGTTCACTTCAAGAGCCGTTTACGCCAACGTGGCAAGACACAACACCAAAAGGTGGCCCAGACAAACGAACGGATGGAGATTCACGAGGGAGGCCTGAAGTTTCTCGTCAACCTGAAGGATTATGTCGACACAGGGTTGTTTCTGGACCACCGGGTGACGCGGCAAATGGTCAAGGATATTGCTGGCGGCACCAACTTTTTGAACCTGTTTGCTTACACCGGTTCATTCAGTGTTTATGCAGCGGCTGGCGGTGCCCAACAAACCACAACCGTCGATCTCTCCAAGGCGTACCTGGACTGGGCATGGGAGAACATGCGGCTCAATGGCTTCAAGGGCAATCAACACCGTTTTGTGGCCAACGATGTCGCTCAATTCATCCGCGAACAGCCACAAGTTGAAACGTATGATCTCGTTGTGCTGGACCCTCCCACGTTTTCCAACAGCAAACGAACAGAAAACGACTGGAACGTACAGAAGGATGCGATCCCCCTGATCGGTGAGTTGCTACCGCTGGTGAAGCCCGGCGGGGTGATCTATTTCTCAACAAATTTCCGACGATTCAAATTTGATGAAACGGCCTTGCCGCTGAAAGAGATTCACGAAATTTCCAAGCAGACCGTTCCCGAAGATTATCGAAACCGCAGGATTCATCGCTGCTGGCGACTTGTGAAGTGAATTCAGTTGGCAGGAATCGAATCAGGTGTCATCAATCACTTGGTTTCGCCCTGCGTGCAAAGCCTGTGCTGTAAATCCACCAGCAATCGCGCCAGCGATCGGCCCGACGCAATACAGCCACAACTCGCTGACATCGCCAGCGATCACTGCAGGCCCCAAACTACGGGCTGGATTCAGCGATGCTTTGGTCAATGGCCCTGCAACCATCGCGGCCAAGGCAATGGTCGATCCGACGGCCAAGGCTGCCGTGATGGTTTCTTCCTTGGCACCGGTGGAAACTCCAATCACCACGAACATCAGGATGAAGGTCAAACCAAACTCGATGATGAGCCCTGCAGTCTGCCCCAAATCCAACTGAACATTCGTGCTGCCCAACATGGATTGATCGATTCCTAAAGTCGCCCAAATGGCAATCGCGCCAGCCAAGGCTCCCAGGCATTGCGACGGCACATAACTCAATGCATCTTTCACGGGCAGACGCCCGAGAGTAGCAAAGCCAATGGTCACAGCAGGATTCATATGCGCCCCACTGATACCACCGACGGCATAAATCATGATCATTACGACCAGACCCCACGCAATAGCAACCCCAACGTGGGTCAACGCCTGCGTCCGCGACTCAACAGCCATGGCACCACACCCCAGCAATACCAGGCAAAACGTGCTCAAGAACTCAACAACACAGCGGCGAGGAAGTGATTCATTCATCGTGTTTCAGTTCAAATCAGTTAACAGATGGTAGGCAACCAAAAAATGGCGATTGATCATTGAACATTCAAGCGGTCTGAGAAGAGAAAGGCATACAGGCCTACCAAAGTTTTCGCATCCCGAATGCCACCATCAGCAATCAATTTGTGAATCTCATTGCGGTGCACCAACTGATTCTCGATCTGCTCAACAGCTTCGCGTGCGTGTTCCCCCGCAGCCAAATCTCTCGCCACAAAAAGATGCATTAATTCATCGCAGATTCCGGGTGCAGAATAAAACTCACACATCTCGAGAAGATTACCAGCACGGTATCCAGTCTCTTCGATCAATTCGCGGGCCGCGGTCTGCGTGGGTGATTCATCAGGTTCACGCGTTCCCGCAGGTAATTCCAGCAAAGTTTCACCAACTGTAGCGCGATGATTGCGAATCAGGACAACGGTGTCGGGATCGATCAAGGGCAACAGAACCACAGCGCCGGGATGACGGATCACCTCCCGATGATAAATCTTGCCGTCGCTGCCATTCAATTCCATCTGGTGTACGTTGAACCGTTCACCCTCTAGCAAGAGGCGTTCATTCTTTTCCATCAATTCTGCTCGCTTCACAGTGTTGTTCCTTTTTGTAGCAGCAGAGAAATGCAGATCCGATATCACTGTCAGCCCGAGCATATCAACGCGCTGACTCAATGCCGCTGCCCGCAGAATTTTAAAACCAAAGCAGGCGGCAGGAAAGCAGAGCATGATTGTGTCTGGACCAATCCCATGTAAAGCTATCGAAAAGACACTGGACGAAACAGCACCCCCCGTCATGACCATTCTGCAGCTCCCCACTGGATTGATCTTATCGTACCCCCCTTTGGATTTCTCTGTTGCAACAAACCCCGTGGAATGACCTCACGCGATGTCGTGAACGTCGTACAGCGGCGTCTTCCACGTAAAACCAAGGTGGGCCACGCGGGCACCCTCGATCCACTAGCAGAGGGCGTGCTTGTCCTGGGCGTGGGTCCAGCCGTGCGTCTGGTGCCCTACGTCCAACAGCAGCCCAAACATTATCAAGCAACATTCCGGATCGGCTCTTCGAGCATTTCTGGAGACCTTGAGGGTGAAATCTCTGAATTTCCGGATCTCCCCATACCCACACACGAACAACTGAACGAGGCCGCCAAAACATTGACTGGTGAGATCGAGCAGATTCCCCCAGCACACTCAGCCATCTGGGTCGACGGACAGCGAGCCTATCGACGCATCCGGGCTGGGGAAGAATTCGAAATGCCATCCCGAAAAGTTCAAGTCGATGCATTGGAAATCACTCGGTATGAAATCCCAGAAGTCGACCTCAACATCGTCTGTGGTTCAGGCACTTACATTCGCACACTAGGAATCGATCTGGCGGTCCACGTCGGTTCCACTGCTGTCATGTCATTCCTGTTAAGAATTGGTGTCGGTCCCTTTATGCTGAAAAATTCCGTGTCCATCGACGCACTCAGAGAGGATGAACTTGAACCCCACTTTTTGCCGGCATCGCTCGCCATACAACACCTTCCTTGCGTGAAGGTCACGGACGAAGACGCGATACGTTTGGGCCATGGGCTATGTCTGGACGAAGTGAAACTCAGCACAGCCACTCCATCCCACGATCAAGACATCCCATCCCACGATCAAGACATCACGGACGTCGCAGCAATGACCCAGGACGGGCAACTACGTGCAATCGTTCGCCTCAAGCGAGGACAATGGTGCCCGTATCGTGTTTTCCCGACTCGCGGGCCTGAGCAATAGAAATCCATGCTCAAACCCACGCCACAATCGCTGATCCTTTATCTTGAAGGGTCAGCGATCCCTGTCGTTCCCTGAAGACAACAACGAAACGACTGCCACCTGACTCAATGAAATGTCTGCAGGATGCAAGGTTGATGATGAATCACACAGCACTCATACCCCTCTTGATGACCGTATTTCTTTTACATGCTTGCAACACAGGGGCATCCCTCGCTGCGCCCCCTTTGCAACCTGACACCCCACAGGCGTCTGCAGAGCAGCCAAATTTTGATGCCATTGAGTCGATTGTCAGACAAGGCATTCAGGACGGGCAGATGCCGGGTGCAGTCGTAGTGATTGCTGATCGAGACGGCATCCTGTACCGGCGTGCTTTTGGGCAACGCCAAGTCAAACCGACCGCTGAACCAATGACACTGGATACCGTTTTTGACCTCGCATCGTTGACCAAACCCGTCGCGACCGCGACATCGGTAATGCAACTGATCGGTGACGGATTGCTCTCTCCACACCAAAAAGTCGCAGATCACCTACCTGAATTTGGAAAGCATGGAAAAGACAAAATCACCATAGCGGACCTACTTCTTCATGTGGGTGGCCTGATCCCCGATAATTCTTTGCGTGATTACCGTGACGGACTCGATGCCTCATGGCAAAACATCTGCGACTTGAAACCCATTGCAGCTCGCGGTGAAAAATTTGCCTACACCGATGTCGGCTTCATCGTACTGGGCAAGCTCGTTGAACATGTCAGCAAACAAAGCTTAGACCAATATGCCAAGCGGAACGTCTTTACCCCGCTTGGCATGACGGAAACGACCTTCAACCCATCGACTGCTCTCAAGAAACGAACCGCTGCAACGGAGCAACGAAATGGCCAATGGATTAAAGGCGAAGTCCACGACCCACGTGCACACCTGCTACAGGGAGTCGCTGGTCATGCTGGCCTGTTTTCAACGGCTGATGACCTCACACGATATGGACAACAGATGCTGCGTATTGCAAAGGGCAAGAAATCCACGCCGCTCTCTCAGGCAACCTTCAAAATGATGACTCGCCCGCGTGATGTCCGCCGCGACTCCCAAACCATTGGCACGAGAACCTACGGCTGGGACCATCGCTCCCCTTACTCCAGCAATCGCGGAGATCAACTTTCCGATTCAGCTTTCGGTCACGGCGGATTCACTGGAACCGTGATGTGGATTGACCCCGACAGCGATCGCGTATTCCTGTTCCTTAGCAACCGCCTGCATCCTGACGGCAAAGGAAGCATCAACCGACTGGCGGGAAAAATCGCCTCTATTGTTGGTGCAAATGCTTCTGACAGCTCAAACACCGATGCCAAGACAAAAGCGGACCCGTGATTCCTATAGATTGCAAACATTTGCAAGCCAAAGCTGCCTTGCCTGCAACCTCACCAGGTCACGCTTTTTGATGACTACTTAACTTTACTACGAATCTTCCCGATCAAAGCAGGCTTGTTGGTTGTGATTCCAAAAGCCCCAAGATTTTTGAAATACTCGGCATCTTTGAGCTGATCAACCGTCCAAACATGGAATTCACTGCAACCACCTTCATTGAGTTGCTTAATAAACGTTTCATCAATCACTTGTCGATTTCCATTCATCCCGACGCCAGCGGCTCCACTCTCATTCACCACTTTTGCAATCTCCTCGGCCGATGGATGATAGGCTCCGTTTTCCTTATCCTTCTTAAAACTAGTCAACCAGTGAGTACGAACCTCAGGTATCTGTGCGTGACAGGCAGCAACGGTTGTCTTATCAAAGCTGATAATCAATAGTCTGATTTTTCCTGTTTCCAGCCTTTTCAGTTGCGACGCGAGGAAAGGGACAATTTTTGCTTTTGACTTCAACTCGATGACAAACAGGCCTCCTTTGGGAACGGACTTGAAAACGTCCTTCAAGGTTGGAATTTTTTCACCTTTCCATTTTTCTCCTTTCCAGCTCCCGTACTCCAATTGGCGAAGCTCCGCGAGCGTCGAATCCTCTACAGATTTCTCAAAACCAGTGGTCCGTTTTGTACCACGGTCATGGATACAAACGATCTGTTCATCACGGGTCAAATAAAAGTCGCCCTCCACCCCATCGCTACCTTTTGCCCATGCCAAGTCAAAAGCAGCAAGAGTGTTTTCAGGTGCATCAAAAGAGGCACCACGGTGTGCCACAATCACCTGACCCGAACTTGGAACTACGCAGACGAACAACAACAAAATCAGTGAAATCCAGACACGCATGATGTACATCGATCTATCCAAAGTTGACGGTCAAAAGATTCACTGACGAACTACGTACACGAGACACAACGGTGTGCCAAACAACGAAACCGACCTGATTTCAATTTATACTTGAAACCCGGACATGGGTCACCCTACTTCTTCTAACCGGCAGATTTACACCCGACACGAGGCTTCAAGCATACACATTCCTGCACAGAACCTTCACGGTAAGGAAACACAGTGGACACCTGTTGTTATAATGACAGGAGGTTAAACGAATGCTCACCGAGGAGGTTGCTCCTGCTATTTCAAAAAAGCGGATCCTCTCACCAGACCTTCCGAACGGTGCAATGATGCCTGCTGATCCCACAAGAACCAAAATCACTGCAACTGATTTGAAGTGACTGTGCAGCTCCGACATCATTAAAACCCTATTACCGCCTTGCCAATTTTCCAATTCCCAGAAACACCACTCCACTGAACGCTGCAACATGCGAACCTACATTCGATCAGCCCAGACAAACCACTTAGTGCATTGCCTGCCATTACTGACCGTACTTCTGGCAGCCATTTTACCGTTAAGCCCCGTATTTAAAGCAAGGCCCGTACTAGCAGTCGAATCTGATTCGACACCAACGCAGCCCAACATTCTATGGATTTCCTGCGAGGACATTAGTGCGCACTTGGGGTGCTACGGCGATCCTCATGCAATCACTCCCAATCTTGACCAAATGGCTGCCGAGGGTGTCCGTTACTCGAACGCTTTCACCGCTGCTGGTGTTTGCGCACCATGCCGTTCCACCATCATTACCGGCATGTATCAGAACAGCATTGGCACGCACCACATGCGTTGTAACGCCAAGTTGCCAGAATGGCTCAAGCCATTTCCGATGTACCTCAGGGAAGCTGGCTACTACTGCACCAACAACAGTAAAACTGACTATCAATTCAAGACCCCTTCAGCATCGAGCATTTGGGATTCTTCGGGACGAAAAGGCCATTGGAAAAACCGGAAGAATAAAGACCAGCCATTCTTCGCGGTATTCAACTTCACTGGTTGCCATGAGTCAGGCATCGCAAGCGAGTCCAAATACAAATCAGTGACAGCGAATCTTACGCCTGATCAGCGGCAGACGCCGGACGAACTCACAAACCTGCCCGACTACTACCCTGATACGGCAGTGACACGTGAGGACTGGAAGCGTAATTATGAATTGATCACAGCGATGGATGCGTGGGCGGGAGAACTGATCCAAGAGATCAAAGATGCTGATCTTTATGAAGACACAATCATCATTTTCTGGTCTGACCACGGTGTCGGCCTACCGCGTGCGAAACGTTGGCTTTACGACTCGGGCACTCACATTCCGATGATTGCAAGAATCCCCAAATCCATGCGTGTCGATGGCCAAGGTAAATCAGGAAGCATTGATCCAGAACTCATAAGTTCGGTCGACTTCGGTCCCACCGTGCTTAATCTTGCTGGCTTGCCGATTCCCAAGCAAACGCAAGGCCGTGCGTTTCTGGGTAAGAACCTTACCGCTCCACGTTCCTATGTGTATGGCGCGCGAGACCGCATGGATGAACGATACGACATCATCCGAAGCGTTCGTGACCAACGCTATCGATACATCCGCAATTTCGAACCACTGAAGCCCTACTATCAATACATGAACACCCCGGAAAAGGGTGCGACGATGAAAGAGATTCGCAAAGCAGAAGCTGCCGGCAACTTGTCGCCTGCGATGGCTTTATTCTCTGCCGCAATAAAACCCGTGGAAGAGTTGTACGACTTAAAAAACGATCCCCAGGAGATCCACAACCTTGCCGAAGATCCTAAACAGCAGGAAAGACTGAAGCAAATGCGAACCGCTTTGGCCGCCTGGCAAAACGAGGTGGGCGATATTGGCCTGATCCCGGAAGCAGAAATCGAGATTCAGGAACAGAACAGTGGCTCACGTTTCGAAATCCTGAACAATACCAAGGGAAGTCGGCAAGCACTTGGCAGGCTTGTGGATATGGCTACAGAAGCATCCAACGGTCCCAGTGCGTTGAAAAAACTTACCGCGGGACTGAACGATCCGGATGCCTCTGTCCGATACTGGGCGGCAACCGGCATTGGCAACATTGGTTCATTGGCCACAGATTCACAGCCAGCTATCAAGAAAGCATTAACTGATACGTCACCAAGCGTACGAATTGCGGCGGCACGTGCGGCTGCTAAACTTGGTGACACCAGCTCAGCCATTCGAGTTCTTGAGCAGGAACTAAACAGCGACCACCAATGGGGACGTCTTGCCGCAGCCATCGTCTTAGACGAAATGGACGAACAAGCCCGCGCTGCCTTACCGACACTGAAAAAAGCGTTGGAGGACCAGCCCAACAAGTACATTGTCCGCGTTGCAAACCGGGCAATCAACGAACTCGAAAACACGAACAATCAGGTCCCCTGATTGTTTGCAGACGCCAATACTTACGAAATAGAATCCAGAGACGCGAAATGACACGAACAACAACTTGCACCATCCTGATGCTGATAGCCTTGATCTTCGTTTCAGCTACCGGGTGCTCGCGACCTTCTGGCCCAATGCTAATTGATGATGATGCGCCTACTGAGTTCACGACAACTGCGTCTGGCCTGAAATATCGAATCCTCAGAAAATCGAATCAGCAAAAGCCGCTGCCAAGCAGCAAAGTTGAGGTTGATTATCGCGGCTGGCTCGATGACGGCAGCACATTCGATAGTTCCTACAACATGCGAGAGCCTGCCAGTTTCTCACTTTCAAAAGTAATTCCCGCATGGACAGAAGGCCTACAGTTGCTCGGCGAAGGTGGCATGATCGAACTGGAAGTGCCATCAGAACTTGGCTACGGCGAAACTGGCAACCCACCCTCAATCCCCCCGAATGCCACCCTGCACTTTAAGGTCGAACTGCTACGCATTCTCAACTGATTGCCGCTGCTGACGATGCACATGCTTGGCCCGCGTTCCTTCTCTACCCGGCGACTGGACAAGTGTGACCAGTGCTAGAAAGTGCCGTTGGTGCCTGAACCCTGCTGATACACAGGTCCCAATCATCCCCCCGGGGTCCCGAGAATGTTCCCCGGTAACCCTCCGCGAGTCCCTCCACAATCAAACAGTGGGTTCCCAGATCAAAATTTCACCTTTACCCGGTACACCCTGATCACCACTGTAACGTCGATACCTGCCATCAACTTCAGCGAATGGCAACTGTACTCCGAGCGCATTGAGGTGCCGTGAGTAAACATTCATGAAAGTAGGGTTATAAACGCCGCTTTCCGCAAATGTTGGCATCAGGGCAATATCTTTCAACGAGATGATCGTACCGCGTTGCATCCATGCACCGGTCCGGATTTCAGCACCGCCACAAAGAACGATCGTGCCACCTTTCATTTGCAACCCAGCGAAGTCTCGTGCGGTTCCGCCAACCACAATCATGCCCCGTCGCATGCGCATCCCCACTTCGATCCCAGCATTCCCATCGACCAAAATAGTCCCACCCTTCATGCCAACCATGCTTCCGCGATAAGCGGCCCCCACTTGCTGGCCAGCATCGCCATGGATGTGGATTTTCCCTTTTTTCATTTCTCCGCCAACCCAATCCCCCACGTTGCCGAAAACTTCAATGCCCCCGCCATTCATGAGTGCTCCCAAGTGCATTCCCACATCACCGTGGATGGTCACCTGCCCCCGCGTCATTGCACGGCCCACATGACGCACTCGATGCAAATCACCATGAATATCGATGCAGTCACTACGTTCACCTTCGACATCAAAGAACTCATCGAGTCGTTTTTCACGCTTCCCGTGATACACCACGCTCGCACAGATTTCTTCATTGGAGCGTTCCACAAAGTAATCGGGCGTGATCACCTCAGCCTCAAGGGCTACGGTTGGATGTTTTTTCAGGGTAAGTTTGATTTTAGTCATTTCGATAAAACTCTTTGGAATAGCGTTGCCTGCCTGGAAGATCATTGACGCTGCATCACTCGGTTTTGATGCATTGCTGAACTTCGGCGCGCTCAATCCGCTCCATTTCGACAGGATAGTTTTCAAACGACATGCAATAGCGATCCTCGAATAATGTTCGCCGAAATTCATCCGTTCCGGGATCAAAGGAGGGTTTGACAAGACATTCACTCCCATCAGGAGTTTCGCGAATATCACCCGCAACGTGGGTATGCACATCCGCACCAGCAGGAAAGATCACCAAACCCGTTGCATCAATATTGCACCCACCCATGACAGACGACACAATTTTGCCACCTTCTACATAAAGATCACGCACCTCGCCATTGATGCCGTTGGCTGGATCATAAATAGTTCCACCATTGATTCGGAGCATGCGATTTGAATCCTTTCAAGTTCTCCGGTTACCAACAAACAGGGTCATCACATTCACAGAAGTGCCTCACAAAACCGATCAAACGCTGGACTTCACCTTTTCTAAAAGCTTACAGCCCACCACGGATCAAATTTGATTCTGAAGCATTTGAGGTCTTTCACCCATCCAATCAGGTTTTTTCAAGAGAGTCTCTTTGATTCGTCGAACAACTTCTTCATCGGATGGATAGGGAGACTTCAATGCTGGACGCAGTGGTAGCGGAATCTCATCCATTCGATAAGCCGTACCGGGCGCCGATATACCAGCAGGCGCGGTGGTAATATGCACCCTCGCCAACTTGCTGGTGTGAGTCACATGTGGATCGAGCACAATTGTGGGGACTTTCGCAAGATGATCAATTGCTGGCTTGGGCATGGTAGCGCCGGGGTCTGCGCCGATGATAAATGCGCAATCGGTGTCTCCCCGGACCAACACGTCGACTGTCGAGAATTCGCCGGGGTTGTATCGGGGATACCCCCGGTTGAATGAAATACCGAATGGATAGCCGGTTTGCCAACGCATGATGACGTCAGCTCCGGTCACGTTGCCATGCCCGCGCATCGGCATTGCGACAAACTTTGTAAATGCATTCATCTCAGCGGCAAGTGTTAATAAAGCCGCAGAGTTCATGTGCTTACCACGTGTCATCGACAACCCCATGCCAAAGAAAAAGACGCCGTACTTGGCAGCTTTCATTCTGGCAACAAAGTCTTGCAACTGCTCGATCGTCAATCCTGTCTCAGCAACCTGTGCCTCGCTGATCGGTCGATCTTTGATCATCGCCCGTAAAACAGTAATCAGTTCAAAATCTTTGCCCGGTCGAACCTGCAGGAAGATATCAGATGCTTTGACACTCTTCGTCTCGCGGATGTCAACCAGAACCATCGTGCGATCTTTTCGCCCCCGCGGCAGAAATTGACTCTTCTGCATCAGGGTGTACTTGGTGAAATGACGCGGATGACATTCCGCAGGATTCCCACCCCAATAAACGATGAAATCGGCACGATTCTTGACTTCACCCAAAGTGCATGTGACTTTGCCACCCAACTGGGCAGCGATCTCAGTAGGACCGTGTCACAACGAAGTATGACTATCGAGCAAGGCTCCCAAATGATCAGCCATCTCAACACACTCGCGTTGGGCTTCGCAGGTGGTGTTACTCATGCCATAGACCAATGGCATGTCAGCCTGATAAAGATGCTCCGCAGCAGCGGCGATCGCCTCATCCACCGTTGCTTCTTTCCCATCAATCAAAGCGTCGGGGTACTTGCGTTCCGCAGTATGGTTCAAAAACCAAGCCTTACCAAGCACGCAAGCTTTCTTGGCCTGATGAATGCGTTCTTCATCCGCGTGCAACTGAATGTCATCACACACGCATCCACAAAAGGTGCACGTTGCATGATCAATGACTTTCAAATCCATCAGGTTTTCCATGAAATAAATAAAGGCGGCAGAGAGATTACTAACGCAGAAGCGTCAGGATGTGGTTTCATCTTTGGGTGTCTCGCCGACGCTGCAGTCGACGCTGACACTAACGCTGACATCAACGTTGTCATTAACGCTGTCATCAACCTTGGGTTCCATGTCGTCCGAACCGGACGACGGCACGGTAAACGTTCAGCCAAGGGCGCGTCCCTGGCAACTACCACGCACACGCTGTGGCATGAAACGTCCCTCCTCAACCTCCTGCCAGGCAACTACTTCGTCACCCTGCTGAGGTACTTGGAAATGAGGTGAATCTTCACCGCTCATATTATTTTCATGACTCATGGTTCTGTCTCACTCCGCGTTAGCTTCTAGTTCGGCCCCACCCACAGCTTCAATCTCGACTTCCCACCCCTTGCTGGTTGGCATTCCGGTGCCATCTGTATCTCCCCCCATCAACTGACACGTTGGTGGACCATAAGGAACAAAAATCATTCCCGCTGGAACTTTGGCAGTCTGACATCCAAACTCGGCCTCGCCAAACTCGGTTTTGACCAATACACGATCACCATCAGACACGCCAATGTCAGCCATATCGTCGGCATGAATCGATAGCGTTGTCGTGATTTCTATGTATTCATCCCCGTCTTTTCCCACATTTACATGAACGCCCTGTTTGGCCGTTCGCATGGGGTTCAGCAGGTAGCGTTTCACAGACATTCCAAACTCTTTGTCGGTAGTATGACGGGAGGATTTTAAATAAGTGCCCAATTTTGCTGCAATGCTAATCAAGCTCGATTCGGCCAGACTCAACAGGCGAATTCACTATCCATGCCCTGGCACTATCCATGCCCTGACACTATCCACACTGCCCCATTCTTTATCTTAACAATCGGTTCGCCGAAACCCACTGCTTTCCATCATGATCGACATCCACGAACGAGTCTTGTAGAAAAGTCGCGATTTTTGCATGTACACCGCACAGAATCATTCATCCGTGCGACATCCACAGCGGCAAATCGACGATTCTATTACAAGAATCAGCTCGCCGGCAGAGCTCCTGCTTCCAGCGTGTGCAAATGAAAGTGATGGGGACCTAGCTTCCCACCATAGTTTCCTGCGGATATTCGCGTTACACCAGGCGACTGAGCTGCTGCACTGAGCCCGGACGCCATCGCAGAAGCGACTGCCCGTTCTGACAAACCATCAATGACAATTTCGTAAACAGCCTGCTCGTCTTTCAGAAGTACGGTTTCGGTTTGCCCTCGCAACGAGGGACACCATTTCTCGCTGGTACTTGCCTTCAGCGGCTTGTATTTTGACCCTACCTTGGAACCGCTACGCACAATCCCAGAAGGGAACGGCATGATCACATCTGGCAGCAACCGGATCGCAGCAACAGCTGATCGCGCCGCAACCAATGCCTCCCCTTGCGATCGTCCACAGATAAGCAGATTACCTCCACCGACGCCCTTGACGGTGCCGACGACATCTTCACACAGAAACTCACCGTCCATGACTGGAACACGCCAAAACCGTCGATCTTCCAGTTTTTTTGAGATCTGGTAACCATCGCCGAAGAAACGCAGTTGCGAACCAACCTTGATCCGATCCTTTTTCAACTCACTCCGTAGACCTGCGAAACAGGCTGTCGTAGGACAGGTCAGCACATTCTGACCAACACGAGCAGTGACCGCTTTTTCCAGTAATTCACGATTAAAG
>JACLAC010004151.1_pt1 | contig 14040 bp, 7 predicted proteins | sample 8027881 | NCBI WGS metagenome assembly JACLAC01 (sample SAMN15725517, study PRJNA655200) | protist metagenome | isolation source: fluorescence activated cell sorting (FACS) single amplified genomes of... | place: Spain: Blaines Bay Microbial Observatory, Mediterranean Sea | collected 2016-01-19 | reverse complement strand
CATTGATTTGTACCGCTGCCACACCTAAAATGGCAGGAATGACGAGAAAACATACTTGCTTAACACGTTTATCTTTAAAACCGATTATAAACTGGTAACGGAACCCAACATACCACATTGATGGTAACTGAACTAAAAACTGCGCCCCCCCTCCAACCAAGATCCCAACAGCTAAGCCAGTAACCGGATGAAACCCAGCTCTTGGGCCAAGATAATAACCCGACACACCAATAATAATGGTTGAAATATTAAAAAAGGAAGATGCTATTGCGGGAACGCCAAATTTACCTTTGCTATTCAAAATCCCCATAGCAATAGCGGCCAGGGAAACCAACAGTAGGAAAGGAAACATAATGCGGGCTAAATAAACGGTAAGGTCACGCTTATTGGTAAAACCAAAGTGACGGGAATGATCCAGTTGGACATCAAAACCTTTCCCCATAAACATCAAATCAACAATAATCGGAGAAACCAAAATACCAATCAACGTCAAGAGAAAAAGAACTAGGGCTGTGCCGTTAAAAATCCGATTCGATAACTGCCAAGCTGAGTCTTCACCGTCTTCAGTCTCCGTCATTTTGAAGGTCGTGATAAATGCTTTGCTTAGGACTCCTTCCCCAAACAGATCTCGCATCAAATTGGGGATACGGAATGCGGCATAAAACGCGTCAGTAACAACAGTCGCCCCAAAGAAATAAGCTACGACTTGTTCTCGAACAAGCCCCAAGATTCGCGAAACCATTATAGCAACGCTGATGATACTAGTGCTTCTCACTGCACTTTGCAATCCTTCTGAATCATTCATTCTTCTTTGATTGCTTCGATGTAGCAAACGAAATAATCGCTTCTGCGACATGTATATTTGTCACTGCTTCAATCTCCTCAAAACCAGGTGAAGGATTGACTTCGAGGACAACATATCCTTCCACTGTTTTCACTAAATCAACACCGGCTACATCTAGATTAAGAGCTTTCACAGCGCCAACAGCGATATCTTTCAATTCACGACTAATGACAAGTTCGTGCCCACTTCCCCCTCGATGCACATTAGAACGAAATTCACCATTCTGGGCAACACGTTTCATACCAGCTATAGCCCTGTCGCCAACAACGATTACTCGCACATCCCCACTTGAACTAAGGTTAACATACTTTTGTACGACATAATCCCTGTTTAAATCGCACATCGCACCAATTGCTGATTGCAATGAAATGAAAGTGTCAAGCAACATAATACCGTTACCGTGTGTACCAATAAAAGGCTTCGCAATAACTGGATATTCACCGCCTATATAAGAGATTGATTGTTCCAACGATTCATCAGTACCAGTAGTAAAACTAGGTAATATGGGAATCTTATGCTCCGCAAGAATACGCAGAGACCTAAACTTATGGCGCGCATTTTGAATATTGTCAGGCGAGTTGATAATGTATGCGGTACCAAGTGAAGCAAAATGTGAGAGAATCTCAAAACCAAATTCTGCTGTTGCTGAACTAAAACGGGGAATAATCAGATCAAATTTCTCGGCAACATACCCATTATAAAATATGCGGATATTATCGTTTTGAACATGCAACGAAAAACCAAATGGATCAAGAATTTGTGCTTGGTACCCTGAGAGTTCAGCAGCTTCCAACAACCTGCGAGTTGAATATACTTGACTGCCACGGGAGAGAATTGCGACTCTCATCCGACTGTAACGATCTGCCCAGTACGAACAGATTCAGCTTCTTTATAACAGAGAAGCAGCGCATCTCTAGCTTTATCACCAGAAAGCAAAACTGCATCTGAATCGCCATTAATAGCATCTACAGCATGCTGTATTTCATTGGTAAATGCGCCAATCGGATCAGCATCACCCAGATCAACCTGCTCCACTTTGCCATCATCAGTAATAATTGTCAGTGGTTGTGAAACAACTGGTTGCCCACCCAGTGTCGAGGACTCGAAAAGTAGCGTAGCTTTCTGCAGGAAGATCTCGAATCCATGAGAAAAAGCTCTCCCTTTTTGTGCTATAGAACCGGACGAACAACTAATTGTAACAGGATTATCTGTATAAATATATTGAGTCGTTAGATAATCAGTATATTTTTCACCGATGAGTTTTCCCTGCGAGAAAACAGCACTCGGCATGCCATTCAATAACTGAATAAAATGCGTATCATGAATATGTAAATCAATGCCCGGGCCACCACTCCTCTCTACATCCGAAGCACTAGGAGTATCAGCAGATTTTGAGGTTATCCGCTTTAGGTTTGCCCCCAAGAGCTCACCATATTCAGCATTTTTGACCGCTTCGAGTGCATAGCTGAATTCTGCAAAGAATGGCAATACATGAGCCACCATCAATCTGTTACCAGTTTCATCTGCAATCCGTGTCATTTCGTTTGCAGAGTCGAGATCAATTGCAATCGGTTTTTCAACTAAGACATGCTTTCCTGATTTAAGGGCTGAAATAGTAACATCTCTATGATAATGGGTAGGCAAACAGATATCAATAAGATCTATTTCAGGATCAGACAAAATAGCATCAATATCATCATAAGTCTTAATTTCAGAGAGGTCTTCTATCGATCCTTTCGGCCCAAAATTACCTTGGATTGAGGTCCAATCCCCATTCAATTTTTTCGGGCTTCTCGTACAAATAGCTGTAACTTTACCACCTAAAATTTTCTGTATACCATAGTAATGAATCATTCCCATAAAGCCAATACCAATAATTCCAATTCTTACCATATCCACACTCGTAACTGCTTTAGTATACAGGCGCTATTATATTCGATTTACGTTTAACCTTCAAATATTAAAAAATATCTTCTTAAATATCAATTGGATTTCAATAGCAAGAACAAGGACAAATCAGAATCATTAACAATTCTAGCTCGAAATAGCAGGGGAAAGAGGGAAAGATTGTAAGATTTGACAGTTTGGGTATGGCTTTTGTAGGACGGCTTGCAATAAATCAATATGAGTCACTTCAATGGTACCAACTTCAGTGTTGCGAATCTTTTTAATTTTTTCTTTCAATTCTTCAAGCTGACGTTTGCTTTTAACCCCAGCTATGCTCATATGTGGCAACCATCTTTCTCCCTCAAGCGGATATTTCGGAATCGCTGTTGCCTCAGAATGAAAATGACCTTGAATCTGAGCAATTGTACCATTGTCCTCTGCTTCTAAAACAATATAGCTTTCAAGACCATTAACTCTTCCTAATCGAACCTGAAAAGCTTGGATACGCGAAATTATCTGTTCGGCCTGCTCGAGAATCTGCTCCAAAGTTTGAGCTTCAATATCACATTCAAGTACCTTCTGATCGGTTAAAAAACCAAGCCATTTGACAGTGATATGATAATAATCTGGAGGCATAACATAAACATCGGTAATTCTCCTAACAATCTCAGCCACTTCAGCTATTTGGGAGAGGATTTCTGGATCTTTAATCAAAATAGCAAGCGCTAAACTGGTCTTCCTACCCTCAAACCCTGCCGCACGTTCAGGATCATAAATTGCTGGATTATAACCATTTTGAAAATGGTTCCATATAATGTTAAATTTCTCGCGATATGCTTGAGGAACTGGGTTGTCATTCATACTAAAGATATAACTCCACATTTACAGAATAACAATTTCAAAAATGCCATACGTCCATTGTAAACATAAAATACCCAAACAAAACCCTCACCAACGAGTTGTCAAATATATCATAACTCCTTTTGAAATTCAAATAAAAATATGAAGGGACGCAGCATCATCTTCTTTTCAATCCAAATATAATCTAAAAACTCTCTGTCTCTAACTTTTTCCTTTGACATTACAGGGCGTTTATGATAAATTTCTGATTGTCTTTACGCCAACATAATTCTATTATTAAATGAATATCATGTGAGAACTGTGCTGAGGGAAGCTTAATGAAAAAAACAAGTTACTTCAGGTTTCTACTCTTTACTGTAGTAACAGTTGTAGTCTTCTTTGGTTGTAGCAGTAATGAGCCACCACAGATGGAAGAAGGTTACGATAGTATTATATCCACGATTGTACCGCCACTATCTGTTTCTACGGGACAGATAATTGTCCTAGAGGCAAAAGCCAAAGACCCGGATCAGGATGAGCTCAATTACGTGTGGACTGCTAGGGATCCCGAGAGTAAAGATGTAACATCTGTAGTATTTGTTGCTGGGGTTCCATCCGAAGCCCCCAAGAAGGATGAAGATAAAGCGCAAGAGAAGTCTGCACCTAATGAGGGATCACGTATCAATTTCTCCGCAACTGAGGGTGGCACCTACCTTATAACTGTTACGATCGACGACGGAAACGATGGAAAAATCACACGCTCCACTTTCATTAGTGTTGCAAAGACTAACCGTCAACCAACACTCAATTCAACAGACCCGATAACCATTAGCCCAATTCCCCCTCACTACACTAACCAAGAAATTTTTCTGGTCGCCCAAGCAGACGATCCCGATGGTGACAAACTGTTGTATGAATGGTCAGCTAGGGATCAAGCAAATGCTGACGCTGGTGGACTGCTTGAATCAACCGAAGGAACGAGTGTGAAGCTAGTTGCCGACGTGCCTGGCAGCTATCTGATTAGTGTCCTGGTTCAGGATGGTCATGGAGGACAAGATCGTGGATCTTCTGTCATTGTGGTAACTGATCGAGAAGAGTAGCTTACTTGAATCATGGAATTTCGACTGCAAGATCGAGCCATCGAAATTACGAGTAAGACCATCCATAAATGGGAAGACTTAAATCGAAGATCAAACATTGTCCCTCTCCCACCTCACACAACTGAGAAAAAAAACACCACGCCACACAACATAAAACTGCTTCGTCAATTTCGCCCCAGTTTTACTCTATTATTCATTACTCTCAACACGCTAATTTACTTCCTTATAGATAGCCCTTTTAACAATGAACAAGTAAATTTGCGCAAACTTATCCAGTTTGGAGCATACTCCTACCCGCTGATAATTCAAAACAATGAATACTGGAGACTTATTACAAGTGCCTTCCTCCATATTGGTTTTAGCCATTTCATCTTCAACATTGGTCTAATCCTAATTTTAGGACTGCTAATCGAACGTATTTATGGTAGTTGGCAATATCTAATCATTTACCTAACATCAGCAGTAACAGGAAACCTACTGAGCCTATTCTGGATTAGAGATTCAGTTGGTGCAGGAGCATCCGGTGCAGTTTTCGGTGTAATGGGTGCTATGGTGGCCTATGGAATCTGGTACAAGAACAAAATCCCTAATTACCAGAAACGTATCTTCGGCTATCGTATTCTGCCATTCATCATTCTAGACTTGATCATAGGAATTTGGATACCGCAAATTAATGTTGCTGCCCATGTGGGAGGTTTTATCTGTGGTCTAATTTCAGCAGTATTCATCACACCACAGATCTATAAATCGAAAGACTCCTACCGACCCTTCCAAAGTAAAGCAATCGGGATATTAGCTGGTACAACCACAATATGCTGCTTTGCAATTGCAATTCTCCACTCTTTTACTGACACTCCGGATATAGTAGACGCCAGAGTAGAGGTTGTCATGGATACCATCAAATCTCAAAACTCTATAATTCGCCAGTACGAAATCCGAGCAAAAAGACGATATAATCGCCAAGACTTTGAAGCATTGGAATTACTATATCTGGAACAATTACAGAACAATCCTCAGAACAAAACATGGCTCAATAAGCTGAAATCTTTTTATAGTCGAGCACTTGAATCAGACCCATCTAACAAGAGTTGGAATGAAAACATGCTAGCTCTATATCTCAGAAATGTACAAGGAACGAAAGACGAAACCTCTGAATTAGCAGATTATATTACCATTTGCAAAAAAGTGGCCCAAAAACACGGTTATCACGAACCTCTATATCGAAACCTTGAAATTTTCTTGCAACACGCATTAACTTTGGCTTCTCACGAAAATCAACCTGCTACGCAAAACGAACTTGAGGAATTTTACTATGGTGCAATCGAAGTAGATAAAGCTAATCCAACTTGGCAAAACAACCTAGCTTGGTACTATGTCGAACGAAAGATAAAAACAACAAAAGCAGTTACATTAGCAAGAAACGCTGTAAAGCTCGCCCCCAACAACTCAACCTTATTAGACACATTAGCTTGGGCCTACATGCGAAACAAAAACCATATCAAATCTCTCCATGTATTTGAAACTGTCTTTTGGAACGTGTCCCAATCCAATAAAAATAATATTTCAGAAAATCAAGCCGCTGAAGAAAGCAGTTGGCAAGGACTAACAACTTTAATCAATGAATTCAATTCAATACCAAATAGTCAAGATTTCGATCACGCCTTTTCAGATTTCTACCGCCGTCTTTCGACTGATTTGACCCAGAACACAGATTTACAAGCCAAACTGACTGAAGCTTTCGAACACTTCAAAAGCCTGAAAGGGAACTAAGCTAATGTCAAGATACACTCTGCTAATTCTGCTCATCATTCATATTCCAGAAGTTATAGCACAAGAAAATGCTGGAAATAATGAGGTTTGGAACTGGAATAATTTTGTTTCTCACCCACTTGCAATATCTGCCTTTTTCATTTTTCTCTTTGCTAGCATAAATTACCTAATTGACTTATTCAAAAAGGACAAAATCCTCAAGCAGCTACTCAGAAAATATCTAGTTTTTCAAATGCAAGATAACAGCCGTTACCGAGGGACTATGCGACTAGAAAGAGACGGAGTTGAAATTATTTCTGAGGAATCGCGCCAAAGAGGTCACGCAGCCAGTTACATTTTTCATAAAGCCGAAATGAACTCCATTAAAGCCTATATTCGCTACATCGATTCAATGAACGAAAACGAGAAGATACAAAGAGATTGGGATCTCAACCGAGTATACCATCCGAGCTTTTCAACACGGCTACTTCGGAAAATTAGGAACTTTTGGGTTGCTTTAAAGGACTCAGTGAGAACAACTATCCAAATGATCTGGGGATCATTTCAAAAGATGAAAGCCCTTCAACCAATGCAAAAACACAGAACTGACACCAACATTAGCCGTGAGATAGATGACATAGAGAAAAGTTTGGTTGAATATGCTCTAGATGAAAGTTATGAAAGACTAATCGAGCGATTTGTAGGCACACGTGTCAAGGTAGAAGTAGAAGAAAATAAAATCCCCAAACAACCCATAAAAACTAGTAAATTCACTGCGATTCTTAAAGAATATAACACACAATATATGTACCTAATGGACATCAAACAAGAAAATGGACAAGGATATCCTGACCAATGGGAAGTAAATTTCAACATTGGAGGGACTACACGAGACGAACGAGGAATGCGTTGTAGAACAGAAGGAGAACACCTGTTTTTTGAGAACAATACTCCTTATGACATATTAGTTGGGAATGTTCGGCTTCACGACGGCAGTCCAGATTTTGTGAACGAACTTAAATATGAATTCCGCGTTCCGGCTTTTGAGGTACTGTCTATGACCTTACGCCCATCAGACCTTAACCAAACCATACCACCATTCGAAAAGATTATAACTAGACAAAAACGAACCTACAAAAACTTCAAGCAAGTTCACGTCCAATTCAAGTCGGTTCGTGAGGCAGACATCGTTTTTCCTCGACAGTACTGTCACATCATTGAAAGTGCTGAAAAACACGAAACACACTTGTTGGATCTTGACACTTTAACGGAAAACATACTTACTCAAAATAAAGCCACGGATGTTACTATTACAGATACTCAAGGGAACCCAATTAAAGGCATTAATATTATTCATGGATATATAACCAATATTAATGAAGACCGAATCGATATCAAAGAGATTGGACATAGCTACGCCAGACGCTGGTCTGTTGAACATGCTTTTAATCGTCTTGACAATAAGATACGGAAATTCACATCTCAAACGGTCAAAGTCCTGCCCAACTTCCGAAAGAGAATAATAACCCAAACAGTCCTCATAAACAAAACGAGAGAAAAAAAACCGGAACAAAAGCCAATCAGCCCACTTCTTTTTTCTCCCGCATCACCACAGGTCAAGCCACACATAAAATCTCAAGTACCACTTAAAACAATTGTCCTCACAGGTAATGTTGCTGACGTAGAATTCCCAGCCATCCAAAAATTTGATAAGATAGAAAATCACCATATACTTTATCAGGAAACGCAAAGTCTCAAATCTGTCCAGATTTCAAAATCACATATCCTTTGGATCGGACACGGAGAAATTTACAAAGAAAAATATCAACTAAATATTGATGCTGAACATAGAATCAAAACTTTCGTTAGTCGGGGAGGAATAGTTATAACATCAGGCCAAGATGTAACAGGCTTGCGTCGGCGAAGCGCTGGTTGGATACCAGAACCACTAATCGCCACTGAACGGGAGGAAACCACCGAATTTGAAACAACGTATGCGGGAAAAAACCTCTTCCAATATCCTAACAGGATAAAATCAGGTGACATCAAAATGGACGATATGTGGACTGGCTGGAACAATAAGTTCCAGCTCTACGCGCATGCACATGGCAACGACGATGCTGCAGTTCTATTGCTAAAATTCCAAGCTGGATTATACATCATCACCAGCTTGAAAAACGAAACTAGAAATGACATCGAAGTAAATCAAAAAATGATACAAAACCTCATGCATTTTGCTGTAAAATGGTATGATCGCCAGAAGCACCAAAATCTTTATTATTTCTAAACTATTCCAGATTTTTTCAGCAATTCTAGCCTCTATAAGCAAGGTTATCTAAGCCAAATCCCCTTCAATTACAAACTACTGCCTCTTATCTCTAGAAATCCCCAAACAACCCATGAAAACTAGTAAGCACAGTTTTCAACCGAAACAATTAGTAGTTTTTCCGGACAAAAACATACCGGTTCCAATTTTAAATAATGCAACTTCAATAAAAACCATTATCAAAACAGAATACTTTCCTTCAACCTAAATTTTTCTCAGGAAATTAGTGCTTTTTCAGATTTTCATTCCTGAACTGAACACTTCATTTGCTCTCTAATAAACATGTAGAGTAATCCCATACCAACAAAAAAAACATTGTATAGTATTCTACGCTTCTCTCTACAACCACCCTAGTGCTTAGCGTTTGAAGTTGCCTCTCCGTCCCGTAAATCCTTGCCAGCAACCAAAGTTTCCAAAGTTTCTCCCAAATCCATAAATGCTTCAGCTGCTTCAGAAATTTTATTTTCTCCTGTTGCCTTCAAATACTGATTATATTTATCGCGAGCAAGCTTTATGAGTTCATCACGTGTTAGTCTCGGCTGTCCTTCATTTTCTGCAGTGACTTCGACTTCCAAGCCAACATTAACTCCAACAAAGATATTCTCCAACGCCTTATCAAATGTCGTTGCAGCAGCAAACCGATCACCAGCAGCAACAATAACAGTCTGAAGATTAGGACGTTCTATACTGTCCGTTTTTAGATAAATTGGTTCGACATAAAACAGAGCATTTTCAACAGGAATTACAAGCAAATTGCCACGAATCACAGTGGTTCCCTGCTGATTCCAGAGCGTTAACTTCTCCGACAAATTAGTTTCAATGCGTGCTTCGATTTGCGTTGGGCCATCAATTGTTTCTTCCTCTGGAAGCTTATAAACAACCAATTGGCCATAGTGTTCGGAATCACTGCGTGCCACCAACCACGCGTTCATAAGCCTAACACGCGGAACAGGAGGAGTAAAAGGAATCATATTAACAAATTCAGGACCCTCTCTCTCCATTTCGTCTGCAGGCAACTTAAGGATGGCATAATAAGGTACCATCGCCTGATGACTCATATAGTAGGCCTCTTTGGGAATATTCCATTTATCAGAACCGTCCAAAAAAATGTCAGCGTCTTCGACATGATAGTACGCATACATTTCCGCTTGAATACGAGTCAGATAATCAGGGTATCGAAGATGATTCTGTAATCCTGCAGGAATGCTATCCCTACTCTTAAAGAGGTTGGGAAAGGCATTACTATAAGCCAAAGTAACTGGCTCTTGATCACCTTTCGTAAAGTAAAAATTGACCTCGCCACTATAAGCATTAACAATGGCAACAGCAGGGTTTCGAATATAGTTGAAGCGATCAAAGGCTGGTTCAGAGTAAAAAGGGTTTTCCTGTAACTCAGTTTCATCAATGTAAGACTTCGCATTAGGATAGCTACGACTTGTCACATAAATATCGATAATCCACCAGAGCCCCCCTTCATCTCCAATGACAATATAAGGATCCGGGTCATACTTTAAAAACGGCGCAATATGTGAAATTCTATCTACCACCATTCGGGAAGAATCTGAACGTCGAGTACCAATCTTGCGCCAAAAGAGAATTCGGCTTTCAGATGTAAGCTCAGGAGAAAGCATCATGCGCCAAAAATCATAACGCACAGAAAAACAGAACCGCCTGAACCATCCACTTATTTTAACCCCTCCCGACGCATTATACTGTTCACCTCCTAAACTCTTTTCAGGCCGTCTTGTGTTGACAATAACATAGTCATTGGTTAACTCACCATAATAAATCTGTGGTTGCGTTACAGCCAGGTCAGGAATATAATTTATGGGAATCCCCTTCACCCAGAAATTGGGATTACTGTTCTCTTTGAATTCATTTACAGGAGCTACGCAAACTCCATAACCATGAGTATAGATAAATTTTCGAGTTGCCCAGTCCCATGGTTCTGTTAATTCTGTGGGATCTACCTCTCTTGCCGCAATCAAAACCTGCCGATACTGTCCATTAACCCAATATCGATCGACATCTGTATAAGGATGAAAATTGTAGTAAGGCTCAATGGTTTGCTGATCCCTAAGCACTTCGTACAACACGCGCCGATCCCACAATTGAATATTTTCTTTGATCTCAGGGTTTCGGTTGATTGTATCAAGTGTTGCTGCACCTTTAATCTGGTCTCTTTCGTCAATATCCTCCAGCCCAAAGGCACGGCGAGTTGCTCCAATATGAGATCCAACAAATGGAGCTTCTACATACTTATTCGGACGAACTCGCATACCATAATAAACCAATGGAGAAATCTGAATTAGCAGCAAATAACTCAAGCCCCAAAGCGCAACTGCAGTGTACCAAACCTGACGTTTCCGCCAAAACATATTTATTAAAACAACTACTCCAACCAGCGCTATGCAAAACATGTAAATGTGGGTTGCAGTGATAAAATGATCATCAACATACCCTAATCCATCAACGTGCCCAAACCCCCAAGGTGTTCGAGAAGTGTATAAAGTATCCCAAATGTTGATTTGACTTCGCCACACAGAAACAATAAGTAACATTACCCACAAAATTGAAGCATGAACAACCAGATAATGATCAACTCGCGCCATTGTTTGAGGATCACGACGATAATAAAAATTATATAATAAGCCCGTCACCAGAAAGTTCACCCACATCAGAACTTTTAGCCATAAACTAATCATCCGGTAAATGGGAAACTCAAATAAAAAAAAACTTAGATCTTTTGGAGCATAAAGATTCAGATTGTTATTTTCTTCGACGATAGAATACATTTTTTTATTGCTTCTATCAGTTATAATCCACTTAATATTTTTCCGAGTAAAATCAGGAGATCTTAAGTCCGCATTCTGCGACAGAACCATTCCATGCTTCTCAAATTCCTTCCTCAGGCTATCAGTAACACGACCTGTCCTCAAATCAGCTCTTAATTCCCCTTTGACAACAAATAACAATTTCTGGAACGCAGTTTCGGGCACACCTGTCCACCTTGGCCCTTTTTCATATCGAACGAAGTCATCCCAGAAAAACATCATCGGAGCAGCAAGTACAACCGAAACAAACAAAATCAAGAACGCTATCAGACAGTAAAATTTCTTAGTTCGATCACGCGTCCACCGAGCAAACTCAGTAGAAATAGGACAAATACGGTGACCAATAAAGAAATTCATACCGATAAATACGGAGGCAATAGCCACAAACTTGAGAAAAAGCCCCCACCGTCCTTTGAGAAGTCCCCAAAAGATATTCGAGTAGCCAACATGCTGAAACCAAAGATGCTCAGTATATAAATAAGCAATTGCAGGTAAGAATAAATAGGCAGAAATAGAACACATGCCACCCCATATCAGGTGTGCCTGCAAACGAAGCGTGAAACTTCTGACGCGTTTTGCCTTCAGAAGCATTAGAACTGCAATCGCTATAGAAATAACGGTGAGAATTGCAGCAAATAAAATTTGGACAATGGCAAAATCCGCTTTAGTCATCAAATATCTTTTCTACTTAGTTAATTGACGAACAAGTAAAAGGGTTGTCCCCGTAATAAGAGTCATTCGAACTAGAGATACTACCTGTCCCCAAGTATCACTAACCTTTTCAACCATAACCTTCGTGGGAATAACGATAATATCACCACTTTGAATCTCCTTTACCTTATCATTACGGTACGCTAAACCATTAGCTTTCAAGACATATATGCTTTCCAGATCTGCGTCTTTCGCATAACTACCGGCCATTTCAATATAATCAACCAATTTATTCTGGGATTGATAGATAAAAGAACTTGGATGAAGAACAGCACCTGTTACCAACACAGTTTGCCGTTCTTCTGGAATTACCAGATAATCCCCGTCTTTCATAATAGGATCTACCTCTGAACCTCTAGCCTGAATAATCGCAGGAAGATCGAGAAAAACCCGCTGGTTAGGAACAATATCTACGATTTTTCTTGCTGGTGTAACCAAACTAATTTCAGGACCTTTTGAACTCTGGATCATTGCCAGTCCAGAAGTTGGTGATAATTGAGGCACTATTTCAGTTTTTGGGGACTCCGTCTGTAAAGACATCACTTGATCAGTCACAACCGATGTTGCTGAAAATGGAGACATAGCAGATTTGGTCACTGCTGATACTGTTGATTCCAAATCATTCGCAATCTGGGGTTGCTGTGCAGACAACTGGCTCCTGGCCAATTCCCTAATATACTCGAACTCTTTCTCTCCATCAAGTTCACTAAGTGTGTCTATCAAGGATTCTCTCTGTATTTTATCAATCAAATTATCTTCGGTCCTCGTGAAGATAGCCCCTTGAACAAAAGCTAAGCTGGTAAAGCCACCAGCACGTTCGACCAAATTGCTGAGGCGCTCACCTTGAGTAATAGCATAAACACCAGGAAACCTCACTTGCCCTTCAATCTTGACTATCATTGGTGTATCACGAAAATTCTGTATTTTGGGAATAGTTACAATATCTTGATTAAATAAGAGGACATCATATTCCAACTCTTTCTGCTTAATACTACCAAGATCGATTTTCAAAATCTTCGTACTCTCTTCCGCACGAGCACGGGCAATCTCAACTACATCGGCAGCAGAAGGCAGCACTCCACCAGCAATAAACAACAGATCGGAAACGCGCATTCCCTTATAACGAAAATATTCACCAGGCTTACGAACAGAACCATAAATAGTAACAACCGGTTTTGGCTCATACACAACTTCGCTGATTACAAACACAGTTAAAGAATCGCGATCCTGCAACAGTAGATCCTCATCTGCATCACGGTTTATCACCTTATTCAAATCTACAGAGATAATTTCAACATTTTTATGATCCGGTAAATAGCGTCGCAAATTCGCTCGGCTCAGATATGCATCCGCATTAACGCCACCAGCTCGAAACAGCAAATCAGAAACGCGCATTCCTGCCACGCGCTCATAAACACCCGGCTGTTGAACAGCCCCTGAGACCGAAACCTCTCGTATCGACTCCCAGTGCCTTTCCACCACTCTATAAACAATCAAACGATCTCCATCTGTAAGACTGATATTCGCATCAAAATCGTTAGCCTGCACCTCTAATAAGTCTACTCGTTGGCTTCGCAAAAGATTCGAGTGGTGATCCTGTTGCAAAAGTAGCGCTATCATGTCAGTTTCGGGCAGAATTCCACCAGCGAGAAAAAGGAGGTCAGAAATTCGCATATTATCAAAACGAGGGTAAACTCCAGGACGTTGGACATTACCAGTTATAGAAACCTCACGATCTGGAACCCACCG
>JACLAC010004287.1_pt1 | contig 14043 bp, 14 predicted proteins | sample 8027881 | NCBI WGS metagenome assembly JACLAC01 (sample SAMN15725517, study PRJNA655200) | protist metagenome | isolation source: fluorescence activated cell sorting (FACS) single amplified genomes of... | place: Spain: Blaines Bay Microbial Observatory, Mediterranean Sea | collected 2016-01-19 | reverse complement strand
ATCATCCCCATTATCTGACGGGTCTGTCGGATGTGTGAAATCAGGGTCTGTTTCTGATAAAGGGACCTCAACATATGCATTACTTGAGGATGATTGGCTATCGTCTATGATACGCCCAAATCCTGAATCGCTAGAAGACGCACATCCTGTAAAAAATATACTAGCAAACGTAAAAATAACCCCCAGAATAATTAATGGTTTCATCATCGTTAGCAACGCGAACTGAGACCGGTTACTATTCTGTGGACTCCGGTATTTCACAATCGTGCTTCTATTTTTCAGATTGTCGAATATCCAATACATTCAACCGAACGCGTGCCTTTTTTCCTCGCCCACGGCGATGTAAATCAAATTCAACAACACAAATGATATCGTATCTCATTCTTAGATCTATTGTAGAACGCAGTAAACAAAATTTTTCCCACAATCCAAACCCCACTGAATCGAATTGTCGCTCAACGCCTTTAACGCCAGCCTGTCCTACCTTGAATGTAACGTGGGGTTTACTGACCTCTTGATATTTATTACCAAATGGCCGGCCATTAGAGATACTACACTGCTTAAGTGAAAAAATAGGAAAATCAAACTCCTGTCCATAGGGCATAATTTCGTCTAACTCATGGATTAATGAGGGCGAAATATCATCAAACGATAGTTCGTCAATGATATCATAGTGATATTCAAACTGTTCTTCTGGTAAGGTTTCCATTTCTGATTTGATCAATCGCTTAAACTCAGGAACATCATCCTTGTGTAAGGTAAATCCACAGGCTTGAGAGTGTCCCCCAAATGCATTTACCTTCCGTGTTCCAAACTCAGATTTAACCTCAATCCCAAATAACATTCGATTATGTAATGACTCAAACTTATCGCCGACTTGATCAATTAAACGATATAAATTAATTTTAGGTATGCTGCGACACGACCCTCTTACATAATCATCCCCATCAAACTGAGTTAATATCGTCGCTGGACGTAAAAACCGCTCCTTTAATCGATCGGTGTCAATCCCAATAACGCCTGAATTCCAATTCCTACCCTCAATAATAATAATTTTATCATTGACATCAACTTGCTCATCAATAAGCTCATCAATTTCTTCTTCAATTTTATTCGTCATATACTTACGCTGCTCATTTACATCATCAACGTTAGACGCTTTTGACATCGCCTCTCGATCATCCTTTGATCCTTCTTTCTTCATTTCTTTTTCTAATTCAACAACAGAACTGAACTGATCGGCAATCTCCGCCGCCTTCTGCACATTTTTTTTACCACTTCCAATTAATAATAATGCAACAACCATATTAGAATCTGGGATTCCAGCTAATGGATCACCAATACGCCCTGGTGCATTTAATCGTGGAATAATCGTGCGTGATAATGACCGTGGTCGTATGACGGGTCCGACTTCTCCACATACACGTTTAAGTGCCTTTAGTCCCTCTCTTTTTGTCTTTTGTAAGGCACGAATCCCCTCTCTTACAAGACGTCTATTGAGTGGGTCCCTCATCGACATTCGATCTGACAACGTCCCTAACGTTGCACATGCCGTAAAAAAGTCTAGAATAGACTCTGGCAACTCTGTATCAAGGTGTTTAAATAACGCTTGCATAAATTTAAGAGATACGGTGGCCCCCGCACACTTTTTAAATGACGTCGTCTCTTGGACCAAATGAGGATTAACCACTGCATAAGCAGGCGGAAGTGTTTTTCCTAAGATATGATGATCTGTAATAACAATATCAATGCCATTATCAATAGCATACTTTGTCGCCTCAATATCCTTAGAGCCACAATCCGTTGTAATAATTAAATTTGCGCCACGTTGCTTTGCTTCATCAATAATACGGACTTGAAGGCCATGACCTTCTCTGGGCCGTGCAGGAAAATCATAATCAACATTAACACCTAAATAACGAAGCCCTGCAACAAGGATTGTTGTTCCCGTGATGCCATCTGCATCTGGATCGCCATTAACAATGATCATCTCTTTATTTTTAATGGCCGTTTTGACTCGTTCTAGGGCCTTGTCCAACTGATCCTTTGTTGTAATTTCATCACACTCATAGCGTAAAGACTCTGATGGATTTAAAAAGGCCTTAATATCAGATACATTTCCAATATTTCGTGATAAAACCACCTTTGCTAAACGAGGGGATATTCCCAATTCACGAACGAGGGAGTCAACATCCCTATCATCAATAATGGCGGTATGCCATCGTTCTCTATTTTTTACTATTAACTGATCTGCTTTTTTCATAAGTGCCTTATCATAGTCGATTTAGACTGAAGAAACAACTAGGGTTTAGTTACCTCTTTTTTTGAACGTGTAAGTGCTCTTTATACGTTCTTGTAAAAATATGCGATCCATCCCGATTTGCAACAAAAAAGAAATTATTTGTTTTCTCGGGACGCAATGACGCCTTGAAAGCAGCTTCACTGACAGAAGCAATGGGTGACGGCATAAACCCAGTATACTTATACGTGTTATAGGGAGACTCAACTTTAGTATCTTTATATAAGACTCTCTTTTTATACGATTTTCCCATTGCATAGACTACTGTTGGATCTGAGGCAAGTAACATCCGACGACGAAGGCGGTTGTAAAATACTGATGAAATAAGAGACATCTCAGATTTTAGTCGTGCTTCTTTTTCAATCAAAGATCCAATGGTTAATACTTGATGCAAACTAAATCTTGCTTTTGGGCTCCCTTTTACAGAGGGATCCTTTTCCCATAAGGGTATGATTCGGCGTTGAAATTGAGTTAACATGAGGCGTGTTAATGTTTTCACTGCATGATTCCCTTTTGGAATATAATATGTTTCAGGATACAAATATCCCTCTAGTGTTTGGACGGGGATCTCTTTTAAGAATGGATAGTCATCCTCAAAGTCAACTTTAGCTTTTACATGCCAATAGTCAATCGTTGTCTCGTACTCAGCAATGCCTTTTTGATCAAGAGCCTTGGCAATTTCCCAAATATTATATCCCTCGGGAATGGTTACGCGTGTTAAATGATAACTACCACTCGACTTTTGAAGCAATTTAATAATCTGAGGAACAGAATTTGTCGGTGAAATCAAAAAAGAACCCGCTCGTAATGGTTCTTTTAGGCCAATAATCCGAATATACCAGTAGAAAGAGCTGGATTTTCGAATTAACTGATGTGTTTCTAGCAATTCTCCAATATTCTGAGGGGTGCTCCCGCTTGGAATGTTAACAACGATGCTTTCTCCTTTAAAAGAGATAGGAATGTATATGGTATATAAAATGCTACCGATACAGACTATTAAAAGACTTCCAATCAACCAACGTGCTATTTTCATTTCTATTTTTACTTTTTTATTTAATTCAAGCTTAAAGGATTCAGTGTTTCGTTTCAAGGCTGTCAATATGTTGTTAGATTTTAGTTGATTAAATGCCTATTTCTTGAATAAATTGCCAGAATTAGGTTATATATCATAGATCTGTTTAAATAAGGTAGGAATATGGAAGTAGATATCCGGTTATTATTGCACTATATCCAAAAAGTAGTCATTGCCAAATCGATAAATAAATCAGGACAAGTAAACGGAATCATTGAACTTGATATTCAGAATCAAGCATTACTCATGCAATCAATGTATTCATTAATCGATAACAACCATATCCATATTATTCTCGATATGCAGTATGTTGACTATATTGATTCTTCAGGATTATGGGCTGTTTTGTAAGCGTCAAAATAACCACGTCCTTGACTGTGTGATATTTACGTATCTGGAACTCGCCAGTTCCATGGAAGTAACTTTTCATAATCATCCCAAGAATTACAATGCGGGATTTTTTTGAGAATATCCGTCATATATTGATAAGGCTCCAGTCTGTGATGGCGTGATGTCATAATCAAGGTAAATAAAACGCCTAATGCATCAGCTCCTGATTGTGAATTGGCAAACATAAAGTTTTTTCGTGCAATTACAAACGGCTTGATCGACTGTTCATTCTTATTATTATCTATTTCAATTCGACCATCTGCTAAAAATGCAGTGAGTCCTTTCCAATGTTTCTTTGTATATTCAATAGCCTTACCTATGGGTGAATTTGGCAGAACGACCAGTTTCTTTTCTGATAGCCAGGCATTAAACTCATTCAGAATAGGAATGCTTTTTTCATCTCGTAATTCTTTTCTTTCATCAGCAGACATCTTTTTATCTTTAGCATAGCGTTCAACATTATATAAACGGCGATAGTATTGCAGTGCTTGTTTTGCCAATGTAAACCGAGATCCATTACGCTTTCGATTTGACTTATAGATTTGCTCATATTTTCGCCGGGCATGTGCATTGCATTTACATAATGTCACATCATTTTGAATACCGATCCCATTGAATGTTGATGCGGCATCACAATGAATATATCCTTTAAATCCAGTCATGGTTTCAGTGACATAGTCTTTTTGTTTTTCAGCATTATATTCGTACAATATGACATGTTTGCCATCGGGACCGCCAAGAATACAATATGCATAGCTTTTCGTTTCTGCTTTTCGATTTGGTTCATTTAATACTTGCAATGTTGTTGCATCGATAGCGCCGATATCGTATTCAAAAATGACATCTTTCATCAAATTAATCAGCGGTTGTAATTTAGCAGATAGTTGAATTAACCAACGGCACATCGTCTGTCGAGGAATATGCCATCCATGTTTTTCTTCAATTCTTTTTTCAAGGTGGTATGTAGGCTGACGGTCTAACACTTTTGACACAGCAATGTAAGCTAATAATGATTCAGTCACCCTACATTTGGGTAATATTCGATCAGGAACAGGTGCAGTAAAAATATTGTCTTCACACCCTTTTTTGCAAGCAACGACCTCACGTTTTTCTATCAGCATTTCAAATACTTCAGGCTTATAATTTAAGCGGCTGCTCGTTTCATATCGAATGACTTCTTTTTCCTTTCCGCAGCCACAAACTCGATCTTCCTGTTTTACTGGAATGATAATTTCACGGACGGGTATTTCTTTTTCAGTTTTAGAATTAGGATCTCGTTTTTTTCGAGTGTAAGTTATGAGTTCAACGTCATCTTCATTCTGTGTATTGTTTTCGGAAACCATATCTGAAAACAGGGGTTCTTGTAATTCATCAGAATTAATAAAGCGCTCACTTTTTTTGCCAAACCGTAATCGTTTTAATTCTAATAGTTGAGAGTCCAGCCGCTCGTACTCATCTTTTAAATGATTGTACTTCTCTTCATACAATGCACATCTATTAAGCGATTCTTGAAGCTGATATTCAATCGTTTCAATATAGGCTGCATAATGGTCATTCCCTTCTTTCAATAATGGACGTTTTTGATCGTGAAAAGCATTGTGTTTTGCGGTCGTTTTTAGCATATAGAATTATACCATATTTGTAGCTAAATCGCATCTAAAGATTTCTAATTTTATACACAAAATATCATGTGATTTTAACTAAATTTTGTCACTAATTTTGTCGGCCCCCCCCATTGAATTATTGGCATTCCTGATACCAGCATTTTATATTGGTCCATCGTTATTGAAATAGCCCCTTTATCTTTCATAGGAAAATCAAATCGCCCCTTTTCTAACCGTTTATACAGCAGCCAAAATCCATTTCGGTCCCAGACTAAAACCTTAATCTTATCTTTGTTCCGATTACGAAAAACATACATTGACCCATCTTGTGGATTAAGATTCATCCCATCAATAACTTCTTCTATCAAGCCATTCATCTGCTTTCTAAAATCAACAACATCCCGATAAACAAATATAGCGTATTGTTTTGTTTCTAAATTACAAAGCATGACTATTCAGGTTTGATTTCAATAATTGCTGAAGCATTATGAGACTGTCTTTTGTTTCAATTTGAATGCGATTTTTTCCGCAAAATATGATTTCACAATATGGATCAGTATCAATGTGCTGATCAGCCTTTATTACAGATAATGGTATAAATTTGCTTTTTGATCCATTTTTGTTCTTTACAAACCGCAAGTTGTCCGGAATGAGCTTTTTCTTTCGAGCATCTTTTATCCTCGATTTGAACAAATAGAGCGATATTGAGTTTTTATCACAATAGTCACTTTGTGTTTGCCCACTGTACAGCCAGTCTTCATATTTAGCTGCCCATAACCTTAGGGTTTTAGTGCTTATTTTTTTTCTTTTCATGCAGTCCTCCTCGGTTCAAAATTAAGATGATAAAATCCTAACCGAGGCGGAATCATTTTGTTAGTATGCCGTTTATGGCTCGTTCACGCTGTTTTTGAATTACATAAAAAAATAACAGAAAGAAAAGGCGTATTTGTACTCATTAATATTAATGAAAATATAAAAAGAATTTTTACAAGAATTGCGTATTACATTCATATTTCTGAATCAGAACAACACGCTATTTCGATTATAGAGAAGACAAAATAAGACTGAATTTCTCGTATATAATTCCACTCGATTGTAAACACCACTGGTCAATGTGCCTTGCCGTATCTATTGCCAAGTCTCCACTCCAGCGGGCATCAAGAACGCGCTGAGTTTCTTCCTCAACAATAAACCCAAGCCATATTGGCGTATCTGAAATAGATAGCAAGGTCACCGAATGTGTCGGCGCATAATATAGTGTCATTGGGATATGACATCTTAATTTAGTCTCAATCATTAGGATCTCATCTGTTTTACAATCGTAACATATTGGTCCGCAAAATAATCAACCTCAGCCTCTGTTGTATGTTTGCCGACAGAAACCCGTATACTGCCGATATTAAGTGATGGAGACATTCCCATTGCCGCCAATACCGGTGAGGGTTCGATGGACCCTGTTGCGCATGCTGATCCTGTTGAAACCCCAATCCCTGCTAAGTCTAAGTTAATTGCTAACGCATGACCATCTAAGTTATCAACACCCAAATTTAATGTATTTGGTAATCCAGAATGATGATCAGTATGAACAACAATACAATTTAACTGTTGTTTTATTTTACTGACTATTTTATCCAATATCGCACGCTGTCGTCGCCATTCATCGGGCCCTGATAAATAAGAAAATGACTCAGAAAAAGCGACAATCCCAGATATATTTTCAGTTCCTGCTCGTAATTTTCGTTCATGCCCACCGCCATAAATCAATGCATCTATTGTTGCATCATCTCTAATATATAATGCCGCACTTCCCTTTGGGGCATATATTTTATGGGCCGAGATTGTCATAAAATCAACGGGGATATTCTGTGTAGAAATAGGCATTTTTCCTAGTGCCTGAACCGCATCTGTATGGACTAAGATATTATGCTGATGTGCTATTTCACAGATCTCCGATACGGGTTGAATGGTTCCTATTTCATTATTTGCCAGCATAACTGAAATCAAACCCGTTTCTGGGGTAATCGCATGACGAACAGCGTCAACCGACACATATCCGTGTTTATCAACAGGGAGGACGGTTATGTTAACCCCAAATTGTGACAACGTATCTAATGTAACGCGGATACTAGAATGCTCAATGGCTGATGTAATAACATGAAGGGATCTTTCTTTTTGTAATGACCGCCGCCATAGTGATTGTAAAATCTGATTATTTCCCTCTGACCCTGAACTGGTAAAGATGATCTGACTGGCATTGGCATCGATGCCTCTCGCAACAGATCGTCGTGATTTTTCTAGTATCGCCTTAGTCTGTTGTCCATATTGATGTAAGCTAGAGGGATTTCCGAATGATTTTAAAGACTCATGATATGCTGTTGCGATCGCCGGAAGAATAGGTGTTGTGGCATTATAATCTAGATAGACAAACTTAGACATTGACGCAAGACTGAAGAACACGGGAAAGATGGGTATCAATTAACTGGTACAAACTGTACCGAATATCAACTTGCATTTCTTTTAAAATCTTTAAATTTCGTTGTGTTTCACTGAACACTTGATCGGTTTGCATCATCTTTTTCATAAACTCTGTCGTTTTAGACCGTGTGATTTCCTGAATAATTGGATGGTTATTATCATAGTATAATTCCATATATAATTTTGTTTTTTCAATTAAATACACCATATCTGTTGCCGGTGTTTGAAACATGGCAATTACATTAACCACATTGCCACCTTGTGTTTTATACGTTAATGATTCAGGAAAAAATTGTTGAATATAAACGAATAAGGCATTCATTTGTTCAGACGGAAGACTAGACAATAGTATAAATAATAAATCTTTATTTTCTTTATCCTCTAAAACACCCATTAATTTTAGCTTATTTCCAATAATATACATTAAACGCGTTCCAACTGCGTCGAGTATCACTTGATACGACTGAATATATTGCTGAAAGCCCTTTAAAAGGGCCGGATAAATATCTTGATTGCCAGTTGGTTTAGCAGATAGTCGATTTTGAAAATAGCGAGAAAATTGTGAAAAAGAGTCATCCCATAATCCCAGGGTAAAGTCATCGACAATACCTGAATCCCAAACAATGCGGATATGACCGTTTGTATGACTAAACTGTTTAATCGGCGGAATTAAAATGCCACCGTACATTGATAACACAACCAACATTAATGTTTGGATATAGTGAATATATAACTCAGAGGGATTTTCGGAAATAAACTGTTCAAAACCTTCATCTGTATTAATCCATTTATTAATTGCTTTATGGTAATCCGTTTTGGTTGTTAATACGGGCGTTATTTGTTCACATTGAACGGCAATACACTGAAGTAACGCTAGACTGGGAGGTAAATTATAAGACATCTATTAAGATAATGTATTGACCCACTCTTCAAGCTTATCTAACGCAGTCTGAATAGCGTCCATTGACGTTGCATAAGATAACCGTATATATCCCTCTGCACCAAACCCAGATCCCGGAACACAGGCCACTAACTTTTCCTTTAAGAAATATTTGCAAAAGAGAACAGAGTCTGTAATGGGTCCAGACGACGATACTTTTCCAAATAAGCCCGAAATGTTGGGGAATGCATAAAATGCACCCTGAGGTTTGAGACAAGAAATTCCAGGAATTGTATTAAGTCGCTTAACCATAATATTTCGTCGCTCAACAAATGACGCTCTCATGTCATCAATTGCTGTTTCTGGTCCTGTTAATGCGGCTATACTGGCCCACTGTGCCGGGGTATTGGGATTTGATGTGCTATGGCTCTGAATACGACCCACAACAGTGGCAATTTCCTTTGGAACAGCACAATATCCAATACGCCACCCTGTCATCGAAAACGATTTAGATAGGCCATCGACAAATAATGTTAATCGCTGAATGTCATCTCCTAAGCTTGCGATGCTGACATGTTGTTGGCCATCATAAACCAGTTTAGCGTAGATCTCATCAGAGATAACCAAGACTTGATGCTTAACAATAACCTCGGCAAGTGCTTGTAATTCACTTTTTGTGTAGAGCATCCCCGTTGGATTAGACGGCGTGTTAAGAATAACAACTTTTGTCTTTGGCGTAATGGCTGCGTCAAGCTGAGCCGCAGATAATTTAAATTCAGCATCATCTGTGGTCTCAACAAATACAGATGTTCCGCCTAAAATTTTGACTTGATCGGGATAACTTACCCAATACGGTGTTGGAATAATGACTTCATCTCCGGGGTTCAAAATGGCTTGTAACAGGTTGAAAATAGTATGTTTTGCACCACAAGAGACAACAATTTGGCTGGGGTCATATACTAAGTTATGGTCTTCTTTTATTTTAGCAGCAATGGCGTCTCTTAACGCAGGGAGTCCTGCTACAGCCGTATATTTTGTTTTTCCGTCATTAATGGATTGGATAGCCGCTTGTTTAATATAGTCAGGTGTGTCAACGTCTGGTTCTCCTGCACTCATCCCAATTACGGGCTTCCCCTCAGATTTAAGCTGATTCGCTAATGCGGTAACTTCCATCGTTATACTGGCTTCAATCTGACCTGTATTTTCTGCTATAAATGATGTGATTTTTTTCATATTGGTTGTACTCATCTGAACACTCCACGTTATGGATTATTAAATACACCCGGTTGGTCTACTTAAGGCTATATTAAAACACGATTATTGGTATCTCGTCACGAAGTTCCTGGCTAAGCTTTATAACAAGTGTTGATTTTTTCTCACTTTTCTTGTGCCAATCAGAACTTTGTGTAGTATACGATCGATATTTGAATTAATTAAATAGCAATTAATTAGATGCTTTTTATATTTTAGATGCTATATATTTTTTATATAAAACTTGTGCTCTTTTTACATTTCGACCTTGTTTTTTTGGGCATAAAAAATGTAAAACACTCGCAAAGCAACGAAAACGACCTGCGTTGCTTCAAATAAAGAAAGCGAGTTCACGGCAGCACAATCAAACTATCCGGGAAGGAGAAGTGAATTGAGTCGCCACCGATGATGTAAATCTATTTTTAATCATTCATCACTAATCGGCTGGGCTCCTTTTTTGAAAAAGGAGAGAAATTATGAAAGCAGCAAACCTACTCCTATTCATACGACCCCCTAGATATCCGCAGCAAACATTAAAATTTGTTGATCTGATGCACAAAAAACCTAATGAGTTTATGAAATTGATGATCAAAAATACGACCCTTGTCGACCAAGTCCGATCCGCGCTTAAAAAACAAAATAGTCGCTCCTATGATCAAGTCATAGAGAAACTTCGAGATTTACTAAAGGAACCTGATATACTTTGTAATACAAAGAGCTGGTCTTTATCGTATCGATTAGATGAAAATAAAAAAAATATTCTAAAAGAACTAGTTATGAGTTCAAATAATGATAAATTGAATAACTCATATGATGCAGCATTACTTAATTTTTCCATCAATAGGGGATTTCAAATAGATGCACATAATGACTATATTTTTTCAATATAATAATAAGATGGCCAGTCGAACGGGCCAGTTAACAAGGGGACAACACGATGACGCTCCACAGAGTTCAAAAATAATTGTATCGCTTTGAGGGAGTGGTTCAAAAACTGCAAAAGAAGACGCCCTTTCGAGGGCGTCTTCTTGGATTGTATTTTTAAGATTCGGGGTTTATTGAGCTCTTTCCAAATGAGCCGTAAATCCCCTGGATTTATCCATGGGTGTGACTCAGAGTTTTAATTGTGGCACCCTTTTTCTAATTGCTAATGTCATTGTAATTAACTCCTTTTATATTACTAATAAAGCATGCTTCTGGTGTAGTATATTGCAATTATCATGCCTTATTTGAATCGCCTGCCTATGGGATAAATTGTGTTGATTTTGGACAAATTGGATTAAATGTGTTCATTTTGGTAGACATAAAAACTGACCAATAACGTATCTTATTGCGCACAGTTGGGGTTTTGAGTAGGAATAGTGTCTTCGATTGCAGTTTTTTCACTACTACCATCTAGATTCAATACAACTCATTTTGTACGTGATAAAATATACTGAAATAAGTTGAGAATAAATCAATTTGTTACAAACTAGTAATTTATATAAAGGGAATTATTGTATGTGTTGGCAAGATATATGGGAAAAAGAATCGCAACAGATTGAAAGTTGTATTCAAAATATTCGATTGTTAAATGAAATGGATTCTAAGTCGACTGCGTGGAGGCATTATGTAAAGCCGTATTTTCAAAAAGTGTATAAAGGTATAGTCGAAAAAAAGGATAGTTTTCCAGATAAAGTTCAGGACGTAATTAATTCTACTTTAGAAAAATCAAATCAAATGGTTGCCTTATCAAAAACCGAAGATTCGTTTTACAATCCAGAATTTATAACAACCATTGCTTTGGCATTTAATACACTCAAGGTGACTGTAGACTCTATGACACAAGATGTTGCTTCGAAAATTTTAGAAAAAGTTGAACAGAGCTTAATTTTATTAAATCGTATTATAGAGCTGAATGATGACTATAGAAATAAATGGAGCAGTAATAAAACTGAAATGGATTATGAGAAATTAGGGCAAGTGTTTTTTCTTGAGAGAGGTCTTTGGTCAGCAAAAGTAACGGGTGCAGGTGAGACGGATTTAGTTTTTTGGGATGTGCCGTTGAATCAAAATGAAGTAAAGAGTGCTGGCGGTAAAATTTTATTGTCTGAATGGAAAGTTGTAAGAAATAGTGGGAAAATAAATTCTAAAATACAAGAAGCAAAAGTCCAACTTGAAAGGTATTCAGGAGGAATTACATATGGGTTAGCTTTAGAAGCTACTCGTTTTATCATTCTTGTATCGGAAAAACATTTACATATTGATAAGGATACCATTTTGGAAGATGGTGTTACTTATAACATTAGAAACATAATATATGATCCGGAGACACCGTCGGTTGATTCGAAAGTTAGAAAGGATCGTGGTCAAACATGAAAAAAATAGAAGATAGACGTCCACTCAACTTAATTCTGACCCACATACCCCCGTCGTAACTTCTGATTAATCACAACGTCAAAATGTCTTTCTGCGGTTTGAATAGACTCAAATTCTTTTTCTTTTGTGCCTGTCCACCGTGGTTTACGGTGCTTGGGTGTTTTACGTCCCTATCGGGTGGTGACCCGATAGGGTCTGAGTTTGGTGATCTCTATACTATAGATACGGTACCGATTCTTTTTGGGGTCAATCGAGACCATGGTTTGGGAGTCCGATAAGAAGTTAAGCTGGTGCATTTAATTGGATATTGTATTGACTTTGTATGAAATCCGCAGTTCCTAGAAAGATTAATTTTAGTTCTTGTCTTCCAAACGCCAAACGTATGTGTTGAGGAGGCCCATTATTAGGACTAATCCCCCTAAATGTATCTGCATCAATACCTACTACACATTGCCTACCATAATATGGGAAATCAACTACCTGAATTGTTAAATTATTTGGATTTAGCCGTTGGCATGCTACTCCTGCCGCATCTAACTGATATAGGTTCACACCCTTCGGTAAAGTACCCAAAGTATATGAGTAACTTGGGTATGCTGGAGTGGGCTGAATAAGGCATTCGAGACTAAGCGACATTTTCCAACTCCCTTTTTTTGATATAGCGATAGATCGTGACACGGCCCATATCAAGTGCATCAGCGATTTCTTTAACGGTCTTGTCATTTTTCATGTACATTTCATACGCCATTTCTTTTTTATCGGTCTTGTGAATGAGTGGACGACCGCCATATCGACCCCTGCCACGGGCAGCAGCAAGACCAGCCATTGTTCGTTCAAGTGTGAGTTCTCGTTCCAGTTGGGCAAATGACGCCATAACATGAAAGAAGAATGTACCTGCCGGTGTTGTGGTATCAATCTTATCTTTTATCGATTTAAAGTGAATTCCTTTTCCTTTCAAATCTTCGATTAAATCGAGGAGCTGTTTAACGGTTCGTCCGAGTCGGTCTAATTTCCAAACCACCAACGTATCGCCTTTACGAAGTTCTTCGAGTGCCTTTTGCAGTTCTGGCCTGTCTTTTCTGGCGCCTGACAATTTCTCTTTATATATCTTCTCGCATTTCTCCTTTTCTAGTCCGTCAATTTGGACGGATAAATTTTGGTCTGTCGTCGAAACTCTTGCATATCCAATTTTCATTTTCTAATCACCTCGGAAAAAAGCATAGCATAGAATTTCATAACTCTGTTTCGTTAATGAGTTATGAAACGTTGATTTTGCAACAGCGTTTTGAAACAACTAATCAGTCAAAAAATGTTTCATAACTATAGGGGTAGTTTTTTGTGTTTCAAAAACCATCGATAATCGAATTAATTAAGCAGCAATAAAATTGGTTGCAATTTTTATCCAAAACTTTCGATAACTTAACGTAAGGCAATGATAAAGAACCACTTTATTTGCTTTAAATAAAGAAATAAAGAAGAGAGTCAACGGCAGCACAATAAACCATCCGGGCAGGAGAAGTTAATTGAGTCGCCACCGATGATGTAAATCTATTTTTAATCATGCATCACTAATCGGCTGGGCTCCTTTTTTGGAAAGGAGCAAATAATGATTACAGGATACGATTTACCTGGACAACACTGCCACAGTACTAGATCTGATCACGTAGGTTTCCAAGGTTTGAAACCCGATCTGCTTCAAAAAATATCTGAATTC
>JACLAC010004150.1_pt1 | contig 14043 bp, 15 predicted proteins | sample 8027881 | NCBI WGS metagenome assembly JACLAC01 (sample SAMN15725517, study PRJNA655200) | protist metagenome | isolation source: fluorescence activated cell sorting (FACS) single amplified genomes of... | place: Spain: Blaines Bay Microbial Observatory, Mediterranean Sea | collected 2016-01-19 | reverse complement strand
CAACTCGTTACTTCAATGGTCGCATGGATGACGTTCGCATATATAGTAAAGCTTTATCAGAAGATGAAGTTAAAAAGAGTATGACTGCGCTAGAACGCCAAGCTACTGATCCAAGACATAAATTGACAATCGTTTGGGGAAGGATAAAAGTTTTGAGATAGGTCTCTTGCAAGTGAAAGTGTGTTGGGCTTTCAGGAAATTGATTTTTAAATAAAAAGCAAAAAATCTGCAGCATTAGTTTTTTTAGAATCCACAAGGTTTTCATGTGATCAAGGTGCAAACTTTGTTATAGTTCTTATGTGTAATTGATAATTCAATGTTTTTGTCAATTCGCAAAGGTGGGATGACTTTAGTTTCGGTTTGTCTCTAATGCTACGGAAATTTCGTGATAATGATTTTTTGCCTGTTTTAGCTTTATTTTTGGAAGGGGCGAGGTCAAAGGAATTAAGAAATAAACATTGGCTAATGAACACAATAGATATTCAATCAGTATCCAGAATAAATGCTAGCGAAGCTGGGGATCAGACCAACCATTAATTACTGGAGTGAATCGAACCTAATTCAACGCCAGCTAATGGAGGGCTTCGTTAATTTGCACACTGGTGTTAGGCTTATGGATAGCCTAGTTTTTGGAATCATTGTCTACTCGTTACAAAGTTATACATTGATACTTATAATTTAGTGGATGCCTATCTTTGTTACTTCACGCTTGAGACTCCCCCAAGTTGTAGTTAACTTATCAGTAGGAGCTATAGCTAGAAATGGCTCTACACCGTCTTCATAAATAGTTTTTGCTTCTTCTTCCGTTAACGCGCGATTGAAAATCGATAGCTCATCTAGAATCCCAGCACCTTTGTTTCCTTTCCCATCATCACCCACTAGCACGTTAATATTATTTCCAATTGCTGTTGGTAAAGGGTTCGTGGCCTTGTCCAGCTTACCATTGATATAGAAAGAAACGGTTTTTTCCCCATCATGCGTTACTGTCAGGTGAATCCAATTTCCATCTAACGGGATTTTTGTAACCGCGTGGGTTTGGCCACTCGGCTTGTTTTCATAATCCCATATACCATCTTTTCCGACCCAGGTGTGAAAATTATCATTCTCTCCAATTGTTTTGGAGATAAATGGTGACCAGCTAGCTCCTTGCTTATCCCATTTTAGCCAATAACTAATTGTGTGGCCTTTTCCTTTAAGCGCATTCAAGTTTTTGTTGTGTTGGATTTCGAAGGCACCAGTTCCATCATAATTTATCGCTTTTCCTAATTTTCCGTCCACCCATTTTGATTTCCCCAGATATTTGCCATGGTTTTTGGCTTGGGATCCGTCTTTTGCATTGTTGCCTTGTCCTTCATCAAGGGAAAGGTACAGGACTAAAGATTCGTCAATAGCCTGAACAAAACTACAGAAACCTAAAAACAAACCTAATAAACTAAATACCAAGATTTTCACTGTATGGCTTCTCCTAATTTATTATTTAATGATTGGTTAGGGGTACATTCTAGTCGAATGTCAGGGCAAAGCACACTACCCTGATATAACAATGGCAGAGGGAGGAGATAGCGAAAACTCGAAACTCCGTTTCTCAGTAACCAGAGTATAACGGTAAGTTCACAATATTAGTGCTTGAACTGGAGTGCCTAACTGACGTATTCCGCATCCTATGTTTCTATTCTTTTATTTATGCAAAGGTATTGGATTAGTAGCTGTTGCCTTGTGTGTTATTCAAGGGTGTTGATAAACGCAAGCAATGCAAGAGGGTTGAATTCGGCATCAAGCATTTAAAAGCGAGAAGTTGCTGCAAATCGATTTTGAAAACCACATAATCACATTAAGACATATGAAAAACTGTCTGCATGAGGTAATATTAGGTTACCTTTGAATTTTCAAATTTGCCCAAGTTGTTGTCAACAAATCAGCAGGATTGACAGGTGCGGTATCGATTTCAGGATCAAAGAATATCTCAATTTCCCACAGACTAGGTTCATCAGAAGCTCCGGTGGTCTTAGTTACGTGGTACTGAAGGGTAGTCGTCTGAACTGTATCGAAAGTCAAAATATGATCTGGAACTACGACCGGCTTTTTTTGATTGCCGGGATGATTGGCAGAAGCGTCTGCATTTTCCGGTTTTAGGATTAACCCCTTAACTTCTTTTAAAGATTTGTCATACTCAATGGTGTGACCGCGGAGACGGGATCGAAATTCAGTGACGTGTACCCGGTTGATTTTCTGTTTTTTGTTCCAGGTGAACTTAATCCATGTATCAACGTCATCATTCTTGGCATTCCATCGCGTATCGAAATCTTCATCGTTAATATGAATAACAGGATGATCTTGACCATCTGTGTCTAATTTCGCTAGAGGGGCAAGATTTTTCAGGTCTTTGTGTCCCTGACTGTAAGTTGGAATAATCAAAAAAGCAGATAGGATAAATGAAAGAACCAGTTTTTTCACTATAGACTCCTCACTCAATTTGGATTACGACTTTATTTATAAAATTCAACAATATTTACTACATCTGAACAGGCAAAAGATATTACAATCGCCTTGAAGAATATATCATGCCTGATCAAAAAGCTCAACCAGTTTTTCAGTAACTTCTATAAACAGAGTTGGGGTGTATGAATATCATTGCTAAGTCGGTCAGCAATCTCATTTTAGGATATACTTCAAGATAAAGATGAGTGCGATGATTCTATTTGTCTTAGTATTTTTTAAACTTTCGGGTTTTATCTGTTATTAGTTTCAGAGAATAAAATTAGCATAAATTGCAGGAGAGAGTTATGAGTAGTGAGACTGGAATTACCGTTTGGAACAAACACAGACGCTAACCGAAAAACGAATTTATTGATGGGCTTTACCTCAATAAATCCATGATGTAATTGCTGGAAGGATAGCTGAGCGCTTGGAAGCAGAAGTTCGTTGTGCTACATACACTAGACGACCTTGAACATGGATTAGCAGAGGAAGTTCTTAACAATACCGATTAATGAAATGTCGCTTAGAATGCTGTATTAATTTCTATATATAAACAAGTCGTCGGCTAGAGTAATATCTCCCCAAGCGTTCCACGCCATTATGTTTTCTAAAGGGATTTTAAACTGGTTATAATCCCAAATGGCGAGTTCCCTCCCATCTTGATGTCGCACGGCCCAACTTACTCGAACTTTTGATGTATCATCGTCAATGTTTGGTTTTCCTAATTGTTCTTGTATTTGATCATAGGTTGCAAGCACTTGGAATTGGAGGTAAGATCCGTTTTGGATATAGTATAGTTGATTATTTGGTGGAGATCCTATCATTTCTTGTTTCTTCTGTGTGAATATAATGTGAATATTGAGATTACAACTAGATATACGATGCAATTGGAGAAACAGTTTCAAATGGGAGTGATTTTTTGAGTTTCTAAGAGATAATTTCGGCTCTACATCCGAGTTAGGGTGTGTGCTATCGAAGCTACCGAGCCGGATTTAAAAATGAATTTGCATTTAGATAGTAGAGATTTGAAGGAATAGAGATTATGGTAGATTCAGGATTGTGTTACTAAACTAATATTACTGGAGATCGTGAGGCTTTAGTACTGTGATTTTTAAAGTGGGAAGGCTGTATTGCATTGGCTATTTGGTGTTGTAGCAGTAATTTCAGTAGATTCAACATTGTTGTTTAAGTGTGTATTTATATGGTACAATCCCCTTTATTATATTGTCTTTGAGTCTGTTTAGGAGACAGTGAAAATAATTTTTCATTTAAAGGAGCTTGGGAATGGCGAGAGCAGGACGGGAAAAAATTAAACTTGAAAGTACTGCTGGGACTGGTTATTTCTACATCACAACAAAGCCAACTAGGTCTCAAGATAAAATTGAGCGAAAAAAGTACGATCCTAAAATTCGCAAACATGTTTTATTTGTTGAAAAACGACTCAGATAATTGATTTGGGTTCTATGCAACGTCAGAATTTGAGATCTATTCACAATACTAGATCTTCACTTTCCTTCAAAAGCGCTGTCAGGGATATTCATACTCCGCAAGGTAGGTATGTACTCTGTGTTATTTTGGTTATGTCAATTATGGCGTTTATATTTCAGAAGGTGCTTGTTTTAGTTGCTGATGAAAATATTGCTTTTTGTATTACGTTAGGGGTGGTGGTTGTAAGTTCATTTTGTGCTGTGTTTAAGATGGATAAAATCTTGAAGGTAATTAGCCGGCGTCAACTGGAAAAGTTTAACCGACGCTTAAAGAATAGGGTGGAAGCTGATTGTTCAGATGCCTAAAGCAGAATTGACTTATGCTAGTGCTGGCGTGTCGTTTGATGCCAATGAAGCGGCCATGACCAGTATTAAATCAACGATTGAATCGACCTATCGTTCGGAAGTCCTAAGCCATGTTGGAAGCTTTGGTGGCCTTTTTCAACTTGGTGATTACAATCAGCCTGTTTTGGTTTCTAGTACTGATAGTGTTGGTACCAAGCTTAAGTTAGCTTTTATGACGGGGCGTTATGACACTACGGGTTTTGATCTAGTCTCGCATTGTGGCAACGATATTGTGGTGCAAGGAGCAGAGCCTCTTTTTTTCTTGGACTATATTGGTACGGGGAAATTGTCTCCTGAAGTTACTTCCGAAATTGTGGACGGTCTAGCGAAAGGGTGCTTGGAAATTGGGTGTGCCTTGATTGGTGGTGAAACAGCTGAATTACCTGGGTTTTACAACGATGGAGAGTATGATCTCGTGGGGACCATTGTTGGTGTTGTTGAGAGAGATCAAGTAATTAGTGGTGATCGAATTGAGGTCGGAGATTCACTAATAGGTCTTGCCTCTATAGGATTGCATACGAATGGTTTTTCGTTGGCGCGAAAAATTGTCTTTGAGCATTGCGGTTATGGAGTAAATCAGAATATACCTGAGCTTGGCGTAACAATTGGTGATGAGTTGCTTAAAAATCATAAGAGTTATGTTAACACTGTTTTAGATTTGCGCAAACGTGTTGAGATTAAAGGGCTCGCCCATATTACAGGTGGTGGCTTGCCGGACAATTTGATTCGTATCCTTCCAAAAGATTGTCAAGCTGTAATTAGAACGAACAGTTGGTGTATACTTCCTGTTTTCTCTTTTTTGCAGGCAGCAGGGAATGTTCCACAGGAGGAGATGTTCCGTGTGTTTAATATGGGGATTGGGTTGGTAATTGTTGTGTCTAGAGATCACGTAGATGCTGCGATGGTATTTCTGGAAGATTTGGGGGAAACACCATTTTTAATTGGAGAAATTGTTTCAGGTGAACGCCGGGTCGAAATTATCTAGACCAATTTTAGATCAAGCAACCATAAAAGAAATTTGCGATGTGCTAGCGACAACTAATTCGCAAGTTGCATTTCGGTCGATTGCAGAAGAGGAAGCAGCCGATCTGGCCGTTTTCTTGTTGACCCTTCATCATACTTCGGATGAACTTGCTAAGCATGCATCTGAAATTCTGCTTGCGCTTTCCCCTGAAAAACAAGCTGTTGTGGCAGAGCATGTGGTAAAAATTGAAATGGCTGACATTGATGAAGTAAGAGGGATAACACGTCGGATCGTTGCGCAGATTACGGAGGCTGCGGAGAAGATGATTGCCTTTGGAGATGGGAAAGCGAACCTAATAAATATGTTATCGGATATGTCGCAAGAAGATCGGGGAAGTTTGCTTGAGTCGCTGGAGCTAAATAATGAGGATCTAGTAACCGAAATTAATCAAACCCTTTTTCCATTTGATGATTTGACAAAGCTTGACGATGATGCCATTGGAACAATTATAAATTATCTTGGAACTCCTACGCTTTCTGTGGCTCTGCACAATGTTTCTCCGGAAGTCCAGAATAAATTTTTTGATGTCATGGATTCGAAAGCCGCAGACGCCATCAAATCAAAGTTTGATGAACTGAGTTTTACGGAAAAGCAAACTGCCTCAACTGCACAGAAGTCGATTGTCGATCTAGTGCAAAGGCTTGCGGCGAAAGGATTCATCAAGGTTAGTTCCTAATATAAATGTTGTGTTTGTTCTATTCCAATGTAGTAGTTAGTAAATAATTCCATCCATGATTAGCCATTTCAAGTGATTTAAGGGAATAATTCCCTTGAGAAACATTGTTGTGAGAGATTGACTTCCATATCGGAAATGAATTTCAATAGGCTTTTATCTCTAATCCCTCTAATAGTTTTGGCTCATGTTAGTCTGGCTAATGAGAGCCAAAGTGTCAGTGTCTATAACGCTCAGTTCACTGTTTCTTCAAGACAGTTGACATATCTTTCTCAGTCTATAATATCTGCGATCAATAATCAGCTTCTGTCGTTTCCCGAGATCAAGATTTATAGTGCTGAGGGCGAAATTGAAAATACCTTTCAGGATCTTAATCAAATTCTGTTTTTGGATAAAGTTCAGCTTCTTCGGATTCGGCGTCGACTGGGCTTTGATGGCTTTGTCGCTGGTAGCTTGGAACAGGATGGAGCAAAGATCGTTATCAAACTGCATCTTGTTGATTTTTCATCCGGAAAGATCTATTTTAACGGCCAATTTGAAGGCAAGTTTGGAGCGGGATTACTTGAAAGTATTGAAAAGCAGGTTAGTGCCTTTGCAAACACATTGATTCATTATTATGACTCTACCATCACAATTACTTCTGAACCAACTGGTGCGGATGTATTTGTAAATAGGAGCTTGGTAGGGCAAACACCAATCAAATCACTGGGTGTAGCCGATGGTACTCTCAAGATTAGAATTAGCAAAGATGGTTATACGCCATACCAAAAAGAGGTAATGGTTCTCCGAGGCCAACGTACATATGTGCATGGTCATATGTACGATCAGATTACGGAGCATTTGCTGAACAAAACAAGCAAGTGGAAGCTCGACTCCATGAATTTTAGTATTGGTACCTGCATGCAGGTACAGAATTGGGGACAGATCAATGTTGAAACAGGAAACGTGGGAAATTTTCGATATACGTCTAAGTTCAATCGGTGGGAGCTTGGTTTGGAAGTTAGCTCAGCAATAGGATCTTCTTGGCGTGCAAATCAGAAGTTTGAAACTTTTCTTGGCAAAGATTCATCCACTAATGAGTTTGAAATCTCTTTTTCACGACTTAGTTTGGTTGGTCAATTCAATCTCGTGGAAAAACTAAATCAGTTTGACCTCTACTTGGGGGCACAGTTAGGTTGTGCGTCAGTTCACTCTTCACAATATAATCTTGGTTGGTATAATTTTGGAGATAATAGTATTGAAGGGCGAGATGTTAATGCCGTTTTTGGTGGCGAAATAGGGGCTCGGTTTTATCTTGGGGTAGACTTGAAACTTTCTACCTTCATTGGCGGAAACTTTGCTGGAAATATGAGCTATAAACACAAAACGGCAAGCTACTGGGGAGAGGCGATTTACAGCAGCAAATCGCTTGGCTCAGATCATGTGTATTTTGGGGTGGCATTGACTTACAGTTATTGGTCTTTGAGGAAATAGTAGGAGTAAGGAAATGGGAGGTTTTTATTTTTTACTTATTAGCTTGTTTCTTTTCCTGAGTTGTGGAGATTCTGATGAGAGCTATAGGGAGGCAGAAACTGTGGGTATAGATGGAATGCTTGTTCCTAGAGACGATTATACTCAACTGCAAAATCAGATCTTTTATGGCACTATCCAAATTGATTTGGAAATTACGCCAAAGTCAAATATGCCTTCTTTTGCTTGGAGGACAATTGGCTCTAGATTCATGGTTTTAGCTGTTTTCGAGGATAAAATAGATCTAGAAGGGAAAACAATTACAAATCCGAAAGATGTTGTTTGGACTTGGCATTCAGGTATTGGAAGAGGTCGCGAAGGAAACGTTAGTTTCAGTGATGGAGCTGATGTGAGAAACGGTGAAATCGCGAATTCTACAACCGTAACTTCCTTGGAGTCCAATTCAATCTACTATGTTGCGATTTGGGGTTATGACGATGCGTACAATTTAATGTATTCCAGCAAGGAACACAAGTATCAGACATCTCTTAGGTAATTACAAGCCTTTAACTTCAAACTCAATTGCTAGTTGTTTGCCGGGTTGTCCACTAAATTCTATGGGATATTGGCCATCAAAACAAGCTGTACAGAAATTCCTTGGAGATTTAACGCACTTTAACATGCCTTCAATACTCAAGTAACCGAGACTATCGGCTTCGATGTATTTCTTAATTTCTTCCACTGACCATGAATTAGCAATTAACTCTTTTCTTGTTGGCGTATCTACACCATAAAAGCAAGGATATTTATTTGGTGGTGAAGAGACGCGGAAATGGACTTCTTTGGCTCCTCCCTCCTCACGAATTAGTTTGACGATCTTCCGTGAATTTGTACCTCGCATGATAGAGTCATCAACAACAATAACCCGTTTCCCTTCCAGCACATTTCTCACAGGATTCAGTTTTACACGTACCATTAGATCCCGTATTTCCTGGGAGGGATTCATAAATGTTCGTCCAACGTACGGATTTCGATGCAGTCCAAACTCGAAAGGTATACTTAGTTCCTCGGCATACCCAATGGCAGCAATAGTAGCGGAGTCAGGAACAGGGATGACAATATCAGCTTCAGCAGGACATTCACGTGCTAGTTGCCTGCCAAATTCGCGCCTTGGGCGATTAACTAATTGGTTAAACACGATGCTGTCTGGGCGAGCGAGATATATATGTTCAAAAATGCATTGCGACAACTCCAATTCAGCGGAACCGATAAAAAATGATTTTGGTTCTTCCTCTGTGGAAGTGATTACAACCATTTCACCTGGTGCGACTTCACGAATTGGCTCAGCTTCGATTACATCAAAGGCACAAGTTTCAGATGCTAATACATAGGCTTGGTTCAGACGTCCTAGCCAGAGTGGACGGAAGGCATGTGGGTCACGAACACCCACCATAATTGATTTACCCATAAATATTAGTGAGTAGGCACCCCGAACTTCTTGGAGTGCATCCAGAATCCTGTCTTCCAGAAGAACGTGCTGGGATTGAGCAATAAGGTGTGCTATGACTTCCGTATCAGAGGTAGAACTAAATATTGATCCTCTGTCCTCTAAATCACTACGAATTCGGAATGCATTGATCAGGTTCCCATTGTGTGCTATTGCCAAAGGTCCTCGTTTATATTGTCGTACCAGCGGTTGTGCATTCTCAATTTTACTGCTTCCTGCGGTTGAGTAGCGATTATGGCCGATGGCTATGTTTCCCGACATTTTGGCTAAAATTTCAGAGTTGAAGATATTTGCAACAAGGCCCATTGCATGATGATAAGAAAAAGATTCGGAGTCTGAGACGACAATTCCGGCGCTTTCCTGACCACGGTGCTGAAGTGCTCTTAGTCCTAAATAAGTGAGTTCAGCTGCTTGAGGGTGGCCAAAAATACTAAAGACACCACATTCGTCTTTTGGTTTATCATCACTCCAATCATCAAGAAACTGCATATTATACGAACGTCCTGTTTTTGTATTGGCTAATAATAGTGTGTCTATAATATTTCGTTAGGTGAGCTGCTCGGCTGAGTCGCTGTCAGTGATCGAGCTTTCTAGCTTTGTTTCTATACGCTCACTGAACGTGTCTCCGAGAATGGCCCCTACCGCCGCCGAAAGAATCAGTAGTAGCTCTATTGGGAACTTAATTTTGAGTAAAAACCTGAGGGGAAGTGTAAGGACAAAGGCAAATGGCCTGAACATATGAATAAAGTAAGCTAATGTAGTTTGTCCAAACGAGTCGATAATTGAGTCCCAAGATTTGCACCGAGCATATGTATTTAGTAACAAAACTAAGACAACTACAGCTGGGGCGCCAAGAAAAGCTCCGTTAAAGGTATTTCTCCAGTCAATCTCTTCTCCAAATCGTTTGCCGATAAGTTGAATGCCTTTAGTCATACTAGCAATACCACTTCCGTAAGTGATTCCGAGGGAGATAAATGTTAGCAATCCAACTAAGAATCCATGTTCAATTTGGTTTCCCACTAGAGTTTTAACAAACAATTCATAGGTAAGAAGATAACAAATTAATGAGGTGATAAAACCGATGATACTACCACATATGATTTGACCAATGATTTTTATGAAGGTATCCCTTTGTGACATGTAAAACCTCAATTCTGGAAAACTTGAGGATTATATCACGGTAGTTTTTAGCTGTCAATAATGATAGCTGTTTAATTATGAAGGAGAGGTGATTTCCATATGTTCTTGTGGTAGGCGTATATAGGGGAGTAGAGAAGGTTGAGGTTAAATAGTTGAAGCAAATGGAAAGCAAAAAGGTTATAGCTTTGACGGGTGATTATGAATTTTGGCGATTATTTCGGCAGGGGCATTAGCCAAGGGGTAGTATATATTTTATATGCTCCTTAATTTGACCTAGTAGAGGGTTTTGGTATATAGGAATTGACGCAATATAAATTTTCTTATGGAGAAGTATTTAACACGATAATATGTTTACTGGACACTTTCAATCAGCGGGTTCAACATTCCATTTAATTTCTTCTATGGAATCATATGATCGGACGCATCTAAAACCTATTTTGTTGTCAGCTTTATCTGGAGATTGTTTGTTACGGAGTGCGACGCGTAGTCCATACCATTTAAAGTACCAGCACCCTCCACGCAAGACGTGGGGTTGCAACATATTCTTATTTTCTCGTTTCTTTCTTTCTTGACTTTGAACTTTATAGTCATCAACACTGATTTCTCCAGCGATTAATTCAATCAGGTGATTATATCCGGATAATGGATTTTTTAACAGCCTGTTTTTTTGACTAATTTTAAGGAAATAGAAATCGTCGTATTCATCTAGGCACCACTCTCGTGCATTACCTGCTAGGTCATATAAACCATAGCCGTTTGGAGGGAAACTACCTACTGGTGCTGTATAGCGGTATCCGTCTGCAGATCCGTTAATTCCAACGTATTGACTGGTTATATAATTTCCGTCCATGTCTGGTATATTAGGTTCACTGTTACCCCAAGGGAACTTTTTATGGATTTGTCCTCCACGGACAGCGTAAGCCCATTCGGCTTCAGTTGGTAGCCTTTTTCCAGCCCAAATAGCATAATTCATGGCATCATACCAAGTTACACCTACCACTGGTTGATCGGGGCCATTGAAGTCAGGGTCTTCCCAGAAAGTTGGTTCTTTGTATCCTGTTTCCTGAATAAATTTATTATATTGAGTATTAGTAATCTCGTAGACATCAATGTAGAAAGATGAGAGTTCAACAGTGTGGACTGGTTTTTCGTAAATTGGTCCATCATTAAATTGATCTCCCATTTCGAAAGACCCAGAAGGAATTCGCAACATTTTGGATCCATCTTTCCAGGTGATTTCTTCTAATTGTGTGGTTTGCATTTCTTCTTCGTCTTGGTTGCATCCTGTGAGCCAAACTAGAGAAATCCAAGATAATAATGTGAAAACTACTGTTATTTTTTCTATAAGGTATAAGTAGATGAAAAAACGTTTAATTGTGGTAAGCAGGAAATCTAAGGAATTTCCGAGCATTTCCACCTCCAATCTGGTCGTATTCATATTCAGATAGATCCGGTAACAATTCGCTAATAATGCGCGACATTTTCTCATAACCAGGATTGTTGAAAATCCAAGGGAAATCAGTTGCCCACATAAGTCTTTCTGTACCGTATATTTCATATAGACTTCGGTGCCAGCTAGCCAGATCTTGATATGGGTAATCCTCTTTGCTAAAAGCGTATTGGCCTGACAAATGGATCATAACATTTTCGTACCGCGCGAGTCGATGTGTGGTGTGGAAAGCAGGATTATACGCTGGCGTTTCGACTTGTGGTCGACCGTCTTGATCAACGGAAAACTTTTCTCGTCCAGGGCAAATACCAAGGTGGTTTATTACAACTCGAACTTGTGGAAACTCTTCTAGTAAATATGGAATTAGGTGTGCATCTATGGCACGTAAGTATAGCCAAAGGACGTAATCCTTTTCAGCCGCGTGTTTCCAGATAGGAAATGTCTTAAATTCCCTGATATCGATTTTTGCAAACGGATCTCGCGGGCCTCCCAATGTAGAAAGGCGAAATCCCACAATTGCCGAATTATTTGCTAGTTTGTCCATGTGTAGTGTTACGTTGGAAGCATCTTGGGGAATCAGTCCAATTCCTAAGAAATGCTTAGGGTAAGATTTCAAACAGTGTAGTAAATAGGCATGGGATCTTATGTCAGCGCCTCCAGTTTGCACCAATACTGCTTGATCAACTTGGTTATGCTCCATTTCTATTAATAGTTTTTCGATTGGTTCTTCATGGTCTTTGGGAATTAACTCACTAACTTCCCTTGGAAATTCTCTTGAAACCTTGGTAAATACATGACCATGTGAGTCAATTTTAGGTGTCATATTTCTCCAGACTAAAAAGTTTGCGCCGTTGTTTTGTTTTACAGTGGTTGGCGATGGAGACGAATGTGTCAGGGCTTATTCGCTTAGGTGTTGATTTTTCGTAGATGAGAATGATAGATTTTCGGGCGACATTGGTATGGTTATCCATACTGGTGTGCCAGCCGTAAGAGTTGAAAACGATGGCAGTACCTGCGTTACTTGGGAAGGCTTTGTACCCTGGCATGCTACTAGGTCGTTTGACTTTAGGATATGGCCCACTGCTTGGTTTGTGACTTGCTGGGACAAAAGCAAATTCGCCGGATTCTGGTAAGACATCGTGTACGTAGATCTGAACTTTAATATGTAGTGGATTGCTAAAGGGCACGTCTGGATGCCAACTGGTATAGCTTATTGGCCAAGGCGGTACGGTTCGTACTTGTGGACCAAGTAGTATTAGTTGGTCATTGGTAAAAGACATTAATGTACCATAGTAACTAGGATGGTCAACTAGATCAATGAATATTTCGTCTTTGGCAAAAGGATCGGGTATATCATAAAAGGTGCTGGAATTTTCGCCTGTTTCAATCCTATTGAGCCAGTCTTCCTTGCAAATGGCTGACCAATGATCGAATGCATCTTGTAATCGTTCCAGATCATCGCCTTGAATAGCTTTTTCGAAGACTAAGTATCCCTCATCTTCCCATTGTTTTTGTTGCTCAGCAGTTGGTCTAATCATTATTATTTAGCCTCAAATCAGGTTAAAAGATCCTCAGCGTTTAATTTTCAACACAAACTTATCATTGTTTGTGTTGAAATACTGTCGCTAATTGCTTTTAAGACTTTCATGTTGTGGTAGGCATCTTCAAGGCTGGCTTCGGGTTGGTTGCCTTGCTGCAAGGATTTTGCCCAATGTTGCATCTCCTCGATATAACCAGGGCGGCCAATGCTGTGGAATGCTGTATTGAGATCCCATTCCTCTGTGGGAGTGTCCGCATACCCGCCACCTTGTCCTGACCATGTTGGAACACGATATCGACGAAGTTTACTAGTGTCGAATACTTGAATGGCTTGATTATTTAAGCCCTTAATATAAACCATTGCTTCCAGAATTGCTCCTATACCTAATGTCATTGTGCCAACTGCTCCATTAGCATAACGTAGGTTAACGCTGATTGAAACGGTTCCCGTATTTGTATCTGTGCCATCGAAGGCAAATACATCATTGACCGGCCCCATAAAAAATCGCATGCAGTCTGTTGGGTGAATTGCTTGGTCTAACATGAAAGGCCAAGCGAAAGGGTGATCAGGTGAATGCGAATGTATGCGTGGAGACGGCGCCACGTAACGTGTATGGTATTGACAAACGTGGCCAAAATCGTCTTTCTCAATTAGGTTTTTTGCCATTTTATGGGCGGGGGCGTGTCTCCACATGGTGCCAACCATACCTGTTTTTCCGGTTCGAACCGATGTATCCACCAAAAGTTTAGCGCCTTCGATAGTTGTTGCTGGTGGCTTCTCGATGTAAATGTGATAGCCGCGTTCCAAACATTCGATTCCAATATCACGGTGTAATTTATCCTCGGGTCTACCAACTATGGCAACTGCGCTCAAATTCTCGTTGCGGAGCATCTCATCATAGTTGGTGTAGTGTCGCAGAGCACCAAAATTCCGTGCGTTTGATTGTGCTC
>JACLAC010004049.1_pt1 | contig 14045 bp, 10 predicted proteins | sample 8027881 | NCBI WGS metagenome assembly JACLAC01 (sample SAMN15725517, study PRJNA655200) | protist metagenome | isolation source: fluorescence activated cell sorting (FACS) single amplified genomes of... | place: Spain: Blaines Bay Microbial Observatory, Mediterranean Sea | collected 2016-01-19 | reverse complement strand
ATAATAATGGAGTAATTCCAACAGGTTCTCAAATTACTTGTTTAGATGTAGGTGTCGGTGCTAGTTGTATTTATCCAATTATTGGTCTCACAGAATACAATTGGAATTTTATTGGAACTGACATTGATATTAAATCCATTAAATCTGCTCGAAATATTGTCAATTTAAATCCATCATTAAAAGGTAGAATTGCCTGTAGGTTACAAAAAGAAAAAAAGAACATTTTAGGGGGAGTTATTAATCAAGGAGAAAAGTTTGATATCTCTATGTGCAATCCTCCTTTTCATTCTTCTTTGGAAGAAGCTCAAAAAGGAGCACAACGAAAAACACAAAACTTATCAGGAAAAAAAATTAAAAAACCGACACTCAATTTTGCAGGAATTAGTAATGAATTGGTATGTGATGGTGGGGAATATAAGTTCATTAACCAAATGATTCGAGAAAGTAAAGGTCTTGAAAAAAACTGTTATTGGTTTTCTACTTTAGTTTCAAAAAAATCTAATTTAAAAGGAATTTATAATTCGTTGGAAAAAATAGGTGTTAACCGAGTAAAAACAATCTCAATGGGAACAGGTAACAAATCTAGTCGAATTGTTGCTTGGACATTTCTTTCCAAAAAAGAACAAAAGGAATGGAGAGAGACTAAATGGAAAATCCATCAAAAATGATTTTTTGATGGATTTTTATTTTATGACGTAGGAACTCTTGTCTTTACAATTCCTTGCATATCATGCAATAAATTGAATAAGCCAAACATGGTTCTGTTCATGTATAATAGATGACGAGAACCTCGACTATGATCCATTTTTTTCATTTCTGGCATATGAGCATATTTACTTCCCATTCTGTATAAGTTCTTGAAAAATTCTTTATCACCAAAATCAAAAGTTTCTGATTGAAATGGAGTTGATAAAAAGCCTAATACTTCTGAAAACAACCCTTGAATTAATTCTCTTACTTTTGGAGAATCTTTTGGCAATAACATTTCCAATGTTGTTAAATGCTCTATTAGTTTTTCTGAATCGTTTAATTCTGCTTTTTGAGTCAATGCAAAATAAGCCTCATAAAAGTCTGGTTCAATTTCTTTGATACAACCAAAATCCAATGCTCCTAATTGATTGTCTTCTGTAATTAAGAAATTTCCTGGATGTGGATCAGCATGAACTTTGTGTAATACATGCATTTGATACATGTAAAAGTCCCATAGTGCTTGCGCTATTTTATTTCGTTCTTCTTGACTACGCTCTGTTTGTTGCCATTCATCCAAATGTATTCCTTCCAACCATGACATGGTAATGATTTTCTCTGAAGTTAATTCTCGGTAATATTCAGGAAAAACAACATTTTCAACATTGGCTTTACATTTTTCAGAGATATCAATACTTTCTTCTACTTCTTTTAGATACTGTGTTTCTTCTATCAGTTTACTTTCAACCTCTTTAAAATACTTTTCAGCATCCTTTGCGTCCATCTTAAACATTTTCAAAGCAAATGGCTTCACTAATGCTAAATCAGAACTAATGCTTTCAGCAACTCCTGGGTACTGAATTTTTACGGCAAGCTTTTTACCATTTTTTGTAGCTACATGTACTTGTCCAATACTTGCTGCCTTATGAGAAGTATTTTCAAAACTATCAAAAACCTCTTCTGGATATTTGCCCAAGTACTTTTTAAAAGTTTTTCTCACCAAGGGACCAGAAATAGGAGGAACAGAATATTGTGCTTTGGTAAATTCTTGAATATAAGCAGTAGGAAGAATGTTTTTTTCCATACTCATCATCTGAGCTACTTTCAAAACACTTCCTTTCAACTCTTTTAGACCTTCATAAATATCCTTTGCATTTTCTTTGTCTAACTCTTCATGATCATCCTTTCCTATTACTTTTTTACTGTAATATTTTGCATAATTCCCCCCTACTTTAATACCTGTTTTGACGATATTAGAAGCACGTTGAATCTTTGATACAGGAATTTTATTGATTGTCTTCATTACTTCTTCATTTCCTTAATAATAAATTTCCCAAAGTCAATCATGCTTTCCACTGGTAATGCATGAACAACTTCATTTGTCAAACGAACACTTTTTTCAATAAAAGCATCAGTTTTTTCAAACCCTTGTGAGGTATCATTCAACCAAAATTTAAAAATGGTCATAAACTGAACCCATAAACCCTCTGCTCCTACTTTCCCAATCAGTTCACTCGGCACATATTTTCCCAATGGCTTTCCTAACTCATTTGTTAATGTTTGGAAATAAGAAGTAACAGGCTGTTTTAATTGGTAAGCTATTTTAAAACTACTTCGATCGATACTTCTAAGTACCAAAATGAAACTTCTATTCAGAGATAAATTTTCAAAAAGTGTGTAATAAAAACTTAATAATTTATCATTCTTACCCATCTCTTCATATCCTTCTATTTGTGACACCAACTCTTGTGTTTGCTGTACCATACTTGACCACATTTCTTTTTCTAATGCTTGAAAAGAACCAAAATGGTTATAAAAATCTTGCTCAGAAAAATCTTGCTTCTTACAAAATTTGTAAATAGAAACAGGCTTGGCTTCCTTTTCTAATACATAGGTCATAAAATGTTCTATAATTTTATCTTTCATATTTCCTTAATTTTTGTAGTGTTTGCTAATAAGAGAACATCAAAACAGGACAATTTGTTTTAAATGATCTTCTTTATTTAAAAAAAAATATTCTTGCTGAAAAAACAACCTAATAAATTGAAAAATGAAACCTATTAAAAACATATAATTTATTCCAAAAACCATCTAATCACCCTCTTTTTCAAGGCAGTATAAGGTGTATATTTTAAATTTGATTCAAACCAAAAGGGTTTGTGTAAAATACTTTTGTAGTGAGAAAAGGTGTTGAATCCTACTTTTCCATGATAACTTCCAAATCCACTCAATCCAACTCCTCCAAAAGGTAAATTATTATTGGATAAATGAACAATACTATCATTAACTCCTCCTCCTCCAAAAGATACTTCTTTCAACAACTTATTAATGAGTTTTCTATTTTTTGCATAAATATAACAAGCCAATGGTTTTGATCTTTTTTTCACTTGTTGAATACTTTCATCCAAATCTGTAAAAGAAATAACGGGTAGAATAGGACCAAAAATCTCATCCTTCATTACTTCATCTTCAAAAGATACATTCTGTAAAATCGTTGGAAAAATCACTCGTGTTGGTTGATCAACTTTTCCTCCAAAATAGGTCTTTTCAGAATCAATTAAAGCTGATAATCGGTCAAAATGCCTATCATTTACTATTTGCACATAATTTTCAGTCAACTGTTCTAAATCATAATGCTTTTCAATTTCTTGTTTAAGCGCTTCCAATAGTTTATCCTCTACTGATTTATCCACTAAAATATAATCAGGAGCCACACAAATTTGTCCTGCATTCAAAAACTTTGACCACACAACTCGCTTAGCAGTCATCTGAATATCAGCATCTTTCAATACAAAAACTGGACTCTTCCCTCCTAATTCTAACGTAACAGGCACTAAGTTTTTAGCTGCTGCTTCATACACAACACGCCCAACATCTGAACTACCAGTAAAAAATATTTTATCAAACTTATATTTCAACAATTTTGTGGTTTCCTCTACTCCTCCTTGAACAACATGTAAATAATCAGATGGAAAATTTTCATTAATGAGCTTTGCCATAGCCTTGGAAGCATTAGAAGTTAGTTCGCTAGGCTTTAAAATAACTGTATTGCCTGCTACTAAAGAAGAAATGACAGGTACCAAAGAAAGATAAAAAGGATAATTCCAAGGACTGATTACCAAAATAGTTCCCAATGGTTCTGGAATGATATAACTCCAAGCGGGAAAATGAGCTAAACTAGTAGGTACACTGGTTCGTTGATGCCATTCTTTTGCCTTACGAATTGCCAAATTCAACTCTTGATAAATCAAAGCAAATTCTGATATATAGGTTTCAAACTCTGACTTATTAAAATCCAATGCAATTGCTTTGTAACATTCTTCTTCATTTTCCTTCAAAATGTGCTTTAATTTTTTCAATTGAGAAATAATAAAATCAACATCTTTGGTTTTATTGGAATTAAAAAATTGTTGGTGTGCTATGTATATATCGTGAGAATTCATATTGGGATCTGGCTAAAAGGAGAATTTATTTGTGTTTTTCACAAAAGAACAAAATTTATGATAACTTTTCGCAACTTCTTTAGTATCTTATAAGAAGTAAATTTAATAACTATAACAATGAGTGATTTTAATCCAAAAACTAATGCTCTTCATGCAGGGCATGACACAACATTAACTGAAGGAACAAGAGCAGTTCCGATTTATCAAACTACATCTTATGTTTTTAAAGATACTGATCATGCAGCAAATTTGTTTGGATTAGCTGAATTTGGCTATATCTATACTCGACTAAACAACCCTACCAATGATGTCTTAGAAAAGCGTTTAGCTGCTTTGGAAGGAGGTGTTGGTGCCACTGTTTTTACTTCTGGTACTTCTGCTATTTCTACTACATTACTTACTCTATTAAAAGCTGGTGATCACATTGTTTCTTCTAGTAGTTTATATGGAGGTACCTTCAATTTATTAAATGTTACATTACCTCGTTTGGGAATTGATACAACATTTGTTGATGCTGATACAGTGAGTAACTTCAATGATGCTGTTCAAGAAAATACTCGTGCAATTTACATCGAATCTCTTGGTAATCCAAAATTGGATGTATTGGACATTGAGGCTATTGCTGAAGTAGCAAAAGCAAACCAAATTCCATTAATTGTAGACAATACAGTAGCTACTCCAAGTTTATTAAACCCAATCAAACATGGAGCAAATATCGTAATTCATTCATTAACAAAATATGTTGGTGGACAAGGTAACTCTCTTGGTGGAGTGGTAATTGATGCAGGGAATTTTGACTGGACTAATGGAAAATTCCCTGAATTTACTGAGCCTTCTAAAGGATATCATGGATTGAAGTATTCTGAAGCGTTAGGAAACATCGCTTTCATTGTAAAAATGCGTATTGAAGGATTAAGAGATTTAGGTGGTGCATTAAGCCCTTACAATGCTTTTCAATTTATTCAAGGATTAGAAACATTGGATGTAAGAATCAGACAACACTCTAAAAATGCATTGGAATTTGCTCAATGGTTAGAGGGATTAGATGCTGTAAGTTGGGTAAATTATCCAGGATTGGAAAGCAGTAAATATAATGAATTAGCTAAAAAATATTTCCCAGAGGGACAAAGTAGTATTGTTACTTTTGGATTAAAAGATGGTTTTGATGCTGCTAAGAAATTAACAGATGCTACTCAAATTTTCTCTTTATTAGCTAATATTGGAGATACAAAATCATTAATTATTCATCCTTCAAGTACAACACATCAACAATTAACTCCTGAAGAGCAATTATCTGCTGGAGTTAGTCCTGACATGATTCGTCTTTCTATTGGATTAGAAGACGTTGACGATTTAAAGAACGACATTTTACAAGCACTAGAGGCTTAATTATATAGACATTAAGAGGATTGATAGATAAATCAATCCTCTTTTTTTAATGAAATAAAATTACTTACAAGCTCTACACAATATATATATAACAGCAAAGTACAATTATAAAAAATACTGAAATTTCACTTTTTACTATTTCCTTAATTAAGAATAAAACATTTTCTACAACTAACTATTCTTTGCGATAAATAGCAACTTCAAGATTTTTTTTTGATATATGTATAAATATTTTTTGCATCATTTAAATGAAACCTCATGCAATTTGATAAAAACCAAGTTGAAGAATATTACAAACACATTCAACCTCAATCAAACTTCCCTAATGATTATATTAGTGAATTGTTTCTCATTGGAAAGATTACAGAAGATGAAAACATTCATTTAGAAGTCACTGAAATCTTAAATCAAATTGCAAGTAAAGAAATCAATAAGGTATTTAAAGGTAGAACAAAAATCTATGTAACAGGTAAACATACTGATTATGAAAAATGCCTACAATCACTGATTACACTGGGTAAAAAAGCAGAAGATCTTGATATTGGAAAAATGTTTTTGCTTTTAGGTTATGATGATTTAAGAATTTATAAAGCCGCTCTTATCAAAAAGGTAGAGCAAAACCCTTGGATATTTGAAAGACTAGATTACGTAAAAACTTGTTGCTTTTTTCGAGAAACATTTCCTTCTGGAATAATTCCTAATAGTATTGGTAGGTTGAAAGGTTTAGAAGAACTTGATTTTCACAAAACAGAAGCATTTATCCCTAGTACAATTGGAAATTTAAAAAACCTTAAAACACTAAGAATATCAGGAAAATATACTTCTATCCCTGATTCTATTGGAGATTTACCCAATCTAAAAAAATTAAGATTAACTCTTCCCTGTCTAGAAAAAATACCAGATAGTATACAAAACCTTAAACAGTTAGAAGAGCTTGAAATTGCTGGAGATGGCTTTTCATCAGGTGAATATAATAACACTGTAAAATTACCTAGTTGGATTAGCAAATTGGAAAATTTAAAATCTTTAAAATTTGGGTATTTGGCATTAAAAGAAATTCCAAGTGATATTTTCCCTCCTAATTTAGAAAAACTTAGGATTTATAGAATGCATGGGATTCAACACTTGCCTGAAACAATTAGCTCAATCACTTCCCTAAAAGAATTCAAACTACATGTTTGTGACAATCTCACAGAACTTCCACAACTAGAAAAATTACCAAATTTAGAGAATTTTCACATTGGACATTTACCTCAATTAAAATCCATCAATGGAAATATCGTTTTTTCACCTAGTCTTCAATCCATTAGTTTAATTGAAGGTATTGAAATTTCCGCACCTGATAAAAAGGTAAATATTAATAAAAAATTAGTGATTCAAAATGAATCATACTTAAAGCATTTAATTGCCAATCCTACTCTTTTTCCAAATTTAGAAGATTTACAAATTAATAATATTCAAGAATGTGAACTTAGTTCGGGAATTGGTGTTTTTAGCAAGTTAAAACAGATTAGAGTTTGGGATATTGGAAATCTTAAAAACCTTTTCAAAGGTATTTCCAACTGTACAGACTTACAATCAATCTCATTAAACAATTCAAAATTAACTACATTTTCTTCTTTACGAAATCTAGCAAACTTAAAGTTCTTCAATGTTCATCATTGTGATCAACTACAATTAAACACAGATTTATTACCAAATAACATTGAAGAAGTTGATATTAATTTTTCACATGCTATTATTTTTGGAGACTTACCTTTCAAAGCTAATAAATTCAAAGGTTATGCTAATAAAGTAAAACAATTCGAAAACATTGGAAATGTATTAGATACCCATAAACTCGATTTGTATTTTACAGAATCTCCTATTGAAAATTTACCTAATTCTATTTCTGAGATGAATAACTTAATTGACTTTAAATTTCATGGCCGATTATCAAAGGTAAAAGATGTTTTCAGTTCATTGCAAAAATTAGAAAAACTGGACATTAGCGGATTTGATGGATCTTATATGGCAAATGTATCTAGTCATTTGATTGAAGATTTTGAACCTTTCCATTTACCAAATCTTACAACATTTAGACTTGCTAGTTTTTCAGGTGGTAATCTTGATCAAATTTTGAGTCAATTACATAATATTATTTCATTAGAAATTCAAGATGTCAAAAACTATGATGTTTTGTCTTGTGAAGGAATGCCTCAATTAGAAAAAATCAAATTATATAAATGTGATTTCAAGCAAGTTAATGTAAATTCTGATATTAAAATTTTTGATGCTTCTTTTTGTCACAATCTAGGAAATAATGCATTCAATGAAATTTGTTCATGGAAAAGTTTAGAGGAATTGTATATATCTTGGGCTAATGATGAAGTACAAACACTTCCAGAAAGTTTAAAAGAACTAAAATTATCAACCCTAAAATTAAATTACATTAAATTGAAGGAGATCCCTGGTTTTATTGGAAATATCAAGACCCTCAAAGTCTTATACTTGGAAGGATTTTATATAGATGATCTTCCCAATTCTCTTGCCTTTTTGCCAAACTTAGAATACCTCAGTATTACTTCTACTACCTTTAGAAAAAAATTACATCAAGATTTCAAAAATCTAAAAATAAAAGAATTAAAGCTATTTATAAGTAAATTTGGAGGAAACAATATGAAGACAGAATTCTATGAACCATTGATTACTCCCAATTTCACCAAAATTGTTCGAACAACATTTGATTTTGAAGAAAAACATTAATATAAGTACTTCCTTTGAACAGAACTTTAATTAATATGCGACTAACTTTAATTACCATACTCATTTTAATATCACAAGTTGGATTTTCTCAGCTAAAAGAAATGAATCCAACATCAATTCATTTACTTGATTTAAGTGCTGAAGGAGAAAAAAAATGGAATAAAGAACAAGAAGAAGGGTTTAAAGTAATGGATAAATTAAATAGTGGGACAACACAAGAAGATTTATCTCAAGAAGAAAAAGAAGCTCTTTTAAAAGTTGATGAAGTCTTGGAAAATTATTGGGATATTGAAGGAGGTGGTTGTAGTTGGTATTGTGGTGGTGGACCAAAAAAAGTTACAGCATCAAGTTATTTAAAGTCACAGGGAGAGAATAATTATGACGCTCGAAATGCTCATGATTTGAATTATAAAAATGCTTGGGTGGAGGGTGTCAAAGGGTATGGAATTGGAGAATATCTTTTGTATACATTTGCTGGAGCAGCTCCAAGAATAAATGAAATCATCATCATTAATGGATATATCAAGAGTAAAACAGCTTGGGAAAATAACTCTCGTGTCAAAAAATTAAAAATGTACATTGATAATCAACCTTATGCCATTTTAAATTTACAAGATATTAGAGGTTCTCAATGTTTTAGGGTTGAGCCAATTGGAAACAACAGAGAAGAGTTAGAAAATAAGCCTGACTGGACTATAAAATTTGAGATTCTTGAAGTTTATAAAGGATTAAAATATGATGATGTAGTGATTTCTGAAATTTATTTTGATGGATTAGATGTTCATTGTTTTGCAAAAGGAACTAAGGTTAAACTAGCTGATAATTCAACAAAAAATATTGAAAATTTAGAAATTGGAGATTGGGTTGCTTACATGGATTTCAAAACGAATACTATCAAATCTACCCAAGTTGAAAAAACAGAAAAGGTTATACATCATGATTTAGTAACTTATCATTTTGAAAGTGGATTGACTATAACAGCAACACAAGATCATCCTTTTAACATCCTTAATAAACATTGGGCATCATTACAACCTAACAAATCCAAACAATACAAGGGTTTTGAAGATATTTCCCATATAGAAATTGGAGATTCATTTTTAACAGCTAATGGAATAGAAAAATTAGTTTCAATCGAGGTTTTAGAAGGGGAACAAGAAACCTATACCATATCAAAACTAAGTTCGGGAAATAATTTTATAGCCAATGGATTGATTGTTGGTGTTGAAACGTTAAAGGAAAAACAACTAGTTGTACACAAAAAATAGTAAAAGACATTATTAGTTATGAAATCAAAAAAGCTTTTATTGATAATAGGCATCCCTTCTACTCTACTTCTAATTACTTATTTATCAATATGTACTTATTTTTATAATATTCAAGAAAACCTTGTTTTTGCAATTCAAAAAGTATCTAATAATCACCAATTTACTTTTGATTATGAATTTACAGAAATAAATATTGCTGTAGAAGATGCTACTATCAACAGCTTGTTACTTCAAGCCTCTTCAAAGAAATCTGATAAGCTTATTTTTTATCTACATGGAAATGCCCAAACTATTACAGATGCTGGTTCGGAAGTAGCTATATTTCTTCAATCAGGATATGATGTGTTTCTTCCAGAGTATAGAGGTTATGGAAAAAGCACTGGTACAATCACAAGTGAAGATCAACTTCACAATGATATTCAAGCAACTTACAATCATATTAAACAAACTTATAAGGAAGAAAATATTATCATTGTTGGCTATTCATTAGGAACAGGATTTGCTTCTAAATTAGCTACAAAAAGCACTGCTAAACATTTGATCTTAAAAGCACCACATTATAGCATTCCAGATGTTATAAATCATATGTGCAATACTCACCCTTCTCTCATCAACAATATTATTCAATTCTTGCCAATAGATTTAATTCTAAAGTATAAATTTGAAACGAATTTTGATCTTAAATCTTGCAAAATGCCTGTCACCATTTTTCATGGAAATAAAGATGAGTCAATGTATTATGGTTCTTCACTTAAATTAAAAAAACACTTTAAACCATCAGATAGGCTCATTACATTAGAAAGCCAAGGAAATCTTAATTTTGATGATAATAAACAATACAAAAAAGAGATACTAACAATTTTAAAAGAATAAAAAACTTATTCTCAACAAATATAACGACAAGTTTTAAGATGCAACTAAGTAATCGTGAAATAGAAATTTTAAGACGTGAATACAATTCTAATTGGAAGTTTCAAATCAAACTTGGAGTTGTTGGAGTTTTGTTAGGAATTCCTACTCTTTTTATTCCTGTAAGTCGTGCTGGTAGTATGATTGAAGTGAATGGTTTTCTTACCTCCTTCTTATCAATGTTTTCATTTGTAGGTTTTATATGGCTTGTCATGTATTTTTTGAATGTTCATAATCTTAAAAAAGACCTAAAATTCAGAGAAAAAGTAGCAGGAAAAGTTAAGGTCAAACATGTGGAATATTTAAGTGATAAATTGGCTCAAAGTATGGTCGATCAAAAAGATACTTTTCTTCATTTTGAAAAAAATCCATATCAGATCAAAAAGTTTATGTTTAATAAAAAAAAGACCCTCATTATTTAAAAGCAACAGAAATTTTGATTGAAAGAGCTAAATTTTCTAAAATGGAGTTTAAAGCCAACATATTAAAACAATTTGATGAAGAGAGAAATTAAGATTTTAGATTTTTTAAGAACAGGGATATTTGGAACAGTAGAAATTAATGACTCTGTTGAAACAGTTATTGGTAAACTTGGAAAACCTGATGGTAAAATTAATGTTTCCAATCCACAACAAGGAATTCATTATAGTATGTATGAATTTATGTTTTTTGAAAACAAGCTTGAATCCATTCAAAATGATCATTTTGACCCAGAGTTCCCTGAACTGATGGAGTTTAAAAATGAAACTTTTGATCTTAATTCTGCATTTTTAAAAGCTGATCAAATGAAGACAATATCAGACATTGAGATTGAACTTAAAAAACTAAACATTGAATACAAAATCATTGATTATTGGGGACGAAAAGCAATCAAAACAATTGGTAATGTTGTGATAGATTTTGATGATGAAAAAGGATTTGAATTAATTGGTATCAGATATTATCCTACTATTGAAGACTAAAAATAAAAAATGACACTGAATACTCATATAATTAGCCTCTTCATTTCTTTAGGTATTTTTTCATTTTCTTATGCTCAATCTACTGATTCTACTATCAATTTGTTAGATGGAAAAACAGTGTTTGCTTTTAGTCAATTATACAATTATTCACATCCAGATCAACAAATTCTAGATTTAAAACCTGATATGAGTATTCGCTCATGGAACAAATGGAATACTACTGGCAATTCTCCAATGGATTTCAATTTTGACATTGTTAAGCAATATCATAACAATGGAACAATTTTTATTGGTGGAATAACTAGCTCTGTTCATTTTTTAGAAGAATCTGCTGATAGTACAGAATATTTTGATTTGATAACCAAAAATGCTTCCAACAACCTAGTCATCCATTCCTATTTAAGAACAAACTCTGCAAGAGCAAACCTTGCAAATCCAGCTTATCGAGATTATCAAGTCAAAATGGTAAAAATACAAATTGATGGAGGAGTCGATGGAATGTTCTTTGATGAAGTTATCAGTGGTTTTGAGGGCAGTTCTTTCAATGGAAATGAAGGATTTGACGATTACACTATTGCTGATTTTAATGAATACTTAATCAATAAATACCCCAATTACACTAAAAGTGATTGGATAGATAAGTTTGGGATGACTGACACCAACTTTATAGACCCTCTCAAGTCTCATAATGATTTGATTAACAATTTCAATTACAGAGAATACTTAGCTGTTAATGATTGGACCAATAATCCACTCACCTCTTCCAATTCATTAGCTTCAGAATGGGGAAAACTTATTCCTAATCGTCCAGATATTACTACTGATAATTTTTTGGCTGTATACACCATGAAATATTGGAAAGATATTGTGACAAGAGTTCGTGCTTATGCTAAAGAAACTTATGGAAAAGAGTTTCTAATTACGAGCAATGGCATTTTTCCTTATGTTGACTTTAATTCAGTAGGCATGTATAATTGGAACAAAGATGACAAGGGCAATGAAGCTTTATATGTTCCTGTTAAAAACGGAAAATTAGAAGGGCAAATATCACTACAATCTGTTTTCAAAAGTCTGTATACGAAATCCAAACTTACTTCTGGAGATGTTCCTACCCTATTGTTTATTGATTGGCCAACTCAAATGATGGATGATTATAACAAACTATCTGTTGAAGAACATAAGAATTATTGGAAAATTTATGCCGCTGAAGCTTATGCCAATGGGTTGTTTATGACCTTTCATTTGATGACCTCTATTTCAACTGATACCACAGCCAAAGAAAAAGGAATACTGGATTTTTTTAAAACATATTCAGCTTTTTACAGAGATAACAAGTTTCTATTTCAGAACAATATATTACTTGATCAAAGCCTTCAACTATCACACAACAACATCAATAATTCATTGATGAAATATAATAACTCTGATTTATTAAGCATTCATTTAGTCAATCACAACTATACTGCTGGCACAGGTATAAATCTTCAATCCAACCTTGAAATTAAACTCTCAATTGATTCAATTCCTAATAATATTTATAGCTTGTCACCAGATCAAACAGAAATTAAATCTATTGACTTTAAGCATTCAAATGATCAACTAACTATTTCTCTTGATGTGTTAAATTATTATAAAGTACTTGTATTAGATTATGGCAATAGTTCGCTTAGTATTGAAAGTAAACAGATTGCGAGTTTATCTCCTAAAATCTTTCCTAATCCTTCCAATGGATTAATCAATATTCAATTTGATCAAATCATATGGTCTAAAATTCAAGGAAAAGAAGCCATCATTAGTGACATCAATGGCAAAACAATCAAACATTTTGAAATAGAGAATAAAACAACTCAAATTCATTTATCTTCAGGTACTTATTTTTTTAAATTAGTAGACACAAATTCTAGAGAATCCATAAAATTCACTGTATATTAAATATTCAAATAGAAAAAATGATACTAGCAAAACCAGTTAAGTTATCAACTGTATTGTTGTGTATTTAATTGTGTTTCTCATTCATTTGAAAACTCTAAAAACAATCCAGAAAAATGATTATTGAAAAAGAGTTAATAAACATCAATTATTCAAGTAAGATCATTGCACTAATCCATTCAAGTATTCACAATCATAAAGTTTATGCTTTTTGTGAAGACCATTATTTGATTTGTATTGATACAACAACTCAAGAAGTAACTTCTCTTTATCAGCTAAAAGTGGAAAAAATAGATATTGAAGGTGAAATTTCTTTGCAACTTTCACCTTTTGATACTTTCATTTCACTTGTCAATTTAAAAGGCTCTTTTGGATATGTTTTTGAGATAGAATCAGGCAATAAGGTATTCAATTTAGATCGAAAAGACTATAAAGTAGAAAATTCTAAATTTCCAGTAAAGTTTATCCATATTGATCAAAAGGACTACTTAATTCATGCAACAGATTGGAACCATATTGACATTTATGATTTTAGTGAACAAAAAAACATCTCATTTCGAACAACCAACAAATACAAATCAGAACATTACTTAGATTATTTTTATGGTGAACTACACATTTCTCCTAATATTAAGTGGCTTATCAGCAGTGGATGGGTTTGGTCTCCTGTTTCTGTCATAAAATTCATTGATGTTTTTGAATGGCTTAACAAT
>JACLAC010013296.1_pt1 | contig 14048 bp, 10 predicted proteins | sample 8027881 | NCBI WGS metagenome assembly JACLAC01 (sample SAMN15725517, study PRJNA655200) | protist metagenome | isolation source: fluorescence activated cell sorting (FACS) single amplified genomes of... | place: Spain: Blaines Bay Microbial Observatory, Mediterranean Sea | collected 2016-01-19 | reverse complement strand
GAGCTACCCTCGGCGGGTCTGGCGGGTGTGAGTGAGACGCTTCAGGCACTGGTGGCTTCGCCCCGGCGAATCGAATTCGGTGTGCATTGGCCGTGGGTGAATGCGGTTCCATATGGCTATACGGGATTGAGCCTGGTCTTGATGGGAAGCTGGGGCCTTTGGAAAAATCGAGTCCGCCCGGTATGTCGGATCCTATTGGTATTCGGAGCGACATGTCTTCTGCTCGCCATGGGGTCAAGGTTGGCTTTGGTTCCCGGCATGGAAACGGGAATTCCCATGCCCTGGGCGATTCCTTCCCTGCTCGAATCGGTGGGCCAGATGCAGGCCACGGTTCGTTTCTTGACGGGTGTGAGTTTTGCGGCTGTGGTGGGCCTCGGCTTTCTCTGTACGCGTCTTTCCCGCAAAAAAATGGCCGCTTTGGGATTGTGGATTGTTGCCGACGGACTTCTACTCAGTCCTGCGCATTGGCCGGTTCGTGCGGCAGCGCCGGATATCCAGCAAATTGCTTCGACTCTGGAAGACGGCCCGGTGGCCAGCTGGCCGGGACCGCCCCATCTGGCGCCCCGACATCATCAGACCCTGGCCGTGCTCCTGGAGCGTCCCGTGGCCTGGTTCTCGGGAACGAGCGAGTCAGAGGAATTGATCGAGGTCGACGGCCGACGTATCCAGGACTTGGAAGAAAACGATCGCGGGGAACGGCCCGACCAGTGGCTTCGCCGCGTGGAAGAATCGGGCGTCAATATGCTCTTGGAATTCAAGGTGCCTGAAGGCAAGAATGTCGGCGTCTTATTTGAGAAACGGTCCATGCCGGTGTGCGCGACGGAGCTTTGTGCTTGGACGGTATCGGACCCCCCTCCGATTGCAGGTGAAGAGCAGGGTCTTCCTGAAACGCGCGTGCACTGAGGAAAGGCTATTGCAAGTAGCCCAGGCTCTCGAGTGCATCTCGCTGTGCGTCCTCGGCTGAAATCACGGGATTCAGGCTCTCCGTCTCTCCAGCAAGAATCACAACACCGGCTCTGGCTTTCAATGAGAGACCGTTTTCCAGGGTCATGGTCTGGCGATCTCCGATGGCATCACCAAGTGGCTGACCCTGAGCGTTGAGTACTTCGATGGAGGTCGGATTCCCGAGTAGAGCCAGGTAGCCGCTGCCATGGTCTCCGGGTGTCAAGTGGAGTCGGGTACCGTTGGATTCCAATCTTAAAGTAGCGACATCATCGGAACGAAGGGGAGGGGTTTCTCCCCATTCTTGATTGGAACGTCGGGTGCGAAGACTCTCTGGATCGGTCACTTCAGCTGCTTGAATCGGTGTTTCAAATACGAGTTGGATGGGACTTTTGAGGTGACTGATCTTCAGTCTCCAGCCTTCGCCGGTGGGATATCCCGTGGCGGACTCGAGTCGACTCCACCAGATGGCGAGTTCGTCTGTGGTCTGGGCCAGATTGTGCTGTTCGGTTGGGTCGACTCGGAGGTTGTAGAGTTCCTGGTGTCCGCTTCCCCGATTTAAAATATACTTGTGGTCGGCAGAGACCACTCCCCATCGTTCTCGCTCGTACATCAGATGTCCCATTGGCAGATTTCGGCTCTCGAGTCGTGTCAATAGGTCCGTTGCAGGTCTGGACTCACTACCTTGTAGCAATGGATGGAGAGAGACACCGTCCAGTGGGGGGGGGCCTCAGAATGTTGCTGTCCGACCATCTCCAGCAGCGTCGGTGCGAGGTCGGCCAGAGACACGTGGGCGCTTACTCGGTACGGGCCATCGCTGAGCGTTCCTTTTGGGGGACGAATCCAGAACAGGATTCGGGTCAGCTCCTGGTACAGGCTGTGATTGTGCTCAAACCCACCGTGATCCCAGAACTCCTCTCCATGGTCTGAGACCAGCACAATGGTCGTTTGGCCGGGCAATGCGTCGACCGATTCGACCAATCGGCTCAGTTCGGAGTCCAGATAGCTGATTTCACCGTCATATCTGCCCTGAATGAATGCTTTGGCGGGGCCGTCGAGGCTTCCTTCAGCCCGCAAATATTCGATTGAAAAGCGATTGTATCGGTCGGGAATCGTGGGATGGCCACCTGGGGTGAATTCATCGGTCCATGGCTCGGGCGCCAGATAAAAGATGTGAGGGTCCATGAAGTGAAGAAAAAGGAAGCTGTCTTCCTCTGCGTGAGCCTCCAGCCAGGTCAAGGCTCGGTCGACCTGATCTTCCGCATCCCCGCTGTGCGCATATCGCCAATGCCCGTAGCCATCGGAGAAACCCATTTCGGGCGACAGGTGTACATTTGCGACGATGCCGGCTGTACTGAATCCTGCGTTGGATAGCATTGCGCCCAATGTGGGAGCGGATCGAGCCAAAGAGGGCCAGCGGCCGGTATTCACGGTGCGGAAGCTTGGGAGCGTTCGTGGTGCAGGAGCCCATGCGTGTTCGAAAACAAGGCTCTCGCTGGCCAGCGTGTCCAGGAATGGGGAGGTTGGCTTGGGATAGCCATGAGTCCCGAGGTGATCCGGGCGCAGGGTATCCAATCCCAGGACCAGGATGCGTCGAGGGCCTTCTTCTTGTGGGACGCCTGGAATCTCTGGTTCCGCCAGTGCCACCCAGTCTCCATATGCATTGCCCATCGGAGTGCTTTCGAAACTCAGTACCACGTGTTGACCCGCCCAACGGCTGAGTGAGAGGTCGATTTCTTCCCAGGTGTCCTGAACCTTGAGCTTTCGGGACCATATCGATTCACCGTTGATTTTTAGCTCCAAGCCCGCGATTGCCTGGTTCTTTATTCCTGGAATCTCGGCGATGCCGATGCCCATTCGCAGGCGTGCATTGGCAGGCAGTTCGATCTCGAAAGACGCGGTGCCTGGGGCAGGAAGAAGCAGGGCTTCTCGTGTGGTCTTTCCGATGGTGATGGATGCGCGAGCGTAGTCTGCCGGTGTTTGGCCGGATGTGCCGTGATTGAGCCGGTCCATGGTTTTGGACTGAGCGCTGCGTTCGAGCTGAGGAGGCACGTCCCAGGTCCTGGGATCGCCCAGGCTGTAGACATGGATCCAACCGTCTCTGACCTGCCAGCAGCCCTGTCCGCTACGGGGTGTGTTCAGGTGGTCCAGAAATGGGAGAGGTTTACCATCCTTCAAAAGTTGCAGGTTCCGTGGTGAGCCCGAGCCAATCTCCTCTTCGACGGAAATCGGCAGGCGGATCCGCCAGCTTTGATCGTTCTTGGAGGCCAACCATGGACCGTTCAGGGGAAGGTGACGGGACCAGTCCGGATCGATATTGCTATCGGGGAGGCTCAGGTTCGAATCATGAAGGTGGTCGAGAAGCCGAAATATCGATGGTCCCTTACCGGTAAAGCCCGGTACGGCTTCCCGGGGGAGATTCTGCTCCCAGGAGTTGGTGTGCTCGTTTGAGGATACCGAATCGGATCTATCATGAGCTTGAGGCTCAAGTTCCGTCGCAGGTGTGCTGGACTTACATGCGAGGAGCAGTCCTATGAACCATCTTGGCATTCCAGATGGTTAACCGGGTACCGAACCGGATAGGAGAGATCCATCATGAGTACTCGACCTGTCTGGCATCGTCCCCGTTCCTGTCATGCGACCATTGCTGCAGGTGCGGTCAGTCTTCGAGGTCTGACGCTCCCTTGCTTGGAATTCGAGAAGACCCGTCACTTCTATGTTGAGCTTTTAGGGTTGACCGTAAAGTCGCATGGAAAGCAGCATCTGCTTCTCGATGGGGGAGGGCCTCGGATCGTTCTCATGGATGCGGCTCGGGTTCCGGGTTTCAGTCGGAGTGAAGGACAGGGCATCTACATGGAGCTGGCCGTACCGGATCTGATTGAAATGGAGGCGCGGCTCAGTTCGAATAATCACCGAGTTTTTCGTCCTCGTGCGGACTCGGATGGTCGCTTGCTTACGGTTCAAGATCCAGAGGGGAACCTGATCAATCTCGTCACGGCTGAAGGGTAGTTCAGCGGGTGGAACCGCAGATTCCTTCGCAGGTCTGGATGACGACTCCGGTTTCGAAGAAGTGATGAATTTGATCCTGCCCATTGAGGTCGCGTCTGGGACTCTCATGGGGATCGGTCTCTTCGTTCGGAGGGATATTGGTATAGGGCTCCTCCAGGCCGTACTCGAACTCCACCAATGCGGAACCTTCCCAACTTTCGTTGACGGTTTCGAGTCCCCAGACCTCACGGGCTGTGGGTGATAGCATTCGAGCTTCATAGGCCCGGGCCATGACTTCGGCACCCAGCGTGGTGACCTGTGCATCGCCGATAGCGACTTGAAGCAGGATCTCCTTATCCGAGGACCCCTCGAGCGGGTCGCGAGTCAATGTCGGTGTGTACCCTGCGGATTCGGCCGGGTCCCAGAGTGTCTGCATCAAGGCCAGCCATAAGGAGACCTCGGCTGGGTCCGGATACATGGCCTTGAACACCAGGAAGAAGGGCTCGAAATCGAAGCTTCGAGTCAGAAGCAGGTGGTAAGGGGTGCCGCCTACACCGAGCGTAGCGCGCTCGATATCCGGAGAGAGCGCGAGGTAGCCCCCGCCCAGGATCGCGCCCTGTGAATTCCCGTAGTAGTAGCGTCGGTCGGCATCGACCAAGGAATGACTTTTGCCGGTTTTTTCATCGGTGAATTGGAGAAGGGGTTCTTCGGTCAGTGGACCCATTGCCAGCCGCATCAACCAGAGCTTCTCCACGAAACCCTGTAAGGAGCGTTCGGGAATAATGCTGAAGTTGTCGAGCTTATCGACCAGCATCAAGGTGATGTCCGGGACATCGTCTTCGGCCATTCCGGTCCAGTTCGATGCCAGCAGGATCCACCCGTAGCGATCGGCCATTTCGGCCAGATAGCTGGCGTGAACCTCGCTTCGACTGCCCAGCAGGCCATGGCCATATTGGACGATTGCTGCGGGTTCACCACTTTCTACGACGGAGTTTGGTACGACTAAAGTGAAGTCTACAGTCGTCTCTCCGTTGTAGAAGGGTTTGCCATTTTCATCGCGGGTCAGCATCGTCCCGGGTTCGTCCAGTTCCGTGTAGAGGGGGATGCTTGCCTGAGCCTTGAGTCGAAAGGCCGTGTTTTCATTCGGGTTTTCTTCGACTTCAATGACACTATAGCTGGGTTCGGTGGATTCGAAGCGGTCCAGGGCATCGTCTCTGAGCCATTGGGCCCGACCCGTGATGCCTTCACGGCTTCCTGTCACGAAGTCCCAGGCGAGTGTGACTTCATCTCGGTCCCATCCTTCAGATTCCAAGGTTGGGAAGATGACTTCGTCGTAGACGGAGCGACGGCGTTCAATGTCATAATCTGAGGTCTGGCTTCCATCTCGGAGCGACACAAAGGCATCGGAACTTTGAATGGGCTGCCCATCGGTGTCGACCAGAGCTCTGAGTCCAACCACATAGCGATGGCCATAGGCCATGGGGCTGACCGGCCGAATCATCAAGGTGGACCGGTCACTGTCTTCAATACTCACATCCCGTTCGACGAAGTGCGGGATCCGTTCTCCAGTCTCGACATCGACCACGATGCTGTGGCTTTCGTCGGCGATGGATGCGCCCAGATCATCGTGGCCGCTGAGGCCGTCCAGGCTCAGGTCCTCGAAGTGTGCGAGCATGGGAGTGAGGACGGACCAGCCATCCAATTCGTTGAAATATTCGGGGCTGTTCTGGTATGCGTTTGCATTGTCGGGCAGGGTGTCTTCTGCCAAAGCGATTCGCCATCCGCTTCCTGTACTGGCATCTTCGACCATGTGGTAGGTCGAGGGAAAGGGCGTGCCGCAGAGGGTTGGAGCGACAGGATCGCAGCTTCCCGGAGAGCCTGAGAGAGGCATGCCGGTGTCGTCGGATCCGGAGCAGGCGAGCATGAAAAGAGGAAGAAGAATTCGCATGATGGGACCCTCGGCATGCGGTGCGGCTGAACACAATCGGTCTAACCTGTAATCGACTGGGAGCTGGAACTACGGCAGAGTTGAGTAGATTGCTCAAGGGATAGTTCTGCAATTTAAATTAAGGTCTATAATTGTCCTTGAAAAATTAAACATACTGAACATATATTCAGGTATGGTTGAAGTGAAACGAAAAGAATCCGTTCGAGTAGATCGAACGAAGGCACAAGTCCTGGCCGAGCTTCGGGCGCATATTGCCCAGGTGGCTCCAGTTCGAACGACGCCTGGGCGAGTGCCTACAGGAAACGCCTGTCTGGAGACTCAGTTGGGGGGCTGGCCATGTCCAGGAATCAGCTTGATTGAAGGACGTCCCGGTATGGGGCGACTGGGTGTGATTCTACCGACCTTGCGTCGATTGACGCATAAAGGTCAGCGTGTCGTGTTGGTCGATGGCCTGGGTTGGTTGCATCCACCGGGTTTGGAAGGGGTCGATTTGTCTCAATTGATCCTGATCCAGTCCGGGACCCGAACGGGTTGGGTGGCGACGCAACTGGCGAGATCCGGTGGGTTTCCCCTGGTGGTTGTTCTGGACCCTCCCAGGCTGGGTCGAGGAGGGCGAACATTACAGCATGCGGCGGAGCAAGGGCGATGTGCTGTGGTGTTGATCAGCGAGAACCGAGAGCCTTCGATACCTCTCAGTGCACGGCTTTGCATGCTTCCCGGCGGACGGCTGCGTATTCTCCGGGGTGGAAAGACACCGGGTATCGAGATTGGGTGGCGCTCTATCGAGGCTGATTCCTTGGGCCTTTCTGGCCCGGTGGGCCGAGACCTTGCTTCTTCCCTCTCCGACCTTGCTTCGAGCCCTGCTCGGACGGGGGAGGGCCTTCGGGAATGATATCCGAATCGTCACCAATGGCATCCGGTAGTTCAGGTAGCCGAATGGTTCCTTCGGGAAGACAGGTTGCATTTGCGTTGCCCTGAGTTGGAAGTGCGAATATTGCGCCCCCTTCATCGGTGTACCAGGGCGTGCCCAATGCGGTGGTCAGTCGTCCCATAATGTCGATGACCTGAGCATCGGGTAAACGTTCCCAGCTGGGTTTGTCGAAGACTACGGTGTCAAAGCCATCGGCATGAAGTTGATCCAGATCTGCCTGGCAGAGCTGAATCTCCCCATCTTCTCCATTTCCGAGGGCCCAGGTCGACATCAGCAGTGAACTCTGCTCGAAGTAGTCGATGAATTCATCCGGGAGGAAATTGGGCATGTGTTCGACCATGCCTCCCAATAGAGGTCGCCCATGAAAAGGCTGGTAGATACAGGTTTTATTTGACCGCAGGAGCGGGACGACCAACACGGCGCCTCCAGGCTCTTGCCCCAACCGACTCCAGAGCTGGGGAATGGCAATCTTCCAACCTACAGTTGGATCTTCAGCTTTTCCATTATCCATGGGGAGGGTCGCATTGCGGGCTTCGAGGGTGTTCTGGAAGGTGCAACTGGCGCAGCGTGTGTCGCCTACCTGGGGGTTCCACAGGTGGGCAATCACTCCGATAGGTAGAAGCCAGGAGCCCCAGTGCCAGGTCCGAGCCAATCCATCGATGGCGCCGATGGCCATGAAGATTCCACCGAGCAAGAGCCACCGCTCCGGGTGGAACATCCGCCCATAAAGAGGCAGATATCGCCAGAGCACGTAGTAGGGCATCTTGTATTGCTCTGGACCGATGGATTGCGCAGGACCCAGTGCAAAGAGCACGCAAGCGAGAGCGCAGCACAGCCATAGAATCCGTCGTTTACCTTTCCATGCCGAGTAGATCATTCCTGGAAGAATGATCCAGGGCAACCAATGTTGCGTCCCTCGGGCCTGTTTTCCAGTGAGCTGGAGCGCATCGGCGAACTGCATGGGCATATGGGCCACATCCATTTGAGGAAGTGGCATCTTTCCGCCGGTCAATTTGGGCCAGAAAACATGGAGAGCAAGAGGAAGAACGGCCGCAGCCGTAATGCCTGCGGCTCGAAGCAGGTCCTTGAACATCGGCTTGAATTGGCGATGCTTCAGGCCATGACCGATGAAGAAGGGACACAGAGCGAAGATGAAGAGGGCATAGAACCAGTAGCCGAATGCGGTCAGGACCATGCCAAGTCCGGCCATCCAAATGTCTTTCTTTCGGCCTTCTTCGACCACTCCAAGAATGCCTGCGATAGCCAATGGAATGCCCACCATACAGACTTGAGTGAGGCGCCCTGCGGCCATTTGTTCGATGACGGCGGGCATGATGGACCACGTGATTCCAGCGGCAATCGCAGGACTGCGACGTTTCCAAAGTCGAAGACCAAGAGGCAGAAAGGCCAGCGTATTGATGGGAATCCAAAGAAGGACGGTCCAAGTCATCCATGAGGGCCAGTCGAAAAACAGTCGAACCACGCTGGACAGCAACATCTCCAGACGATTTCCACCATCCAATTGAGGTCTCGGTGTGCCGATCGGATGCAGCTGATTCCCATCACGGAGCGAGACATTTCCTTCTCGAAGGGACTCATGGAATTGCCAGTGAAGGTATACCCCTTGGGCTCCATCATCGTTGAAGTAGCCAGGTATCCGTTCGAGCGTCTGTTCGGTTTCTGCTGGGCTCCAATTCCAAGGCCCGGCGCGAGGTCCCATGACCATGGACATGGCCAGACAGCCCATGAATAGAGCGAGAAAGATCGTACGTGTATGAGGGTGGAGGACGCCCTTGCGGACCCGCTCAAGGATTTGGTTCAGGTAGGGGCGAATCCGATTCAAAACGCTCCGTCCTTTCGCTGTCTGCGTCGCACTATCCCGAATAGAATTGGAGATAGCGTGAGCCAATGTGGGGCTATGGCACGGCTTGCACATCCACATTGTTTGGGGCCACCGCCACTCTTATCGGTCCCCGAGTCGGACGAGCCTGTGTCCAGCACACGGTCGAACCCGGCCTCCAGGACCACAACTTCCCAGAGAGGGTCACAGACCTGATAGGTGATGGAGTCGGGTTCGCAAGGCTCTACCTGACGGACCTGCCCGAAATTGAGCAAGGATTCCCAGGACCAATTGTCCGGGTCGGTTTCGGATAGCGGCGTACGCGAGAGCGCTGAACCATCCGTCCAATTGCTGCTGCAGATATAGAGGTACTCTTCATGGACGCGGAGGCATCCGGGCTCGGGTGTGGCATGGGGACCGGTCCACGTCTGGCCTTCGTCGGTACTGCGGTAGAGCCCGGCTTCACGTCCACCCATGAGAATATGCCCGGACTGAGGTAGGACCACCAGGGCCTCGATGGAGTCGGGAGTGTCGAGGATGGTCTCGGTACTTCCATCGGAATGGGCTCGGATCACTCGGTCGCCATCGGCTGTGATTAATTTCAGCCAGGCCTGGGTTGAGTCGTCTGGATTCAAGGCCAGAATATCGACCGAGTAGCAGTCTTCATCCAGTGGCGTCTCGATCCATGTCTCCAGGTCCTCGGAGACCCAGAGCCACGGCAGGTCATCTCTCCAGCCGATTACCCATGCAATTCCCTGTTCATGAATCTCAAAGTCACGCAAACGCGCGTCTTCTCCGAACGTGGCCAGAGCCTCAAAATTCTCAGCGTGGTCTGTCGAACGAAAGAGTGCGTTCACGGAACTTCCGGAAGCGGTGACCATCCAGATTGTTTCGGGTTCGACAGGGTCGGGCTGGATGGCCGTCACGTAGAGGGATTTGAGATCTCCCTCCACATCTGTCCAACTACACCGATCATCCGACCATGCGATCTGGTCCACCCCACTGAGCAGCCAGCGGTCTTCCTGGCTCAACCCAAAATGCCATGCGGATTCGGTTCCTGAGATTTCTTCACAGACCCAGTTCCAGGTACCGGATTCACCGGGATGTAGAATCCCATATGTGGTTTCGACCACAGGCTGCCCATCGGTGCGGAAATGAACATTTAAACTCTGCTGTAGGCCGCCATGAGGGACGGCCCACGCGGAGCCCATCATGAGAAATGATATCGATAAAGAAATCATGGGCTCTCACGCGGTGCGTCTGGCAGCGTCGGTTCGACTAACCACCAACTTAGATCTCCCTCGACGGCGTCTGGGGGCCCCCATATTCGGTCAAGCCGTTGCGCCAGCGCCATGCGTTCTGGGACGTGGGGAAGATCCAGAACGATGTAGCGGAAGCCTGCGTCTTCGAGTGCGGTGAGGGAGGGAATCTCGCATCCCTGACCTCGCCGTGTGCATCGGTCGAGTTGGGCGAGTACGGGGGTATCCATGTCTTCAGTATGACCACGAGGGAGATCCGCGAGTGCACGTCCATGGGTTCCCTGTCCGCTCAGCCGGATTGGATTGCAGGGAGGGGTGTGCTGACTGCGCATTGGAATATGCACCACGGCTCCAGGTCGCGAGTCCGTTGCCCATTCCTGCCAGGTAGCAGTGGGCAATTCCTGGACAGGCCAGGGGAGTCCATAGGTTGCCACGCTTCGACCCATATCGAACAGCCCCAAGGGCACCATTATGTAAAGACACTTCCGGAATCTGGACGTAGAAAGCAGACCCGCAAGTCCCAGGTGGGCCAGGATGGCGAAGCGGTAGTACTGTCCACCGTGTGCTGGAGGAAGGTCCAGCCATTGAAAGATACGCGCGGGGAGCGGAATTGTTCCACTACCTACCAGGACGGGTTTGGCGTGCCAGGCCAAGGTCGGGCCCATGGCCATGACCATTCCAATCAGGATGAGTGGGGTCCATTTCTTTCGCTCACTTCCCAGAAAAACAGCTCCGAGTAGAAGAACCATTCCCAGATAGGGCTGATGGAGTACAGCATGTCTGGGTTGGCTTTCGCCGCGACCGCCAAAGAGGGTGTCCAAATCGGCCAGAGGTAGCGGATCAGACCATAGGTGTGGGAGTTCTCCCCGACCGTAGGCGGGCTTGAATACATGTGCAGTGGACTCGAATTCATCGGGTGCCAACCAACCGCCGGCCAGTCCCATCGCGACCAGTCCAATCCCTGCGGGTACCCACAGTTTTTTCCACGTTCCTTGCCATAGAATCCAGGGCAGAGCGAGGGCAGCGGACATGGCCAGATAGGGGCTGGTCAGCGCTCCCATGAACCAGATCAAGGCGGTGACTGCGCAGGCGAGGGGTCTCTGTTGAGCCCAGAGTATGGACCAGAGCAGAATGGGCAATACCCAGCTCTGGGTATTTTCGACCTGTCCCGACAGTGCGGCGCCGAGCGTCACTGGGGCGAGGCCGAAAAATAGACCCGATACGACGAGCCCGACGTTGGACAAGGAAGAATTCAGACGACGGAAGAGTTGAACGGCGGCTGCGGCACCCAGTGCCGGGCCCAGGAGCACGGCAAGATGCACCACCCAGACGCCAGATATCCATCCATGGACAAGCGCACCGGGAAGTAGAAAAGCCCAGCCGACATAGCGCGCAGAACGTTCAAGTGGAAATCCAGCGCGATCCGTGAGAAACGGGGACTCGCCACTCCAAAGAGACTGCCCGACGTGCTCGATCGCCCAGGCGTGAGTTCCTGCGAACGGATTGTCGAGGATGCGATTCGAGGGATCGGTCAGCCATTCCGCATGCAATGGGAGCTGGAATAGAAGAACAAATAGCGCAGAAGTCAGCGCCGGATGGAGACTTGCCCCCAGGCGACTCAGGCGATCAAGCGGTTGCGTCGTGCGGATCCTTCTGCTCGCAATTGCTCTCTATCTTCTTGATTTTGGCCAACTGTTGTTCGCCCATCACCGCCTGGAAAAGAATCGCGATGATGTTTCCGACCAATGGCATGAAGAAACTAAGTCCACAGGTGCAGCACAAGCCGAACATGATGAAGAACAACAGGATTGCTGTATCCATTGTAAAGGCCTCGTCTGTGGCGGGGAAAATGAATCAGTCTGGATAACTTGAGCTAATCCTACCCTGTCGGTCTACACTCGGCCACATGCCGCATATGAACATCCAGGACTTGGGGCGTTTGCGATCCATCGCAGGGGTTCTGGTGCAGAATAGCTCAACTCATCTTCGAAAGGCCGAGACTGGCCTATCCAGAGCGCTCTTTCCACATGGTAGAATCCAATCGTGCATACTCAATCCCCCACTGTCCTCGCCCTCCTGAGCCTGTCTCTTTTCACCGCCTGCAGTCGTCCGACCGCCGGTCTACCCGGCCCAGACGACGATACAGATGGAGCGAACGGAAACGACACCGATCTACCCACCGATAGCGGTGAAGATCCCGATACCTCCGACACGTCGACTTCTCCCGATAGCGGCGACTCCCCTGTGGATACCGGAGAACCTTCGGACACCGACACCGATACCGGAGATGAACCCGAGCCCTTCGAGCAGGACATGGTCAAGGCCTTCTACGGTCCGATGATGCTCACAGAAGGCGCCCACCCCTATTCCCAGCGAGATGATCTGGTTCTCATGGGCTTCAACACCATCGACATGGCCCAATATGTGCTTCTCGGTCCAGATGGCGTGGTGAGCACCACCTATTCCGAGCAGGAAATCACCGATACGCTCAACCGCTACGGGGAGTCTGAACTGAGGGTTTCTTTGACCTTTATTGTTGGCTATACCGCGACCGGTGATGAAGCGGATGCCGTCTGGGGCAGCCAATACACAGACCAGGGTGCCGACATCGAAACCGTCCTGGGTCATTTGACCCAACATATGGTCGATCTGGTTCCTTTGGCAGAAGATCTGGATGTCTATCAACTATCGGTCTATGAACCCGATCTGCTCTTCTACGAGAAGACGAATACCGACGGATCTCCCAATTTTGACGCCGTCTCGACCTGGAGCCAGACCCACCTCGCCGCAATGCAAGACGCAGGTTGGGGCGACGAAGAAGATGAACAGCTGATTTGGAAGTTCGGTTACTACTATGTGCCCCCCACCGCATCGGGCTCAAACGTACCCATCGATATCGACTTTTCAGGCTACGACGGGGCTGGCTTCTCCCTTTCAGCCGAAGACGAATCCTGGGAAGAAGACGCCGAAGTCTGGTCTTCCATCTATGCAAATCAGGTCGATCGCTTCCTGGCACATTTCTCCGAGTCCCTTCCCGATGCCTCGGTCTGGCCCGCAATCACCGAATTCGGTGTAGGCGATGCCAGCTGCGGCTCCTGGAGCTCTCCAGACGACCCTTGTGATATCTACTGGACCGAAGAGCACGTCATCGCGGCCTTCGAAGCGGTCCTGGAAGGTGTGCAGAAGTGGAATGACACCGAGGAAACACAGTTCCGTGGCGTCTATCTTCTGGACTCACCTCCCGATACAGGCCTGTTCAGCATCGCGGATAGCGCCGTGGTACGAGATTCCATCCAAGAAGGCATGGCGGCACTGGAGTGACCGAGCCGGACCGAGTCGAGCCCCCATCATCATCCCGAATCTCACGCCTGAGGGCCTGGATAACGCGCGTGGATTGGCGGGACCTGGGGCCCCTTTGGTTTGGGATTGTCATCGGGTGGATCTGGCTCATTCAGCATGGGCGTGCATTCTCCATGGATGGAACCATGTGGGGCTATGGGTGGCCCGAATACATTCAAGAGAGCTGGCTCGCTGCCCAGGGCGACTTCAAGAAAATCGATGACCTGCGTACCGCGGTCTATTCAGGTGTTGTCGGTCATCTTGGCGAATTCATTGGCAGCTATGCGCAGGCCGGAATCCTGGTCTCCTCACTCTCTGCCGTAGCCGTAGTCCTCGCAGCCGGCATCGGGGCTCGCGCACTGAGCACGAGTTGGGCTGGAGGATTGGCCGCCATGGCTTCCGCCGTGGCTCTCGCCCATCAAGAGGTTCCCACCACCATCAATCAATACCCCTTCCTGGCCGGAGTCTCGAGCCTGGCTCTGGCCCTGGGGCTGACCTTTGCTCGCTGGCCAAAACGACGTTGGGTCATCCTGAGTGGATTGATGGCCGGATTGGCCTGGGCGGTGGAGACCCGAGGACTGATCATCATTCCTCCGGTAGTCCTGCTGATCGGCCTCGGAATCTGGCGACAACGCACTCAGGGCTGGAAATCGTTGCTGGGAATCTTTCTGTTCACGCTGACCATGGGTTTTGTTCTTCGTGAGGTACTCGTCCAGAAACAACGACAGGAATGGGAGCACACGGCGGAATACCAGTCAGAGTTGATCGATCGGCAGCGCCGCGTGGTTCACCGATGGATCG
>JACLAC010009402.1_pt1 | contig 14048 bp, 12 predicted proteins | sample 8027881 | NCBI WGS metagenome assembly JACLAC01 (sample SAMN15725517, study PRJNA655200) | protist metagenome | isolation source: fluorescence activated cell sorting (FACS) single amplified genomes of... | place: Spain: Blaines Bay Microbial Observatory, Mediterranean Sea | collected 2016-01-19 | reverse complement strand
GAAGCGAACCCGGAGCCCATGTTTCGGTCAGAAAACAAAAGAGGTTTGACGAGTTCAGGATGCAGCTGGATTCAAACAAGCTCACGGAAGACAGATGCGTCCATCATGCGTGCTTCCCTCTCTCCTTCGATCTCAAGAGCACGCTGCAACAACGAGCAAGCGCCTTACCTCGTTCCGGTGAACTCTTTTCAGGTTCGCCACTTCGTCGCTGTGCATGTCGATGAGCCGCTTGCGCTCGCTCTCGCGTAACCGTCGTTGGGACTCCAGTTCCGACTCGAGCAATTCCACGCGCTGGTTCTGCGACTGTAGTAGCAGCTCGGTCTCTTGGAGCCGCTTCTCTGCCTTCCTTCGCTGGTCTGTCTGCTGCTCCAGCCGCTCCTTGTACTCCTGCACCTTGGCCCTGTCGATGGCCGCAAACTCCTCCGACGGTGACGGGTCGGCGAAGGACACCATATGGCTGCGCTGCTCTGCCCCCGTTGATGACAGCCGTGGCTGCGGCGGCCGGCTCGCCGCTTGCAGCACAGAGGATCCTAACTGAGGCACGGCGCCGGCAGATGGAGCCGAGGCACCCGAGGCACCCGAGGCACCGGCGGCACCGGCGGCACCGGCGGCTGCCGCTGCCCGGCCCAGGAGGCCGCCGGGTGGCGGCTCGTCTGCCACCGCGTCGGCGGGTTCGGACGGAAAGACTTCCGGTGGGCACAACAGCGACGACTGATCCGCGGCAGTGTTACTGGCGCGAGGCAGAACAATAGCCGGTCTGCTCCGGCCAGACGAAGCCGGTCCCGGCGGGCCAACGGCACCACCTCCGGCCGCAGAGCCGGAAGAGTCCGGCGCGAGCTGCTGCGACACGCGGTCAAAGACCTTGCTCCAAAACTTGTCCGGCTGGCCCGGCTTCGGCTGCTTGACCGTCAGAACCAGGTAGGACGGCAACTTATCCAGCGGGCCCGTCCGCGGCAGCTTGTTGAAGGGCTCCTTGAACGTGCCTTCCTTGGCGCTTTTGAGGAGCAGCGCCGCGTAGTCATTTCGGTTCTTCTTCCATAGGAGGTTGGCACACGGCTCCGACAGCTTCGTGATCCAGGCCTCGCAACGAATCTTCAAATACTTCGGCAGGTCCTTCGAGGCCCGCTGCACCTCCAGCAGCAGATACAAAAAGGTCTCGTCCAGCTTGCGCGCTCTGTCGTGGCCGTCCTTGGACGTGGAGGGCCCCTTGGTGTGGCGCTTCATGAACGGGGACGAGGGCCCTCCCGTTAGAAGCGGAGGGAGTTTCTAGTTCCCGTTGTGAGCGTTGACGTTTCGAGTTGCAGTTGCACTATGGCCGGAGCAAGCCTCCCTGCCGAGCTGCGAGGCCCCCTGCAGACTGTGGGCGAGGTGCTAGCCCGCGACGACCTCTTGGCAAACATCGGATGCCCATCGGGCTCCTCGGCCGGTCGAGGGGTGCCGTTCGCGCTCAGCGACGGAGCTCAAGGAGCGCTCAAAGCTTTCAAGGAGGGCTCCGCGCAGTTCGTGGCGCTCGCCCTATCGCCAAAGACGGAGACTTTCGAGCTGGCCCCCGAGGTGGGTCTGGCCGCGAGAACACAATTCTCGGGGGACCATTTGAGCGACGGTGATGCACCGCGCTTCTACTTGCTCGCGTCACGCGCGTCCACGGCCAAAGCGATCGGCCTGTACTCTCCCGAGAAGGCGACTGCGCGTGAAAAGATTTTTGGCGCCGCGGGCAAGGCAGCCCTCGGCGCGTGGGCTGACCGCCATTTGGGGCTCAGGTTTGCGGCTGCGATTGAGGATGAGAATCGGGATATGCTAGCAGAGGCACTGGCGCTGTTCGAGACTGACGGCGCGCAAACGGTCCACGCACCACCTGCCGCGGCAATCTTTGCCAAGCCTCCGCGACCGGCTTTGCGGGGCAAGGGGAAGGCCAAACGAAGGTATAGTGGCGGAACTAGATAGTGTAGCGAAGACTGCGGCTGCCCTCCGCAAAGCAATATAACACTATCTTTCGTAGTCCTTCGTTGTCGGCATACGAAATGACGGCACTGCCGGGAGGTCCGCCGCTGTCAGAGTAGGGGTGCCGTCGCCGCATCCGCCGCCGCCGCCGCCGCCGCAGCAGCAGCAGCAGCAGCAGCAGCAGCGGCCGCCGCCGCCGCAGCGATATCAGCAGGTGGAGGAGAGACCGCACCTCGTTTGCCGATAGGCGGCCCAGTACCCCCGCCTCCAGCCGCTCCATGCCCTGCTCCATCTCTCGTCTTCTTTTTCTTGTTCGTGCCACCAGCTGCTGCCACCGCCGCCGCTGCTGCTGCTGACGATGATGACGACGATGATGAAGCAGATGTAATCGCCGAGAATGATGATGACGAAGAAGATGATGATGACGATGATGATGCGGTTTCACTGCCATCCGCCGATTCAACTGCGGGCGCCGATGCCGCTGCCTCTCGTGCGACGCGAGCAAACAGGTACCTGTACAGGGGGTCCATCGTCAGGCTGCCGTCTTTGGACAGGAACTCCTTTAGCAAGACATTGAGCGGGGTCTGCGGGCTGTCGACCGGCCTGGCATGTAACGAGGTGAAGAGAAAAGGGAGAAGCGAGAGAATAGGCGGCGACACGAAGCATCAAATATCATGGTGAGGTTGGCCAGTGCGAGAAGGGGTGAGGCAAGAACCAACGAGAACAATTAAAAAGGAGGGGAGGGGGTGCCAACGAGACGAGGAAATGGTCTTTTTCATTGCACCTCGACTGATGACTTACCTGCTCAACTCCGCCTTTAAGCGCTGGATGCGGTCCGCGATCTGCTTGATTTGCTTCGCTTCTGTAGCCATATCCTCCGAGAGCCTCTTCAAGTCGACCTGATGCAGCACAGGCAGCCAAACGGAGGGAATCATAATGAATTGAGAAGGGCACACGCAGGTGAGAAACTCGAAGGTGCGAGGCTCGTACAGCAGGAGGCAGTAGCGCCCATATCGGCGGCGGCGGCGGCGGCGGCGGCGGCGACTCATTTTTAAACAAGCCACGTTGACACACACAAAAGGTCATCATGGTCGTCCCTCTTCTACTGTTCCACCGGCCGTCCTTAGCCGTCCTTAGCCCACCTCCGCCCGACGCACACGCCCGCCCGACTGCCCTTTTTGCCTAGCCACGCACCTGCTCGCGCAACCGAATCCCGTCGCGGTACTGATAAAATATGCCGTCCGGCCCCTGGCGCTGGACCACGACCGGCGTTGCGGCAAGCACGTCGACGATCCGTGCCACGTCGCCGATCGGCGCTTGCGTCTCCTCCACCAAGTCCTCGAGCGTCATCCGCGTCCGCACTTGCAATAGTCCGACGATGGTCGTGGAAAGTTCTGTCATTGAAGTCTCTCGGGAAGATACCGAGTCGCGGTGCAGCGGCCCCACCAGCTGCGGCGGCGGCCGCTCCACTACCTTGCGCTCCTTCTTTGGCAGCTTAGCCGCCTGAGCCTGGGCCTGGGCCTGGGCCTCCTTCGACGGGCGGCCCCTCTTCTTTTTCTTGGTCATGGTCGCGCCGTCTAGTGTCCTCGTTTTGCACTTCTTTTAAGAAACCCCGGGAAACTGCAAATCTCAGAAATTTTCAACGGAACGGCATGGCGGCTGCTGCGCCTTCTTCGCAACTAGGCGTCCCGCGCCGCCTCGACGCCGCCCTACCAGCATCCCCAACGTCTCTTCTCATGTTCCCGCTCCTGCTGACGCTCACGCTTCTTCTGCTGCTTCCCGGGTCCCTCGCCCAGGAAAGCGGGGGCGGCATTGAGCGGGGGGCGTTCGTGAACGGCGCCTTCCAAACCTATCCGAAGGCGTCGACGACGCGCTGCGCGTCGCCGGACGTCCAGTTCCAGTCCTTGACATCGATCTACACGCAGCTCGGAGGAGACTCGTGGAATCAGAACTGGAACGTGGCCAACACGTGCCCGTGCATTCACAACTGGCCCGGCGTGACCTGCGACTCGCAGGGGCGGATTACGAACCTGGACTTGTCGGCCAACAACCTAAATGGGACGATCCCGTCTGCCTTCGTCGGCCTGGAGAATCTCCGGGCGCTGCGGCTGGACGACAATCCGCACCTACGGGGGCCAATTCCGACCTTTTTTGCCAAGCTGACCCAAATGGAGGAGCTCTTTCTCCACAACACCGGGCTGAATGGTACGGTGCCGGGTGCGGTCGCCAACCTCCGGCGGCTCACCATGTTATTCGTCGACGCGCCCAACTCGCCGCCGCGGATCCCGTCGACGCTCTCGAGGCACAAGCAGGTGTTTCCGGATAGTCCGTTTGCTGCTACGAACGAGGAGCGGGTGCCACCGACCTGGCTGGGGTCGCTGCAGGGCGTCGACCAGTCGCAGGCGGCCAAGACTGTTGTCAATGAAAACCCGTCGTCGGGCGAGTTCGCCCCGTACACGTACAATCCCAGCTACGTGCAAGGGTCGATCAAAGTTCCACCCCCATGAGCTTTACTTTCGGTTGCGTTGTCGGAAAGAAGAGAAGAAAAGGGTCCTTTTATTCCACGATAATGCGATCCCCCGCCCCGCTCGCCCTTCCCGGCCCTGCACGCTGAACGATAAGGATCAATGAGGGAGAGCAGGTCTGCCTTTGCCTGCCGCTCTTGAAACAATGGAGTGGGTAGGACAGCGATGATCTGCGAGGGACCACAGGTGCAGTGTCACGAACACGATGAGGTGCAGGCCCACCGAGTACACCAGGATGAACCGTCTGCAATGCTTGTTGGACACAAACATTCTGCCACTGAAAAGGGTCGCCTTGTCGATGGCGCCCAGATTGTCGACGCGGCGCGAGCGCTCGTTCCGGTTGAAGACCGCGAACGGGTTGACCTCGTCCTCGTACAAGTCCTTGTACTTCTCGTCCACATCTCGTCTCTTGGACGGCGCAGCCTTGCCAATGTCGATGCGCACCTCGCGATCTCGGCGATAGCTCTGCAGGTACTTGATTTTTTCGTACAGCTTGACGTTGTCCCGCCGCAGCTGCTGGGCGGAGGCCTGCGCGGCCTGCACCTTCCTCTCCACCACCTCCTTCTCCTGCTCCAGCTCGAGCATCCGCTGGCGGAACCGATCCCGCTGGCCGCGCATGATCGCGAGCATGGACTGCTTCCCCTGGGGTGGGGCACCCCCGGCAGGTGGCGAGCTCGCGCCGCTACCCCTTCCTTGGCTAGCTGGAGCATCGCCAAGGTTACCTCCTTCACTTGCCACATCATGAGTGCCGAGAAGCTGCCATTTCAGGCACGGAAAGGAAAAAAGCAAGAATGCGCAGCGAGGGCGAGGGGGAGACGGGGTCATGGAGCGAGTGGGGGCATGTCTTAGTGTCAGTCCGAGAGCAAGAGAGACAGAGACAAAGAGGCCGACAGAGCGCGAGCGCGCAGGCAAGGGCGGATGGCCATCGAAGTATTACCAGACGAGGCCAACCAAGACGTACCTCGCTGAGCGACGACGACTGATCCGTCTGGCGGGCATCCGTCGTGTCGCGCTGGGCCACGGCTAGGTCTTCCTCGAGGCGGGTAATGAGAACGCTCTGGTCCCGGCCGCGCTCCTCGCTCTGCTCAAGTTTCGTGGCCGTGTCAGTTATCACCGTCTGCCGACGAGATAGCTCGAGTTTCAACCGCGTGATCTCCGACTCCAAATGTCGGATCTTTGTCGTCAGCAGGCGTTCTACGCTCCGCGCGGCAGCCGACTCTAGCTCGACCTTGGCCCCGGCGGCGCCCCCTGTGGCGCTGCCTCCGCCGGGACTTGCCCCGGCTGCTCTCCCGGCGGCGCTCCCGGCGGTGCTGCCACCAGCACGCGCTGCAGACCCTGCTCGGCCGGCATCGTCGTCCTCGTCCTCGTCGACGACATTGTACTGCACGCTCTTTAGCACTCGCAGTTGCTGGCGCAGCGCGACGAGCTGCGCCTCGTCAGGCCTGGCCGCAAGTTCGTCTTTCAGTGCCGCAATCTCTTTTTCCTTGGCCTGCACCTGCTCCTCGACCAGCACAAGCTGCTCTTCGTGGCTCCTGCGACTTGCTTCCTGCGCAGCGAGCCGCTTCATCGCCTCGGAAAGCTCCGCGCTGAGCCGAATAATAGTGTCCTCCTTGCCCGCCAGCTCGGTCTGGGCCCGGGCGAGGTCGGTGGCGGCCGCGGCTTCGTCTCCCGCGGCCAGAAGGCCGGCCCCTTCGGACTGGCCTAGTCCGAGGTCGGCGGCCCGCTTCCTCAGGGCCGCGTTCTCCTCCTCCAGCGCATGGACCCGCGTGCTCAGCCTCTCTGCATCCTCGGCCAGAACCTCCAGCTCCGACTGGCGCCCGGCCTGATCCTCGTCCACGCGTGAGCGCAGTGCCAGCAGCTCCGCCTGCGCCTCCTCGGCGAGCTGCACCGCGGCCGCCTCCGCGTTGCGCGCCGCGACCAGGTTTTGCGAAATCTTTTGCTCGCGCTCCTCGAGCGAATCCTGCTGCGCCCGGCTCGTCGCCTGCAGCTCGGCCTCTCGTGCGGCCACAGTCTCCTTTGTGATCTTTTCGACGTTCGTCTCGTACTCCTGAAGCTTCTCCTCCAGCTCCCGGATGGTGATGTCCTGGTTCTTCAACGTCGCGAACTCCGCCTCGTACTCCTCCACGTCCCGCCGCAGCTTCGACGCCTCGGCCTCCAGGCGCGCGACCGCAGTCCGGTCCTGGCCGGCCTGCCTCAGGAGCGGGGCCGGATCCGGCGCGTCGTGGAGGGCCTTGTAGAGGGCCAAGAACGCCACCTCCGAATAGCGCGACCGGCGCGTCAACTGGTCGATCTCGGACTGGTAGGCCTTCAGCAGGCCGCCGAAGGTCGCCAGCTTCTCCGGATCCGGCACCTTGCGGAAGCTCTTGGTCTGGTCGCCCAGGCGCTTCCGGGAAGCCGCGCTCGCCTCCTCGAGCCGGGCGATCTCCGCCTGCGTCGAGTCCAGCTCGCTCCGCTTGGAGCTGACATCGAAGGCCTCCCAAAATTCCATGCAGGGGACAAGGCAGGGGAGGGGAGGCCCGGGGTGCGAGAGAGAGAGAGAGAGAGAGAGAGAGAGAGAGAGAGAGAGGGGGAGAGAGCTGCTGAACGGGTTACCAACGGTCCAAGCAACTGAAACGTGTAATATCCAGTTTCTGTGAGAGGTGACGACGCACAAACTCATTTGCTCTCCATGCTCTCCATCCTCTCCCGCGCCCTCCCCCGATGCAGGGCGGTAAGCGTGCGAGCCATGTCTACGAGCACCGAGGTGCGTACGGAGCAGCACTGCAATGGCATCCGCTACGCGTGGGCGGTATGCGGTGACTTCGGAGCGGTGACGAGCTACCTACCCATGCCAGCTCCAGCTCAGTCACTGCCCCGTTTTGTTGTTGTTGTCGAGGCCCCTTGCCCCCCCCCCCGGATATATTATTAATGCCTTGCCCCTGGCTGTGGTTCATTCAACACGGCCTCCCGAACTAACATTTCCCTTGTCCTCCCGATGATCTCCGCTACACCGCCGTTGCTGCTGGGTGCTGTCCGTGCTGCTGCAGCTTACGGTCCGTGACGCGATCCAGATGGGGATCGACCAGGAGATGGAGAAGGACGAGGACGTGTGGATCCTGGGCGAGGAGGTTGCTCAGTACCAGGGCGCCTACAAGGTCACGAAGGGGCTGGTGCAAAAGTACGGCGACAAGCGGGTCATCGACACGCCGATCACGGAGATGGGGTTCACTGGGCTGGCCATCGGCGCGGCGTACAAGGGCCTCAAGCCGATCGTCGAGTTCATGACCTTCAACTTTTCCATGCAAGCCATCGACCAGATCGTCAACTCGGCCGCAAAGCAGTACTACATGTCGGCGGGCACCATTCCGGTGCCGATCGTCTTCCGGGGGCCGAACGGCGCGGCGGCGGGCGTCGGGGCCCAGCACTCGCAGTGCTTCGCGGCGTGGTACAGCAGCGTCCCGGGGCTCAAGGTGGTGGCGCCCTACTCGTCGGAGGACGCCAAGGGGATGATCCAGGCGGCCATCAACGACCCCAACCCGGTGGTCATGCTGGAGAACGAGCTCCTCTACGGGGTGGGCTTCCCGATGACCGAGGAGGCCATGGGACCGAACTTCAAGGTGCCGTTCGGCAAGGTCAAGGTGGAGCGCGAGGGTACGGACGTGAGCATTGTGACCTTTTCCCGCATGGTAGGCTACGCGCTGGAGGCGGCGGCCATCCTGGAAAAGGAAGGCATCAGCGTCGAGGTCGTCAACCTACGATCCATCCGCCCGCTGGACCGCGACGGCATCATTGCCTCGGTCAAGAAGACGAACCGCCTTGTCACTGTCGAAGAGGGCTGGCCCCAGTGCGGCATTGGCGCGGAGATCTGCGGGCTGATGATGGAGTCGTCCGCCTTCGATTACCTGGACGCACCGGTGGAGCGCATCAGCGGCGCCGACGTCCCCATGCCCTACGCCGAGAATCTGGAGAAGATTGCCCTTCCGCAGATCGAGAATATCGCCGCGGGCGTGCGCAAGGTCCGTGGCCAAGAGCTTTGAAGCACACTGCGTGCGGCGGCTTTGATTTGTGATTTGATGGCTTCCTCTACTGACGTGCTACCTACCCCGTGTCCCCTGCTTTATGCTTTTTGCAAAACTCATCTTTCTGCAGGCTATGGGCACAACGCTTTGAGGGCATTTTCCCAACGTTTCTTAATAATATCTCTCTCAGCAAAAATCCTCTTTATTGAAGTCAGTCCTCTCAACCGAAGAACCCTGATTCGACGAGATTTTCCACGAACAAGGCCCCCTGCTGGGCCTCGAGCTTCCTCCCTCTCCGGAACAGCTCCTCCAGCGACCTCGCCTTGCTGCACGCACTGACTAGGGTCACCTGCAGCTCCACGTCGTGCTTCAGGTCCGACGTCCAGTCCTGGCGCTGGACAAAGATGACGTCGCGAATCACGTCGCTGAGCCGCACGAACTTGTCGAAATTAATCATGTCGGGCTGCTCGTCATGGAAGCTGGGCAGACCCTCGTGGAGCATCGTTAGGTCCTTCAGCACCACCCCGAGGTACGGGAGGTGGCGCTCCCCGTTGCTAGCCGCATCGGCGAGCAGCGAACGATACTCGCGATAGTTCGCCTTGGACGAGACAATTGCAGTGAGACGCTCGTACTCCTCGATGTACGACTCCGGCAGGGAGACCCAGAGGTTCTTCAGCGAGGTGATGAACTGCTGCTCGATGCCGCCGACGAGCTGAAAGAGCAAATGAAAGTTGCGGAGCCGGAGGCTCTCCAGCGCCATGTCGATAAAGTGCTGCAACATCTTGACCCGTGCGGCCGGTTGGAGCTCCAACCGCGTCAGCTCGGTGCCGACCCACCGAACTCGTTCATTGAACAGGTCCACGCACTTGACGGTCGCCCAGTCACCGCGGTCGTCATCCCGCCGCGTCCAGCGCTTGGTCACAAGCGCCCGCGGGTTGATGTGCCGGTAGATATACACAAAGTCGATCAGCGTGAGCTGCTTGGCGAGCTGGCAGGGGTCGAACTCGAGCAGGTCGTACGCCACGAGCTTCTTCGGCAGGACGGTCGTGAGAACCTTGAGCGTGCCCTGCTCCCTGAGCGTGTCCGCCCCCTCCAGCGCGCTGATGTCCTGCGAGCAAGCGTGCAGCCGCCGCTCCATTTCATCGGCACCCCCCGCTTTCCCCCCCGCTCGGCGGCCACTGCCACCGGCTGCACTGGACTCGGGTTCTTGTCCGGGTCCGGCGCTTTGCGGAGGGAGCGCTGCCCGCTGCGCGCTCACCGCCCGCAGCTTGGGCAAAATGCGGCCGGCCGTGGAACGAACCGCGGGGACGTCGCTGTGGGTCAGCTCCACGAGAAAGGCACCAAGTCGCACCTTCGCCGACCTGTTGGTCCCGAGATCTTCCGGCGCAAAGTCGCGCTTCAACCACACGTGAATGAGGCTGAGGACTCGCAGCTGCCGCATCGAAACGGCTGCGCTCATCTGCTGCTGCTGCAAATCGTCCGAAGACTGGTTCCCGCCGCCTGCGCGCAACGGCAACCCCGACGCGCCGAACCCTCCTACGTTGGAAAGATCGTGCCCCGCCCCGGAACCGCTCCTGGCCAGTGCTGCAGAAGGAATGCGCCTTGATGCGCTCTGGCGCTGGTGGAACTGCACGCGAAGCGCGACGGCGCCTGCAGCACCGGCCGGGCGGTTGCTATCGCTCTTTTCTTTCAACGCTGCGGGGCCGCCGTCGCCGAAGCCGGCTCGCTCCCTAGCAAAGAACTGGGCAATAAGAGCATCAAGCACGGGCAAGCAGGACGGCAAAAACGCGGGGTGCATCAGGAGCAGGGTTTCTCGCAGCTTCTCGTGGGCTTCCAGCACTTCGTCGGTCAAGATCTCGACCAGCTGCGGGAGCGTCGCAAAATGAAGAGTGTGATCCTTCTTGTAGATGGGCCCGGCCTTCTGGTTCATCCGCCCTGCTCCAGGAGTAGCAGCAGCAGTAGTAGACGCAGGGGCGCCAGCGACATCAATACGGGTGCCACCGCTGGGCCAAGCCTGGGCCACCATGCCCCTCTGGCTTTGTGCACGTTTGTGTTGTCCGCCGCTCGCGCCATCAAACAGCGACGCATCGGCCAGCAGACCTTTTGCCAACCGTACCAGGCCTCCTCTGGGACCCTGCTGAGGGGACGGTTCGACCAACCCTGGTGCTGAGCTGCATCGCCGCATGTGCATGTGCGGAGCAGAACCAGAACCCGGGCTGGGCCATTCGTCTGAAGGCCCGGCTGCCCATGACGAAGAGGAGGAGGAGGAGGAGGAGGAGGACGACGAAGAAGAAGAAGGCTGAGCCACTGATGGTGCTGGCGCAAGCCCCACGTCGGAGAGCCGCCGTCGTGATCTCCCGACCTCCATCTGCCGTGCAAGCAGACTGCGCATCTTCACGCTTCTCTGAGTCGCTAGATTTGGCCTCAGTCCCGTAACCACGTCTTGCTGCTGCTGCCTCGGACCGCCGGCGACGCTGCCGCCCCCAGCACTAGCGGAGGCAGCGGGACCGGCAGACGAAAGCTCTGCAGAAATAGACCTGGGATCCCCGACCGTGCCCGCAAGCAGCTTCTCCGCCTCCCGCGTCGCTCGTTGCTTTAGCTGAGGCGAGAGGCAGCTGAGAGGGTTCGCAAGGACGGCCAAGAAGGAGGCAAGATCTTCTCGGGACTGGGCGCCCAGGTTTGCCTCCATGCGTTGCCCATCCACGTCGGAGGTGTACACAATGCGCAAGCCGTAGCCAGAGCCAGTAGGCAGCTTGGAGACCAGCTCCGCCTTGTTCACGGCTAGGTCCGTAATCCGGTCGATCAACAGGTGCTTGCCCGGTTTGCCCTTCTTCAGCAGGCCCGGCAGTGCCTTGTGCCAAGACAGTCCATGGTAATCCTCCGAGAACCGGAACATGCGAAAGTGGGCTCGCCCCCGGCGGGTCAGTTTACAGAAGCGCCAGGTGTTCCTGCGAAAGGCATCGCGGGCCGCCGAGGCGCGATCTGCTGTGGCGTGCATGGGGGGAAGAAGAAGAAGGCTGAGCCACTGATGGTGCTGGCGCAAGCCCCACGTCGGAGAGGTGCCTTCGTGATCCCTGAAGGCCTTTCGTGATCCCGTTCCAGGCGGTCCGTTGGCGAACCAGGATGCCCCGTGTCTGCCCCGTTTGTCTCCAGCCCGCCGCCGGCCTCACTGCACGGTGGCGAACGCGGCACGAGGTCATTCTGGTGTCTGCTTGTGCCGGCTGCTCGCGCAAGAAAGCGATTGATTTGGAGTCGATCGCTCAAGCGAACTTGCTCTTATCAGACCATGCCAAGCCCTCGCGACGGCCTTTTGCAGACGTCGATTTGACGCGACAACCGCTGTGGCTCCCGGAGACGGGCGGAGCGGGGCGGCGGGACTCGCTGGCCACGGCGATCCGCGTGGCGGAACAGGACGGCGAGCTGGACGAGGACGAGGCGGAAGCGCGAGAGCTTGCTCGCGGAGAGGTGCCGCCGCTGGTGACGATCCGGGCCCTGGAGACGTGGCGGTCGACGGAGCAGCAGGCCGCGGAGCAGTCGATATGGGAGGCCAAGCTGCGGGCCGAGGAGCTGGAGCGGGCGTGCGACCGCGTGGCAAAGATGCCGTACCCAGACGTAAAGGAAGAGCTGTTGAACCGTGGGCTCGACCACGTTGGGAGCTTCAAGGAGCTCACGGCCCGCCTGCTCGCGGACACGATCGCGACCCACGAGTCGGAAGGCGGCAAGGTCGAGATGACGGAGGTCCCTCCGCTGGTCTATCTCTGCCTGCAGCGTCTGGCGAGCCTGCCGACAGAGGGCCGCGGCGAAGGGTACGAGCCGCGGACCGCGCTGACCATGTGTCGCGCCGTGGATCTGTGGCCGGCCTTCAACTGGTGCGTGTCCAAGGGAAAGACCTGCACCAAGGCGATGAAGCAGGGCATGTACGCGAACCTGCACGGCATGCTATCGGACCAACTAGACTTTACATCCACCGGACTCAGGGGCGCGCTGGCCCCGGTCGTCGTAAAATTGGCCTACACCGCAAAACCTCCCACGGTCAAGCTATCGTGGCTTCCGGGCTTGGACCATACGAGCGTTTCTGCGCTCCTAAAGAACAGAAGTTTCCTGCGCGAGCTGACGCTCAGCTTCAACCGGATAGGCCCGAGCGAGCTGCGCCTGTTTTCCGAGGCTTTAAGTGAGAGCCCGTCGCTGCGGCTCTTGGATCTGTCTGGGAACAAACTTGGCACCAAGGGGTCCGGGATATTGGCGGAGGCGCTGGCAAAGAATGACGTCCTGACAGATCTCAACATCGCCTTCAATAACATCGGGATCCAAGGAGCCGTGAGCCTGTCCCCGTCCCTCCGCGGCCACCCGTCGCTCGAGAGCATCAACCTGCGCGGCAACGGCGTCGGGTTGCAGGGGGCTACAGCATTGGCACATGCGATGGCAAAGATGCCGCAGTTGCGGGCCATTTGCATTGCCGACAATCAAATCGATCGCAAAGGAGCTGCAATCATCGCGACCTCGGTGAAGGTGCCCTTGAAAAGCCTGCTGAGGGCCTTCGGGGTCGCGAACTAGCTAGTTGAATGCGGTTAAATTAATTTAACGTTTCAATTGGGCTGTGCGAGCACACCATCGCCGGTGCAGAGAACGCTAGTTGAAAAAAGGGAGGGTTCCCGTTTTTGAAATAAGGTTAGATGTATGTGTTGAGAAAAAGTCGGGCTTGCAGAGGCATTGTCCCTTTGCGCGCGCCGAGTACATGGGGTCTTCCGCAGGGCAGACGCCCCCACGGGATGATGTGTTGTTTGGTTGCTTTTGACCGTCGTTAGTCCGTTGGCAAAGTCTGGTTATTTTTGTAGTAGTTGTTGTAGTTGTTGTTGTTGTAGTTGTTGTTGTCGCTGTTGCTGTTGTCAGTTGACGTCAATTCTGGTCGCCCTAGTCCTGGAGCGAGAGGCTAGCACCGCAGCAATGGACGCCGTAGTGCTGGTTGAGCGCCGCTTCCTCCACGACGACGAGGCCTGGCTTGAGGTTTGCGCCGCCGGTTCCACAGCCGTTTGCTTCGCCGTTCACAATCTGCTCGACCAACTTCGTGTTCGGGCGGTCCGCGGAAGCCCCGGGGGACGAGGTCCAGCCCGCCACGCACGAGTTGTAACCGCACCTGTATGCATCGATCAGGCTGCGGGAGGAAGGTTGCAATGATAAAACAAGGAGAGCAACGAGGAAGAAAATCAGGGTTGAGCGTTCAGAGAGAGCGTGGTCAGTGGACGTCATGAGTACTGTAGAACAAATGGCGACGAGGGCAGCGCGGGCAGCGCGGGCAGCGCGGGCAGCGCAAGTAGCAAGGTACGAACAGGGCACGAACAAGGCATCTGAAGAAGCTCAACGCACCTGAGGTGGTCGCAGACTTTAGCCCCGCGGCTTGTGCATGCCTTGGTGGCAGCCTCGAAGTCCATATCTTGCGCAAACTCCGATCCGGAGAGCGAGAAGATCTGGGTGCCTGGGATTCTCTGGCCATTAGGGCCCGGGACCGAGATGGGGCATTTCGATGAGCTGTCCGTGCTGTCAGGGGGGGACAGGGGCTTGGTCGATACCTTGGCCGGGGCGGCAG
>JACLAC010006984.1_pt1 | contig 14052 bp, 14 predicted proteins | sample 8027881 | NCBI WGS metagenome assembly JACLAC01 (sample SAMN15725517, study PRJNA655200) | protist metagenome | isolation source: fluorescence activated cell sorting (FACS) single amplified genomes of... | place: Spain: Blaines Bay Microbial Observatory, Mediterranean Sea | collected 2016-01-19 | reverse complement strand
CTTCAAATATGTTAGAGAACTTTGCAAAGACCCAGTAGTTCGTAGAGTCGTCTTCTGGATTGCGTGTCTAGTCGCCTTTTCAGCACGATTTGCTACTGGGTAACTACCAGAATTGACCGTCTCCAACGTATTGGAGGAACCAATGACTAGAGCAGAAGCGTTTGATAAAGCTTGGAGACTTGGAATAAAGGGAGATTTTTCACTGGTTGATGAGATTTACCACCCAGATTATAAGGCTGTAGATGCTTATTCTGGAGTTGAAGTTAATCTTGAAGCAGACAAAGAAGTTGCATCAACTCTTGGTGATCTTCTCATAGGCACCCATCCTGTAGTTCTTTTAGAAGATGAAAATTTTTTGCGAATACACAGATATAATAGACACATAGGTGCTGAAATATTTGCTTCAGCGACAACTGCTATTACCTACAAAGATGGTCTAATTATCACTCAGCAAACTGAAGTTGAAGAACTAGATTACGACCCCAGCGAAGGCCAAGACTGGAACTGGGAAGACTATGAGTGAGTACTAGAAATTACAAAGTCAGGAATTATGTTAGGAGAGGCTCGTGACTAAAGCAGAAGCATACGATAAGGCGTGGAGACTTGGTTTTAATGGTGACTTTTCACTAGTCGATAAGATTTATCACCCAGATTATTCGGCTTTTGATTACAGGGCAGGAGTAGAGGTTAATCTTGAAATGGACAAAGTTGTTGTAGCTACATTAAGTGAGGGCGCAACCACTACGGGTCCGTTCCACACAATCTTTGAGGATGAAAAATTTGTATGTATAGAAAGAACCTTTAAAACAGTAAGAACTGAAAAAATTAGTTTTGGTGTTGTTTTAACTACCCTAACTTACTTAGGTGGTTTAATTATTACTGCAGAAAGTATCGGCGATGCTGAAGCTAAAGACCCCAGCGAAGGCCAAGACTGGAGCTGGGAAGACTACGAGTGATCGGTAATTCTGAGTACAGTCACGCGGGTCAACTACGCAACCCAAATACGATCAAAGTGAATGCTACTGGATAATAGAGATTGCTGATGCTTTTTCTCAAATTAATCTTACTAGGTTTTATAGTGTACGTGTCCTCTGATCAGCAGGCCAGCGGCAAAGCGATCTCCAGATACGGCATTACGCTCAACAGTTCGGTCGACTACGAGAACCGCTAGTTTCTAAATACTTTTAGCCCCCCCGGTAGTCCAAGTAATCCGGCACCCCTCTTTTGAAAATTCACAGAAAAATTGGAATGACTGCTGCAGCAATGTCGGAGTAGACCACCGGTCAACCGGTGGTTGACTGCCGGTTGACTGCCAGTCAACTCGGCGGTCCAGTCAACGCTCCCATTGGAAGGAGGCCAAATGACAGAGGCCGTTACTCTGAACCAAGCTCGCTTACATCTCGGTGTCGGGAAGGAGAAGCTCAAGCGCTTACTCACCGAGACTGGAATCGTACCAATCCAAATCAATCGTCAACGGAAGGAAATCAGTCTCGAGCAACTCGAGCAACTGCAACAACTTCTGAATAATGATCCGGCAACCAGTGGACTGGATTCGGGTCAACCGGTCAAGACTACCGGTCGACCGGACAAGCCAACCAGTCAAGACTACCGGTCAACCGGTCAACCGAGCCCGATCGACTTTGAAGCCACGATAGAACTAGCCTTGACGAAGGAGAGGCTGGAGACTGCCCAAAAAGAAATCAGTCAACTGGTCAACCAACTCCAGTCAACCGAGACGAAGCTGGAGAATCAGCTCCAGGAGGCCAAGGAAGAGCGGCTTGCCGAGCGGAGAGAGCGGGAAGGTTATCAGATGTTGATGATGAAGTTGCAGCAAGACAACCAACACCTCCAACAGCAACTCCTAGAAGCCCCCAAATACTCTAAGTTTGATGTCGATTCTGCAGCAGCGGATGTCGAAGATTCCGTTGATATCAGCACTCCAACGCCTGCCACTCCTACAGCGCAGCTGACGGAGTACACACCGAGAAGTAGTAGTTGGGGCCTTGGAATCGGCCTTGGTGCTGTGGCAGCAGCCATCATCTTCTATGTGCTGGTCGGTGATCAGGGAGCCAAGTTCTTCCCTAAGATTCAGCAGAAGCTCGTTGGGGCACTGTACTTGAGTGATACCAACTCAATCGTGCCATATCGTTTTGATGTCGATGGAGGGTTGCGGTAGTTACGTAGCGGCTGAGCCTGAAAATCGAGGTATATACTCCATCAAACATGGAAAGGAAGGCGTTACAGGAGCAACCAAGTTTGGGTAAGGGCTGGAATGCCTTTTCCTTTTGAATTGTATGACCATCTTCATGATGGGCGTTTCGGCAAACTTAAATAAGTGAAAGTGAGCTAGGGCCTGTCATCTTGGTTTATTTAACTGCCTGGCGGTTTGGGTATCGTAGTGGTGCAGTGATTTCCAACAGTCACACACATTGATGGCCGAAAACGCGATACCACTGGACCCGCCGGACCCCCAAGGGGGCAAAAGTCAAGGAACGCGCTGGTATAGTTACCCGCATCACACGACAAATTTGTTGCGAGGCAATTTAAGTACTTCGGTGTTTAACTATAAATTTTTCAAAAGTTTTATCCAAAATGAATCCTCATTTTGCAATCTCAGCCCTTGTTAGTGGACCGGGTGTTTCACGGATCGGCAGATGAAGGATAGTCGCCATAAGTCCAAGAAAAATCGCTGCCAACCACATAGATGAATAGTCACCTGTCAAATCGTATAGGCGCCCACCCAACCAAGCACCTAGAAATCCGCCTACTTGGTGGGAGAAGAAAATTACACCCACAAGTGTGGAAAGAAACTTAAGGCCTTGTGTTTGGGCGACTAATCCAGTCGTCAAAGGTACTGTAGATAGCCATAAAAGGCCCATAGCTGCTGAAAATACTATTACACTTGCACTGCTTACAGGCATCAAAACAAAACAACAGATTACAATTGCCCTAGCCGCATATATCCCCGAAAGTACATTCTTCTTCGGTAAAACTTTTCCGGACCACCCTGATAAAAATGAGCCAGCAATATTAAACAAACCAATTAATCCTATCGACCATGCACCCAATATTGGATCAAACCCTTCATCAATGATGTATGCAGGCATATGTGTTTGTATGAAAGAAACATGAAAACCACAAACAAAGAAACCACAAAAAAGAAGAATGTAGGAACGATCTAAAAAAGCAAATTTCACAGCAGTTACTACTGTACTACTATCAAAGTATGAAAAATTTGGTTTTGAAACTTTTGCAACGAAATAAAGTAGCGGCAAAACAAGCAAAAACGAGATTGCAATAATTTGTACGGACAACCCCCAACCGAATTTAGATATTAAAATTGTGGTGAGTGGAGCACCAACAAACATTCCAGTCGAACCAGCGGCTGTGCCTAGCCCCATAATAAAACTACGCGATCTTTCTTTGACTGACTTTCCCAAAGCGACAATTACCAAGGGGAAAGAACACGTACCTGTTCCTATGCCTACAATGATTCCAGAAAGGACAAAAATCATCTCGTCGATGATCATACCTCGTATCGCAAACCCACTTGCAGCCATCAAAGATCCAAAAGCTAGCACCCGTACTGGACCATATTTATCAGCAAAAAAACCAGCGAATGGCTGTGTGACTCCCCATACAAGAGCTTGCAATGCGAGCGATAGTGAAAAAATTTCACGTACCCAGCCTAAATCATCTGACATTGGGCGGAGGAACATTCCAAATGAAGCTGGGAGACCAGAACTAATAAAAGCTATTAAGCATCCGGCTATTATCGCATGTTTATTTGCTGAATGAGTTTTCACTTTTTATCCATTTCGAAAGGCGTTTCAAATATTAATTAAACCAACATACTTCTATACTTAAATCTAAACCTAATATCTATCAATTTATAGGTAAGCAATAGGTAATTTTATTGGTATTCTCTACAAATTAGCTGGAAAACATCACGCCAGCAATTTCAGTTGTAAATAGTCAAAAACTGGTCTTTATCCAGTTCGTACCGTGCTTGCCGTTTGTACTTCCGCTCCATTTCTTCTTTCGTAGGCATTACCGGATCTGGCATGTTTTGGAACTTGTGGAGTTCCGCATAAAAAACGATATTCACTGGATGTTTCTCGGTACTCAGAAATTACTTTCAGTGATCGCACCCCCGCTCTGACCATGTCATCAGTTACAGTCATTCATCAGCAGATAAATTAGGACGAATTGCAGGTATAAAAACAAACACTAAATCATGAGCTGTAACGAATCTCTTGAGAGGCAGTACCTGCGCAGCATCCCACAACAAGGCAAGGTCGAATGGATCGGTATTCGACCCAAGCGCCTGTTGGAGGTTCATTCTGTCAGCGAAGTCACCGCCAACCCAGACATGGGGCTAGAAGGCGATCACTTTAAGAAGTCGAGTACCGGCAAACGACAAGTCACACTGATTCAGCAGGAACATCTGGATGTAGTGGCTCAGATACTGGGCAAGAGTGACATTGCTCCAAAATTGCTGAGACGAAACATCGTGGTTTCTGGCATCAATCTGCTGGCCTTGAAGCACCAGCAATTTCAAGTTGGAGAAGTATTGCTAGAAACCACAGGCATCTGTGCGCCTTGCAGTCGGATGGAAGAGAATTTAGGGGCTGGAGGCTACAACAGCATGCGTGGGCATGGTGGCATCACAGCCAAGATTCTCCAAGGGGGACAGATCAAGCTTGGTGATACTGTCTGTTTGGCCTTGATATCTTAGGAATTAAACGAAACAGCATGAGCCTTTAGAGGATTCAATATGAGCACAGCCAAGTCGTTTGACAGCGATGAACTCTATGATAACTGCAGTTCTGCACCAAAAGAAGTGACGTGCTTTTGTGGCAAAGCTGCATTCACCATTTTCAATGGAAGAGTGAGGAAGGCCCGTGAGTGTGCTTGTATTGAATGTTATCAACATTTGACATGGGCAAATTCGAAGGGTGGACCTGAGGTCCCATCAATTATACCACTCAGCTATTGGGATAATGATGTCAAAATGGATCAGGGTGAGAATAATCTGATAGTAGTCATGCTTCGAGAGAGTGGTAAATCGAAAAGATTAGTAGCAAAGTGTTGCTATTCTACTCTAATGGTTGATCACATCGGATATAAGCAGCTACGTTTTCTATTGTTTGAAAATGCCTGCAAAATTCCTTGGGATAATGAAACTGACCCTCCATCGGTCACCAGACCTCCCATAGATAGAATTTACATGAAGGATTGGGATGATTCCAGAGGGGAATTACCCGAATTCAAAGGGGATCCATCGAGAATTCGCCAAGAAGGTTTCCGTCTATTTAGCGATGAAGCCAACCGGCAAAGTATCAACAATCCAATTGGAGAAACTTTGCAGAATATCTTTCAGAGAGTTCCTTGGTACACTCTCGATATAAATGAAGGCGTGATCCCCAAAAACAAAGGCGACTGGCCGGAGTTGAAACCAATTGAACCCAGATAGAGAAACCGACTTTGTGGGCAACTAAACAAAAGGACAAAATGTTGCTTGTCTAAAGAAGAAGTCTTTTTTACGGAAAAAGCTGGAATTAGCGGGAAGCTAAGGAAGGCTGAATCTGGAGAGGAAGCAACCGGCAACTACAGAATGGAAACTTTGGCGAGTATAAATTCTGAAGTGCCGGCTAATCCATTGTCGTGCTGACAGTGGAAAGCATGGAATATTTGGGCCAATATCTCAAGATGTAGATGAAATCTTCGTTGATTTTCATCGTTTTCTAACCGAAGAGCCCAGAATTCATGCGGCTTCCTCCTCAAACCCAGCGAGGAGGGCAGGATGCCAAACCACCAACAAACCCCACGCCGATCATCAAAAGCCCAGCTCTGGGTAAAACGCTCCGTTCATCTGAAGTCGTACCTGCAAGATCTGCCACGCAGATTGCGCCTCGATGTAGAAGCGCTGGTCAAGATATTCCTCACTCGACGATCACTCCTACTCAAACTTGCCGATAATTACCTGATCAAGCTTTGGGAATGCTCACGAGCAACAGCACAACGCAGGTTGGAGAGACTAGAAGAGTTGGGCCTGTTGAAGCGGATGACCCAGCCTCCACAGAAGCAGTCGGATGGAACTTGGAAACAAGATCGGAAGCTCGTGCTGCTGCTGCCTAAAAAGCCAAAGTCTTTTTTAGTGTCTCATTTTGGTTCACTAGCTAACTCACAGCAGAATGCTGAGAGATCTAATTCAACCGTTCCGGTCAAAGCATTGCCGAATATGAAGTTTGTAGACTATCTGGCACTTCAATCCAAGGTGTCGAAAGGAGCATTTGCCTTCTGGATGAGACGCTGGGGAGCCAAATCACAGTCGATGGGATACCTGCTGGATAATATTCACAGTAAAATTGAACGCAGACCGGATGTATTGGAGAGTGTGCTGTGGGACGCTGAGGACCAGAGACTGTCTGGGCCAGCACTGGTTGGGTTTGTGGTTAGTGAGGTTAAGGCAAGGACAGTTTGAAAAGACTTAAGAGAGTAATCTTAGGTAATTCTTTAGACACTATAAAAAATGGGATTCTCGACAAGGGGGGAGAGGGACCAAAGACACCCACCCTTTGTTGATTACCTCCCCTGGTCGATTTTTATGCGGACGTGCAATCTTGTTGGTTGTTCCATAAAATTTGTGAGAGATAGGGGGGCAATGAAGAGAGGTGTCTGAGTGTCTTCAGGTTTCACAAAACTTATCTCTCTACAGTAGTCAAGACCCTATTCAGGGTGCTTTTTCTATAGAAACTCTTTGCAAGAAAAATCAAAGACACCTACCTGCATGGTCTTCTGTCTCCCATCAACACTAGCATTGCAGTGTCTTCAAACTCGGAAGACACAAACCTAAGCAGCAAAAAGCTTATTCAAGCGTTGTTTCATCAATTGTAGACCTTGCTGGGCCCAAAATATCGGCTAGACAGTTAGCATATCGAGTTGTCTTTCTTTTGAGGCTCTAATTACGGACTTCTCTATGAGACAAAAACGATTTGGGTTGGTTCTCCAGCGGTAAGGCTATGTTTTAAGGTTAGGAAGCTAATGACAGGTTGATCTTCACAAGAGGATCAACCTGTCTGGGCCGGTATACTATTAGGCTGAGTTTGAGATAGTTGAGAGGTCCCAGTTTGGTGAGATCCTGTTATTGAACCCTGTAAAGCCGCATGGAATCTGGGCTGGAGGGTCATAACTTTTTTTGCATTTTTCTTTGAAGGCTTCAAATATTGATCCCGTCATAAATAAAACCAGCCGGATACCTTACTAGTTTCAAGCTGCATACATTTGATGAAGAAGATATGCTTTTTAGGATAAGCTTTTGAAGATTAGTGAAACATAATATGCCGGAAAAAGGATCAGAGCAAGAGGGGGGTTCCCCTTCGAAATCTGTAAGTACCTGTAATCATTTAATCTAAAAAAAAAGGGAGGGTAGGGAGGGTAGGTAACAACTCTCTTGTGTGTGTGCGCGCACATATAAAAGTTCTGACCCCCCTTCCCTACCTTCCCTACCTCTATATCTTTAGTATTTTCAGTAACTTATAAGAGGACTAGGGGGTGCCCTTGGGGTGCCCTTCCCCTTCCCTACTTTGCACTCTTATGCACCTCTGGGATGGGTTTGAGATTATTGGGAGAACCCAGGACGAGTTTAAGACCAATTGCTGCTTTGAGTGTATAGTTCAGTTCCTCCAATACGACTCACCCGGAATTAACGTCACCTTCGAAGTAGCTGAACTCCGGTAATCTTATGAATCCGAAAGCGGGGAATCCCTCCTTGATCAGGTACCCTGTGTGATATCTGTGGTGTTGAAATACTCCCACCAACTGACTTTCCTTAATGGAGGCACAAATTCAAGATTTGCAATGGAACCCCTTCAGAGTCTTCAGAATCGTCATCAGCAGGTTTTTATATTTTACTATACAATGTATATGTTTTTAATAAAAACAAACTGATAACGATTTTAAGGCTATTATAGAGGATATTGCAGAATATATTCAAGTTCAAAGGAAGGCTGTTGTGACTCTGCGAGTTAAAAAGAGTACAACCTTTGAGACCAGTATTCTCGGTTGATCTGCAGCATTAGTGAGAAAAATTGATTGAAACAGCTGGGTAGCACTCAATTACTTGAAGTCATTTTCCAAAAAGAGTATTGGTTTTCATCACTTTGTATCTGGTATTCAAAGAACCAATTCGTAGGACTAGATGATGAAGAGACAAAATCTCTGGTGGGTTGTTCTTTTGCTGATGATGTTTGTGAGTCTGGGAACTCTGCAGGCCCAAAGCCGTGCAATCCGGCCAGTGAACATCCAGATTCCCAATGAAGGAAAGGTTCAACTCTACGAAGGTAGTTATGCACTGGTGATTGGAGTGAGTGACTACCAAAACAATGCCTGGGTTGATTTGGACAGCGTCGGTGCAGATGTGAAGGCAGTCAGAGAGACCTTGGAAGAGCAAGGGTTTGTAGTGGAAACACTGATGAATCCGACAAAGAATCGACTACTCAATGGAATCACTGACTTCATTGATACTCATGGCTATGAACAGGAAAACCGACTGCTGTTCTACTACTCTGGACATGGACATACGCAGGAACGCAATGGTAGGAAGTTCGGTTATCTGGTGCCTGTAGATGCACCAAATCCTTTTGAAAATGAGAAGGTGTTCTATCGAAAATCTCTGAAGATGGAACAGGTGATTTCCTGGTCTAAGCAGATTGAATCCAAGCATGCACTCTTTGTTTTTGATTCCTGTTTCTCTGGTTCAGTTCTCCAATCAAGAGCAGTCACAGTCCCCGAAGACATCTCCTACCTGACAGCAAAACCAGTACGGCAATTTATTTCTGCTGGTAGTGCAAACCAGACAGTTCCTGCTGAGAGTGTCTTCCGGCCTCTGTTTATCCGTGGAATCAATGGAAAGGCAGATTTGGACAAGGATGGTTATGTAACGGGAGTGGAGTTGGGAATGTATCTACAGAAGCAGGTTCCTCGTTATCAGACAGGACAAACTCCACAGTATGGAAAGATTCTGGACCCGTATCTAGATGAAGGAAACTTTGTTTTTGAGGTTGGAAATAGAAGAAGACCTCCAACAACTAAGATTGAACCAATCAAAAAATCCAAAATAGTCACTCTCTACATCAGTTATAATGATTGGTTGATGTATTTGCGCTCTAATCCGACATTTTGGAAAACAAGGGGGAACTCGGAAAGTGATAGTGTCTATCTTGGAGAAGTTTACAATGGCCTGCCTAACGGACAAGGAACTTGGAGTCATCCGACTGGGCAGAAATATGTTGGAGCATTCAAGGATGGCCGTAAGCATGGCCAAGGGACTCTCAGTCTGCCAGATGGGGGTAAATACGTTGGTTCATTCAAGGACGGGTTAGAGAACGGACAGGGAACTCTCGCCTGGCCAGATGGTGAAAAATACGTAGGGGAATTTAAGGATGAAAAGTACGATGGACATGGGACTTACACTTTTGCAGATGGGGGTAAATACGTTGGGGCATGGAAGGATGGCAAGTTCAATGGACAAGGGACTTGGACTCATCCAGATGGTGCGAAATACGTAGGAGAATGGAAGGATGGCAAGATGCACGGACAGGGAACTTACACTTTTCCAGATGGACGAGTTTTCAGTGGCCTCTGGGAAGATAATAAGTTTTTAGGCAAAAAGTGAGACTACACCAGCATCAAGCACAAATCCGCTGAATCTGCATTGCTGTCAGTGTTGTACCATTGGTTGATGTGCTTCTTTCAAAACCTACGAAAAGGTAACCAGATATAACTCTGCCAACTGGCACAAACCGTCTCAATACCTCCTCTGGAATAGCCGCGACTTCTCTCTGTAATTGGCTTCAAAGTTGAGCAATTCTATGATATACTATATATAGTTATTACACTGAATTTGTATTGTTTTCTATAATCAATCGGCTCTAGCTTTCATACCCAACCAACCTCGGGGGGACAGGACCAAAGACCCCCACCCTTCAATTCTTACCTCCCCTATTTGATTTCCATCCGAACTCAGTTTCCTATCAAGGAGAACTCTGATGAATGCATCTCCAAATCTGACCTTCAAACAACAACGATTCGTTGAAGAATACCAGGTGGACGGCAATGGTACCCAGGCTGTTCTCCGTGCAGGTTACCAGACTAAGCATCCAGCTGAGATGGCTTATGGATTACTCAGAAATAATAAGATCAAACATACTCTTCAGGATGCTCAGAGAGCCCGTAGAGAGAGGTTGCAAATGCGGGTAGATTCGACTGTCCAGCAGTACATTGATCTAAAGGAGAGAGCCTTGAGTGCCTGTGACTATCAGACATCACTGAGAGCACTGAATCAGCTAGCCAAGCACCTGAAAATCTTCGAGCACTATCATGCGGCACCCTTGCTGGAAGCGCTCGAGAAGAACCCGGACAACCTTGAAGATTTAGTTGATCAGGTCTTGTGGATCAATACCTCACTGGGCAACTGGTCGTACGTCCTGCGTGCTTTGGAGTTGAAGCTGAAGCTTGCCGGCAAAGAGAAGAGAGAGTGGAACTATGAGGAAATGTTGAATTCTTTGGAGTTGGCTGCTTGATAGTGTTCAGCACAGAATATTAACAGTATTCAGTACATTAGGAGTAGATCAGGTACTGATTGGAACGGTGAAGTGAGTAATTTGGGAGCCTACAGATGCCTACAGGGTCTCAAAGACCATCAGAGCAAAAAACAGATAGATTTGGGCTAAATTCCGCTATTGGACCTGCTAATTGTCTTTGCTGATATGAAAATTGAATCAGGACTGGATGAGCAAGCAAAGGAGACCAAGCAGGTAGAGGGATGGTTCCAATGTATACTTTTGCTGGATCTGAACAGTCGGTTGGGTGAGTGACAGTGGGATCTAGTCAGATTAGATCCCCATAGCAAAGCTACTGAATTATTCAGTAATCTGTTTGAATGCATTGCGAAATCCCCGCTGACTCTCCGTCACAGCTTAGAGGTCAATCTCACACCAAGACCCAGATTCTCTAAAATCTTGCACCAAGGGTAAAAAGAAATGCTGAATCAGCAACCAACACTACATCGCTTTCTTCGAACTGACTCCCAACGTACATACTCTGATAGGTCGCACCGAATACAAGTTTTCCTGTTTGATAAAGTAACGGCAGATCTACACTACCACCACCCCCTGGCCCAGATTTCTGAATAGCTATTGAATTCAGTACGAATTCAACCTTTGAAGTTCCACTGTATAATGTGATTTTAGGTTGAAATAAAAAGGAGCCGAATGAAAATTCGTACCCTCCACTCAGTCCAATTCCTTGGAAATTCAATCTAGTTGTTAGTGTTAGTGTCTTAGCGTCATTCTGATCAGAACGTTCGATTTCAAATTGGGTATATCGTCCTGCTAGAATGATTTTATCACTAAAGGTTTGCTGAAGCTCAAACTGAATAATACCCCCTTCTAGTTCTAGATATTCCTCCTTTGTAGTTTCATTTCGAATAGCTCCTTGAGAACCACCAGCGCCAACTGAAATTTGCGTACTTTCTGCAGCAACAACTTTCGTAGTTACAGAAATCAGTATCAAAAATAGAATTACTTTTTTCATAGTTATCCTACTGTTGGTTGCATTTTCTTTAGCTCACCGTTAATTAAACACTTCCTATGCATACTTTGTGTGAATCTAATCAGTCAGTGGAGTGAGACAAAGGAAGATGAAACCCGGTTCGATTGGATCCCCACAGCAGGATAACTGAATTATTCAGTAATCGGTTTAAATGTATCGCGAGCTTTCCGCTGACTCTCCGTGACAGCTGAGAGGTCAATCTCATACCAAGACTTCAAATTCACAGTTGCCCCCGTTGCCAAAGCATTGTTTAACATTCCTTTATTTACTTCACGGCTTGGAACCTCAGCGATTGCAATAAAATCAGCATCTCCATCGCAGAAGAAATAGTCGATGATTTTACCACCACAGGCACTATACAGTTCATCCATAGCTGCTCTACGTTGTTCATAAGTTGCATCTGCTAGAGCTGCAAGACCTGCTTGTGAATATGACCCGATGGTTACGACTTTCATTGACTTCCTTTTTCATTTTTGATTGGGGAAACTGCCGTTCTGTTTTTGAATGGCTGCTGAGAACTGAACACAGCCAAAAAATATCATCTAGAAGATAGTCAAAAGCAAGCAAAGTTTGGATATGGAGTCGAATCCTGCCCCCAATGTATACTATTCTCATTAGTATACATTGGGAAAATCCCTCTAACCCAAGTAAATAACTAGGCTACAGTAGATTTTCTAATAAGAGTAAAGACCCTTTTTCCAATTGTTACCAGATTAAGCAGCTAATAAATAAACTTAATATGAATTTAGCTGATTAAATCTCTGATAATCAAATAAAATAAATAAATCTCACCCACATCCAAACCATAATTACAATACCTGGAACCCATAACAAAGCACGTATTGGAATACCTCCATTGAAAATTAACTGATTGAAAAATATATGATAAATGGAATGTATAATTCTGAAACAAAAAAACCAATAAGCCAATGTAACAAATAACTCATCAGTGCTTTCTGTGATATAAATGCAGATGCAAATCACATAGAAAAAGACTGGAAATTCAAACAGGTTTGATAAGTTTCTTTGCGCATTCTTTAGTAAATTGCTGCCTTGGTCAAATGGTGGGTGTCTATGCTCTTCACCTGATACTTTCTTATCTAAATAAATTTCTTTAAGCCTTAAAGATAAAGACAATGAAAAAACAATTAATGTAAGCAACATCATATAAAACATTGGTAAAAATATTTCAGAAATCATAATTTGCCTATTCAGAAAGAAGATTTTAGATTAAATTTATTAGATTAATTGACCTGAGAAAAACCAGTTAAGACACTGGATTGTATCTCTACGAGTTAATAGAAAAATAAAACACAAGTGCTCTTAGCTTAATAGCCAAACAATGGCCAGCAAAGCCTCCAATATCAATTAGAAGGTAGCCATAGGCAAGCAGTGAGTGGTCTTCAAGCTCACAAATCTTAGACCACCGGGTTCACAATACGATACATTAGTTAGTGGGAATTAGTCGATGAGGCATTAAGAGGGGAAGGTGGGATCCAATTCTGTTGGATCCCGAGAGCAATTTTTTTTAAGTTAGTTATTCAACGGGCTTAACATGGTAGACACCTTCGCCACTGGCAACTTGTCCAACAAAATTTCCAGTTAATTTCGCGCCTACATATTCAGCGTATTTGCCTGTACCTTGAGTCAAGTTGACGTCATAAGAGCCGTCGCTGGCTAAAGAACCAGCGTAAATCTGCACGTCGCCATTGGGATCTACTGAGTCACAAATAAACTGACCTCCAACCAACGCACCGCTCGAATCGTTGACAATGATATTGCGGCAAGTAGCTTTCACTACTCTTGGCATGCCCTCAGGTGCATTCGAATAGTCCCAAATATCGTTGGAAACAACATATAAAACACTACCACTTTCTCCCTCTTTCGTCTCAGATGAAATAGGAAATTGTGTTCCAACAGTTTCCCAACCTTTGAGATGGCCACCTCCGAAAGCTATGCCAGATGTAATCAGGACAGTGAGAGCAACTAAATTAAAATTCATTAATAACTTCATTGAAATCTCCATATTGTGAAACAAAATTGGCAACTAATTTATTGCCGCTTTACTTAGCGCAATCAAAAAATACGGGTAGAAATGTCAAAACAGGTGGTGAAGTAGCGTATTCATTGAAAAATGAATAACCTATTAGTTAGTCAAAAAAACTCAAAATATTTCTTTTCGATACAAGTAAAAACTTTAGACCAACGGATTCCCAATCCGGTGTGCTAGATGATCTATATCCAGATAAATACTGGGTATTATGGGATAAATACGACCAAAATATGAAAATAGTCGCAAAAATGTCGTAATCAGGTTTGAGATAACTGGGTTTAGGAACTGATCAGTATCATTAAACTAATATTAGGTTTTGCTATTTACTTGCCCCTAACTGACTCCACTGCTTTTTCTTGCACTTTCAAATACACTGGAGTCAA
>JACLAC010001032.1_pt1 | contig 14052 bp, 7 predicted proteins | sample 8027881 | NCBI WGS metagenome assembly JACLAC01 (sample SAMN15725517, study PRJNA655200) | protist metagenome | isolation source: fluorescence activated cell sorting (FACS) single amplified genomes of... | place: Spain: Blaines Bay Microbial Observatory, Mediterranean Sea | collected 2016-01-19 | reverse complement strand
CGCTGCAGGTTGTGCTTGGTGGCACGAACCGTCTTTCCCTTTGTACGGGTAAGCTGTCTCCAGGGCCAGCCCTTTCGCTTTGGCGTAGTCAAACGCGAGCTCTACGATCGCGCCTTCACACCCCCCGATACCACCACACTTTTGGGGGTTGGAGACACAGCTAGTTATTTCTTGCGGTGCCAAATTCAGCAATTTCCCAGTGTTCAACGCCACGTGCGACTCGATAGCTTCGGCCGCCGAGAAGGCCCAGCAGTCCCCGCAACCGCCTTGGCTTTTCGGGGGAGTCACCACATTCTTTTTTCGCCAGTCCACCGATTCTGGAAGCGACCCATTTCGGTTTTGCGACCACTCGCTGGCCCGAATCGCCTGTTTTCCCACCGACCCCGCACTTTTTCTCCACAACGACGGCTTGTGCAGACCCAAATATGGTTTCATATCGTTTTGCGTTTTGTCCCCGAAATTCGTAACGGCGGCGACCCACTTAGACCGCCCCTCCACGTAAGCTTGGTTCTGCTTTCGTATGAATTCAAGGTTTGCGTTGAAGATAGTTTCTCGGTGCGCGTACTCCCCTGGAGTCGCATACGACCTTTCGTATTCCTGCACGAAATGTTCAAACTTATAATTTTCGTAAAAGCGAGGTTGCAAATCGGCGGCGTGGCTTGCGCCAGCGAACACCAAAGTGAGAATCGTCAGGGCAAACATTTGCGAGTATTCCGAATTGCAAAATGTACCAGTACAACACATCAGTAAACGCTATAAATGCGTTCTGTTCAACGTTTTCACTAGATTCAATTCACATTTCATCTCTTCTTTGATTTTGAGATTGTTGATTATTATATTATATACATTGTTATTAATATATTTGGGGATTTAGTTGTTCCTTTCTTTTTCTTTTTTTTTTGTTTTTTTTGCGCTGACTTTGTTGTTGTTGGAGGATGGAGAAGAAGAAGAAATCGAGAAGAAGAAGAGAAGAAGAAGAATTTATATCACCATCCATCATACTACTACTACTATTAATAATACTACGAATTGGTATATTTTTTATATATGATATGTATTTTTACAAATATCATATGTTCAAGGGCAAAGGATAAGTTCGCAGTTCATGAAGGAATGTAAACCTCGAATGTCTAAATTTAGAGTTCAGTTCGCAGTACATTAATTTTAATTACTTAAATAACAGCCAAAATTTTCTTGTTTTTATTTTGTTTAAAAGTAAATGGAAAAATAAAATACACACACACACGAACGAGCCAAAAATAGAAAACCAAAAAACAAAGAGGATAAAGAAATTTTAAAGAACAGGTCTTCTTAAAAATGAACAATCGTTTTCCCCCTTGAGATTTTGACGACACCCGACCTGGACTGCCGTTGAACGCTATGGCCCAAATCGTTCTGAACATGCTTTTGAAGCAAATCTTTTTCTTCTTTGAAATCGACCAGGGCACTTTTCAGTGCCCCTCGGTCCAAGTACTGCATTTCTGCAAAGGTCTTGGCTTTTGCACAACACTTCGTTTTCGTCCCGTAAAGCATTGCGACCTCCCCAAAGTAACTCCCGGGTCCCAGGCTAGCGTATAGCTCTAGTTGCAAACCTGACTCCCCAAACTCTCCTTCCGAATGGCGCTCGTCACCCTCCTCGTTCGCTTTGGCCTCGTCTGGGTTTCGCCGTTGTTTCCCGCCCTCCTCCGCCTTCGGAACGAACAGAGCCACTTCCCCAAAACTCAAAAAGAACATTTTCAGCAGCGTATCTCCCACGTGGTAAATGGTGTCACCGGGAGACGCAAGTTCGACCCGCAGGTCCATGGCCACGCGAGCAATGAAGGCGGCCTCACAGTCTTGGAACAGCGGACACCTGGTTATTACCGGTGCGTGGGCAAGCAATGCCAGCTCCGTTCGCAGCGATCGGCTCAGCAGAATCTCGCTAGGCTCCCCACTGAGGAGGGCATTGGTGTCTCGGCCTCTGTAGCGGTCCCATGCAAACTTGTTATACTCTATGACCCTTCGCTTGAGCAGGTCCGGGACATGCATCTTGTGCAGCCTCTGCATCAACACGTGCTGGGCCTGGTTGTAGTGCGACGACTCCTCGCTCATTTGCTGGACGAGCAGCGTGATGTTACCGACCAACGTTGCAAATATGACTGCACCGATGAACAGCATGAGGCCCGCGAAGACAACTTCCATTTCAAGCAACGGGTTTATATTCTCTCCAAGCATAAGCATCAGGCCAGCGTACATGGAAAAGATGTACTTTCGCCTGGCACTGTCGGACCATGCGACCCCTTGCTGAGCGTACCAGCTGTCGTGGCTTTCTTGGAGAAGGTGAAACCCGACCCAACCATACCACAAGCACGCGGTAAAGTGGACGGCCAAGAAAAAGTAGACCATCAAGCGCACCACCGTCCAGATCGAGAGTTGGCTTTTCACGTTGTAAAACCACCGGGCCATGCGAAAGGTTCTCAAAGGCTTCAAAAACACCACGAACCTTGTGTTGGTCGTCCCGAACGTGACCAGAAACGTTATCAGCGCGACGGGGATGCCTCCGATGATGTCAAAGGGCAAGTAGGACTGGGAGTAGTGCTTGAAAATCTGGGCTGGGCTTGTAACCATTTGATGGAACTCGTTGTAGAACCCTGGAATGATTAGAATGTTAGTATTGAAAAAAGCGAGTGTGCGTGAAGAAGATGAATTTACTTACCAATGCGAAATTGGAGGAGGACGTCCAGGATGAAAATTACCTCGCACATCATCTCTGCGAGCGGCCACCACCAGTAGAGGGTTTGGGGAAAAAAGGCCCACTCCATCATGCCCACGCCCATGATGAACATGGTCAAGTACCCTAAGAAATGGTCCCAATAGACAACGAAAAGAGAGTCCGGCAACAGAATAACCGAAAACCATCTAATACCGTTCGACTGCGCCTCGGTCCGGTAGACCGAGTAGTGTTCCAATCTTATGGCGGCTGCCACCTTTTCCTCCATGAGCTTTCTCTTTAATTTCTCCTGCTCGGACTCGTGTTTCCGAGCATGAAACCCCGAGCGTTGCAAGCGGCCCCTCACAATAGCCTGTATTTTCCTCGCGCTCGTGTCTAATTTGGTAAGCGTTGGCCTTTTCTTTCTCGCTGGCTTGACCAAGTACTTTGCCGCGGAACTGTTCGATACTGCAGCCTCTGCCTCCTTCAACACATCGTACTCATTTTTACCAGAGGACTCGTCGCCCGTAACGGGAACCGTTCCAATGGAAGCAGGCCCACCCTCCACACGGTTGAACCCATCATCATTCGCCGCTTTTTTGAACACTGGCGACAGTGTATTTTGCCTCCTCAAGAATTTCGGCATAATAATTCTATTATTCGTTTCAACCCAACAGACAACAATTATATATATTTACACACACACAAACACACACACATACATACAAACACACATACACACTCAAAATATTCTCCCATTGCTTCTTGACTTTACTTTTCTTTCCTTCTTCCATTGTTGTACATCATAAACATTTCATTCTATAAATATAAATGAATTGTTGAATTTTGTTACCGTTATTTATTTTAATTTCTTCTTCTTTTTTCGTCGTCTTCTCATAATTTGTTTAAAAAATTAGTATTTTCAATGCTATCTTTATATTAAATAATTAATTTCAAAATTTAAAGAAGAAGCAAAGAAGAAGAGAGAAGATAGAAGAGAAGAGGAAGAAGAGAGATGATTGACCATTTATTTATTTTATTATTATTATTTATTACAACATTAAAAAAACGTAATAACAAACAATATTTTGATGATTGAAAAGAAGAAAAGGAGTTATATACAAGAAAACGTTTCTTCCTTGATTTTGAATTATTTTGTTTGATATTGATGGCGTACATTGGTCTTTCTATTACGTATTCAATATATGTAAATATATGTTATAATTTGAGCGGCGGATTTTTCTGGTATTTTTGTGCGTAGTGAGTATGGTGAATGGGACGAAACGTAGTCGGGGGGTTCCCATTTTTTTGTGCACCACCACCCCTCTTCTTCTTTTTCTTACCGTGCTCGTGCAGCGCCTCGTCGGGGTCTGGCCGACGAGCAATGCGTTGGCTATTTTTAGTTATGCCGGCCAGGAACACCGAAAAACGTTTCTTGCGCCGATCCGAGTGTTTGAGTTTGAAAAATTGGAAAAGAAGCGCATTAAGATCGAGCAGCAGTACAAGCAAGGGGGGACTGGGCTAGGTTCGGCCGTCTGGGACGGCGCGTTTGTCTTGGGCGAGTACCTTCAAAGGGAAGAGCCGGACGTTTTGAAGAATAAGTGTGTCGTGGAAATAGGCGCCGGGCTCGGCCTCGTTTCTATTGTGGCGTCCCATATGAAAGCTGCGCAGGTCATTGCTACGGATGGCGACGTCAACCTGTTTCCTATGATTCAGAAAAACATGGAAGCGAACGGGGTCTCGGCAGTGTTGGCAGCAGCGAATAATGGAACGGCGACAGGCCAGCGGAATTCAAGCACCCAGGTTTTGCCATTGCACTGGGGGAACGAAACTGAAATTCAGCAGGTGAAAGAAAGTTGTACTGGTGGCCAGGTTGACGTCCTGCTCGCCGCAGACGTCGTCTTTGAGCACGACCCGGAGAAACAGACAAAGGACGACCTTCACAAATCCGGGCTCACTTTCGACAGCCTCGTGTCGACCTTCACATCCCTGTCGAACCCGGACACCACATTGTTCCTGGCATACAAACACCGGTATCGACGGGAAAACAGTTTTTTCAAAAAAGTAAAAGAACATTTCACTTTAAACGCCGTTTCAAGGGCAAAGATTCACCGGGATTTTCTTTCCAGCAAAATTAAAATCTACAAAATGAAACGAACGAATGCAAAACGACATTCAGAGAACAAGAAGATGATCAACAAAGAAGAAGATGAGTTGTAAAAAACCCATCGTCCTACTTCCTTAAATACCTTAAATATTTTGTGTGAAGAACCGTTATTATTATTATTAATTAATATTAATATTTTGGCCGGCCGGCCATGTATGGAATGGAATGAAAACTTGGATTTGAATTTTTCTTTATTTGGTATTAGAAATGAAATAAACCACGAGTCAGGTTCAAAAATTGACTGACGGGGTTTCATCTCGTCGATAGATACAGGGTCAGGACCTGGGTTCTTGTCTAGTAGAATATACACAGAAACGTTTAGGAGTCCGGCCCGTCGTTGCTGGCGAGAAAAGCACGTCGAAGGGGAGGCAAGGCGCAAGGGAACAATGGGGGATAGTACAAGCGCTACTGGTTCGACGGGTCAAGGCCAAAACCACCAGAATGATCGACGCACTTTTATGTCCAGAAAAAACTCTTGGGAAGAACCACCGCCCAATCACCAAGCGTTGAACGTCGTTTCTCCAGGCAAGGGCACCCCGTCCCCCTGGACGACGTATAGAAACGTGATCGGAAAACGTGTATTTATTGGACAAGTAGGCTTGGGCGTCACGGCGGTCTTCTTTTCAATTCTCCACCTGTTGGGCGTGTTTAACAAACGGGTGGAGTTTGCAGTGACCTTGGCCGCGCTTTACTGGCTCTGCTTTGTGATGTTTCTGGTTTTCTTGGGTCTTTTAATGTACAAAAACTTTTCAGTGGTTATTTTCAGGCGCATTTTGCGGGAAAGCAACCTTACCCCCTGTTTCATCATGTTGTTCTTGTACGTTTTGGTCGACCTTTCCAGTTTGCGCGCTGCAGCACGGCACGAGGCAAGGCTGTGGAAGGACAGTGCAGGGTCCGTAGCAGAAGACGCTGACGGGCTTGTCCACGAGTCCGGGTTCATTGTGTACTCGGTGGGCTACGTGATTGGGGTGGCCGTCTTTCTCATTTCAGACGCTATCGAATTGAAAAGCAGAATATTTGTGATGGCCACTGCGTTCCTTTTTGTCACCATCACCACGTGGAACGTGTTCTACCGCTTGGGGTGGCACCACGAAGCGGAGGCTTCGTTCGAACTTCTCAATATTAAAGGCGTCACCGTGGACAAAGAGTCTACAAAAGGGATGTTTTTCATGGCAATATTTTCACTTTCATTGAAAGGTCTCACGGCAATCGTGAGCGACCATGGCATGGACAAAATGGTCTTCGTTTTGCAGCACTCGGTTGTCCTGGACCGCCGCCGGCTGTCTGCTGCAATTCAGCACAGGCGGAGTTCTTCGAAGATCAAGAAAGACGGTGCAAATCACAACCCAAGCAACTCGCTGGAAGACTTAGACATGGAATTCGAGGACGATGGGGCGCCCAGCAACTGTTCGCGCAAAGCATGGGCGACCAGGTGCCAGGCCCTGTACCGAAACACAGCGCTTCGGAGGAAATGGAGTTCAATATGCTTTTGTGTGTCGTTCGTTGCCGGCGCGTTTGCGTATATTTTGATCACCTTGCTGGGCATTGTTCCGTCGGTGGCAACTCAGTTCGGAGAAGCAATTTCGGCCTTGTCCCTTGCCGGTGTCCTGGTGTCTGTCGGTGGACTGTTTTACGACAACACGTCCGAAGACATCGTGAAGCGAATAATAAAATCGCCCCAGATTCAATTCATTTTTTCCCTGCTCGTTCTGTTGGTCGTCGTGGATATCGTAGCGTACGATAACTTTCGGCACCGCTGCATTAGCCTCGTCTATTTGGTGTCCACAATGCTTGTCATTTTTGTTAGCGATGCAGTTGTATACAAACCCCAATATCTGGTCGTCACGGTTGCGGTCACTTTCACTGTGCTCACTTTGTTCAACATGGTTGTTCGCACCTTCGTCGGGGTCGAAAGCAGTGACATGGACATCCGTTACCTGGACTATAACGGGTCCAAGAAAAGGATATCGATTCAATCGTTGAAACGGTCGGCGTTTATAAATGTCTTTTTGCTGATGTTCAAAGGTTTGTACACTTTCGCCAGGCGCCCAGATGGGAAGGATTTTCTCCTCAAGAGAGGAACCAGGCACGTGACCCTTCAGAAATTCGAGCGGTTGCTCTTTATATTCGAACATTTGGATCGCACCACGGGTGGGGTGAAAGACGTGTGTAGCAAAGAGACCGTCCTCCACAAACTGTTTTACGAACAGCGCCAAGAAGAGATTCGAGCCGTGCTCGCATCACACCAAGGGGTCCGTTGGCGGAAAAGTAACCGGGCAAGCAAAGGGATCACTCTGCAAAATATTTAAAAGTCCACGAAGGCATTCATTCGATCGGAAACTTTGCACGGCGACAGGGAGTTCACATCTACCAATGTGATATCGGTAAGGAAAAGGAATTAATAGACGTTAACGTATGGTACACATTTTATTGAAGTACATGAATTAAGTCGTACTAAGTGACAACAAGGGTACATTGATTACTAAAATCACAACAGTAGAGATCAGTTCGCAGTACATTAATTTTAACTACTGAAAAATAACAGCCAATATTTCGTTTTCTTTTTACACGTAGTCGTTGTATGGTATTATATACGGAGACAAAATCAATATAATTTATTATCAAATCTGAGTAAAGCCAAAAAACGAAGCAAAATCTCTTTTAAAACAATGATAGGGGAGAGAGTAAATTAAATTAATGTACACGCATGCACCCAATAGAAACTTCTATATTCTGTACACTTGGGTTTTCTGGTTGGCGAGCGCAGCCGCCGCAGCAGCCGCGTCTACGACCTCTGCCGCCGCGGCATCTTCGAAACCAAGAAACGTTTGATTTTTTGCGTACCAAACTTGACGGTAGTAGTAATAGATCCAGTTCTGTCGAAGGTCACGCTCATCGTCCAAATTTACCAAATCCTGCAGTTGCTTGTACTCTGGGCACAACCACGGCGAAGTCATGCACAACGCCGATATAATTTCGTACTTCGTGTTGACCCCATTTGCTTGGAGTTCGTTCTCCAAATAAGTATATACATTCCCCTGCAAGTCGGTCAATCGCACGAAGGTGACAGCCCACGTCCCATTGGCACTGAGGGCGGGAATGGCTTTCTTCAACACCCACTCTCCCTGCAGCCGGGTTCCCGCAGAATTGGCGGACGTTCTCATAATGGACGTTGTGTCGGACCCGTCCCTCCCCGACGTCATTATTTCAACGGTCTTGCACCCGGAAAAGTCGTCCGATACCTGCAACGTCATAGTTACCGTTTGGACTTCGGACAGGACGTTCAGGACAAGCGGACGGTTGACGTTTGGCCCTTCAATCTTCAGTGCGGGCTTTGTGGGGTGGGAAAACATAAGTTTTGGGGGAGTGCTATCGTGGTACCCTATCGGCTTTAGCAACGGACTGTCTAAAATACGTTGACCTAATGTCGTAACGCCCGATTCCAGGGAAAAAACTGTGCCCAGCAGGACAGAAGAAACGAAAGCCAAAAACACCCGCCCAACGGGCAGCGTCCGGTTCGACACCATCCTTATGTGTGAATACAGTTCAAAACGAAACAAAACGTTTGTTCCCGTTCAACTATGCGAGGGAGAAGAGGGAGAACACAAGCAAACAAAAGCGAAACAACAGTACTTCCCCATAAAATTCAACCCATTTCTTTTTTACAATCATCGTTAAATGTTCTCAATTCTTCGTAAGTTGGAAAGATATAGAAATTCAAATAATTTTCTTCCTCTGCGCCGCCGCCGCCGTTAACCTTTTAATTAGGGTTAGTATTAAGGTTAATTTATTCTGATCGATGATTGGTCCTTTTCTTATATTAAGGTATTAATTATTATTAAGGAAATATTATATTTGTTTTAAAAAGAGGCTTTTTTATTTTTCCGTTACTAATTATAATCTATCGTCTTCCTTCTTCGTCTTCCTTCTTCAACTTTCTTTTTTTCTTTTTTTCTCTTTGGCTGGAGGTTTGAGGTTTGGGGAAGCAAGAAGAAGCGGGTTTGGTATTAATAATATAAATGTACTTTGTTGAAAAGAAGAAGTGGAACATGGTAACGGAAAGAAGAGGTGGGTTTGGACTGTTTAGTCTCGTTTTGTAGTTTTATTTCCTGTGCATTCTTTCTTTCTTTCTATGAGTTCTTCTGTTTCCGGTCTCTGGTCTCTGGTAGTCCTACAATTCGCGCCTTCTCTCTTGCCAACTATCAACTGCTACGGCGGTATAATAGAGATGACATAGTAGCAACAGAGCAAGAAGAAGAAGCTCTTCTCGCTAAAAGCCTATAACCCATTAATAAACAGGACAGAGCAGGGAGCAGGGAAGTCGATAGAAGAAGAAGAAAAAAAGGAGGACGACCGACCGACTGCCGACGCGACGACGGCGAGAACAAGTTTATTCGAGAACGGTATCGCTTTTCGGTTCATTGGCATACACGTGCGATATGTTTTTATTCAGTTGAAACGCCTACTGGATAATTTTGCACTGCATTGTACAAAAGTGTACCAGTATTTCTAAAAGAATTCATTGATAGAAGTCGAACCGGCACCGTTTGTTCACCACCCAAGAGCGCGCATGTGGGAGAATACGACTTAAAAGCCTTGGGGGTTCGAAGGGATAGAAGAAGAAAAACGTTGAACGAACGTTGGGAGTTAGGGTGCTATCATGTCCATAACTAAAAGCTACGGGGGCACCAAAATCCCGGCGGCAACGGCAGGGATCGACATTATGTTCGAGCGAGAGGCAGGCATTTACCGAATAGACGTAGGCCACATAGCACATTATGGTTCTACGTGGGACTTGTCCAGGGCAAAGCGGGAAAACTTGGAAAAGCTAGTGCACGGGGAGCACGAGCACCACTGGCTTCAAAAAGAATTTTTTCAGGTAGGGCTCGGTAGTACTTCCTTTGAAATTATCGAAAAGGTAGAGTGGCCCCGCTCTACAGTGTACAAAAAGCAAAAGTGGCAAGAAACGAACGCCAGGAAAGGCCGAAGGTACACCGTTAGGTCCTCGTCGGGCACAGTCCCGGAGCGAGTGCCAGGGTTTAATTTTCAGCGTTTTGAACGACTGCTAGGAAAGCACTTGGAGTACCACCATGTTGCGTACCTGCAGGATGAGCTGAAAAAAGTGTTGACGGTGTACCGAAGAAAAGTTGCCCGGCCAAAATGGTTGCGGTGGTGCGTCGCAGTAAAGTCACAAATAGAAATCGAGAGGATGGCAGCTGCAATGCAGATTTCCCGGGTGTATAGGGGCCACGCCGCCCGCTGCAAACTGTACCGTCGCCGAAGGCGGGAAGCCGTGCCGACGATCCAAAGGTATTACCGGGGGCACATGGGGCGTAAAAGAATAGAAAAAAGGAGGCTTGCAGTAGCACGCTTGCACGGGGCGACGGTCATCCAAAACGTCTGGCGAAAGCACATTGCGAAAAATATCACAAACGTTCTTCGGGCCCACAAGCGGCTGTCCCGGGCTGCGACCAACATCGAGAGAGTCTTTCGCGGCTTCAAGGGCCGGAAGCTGGCGTACTCGATCAGGTTAGAAAAGGCAGTGCTTCGGGTTCAGACAAGCTGGAGGGCGCACCATGGCAAGTTAAGTTACCAGATGAAAAAAAGGGCGTTGGCGGTGAAACGCGGATGGGAAAACGAGGGTGCGATTGCGTTCCAACGAATCTTCAGAGGGTACATGGCTCGAAAGTTAAGGGCACACTTGGAGTTCGTTCGTTTGGAGCACGCCGTGCTGCGCATACAATGCTCGTGGCGGAGGAAGCAGGGACAGTACACTTACCACCTGTTACAAAAGGCAAAAAAGGAGAGGGAGGCCCACGATCGGCAGGTTCGGGAAGAGAAAGAGGCCTACGATGCCCTGTTGAGCCAGATGGCAATCCGGATCCAGTGCGCATGGCGCCGAAAAAAAGGGTCCATGTCGTACCACCTGAAAATGCAAGCACGAAAGCATGATATGGAAGAACAAAAGCTGCGGGACGATGCGGCCCACCGTATACAGATGTGGTGGCACAATGCGCAAGGTAACTTTGCAGCCCGGCTTAACGCTCGCGCGAAACTAGCCTCCCGCAGACACAAACGCGAGCGAAAACGCGCAGCTATGAAAATCCAAGCTTGGTACCGTGGCTGTACCGGCCGACTAGCGTACCACTTGAAGCAACAAGCAAAAGCGCACATGGAAGAAGAATACCATGCCGCGTCGAAGATTCAGATGTGGTGGCACCATTTAAATGGGAATTTTGCGGCGCAGCTGAAAGCACGGGCAGAAGTTCAACTGCGACGGATAGCGCTAGAAGAGAAATTAGAAGCTCAAAAACTAGAGCGTGCCGTAATCCGCGTCCAAAGCCTTTGGCGGAAGAAAAAGGGCCAATTTGCGTACCACTTGAAGCTGCTTGCCCGCCGAGAGCAGAAGGAGTACGAAATACGGTTGGAAAGGGCTGCCATTCGCGTGCAAGGGGCGTGGCGAAAAAAAACTGGAGAGTGGGCCCGACACATGAAGATGCGCGCACGAGCGGCAGATATAGAACACAAAACTTATTTGAATTCCATGGCGCTCCGAATCCAGTCTGCGTGGAGGCGAAAGCAAGGGAACCTAGCCTACCACATTAAGATGCAGGCGCGGAAAGCGGACGAAGAGCACCGCCGGCACTTGGACCGTGCCGCGCATCGCATTCAAATGTGGTGGCACCACACGCAGGGAAACTTTGCCGCCCGGTTCAAAGCGAGGGCCGAGGTAGAGCAACGAAGGCACGAGCGAGAATTGGACGATGCTGCCCATCGCATCCAGATGTGGTGGCACCATACGCAAGGCAACTTTGCCGCTCGGTTCAAAGCGAGGGCGGAGGTGGAACGGCGCCGGCACGAGCAGGAGCTAGATGCGGCGGCCCACCGCATTCAGATGTGGTGGCACCACACCCAGGGAAACTTTGCCGCCCGGTTCAAAGCGAGGGCGGAGGTGGATCGACGCCGGCACGAGCAGGAGCTGGACGATGCTGCCCACCGCATCCAGATGTGGTGGCACCATACGCAAGGCAACTTTGCCGCCCGGTTCAAAGCGAGGGCGGAGGTGGAACGGCGCCGGCACGAGCAGGAGCTAGACGCGGCGGCCCACCGCATTCAGATGTGGTGGCACCACACCCAGGGAAACTTTGCCGCCCGGCTCAACGCGAGGGCCAAAGTAGAACAACGGAGGCATGAGCGAGAATTGGACGAGGCCGCCCACCGCATCCAGATGTGGTGGCACCACATGCAAGGTAGTTTGGCGAAGCGTATTCGCATGCGCGCGGAAAAGGCGATGCAAGAGGAGCACGAGCGCGAAGAGCGGGCGGCGTTGAAAATACAAGCCCGGTGGAGGGCACGGAAAGGCCAGCTGGCGTACCACATGAAGCGGAAAGCAATTCGAGAATTGTCGAAGCACGTTCATGATTGGGTCGAATTTTTTGACGACTGGTCATGCATCCCGTACTGGCACAGTAATGAGATCAACATGACCGTGTTCGAGAAACCGGACAACTACAACGCTGATTTGAGCAAATTTTACGAGGAGTACGATTACAAGAATTCGATGTGGGGGTTTGAAAACCTGACAACGAAGGAAATGGTGTACATTCTTCCGAAAGGGGCTATCTTGATAGAGAAGCCAAAGCCCCCGAAACCCCCGAGGACGTACATCAATTACAATGGGTACTGGAGACACAAGCGGCGGAAACCGCTGGATGCGCGCGACAAATGGACGCACAAGAGGGACACGTTAAAGAAGCTGGTGTTTGGCATATACAATTACGACGAGACAGACCAGAGAGACCGCATAGCCCCCATTGCCAAGGCCCCAAAGAAGAAAATTAAGAATGGGAAGCTTCGAATTCTCCCCCCAATCCCTAGAGGGAAACCGCCGGAAACCGCCGAAAAAATAGACAAGACTGTTAAGAAATTCCAACGGGTCGTGGTGAAAGAAGACGGCGAAGAAACGCCAGAGGAGGAGCAGAAGGAAACGGTGGCCAAGACGCTTGAGACGAAGAGAGACCTGCATGATTTCCTGGTTCGAAAGTACGCGAAACGTTCGGAGTTGCACATACGAAAAAAAGGGGACAAAGTAAAAAAGACGTTGCTGAAAAAGGTAAAGATTTTGGAGCGGGTAAAGATGACACTGTGGATTGGTGGCACGGACGCAAAAAATCATTTGAGGTACTTTCCAGGGGAAGTCTCCGAAGTCCACCTTGATGGTACTTACAACATCTTCTTGGACGACGGCACGATAAAACAGAACGTGAGGCGAGACGAGTTTGTGTTCGAGTTTGAAGAAGAGCTTCCAACACCACGGTCGGATGCATCGGACGACGAGGACGCAAACGACAACTTGAACTCGCTGATGATACGAAAACCCGGGATGTCCTCGAACAACGCCACGGAAAACTAAAATTCGGAACACGCTCTTTCATTTGATGTATCTTAAAAACAACAAATTTGTCTTTTTCATGAAAAAAAACAAAAACTTGGTTGGTATTTATCAAGATAGGATCAGGGTTGATATTGAAATGGTAATTGATTTAACATGAGGAGTCTTAAAAAAAACATACTATATAATTTGTTTTTTTAATATAGAGTAATTAAAATTTAGCTTCCTCATATACCGCGAAAATGACTCTACTCAGCTTTTGTCCATTAAAGGTTTACAATTTTCGTCATATACTGCGAAGTTCTCTCTGCTCCTATTAATAATGTAAGACGTAATGCTCACTCAACAAACCCAATAGACATACGTGTGTGTACAATCCCATAGATTACTACTTTGTACTGCGTACATGCATAGCACGCGCCACCCATCTCGCCCCCCCGCGACCCGGCTGCTTGCACGCGTCACTTTTAAAACTCTTTTTGGCCCTTCTATCTTACCTTGCTCTGCTTTCCCTCGCCAATAGGGGCAAGAGGCTGTGGCAGAGCTCGGGGTACTTTGTCGTTTCGTGTGCTTGTTTCGTGTTCAAGTCGGAAAAGTTTGAGTAGCACACGTGGCAGAGGTGTCTTCCGTACAGGTCCCTGTTTGAATTTCTTCCATTTGTCCACACAAAGTTGATAATTTCGTGCTCGGAGACGACGGGTTCCTTGACCCTGACTACTTTCATGTCGTGGCGTTCCATGCCGCCCTTTCTGTCGATGTTCAGAATTGTGCGCAAACAAAACTCAAACATATCTTTGTTGTCTG
>JACLAC010013393.1_pt1 | contig 14058 bp, 13 predicted proteins | sample 8027881 | NCBI WGS metagenome assembly JACLAC01 (sample SAMN15725517, study PRJNA655200) | protist metagenome | isolation source: fluorescence activated cell sorting (FACS) single amplified genomes of... | place: Spain: Blaines Bay Microbial Observatory, Mediterranean Sea | collected 2016-01-19 | reverse complement strand
ATCCACGCCTTCTCCCGAGACTCCAATCTGCTGTTTTTGGCCTTTTCCATACCGTTGAAATTTTCGACACCTATTGAATTTTAAATGAGAAAGTCGGCCCGGCCTCTCGCTCCTCCCGCCTTGCAACCAAACTTTTGCCTCAGAGTTCACAACGTATAGATGTGGAGAAAACTTTAAATCGAGCCACCCATTAAACCAATTTGGACTCAACGCTTTCGAGACATGTTTCCAACCATGGCATCGCTACCCGCGGGGACAGTGGCCTCTGGGCCCGTGGAGCCCAAATCGCTCCACCCGATCAATTGCATACACAAAGCATTGGCACCCAGAGCTTTATCCTGTCCCAATTTTTTAGTCTCAAAATAGAGCTCACGGATACAACATCTCTATTTTAAACATTTTTGTGTTGACTCAATAATGTTTTTAAATTAGAAAACAGGTTTTCCTAAAACGTTTATTCATAAAGGCTGCTTTTCCAAGAACCAAAGTACTTCGCAGCGCGCAGGACTCAGGCTTTCTAGGCAAGCGTAATTAGAATTCTATGTGGCAGGTCCTGCTCGCCCTTTGCTTCTTATTCTCCGGTGCAACCAGTTTGGTCCTAGAGATCGTCTGGGCCAAGAAACTTTCCTATATCCTTGGGAATAGTCTCTATGGCAGTTCCACTGTTGTGGCGTCCTTCATGGCAGGATTGGCACTGGGCGCCTACCTCTCTCGTCTCCATCGATTCCGCAGATCCTCGCCGATTCGGCTCTATGCACATTTACAAATTCTAATTGCCATTGGCGGATTTTTATCGATCCCCCTGCTCGACATATTTGAGCCAGTCTTCGCTTGGATCTATCAAGAATTTTCACAAACACATTCTCTCTTTCTTTTTATCAGATTTTGTGCCGTCTTCGTACTCCTCATGGCTCCAGTCACCCTAATGGGAATGACCCTCCCCGTCGTGGTCGAAGCCATCGATACGGGCCGAACCGGGACAGCTCGATTCGGAGGGTTGCTCTACGGGATCAACACGTTGGGGGCCTTTGCCGGAACCATGACGGCTGGCTACTTGCTAATTCCAGCATTTGGCCTTCGCGGCACAACTCAATTAGCAGCTCTCACAGACATCGGTATAGCCCTAGTCCTCTTGTATCTGAATCAAAATCAGTCAAGGCAGAGCGCGTCAAAGTTCCAAACGAATATACCTAAACCTTCGAGGTCGAGGCGTTTTCGAATCACGCCTATGGATGCCGTTATTCTTATCTCGGGCATGACCGCTATCTCGCTGGAAGTCGTTTGGTTTCGTTATCTCGTAAATATTTTTGGAGCCACGACGTATGCACTAACAAATATGATGGGGGCTTACCTTGTAAGTGTTGCCCTTGGGAGCATCTTCGGAGTTGGCTTACTGCGACGAAATACGAACCGGCTCACCTTACTCATCGTCATGCAGCTCGGAATCTGCTTCGTCACACTCTTCGGAGTTTTTATCTACAATCTTGTCCCGGATCTCTACATCCAAGCCTATTGGTGGCTGGGCGGAAACGCCCGATTTGCAAATCTCATCATTGTTCAATTTGCAGCAGCCCTTGCCGTCGTACTCCCACCGACACTGATTTTCGGCGCCATGTTTCCCGTGTTTCTCGCTTGGAGTCCTGACAAAGAAAAGGCCGTAAGCCGCGTCTACGTCTGCAACACGATAGGCGGTATCGCGGGAAGTCTTCTAACTGGTTTCTTTATCTTGCCAAGTCTCGGATTGGATCAATCCCTACGTCTCTTAGTGACTGCAAATATGCTTCTCGCTTTGGTGCTTATTTTTATGATGCCATCACTTTGGTCAAAGCGAATACTCGCACAAGTTACGGTCGTCATCGCTTTTATCGGGGCCAGTATCGCAGCACCGCACATCGATACATTAGGGCTGAGCCGAGGGATTTTCATGCTCCTTGGAACAGAACAGGGCTACGAAGCCATTTCCAATCACGAGGGTCGCCGGATCTTATATCAGGAAGAAGGCGTCAATGGAACGGTTGCTGTCATCGCGAACGAGTATAAAGAGGGCGGATTAAGCCTCAGAGTATCAGGAAAGCCTGTGGCCGTGACCAATGAGGATAGCCGGCGTCACCTTCTGATGCTGGGACATCTCCCGATGATGTTTGCAAAGACACGAGAGGACGTCGCGGTCATTGGTTATGGGACCGGCAGCACGACTGGCTCCGTGCTTAAGTATCCTGACCTCGGCCGTGTCGATGTCCTTGAACTTGAAAATCGCGTGCTTGAAGCGGATCACTACTTCTCACTCAAAACCGGACGGCCCCTGGACGACAAAAGAACTCGGGTATACCCGGAGGATGGCCGAACCTTCCTCACGTACACGGACCGCAAATATGATGTCATCACATCGGATCCCATCAGCCCTTGGATTGCAGGTGCCTCAAGCCTTTATTCATCTGATTTCTACATGCGAATCGTCGAACGCCTCAAGCCCAACGGCATTTTCTGCCAATGGCTGCAGATGGGAGACATGTCGCCCGAGACCTATCAAGGCGTGATTGCGACTGTCGATGCGTCTTTCAAGAATGTAGCCATCTTTGTTCACGGGACTGACTCTGTGATCCTGGCAAGCCAGCAACCTCTCACCCTACCCTGGGAAAAGCTTGTCGATTTTTTTGAGGTTCCTTCAATTTCTGAGGAATTAGCCAGCAACAGCATCAACCAACCCGTCGAGCTTTTGAATCTATTCATGACTGGTCCCGATCAGGTGACCCGTTATTCGTCTTCGGCAAAGAACCAAAATAACGATGATAACGTCTGGCTTGAGTATCAAATGGCCAAAGAGGTCGAAAGCCCTCTTGGGCCCGAAGTCCTCGACGTCACCATGAAGAGCCTCGCGGGTAATCGAATGAATGAAATTCTTAAAACCTTTCCAGGCTTACCCGTAGAATCTGTAGCTGAGCATTTAGTAAAATTTCCACCCCTTCAAGCATCGATCGTGCATCCGTTGATTTACAGGGATATCCAAAGCGCAGTACCGATGGACCTTCCCTTCGAGGCCTGGTTTCAAAAGAGACTCACTCTCGAGCGTAAACAGTTCACTTTCGCCCGACAGTGGCAAGCCGCCCGAAGGGCGCTTCGCAGTAACTCTCTGCAACGGGCTCGCTCTATCTATGAAAAATTATTAAGCGACGTGCTTTTACCCAGCTACTACCAAATTGGACTTGAATACATATACACCTGTCGAAAAATGGGTGACGACGACAAAGCTCTAACCTTCTCTCAGCGCCTCCAATCCATGAGCCCCGCGCTGCCCGACGCTTACAAAGAAGAAATAACGATCAGCGGAGCCACAGGTGTATCGCTTGACCGGATCGTCCAACGGGCGCGATTATTCATCCCTGACTTCAAGCCCTAAGAAAAACTCAGATGAGCCTCATGTGGCCCTCTAGACTCGCCTCTGAGGGCGGCGGACCTTAAAGACTGGCTGCCAAGGCCCTTGTGCCGGCTAACATTTGTTTAAAACTGGGGCGAAGCATGTTGGCTGTCTGATCCGGGCTGGCAAAAGTACAAATGACGAGATTTTGGGCCCGGTTGACGTAAATCACTTGCCCATGCACACCCATCGCCTGACGTTCGCCCATTGCCTGATCGAAATTCCACCAGAAACTGCGGTAGCCGGTGAAGCCTGGAATGTATTTCTCATGAGTGGGGTCGGTATTGATCCCCGCCGCTGCCGCGGATAAATCTCCATCGGTCAATTGATATGTATCCGCCATCCAGTCTTGGGGGGCAATCCGTGTGTCTCCTAATCTTCCGTCCCCAAGTGCCATCATTCCAAAACGCGCCGCATCGCGTAGGGTTGTGTTAAACCCGCCCGTAGAAATCGGAGTAAAGGCGACATCGGTTGTAAAGACAGCATCATGCTCACTTCCCAGCGGCGCCCATATTTTCTCGCGAATATAATCTTTGAGAGGTTCCCCCGTCACTCGCTCCACGAGCCAGCCGATCACATCTACATTGGGGGATTGATACTGAAACTCCGCGCCCGAAACAGCGCCCGAAGCCTGTCTAAATTGCGGGAGCATGTCACGTACGCCGCGTGGCATATCGCTTTTAGCCGGGTCGATAGCCAAAAGCTCAAAATCAGCCAGAAACCCCAAGCGCCTAAAATATTCCAAATGAACGCTGCCTGGAGTCATATCTTCATAATCTTCTTCATAGTTAAGAGCGGTTGCCATATTTAAGGCGTCACGAATACTGACCTCTTCAAAGACGCTTCCCTCCAATTCCGGCAAGTACTGCGCTGGCTTCGCGGTCTCGTCGATTCCATGCTCGGCTGCAGCAATTCCATAAGCGGTGGAAATCAGTGACTTTGTCATAGATGCCCAAAGGTGATGATCGTGAGCCCGAAAGTGATCAAAATAACTTTCGTATAGAACCTCTCCGTCCTTGATCACCAAATAACCATCCACAGATTCCTGATTCATCGCATCGCCCAACCGGATCGACCGTCCTTGATCCTCATACACGAAATTCTCGATATCGCGCGAGGAGCCACTCGTCAGTTCAAAAACTTTCTCTCCACGTGGGATCATCACGCTGGGTAAAATCGAAAAATTCCGCAGAGACCAGCGAATATTCTCGGGTGAACGCCAACCTGTGAAGGAAGCGGTTTCAGGAGTTTCGCGCGAGGGTGTCGTCATTGTCTGCTCCATGGTATGAAAAATGCTCATTCTTTAAAATGTCAGTGATTTTTTGTGGAGACCAAGTCAATCAGCTCGAGCTTCATTGTATCGCCCTTTCAACGTTTTCTATTTGAGACACCCAAAGAAGACAAGGTGAACGCCTCGGAGGGATCAGAGTCAACTCGGGACTCAAGAAGAGGTACAGCCCGACTGAGATCTCCTTCGTTCTCTCTGGGAGTGGGCTACGCTATTGTTGCTAAAACCCTAAACCTTAGAGCCGCACTCATAAGCAGGAATAAAATCCGATGACTGTTAAAAATCAATTAACAGATAGCAATCTGGCCAATAAAAATAAATCGGTTTGCACCGATACGAGTTGTTGCCCACCGAAAACCCCTGTCGTTCGCGTGGCTCCGAAAATTGGTCGAAACGATCCTTGTCATTGCGGCAGCGGTCGAAAACACAAAAAATGCTGCGCCTAACCCAACAGCCCCCTCACACTCAAAAAGGCCCACCCGGCAAGAATTGCCAATCAAAAATTGACCGTGGACGAACCCAAAAGTGAACCAATAACAGCGTAATTGACATGCAGTCACTCCGCATGGATCACGGGGCTGGTCTCTGCGAGCGGACGGGCCTTTGCATTGCGCGCAGAGCGCGCGACAGGGTAGAGATCGACTTCGAGCTTTACCCCCTTTTAAAAACCTTGGAAAACTTAAAATTCTTAGATAAGTGAGCATTCCTATGATGAAGTTATATGGAGCCAATGCGTCTCCGTTCGTCCGCAAGGCCATGGCTGTCTTGGCGATCAAGCAGTTGCCGTACGAGCATATTCCCTCCATGCCTTTCTCAGGCGATCAGGAACTGGCTAAGGTCAGCCCGCTCAGCAAAGTACCGGCACTGGTCGACGGTGACCTCAACATCGCTGACTCTAAGGTCATCTGCCGCTACCTCGAGAGCGCCTACCCCGAAATCCCGGTTTATCCCGCCGGTCCTCAGCAACGGGCGCGAGCCGACTGGCTTGAAGAATACGGGGGCACCGTGTTGGCCGAATCGGCGGCCGGTATCTTCTTCCAACGCTTTATGGTCCCCAACGTCTTCAAGAGGCCAGTGGACGAGGAAGCCGTAAACAAAATTATTAATGAAAATTTACCTCCCATCCTGGATTACCTTGAGGGCCAGATACCGGCAGAAGGTTTCATCTTCGGTGATCTCACCGTGGCCGACATCGCCTTGGCCTCTCCCTTCGTCAATGCTGGGTATGCCCAGTACACCATTGACGCGTCACTGTGGCCAAAGCTTTCTGCTCTAGTGGAAAGAGTCAAAGCACACAGTGTCATGATTCCGCTGCTAAAAGCTGAAGCGGCAATGTTTGGCGGCTAGCCGAAATAGCGGATCTCTAAGGGGTGGCCGCGGAAAAGGAAGCTCCCATAAGAAAGGGACAATGTGGTTCGTTAAGACTGCAACTGACCTCCAGCCATAAACGATTCACGAACGAGTCAGAGAGGCCCATCCATATCTCGATGACAGACTCAAAGCCACATACAAAGGCGTTGATCACCGTGAACCAATGGATCGAAACCGTGGTCATCGGGCTCAATCTCTGCCCCTTCGCAGGCCCGGTCGTCCAAAAAGGAGGCCTCCACTTACAAATCTGGGAAGGAGAGCAGCTAAACGACCTAGTGGAGGACGTGAAGCTCGCCCTATCAAGCCTTGCGGTCGCTGGCCCCGATCACACACGGATTATCGTGCTCACCGAAGCCTTGGCTGACTTTGGCGACTTCAATGACTTTCTCGGAATTCTCGACGCCGTCATCGAAGACATGGAATTATCTGGAACCATTCAAATTGCATCTTTTCACCCGGAATACCGGTTTGCCGAACACGCACCCGATGATCCCGCCAACTACACCAACCGAGCCCCCTACCCGCTCATTCATTTGCTCCGCGAGAATGATGTGAGCCGTGCCGTAGACAACGCCAGAGATACTCTCCAGATCCCCATTCGAAATGTGACGTTGATGCGCAAGCTAGGCCGAGAGCACATATTGAAATTGTTAGACGCATGTCAAAAAGAAGCGGGCTCCTAATCTGTCTCTCCCCATGGCCAACATCGCCATTCTCTATTCTTGAGAGAGAAACTGAACAAAATAAGAGATGCCTCAATAGGCCGTCGCCAGTTCCCGGACCTCGGCTTCCAATGCACCGCCCTCAAAATGCGCGACCTCACTCTCTTTGACCTTCAAGTAGGCCTCGGCAAGTTCGGGTCCCAACACTTCAAGAAGCACATCATCAGAGCGCAAGCACGCGAGGGCTTCCGATAGGAGGGACGGCAGACTCTCGATTCCTCGCTCCTGCCTCTCTTCCTTGGCCAGTGAGCCAGCGTCTTCCATCACCGGCTCAGGCAAGCTCAAACCCCGCTCAACCCCGTCTAACCCGGCACCCATGACTGCGGCCAAAGCGAGGTACGGGTTGGCCGACGCATCCACTACTTTGAGTTCGATGTTGGTGGGGCCCCCTCTTCGCGCGGACGGAACCCGGAGCGCCGCCTCTTTATTATCGTATCCCCAGATTTGGTAGGCCCCTGCCCAGGCCCCCGGTCGGATCCTTCGGAATGAGTTTGGGCTGGGCGTTGTCAACGCGCACAGCCCCGGGAGGTGTTCGAGAATCCCCGCCAAGAAAGAGGCGCTGAGTTCACCGAGAACAGGGCCTTCTGCCGTGAGGTTCTCCGCCTCTTGAAAAAGACTGAAGTGTAGATGCCAGCCGTTTCCCGCCTCCTCTTCGAAGACAAGCGGAAGACAGGTTCCGATCAGTCCGTGACGCATGGCCACAGCGGAAATCGTCTCTCTTACGGTCACAAACTGATCGGCCGCCAAGAGAGGCGAGCCGTGCTCGGTCACGATCTCAAATTGGCTCAGCCCCGCCTCCTTCAACATCGACTCCACCGCGACGCCCTGTTGTTCAAGGCTCCGAGTCATCTCGTCGAGGACAGGACCAGCCGCATCCAGCCCATGACTGGATGCGTAATGAGAGCTTTCAAAGTGCGAAAGAATCCCATCTTTTTCTCGCAGGAGCATAAACTCGTGCTCAAACGCGGCCTGCATCGTAAGGCCGCGTTCGGACAGACGATCAATTTGCCTCTGCAGCGCAGCCCGCGGGCAATATGCCCATGGCGATCCATCTTGTGAAACAAAAGAACCCATAACGGCTCCATGCTCCGGCTCCCAGGGAAGCACACGAAAACTTTCAGCATCAGGGAGCAGCCAAACTTGACCAACCGGACCAATAGGCAGCCCTGCGGCCACCACATCCTCATGAACGGGTACGGCTTGAGCCCCTGTCGCCAGGCCCAGCCCCTCCTGAGCCATCTTCGCAATGCGAGGCGCTCGAATGGCATGGACCCGGTAGACGCCTGCATTGTCAACCCAGCCGAGACGGAGAAACCGAATCTGTCTCTTCTCCAAAATGTCTACAAGATCTTGAATCACTTCAGGCATGTCCGTTGAAACACTCCTTGAGAAACCAAATCTCGCACCCTGCCGAAAGGCTTTGAGTCACACGGCTCCGACATCTAAGATAGAGCTTTAACTCGATCTCTTCGACCTTTCGACGAGGCTCTCATACAGATCTGCTGACCGTAAAGAGAAGCCCCACACACCGTGCATGGAACCTGAAGCTTTCTGGCAACTCCACCTTGCCCACCTATAGTCAGAAGGGCGCAGGGATCGTCACAAAAATCTTAAAGTCAGCGTTACAAAAAAACAGGGGCCTACGTTTTATGAAGAGCAGCTTAATCCTTGTGTTGTGCTTTCTCTTCGCTTTTGCTTGTGCGGACACGCGATTTGTTTCCGACATCCCCATGCGACAGGTCGCGCCTGGCTCTCGTGTGGGTGTTCAGAACACAGATTCAGGGTTCCGAATGCGTGTAGAATACATTGAGAAGAACGAAGCTATCCATCGGGTCATCGAGCATTGCGAAATCGAATTAATCAGCTTCGCCGAGCAATATGCGGCCACATATCCTAGAAAAATCGAACCCATCCAGAAAAATGACATCAAAGTTTCCATCATGAGACTGCCCTCCGGCGTCCGAGGTGGCTCCTGCGAAGCCACCACCCGGGTCAAATGGGCCGCAGAGACAGCCTCCGCACCGCCCGAATAGACCAGGCTTGGGTCCAACCCGCCCACCCCCTCGAAAACCGTCGGGAAGGCCTTGCAGAAGTGCGTCTCTATCCGGTTGGAACTTCGGCCCAGGGAGGTAAGGCCTTCTCGCACCGTCAATGCCGGGGGGGGCAACGAATTTGTGTCATCTGCCCGCTGACAATACTTTGAGCATTTCCCCCAGATCAGCGCCTTGCTGCACGGAGAGTTGTGCCCACATGCGGGGCGAGCTAAACAGCGGAAGCTGAGCCGGGTTTGCCCCGGCGGAGACTCTCCGTGAAAGACGCATCCGAACTCATCGATCAATTCGCGAACCGCAGGGGCGGCGATCCAGACGTCTGGAAAGAACTCCAAGCCTGGATGAAAGCTGAGCTTCAGACGGATGACGCAGGAGCACTGCAGGCGGCTTTTCCGCGTCTCGTGATCCCCGGGCTGGACTACACCACGGCGGTTTCTCTGCAGCGCACGCTCAAGCGACTGCGTGCCAAAATTAAGCACACGGGGCAAGCCCCTAAGCTCGCCATCCTTGGGGGGTACACCACGGCTCCCCTCGCCGGCCTCGTCGAGTTGTACTTAAGCGCCGGTCAAGTCGCTCCCATCGTCTATCAGTCAGACTACGGCACATGGCGGCAGGAGGTCCTCGACCCCGATTCGGAGCTGTATCGATTCGCTCCAGACTTTTTGATCATCACAGGAACCTGGCGCGATGCAGGACACGTACCTAGCCTTTTGGATTCACCGGAGCTGGTCGCAGAGAAGGTCCAGGCGGAGGTTGGGGATTGGCAGGAACTTTGGCGCATCGCAAATGAGCGTCTCGGTTGCCAGATCATTCAATGCAACTTCGCTCTGCCTCCAGCCAGACCACTGGGAAACCACGATGCACGCCATGCCGCTGGCTTTGGGCGTTATCTCGCCCGCGTCAACGACGGACTGCAGGATGCGGCTGGACCCAACGTCACCGTGCACGACGTGGATTCACTCGCGGCGAACGTCGGCCGCTGGGAATGGCACGACGAACGATTTTACAATCAAGCCAAACTACCCTGTGCACCGGAGTGTCTCACCGAGTATGCGCACAGCTTGGCATCGCTCGTGCTCGCGCAACTCGGCCATTCGCGCAAGTGCCTAGTGCTCGATCTGGATAACACTCTGTGGGGCGGCGTCATCGGCGACGATGGCCTGGGCGGCATTCAGTTGGGCCAAGGTGAGCCAGAAGGTGAAGCCTTCATTGCGTTCCAACGTTACGCGAGGGCATTGCGTGAGCGCGGTGTGCTCCTCGCGGTGTGCAGCAAAAACACTGAGTCGATTGCGAAGGAGGTCTTCGAGAAGCACACCGAGATGGTGCTGCGCCTGGACGACATTTCGTGCTTCATGGCCAACTGGGATGATAAGGCGACAAACATGAGCCGTATCGCGGCGCAGCTGAACATTGGTTTGAACTCCCTTGTTTTCGTGGACGATAACCCTGTGGAGCGAGCCATCGTACGCCAACTGTGCCCCGAAGTGGCCGTGCCTGAAATGGATAAAGATCCGGCGAACTATATCCGCGATGTAGATAGGCATCGTTATTTCCAAGCTGTATCGCTCAGCCCGGAAGACCTCAAGCGTACCGAGTTTTATCAAGCCTCGGACGCTCGGCGCGCCCTCGAAACCAGCGCCAGCGACCTCAACGGATTTCTAAAATCACTAGAGCTCGTCGCGACTCTCGACCACGTTCAGCCAATGAACCTCGAGCGCTGCGCTCAGCTTATCAACCGCTCAAACCAATTCAACCTCACAACCCGCCGCTACTCGGCCGCCGAGCTAAGTGCGCTGTCTAAGGATCCACACTGGTTCACGCGCACCGTATCACTCAGCGATCGCTTCGGAGACAGTGGCCTGATCAGCGTGGTATTAGCCCGGATCGAGGATGACTCTATGCTCATCGATACCTGGTTGATGAGTTGCAGGGTCATGAAGCGCGGCGTCGAAGACTTCGTCCTAAATGATCTGGTTCGAGTGGCCACGGAACGCGGTCTGACCCGTTTGCTTGGAGAATATCGCCCTACTGAAAAAAATGGTATGGTGTCGCAGCATTACGAAAACCTTGGTTTCGAAGCTCGCGGCGAGAATGAGCCTGGGGTGACCCGCTGGGAACTGTCTCTGACGGCCCCTTTGACTCCAAAGCCAAATCAGATCCAGGAGGTCCGAATCGTTGGACATTGAAGTTGAACTGCAGAGCGTGTTTCGTGAGGTATTTGACGCGGACGACTTGTGCATCGATCGTGCAACCACCGCAACCGACGTCGAAGGTTGGGACTCCATGGCGCAAATCAATCTCATCGTGGCCGTCGAAAAACATTTTTCGGTAAAGTTTCCCGCAGCCGAATTGAGTGAAATGCGCCAAGGCGATGGAAATGTGGGGATACTATTAGACCTGCTTTCTGCAAGAGTGGAGGCCACCCATTGATCCGTCGCCTATCCCGTCGCTTCTCGCACCGCGGTAGGCTTGGGAGAGCGCTCTACAAGCGCTTCGGCGGAGCGAACGGCTTCGAGTGGGCCGAGCATCTCCGCGCGACGACCGACCTCTATCACTTGGGCAAGGACTGCTCGATCTTACCCTCGACCAAGATTATCGAACCGGAATACACATGGATAGGCGACCGAGTCTGCCTTGGAAGCTGTACCTTGATTTGCCATGATGGCGCGGCCCAAACGATCAACCGCCGCCACAACGTATCCATCGATCGCATCGGTCCGATTATCATTGAGGACGATGTTTTCGTGGGAGAGGACGCGATCATCTTAGGCAGCACCACCATCGGAGAGGGCTCTGTGGTCGGGGCTGGCTCCTTGGTCCGTTCAAGCGTTCCGGCGGGCAGCGTAGTGGCTGGAAACCCCGCCAAGGTCGTCGCCAAAGTTGAAGATGTCGTCCGCTTCTGGGAAGCGGATACACTCGCCATGCCTTGGCGACACCTTATCGAACAGCGCGAAGGGGCCTTTGATCGCAACCTTGAGCCAGAACTCAAGCGCATGCGGCAAGCGCATTTCTTTCAGGGCAAACTAAAGCGTCCTTAGCCACCTCGAGATGATGACCTAACAACCTCCGTCGATGGAAGATAAGTCTCCTCACGACCGGGACAAGCCACAAGGCACTAGCGGTTGTGAAGGGAATTTGGCTGTATCACTTGTGGTTCATCTGCGAATCAACAGACCGCTGCGCTACGGAGCTTCAGGACTACGTCTACAAAACGGCCTGCTCCGTGCGGGACTGCGACGCCGTCAATTCCTCTAAAAATTCAGATCGCCACAGGAAATGAGTGCACGCCCCGTTTTCATTGGTATCCAAAAGATTTTAAATCTATGCCTATTTTTTCTGAAGCCAGACTGTTTCCACGAGAGTAGTAGTCGCCAATGACCCGAACAACTTCTTCGTGATTGGCTTTGGCTTTTCGTTCTTGCCATTCTCTGGGCACGAACCGCTCCGATCCCTTTCTTATTTTTCCAGCAACCCGGTTCCTAATTCTGTACGAATTTACAAAGGGATCCTGATAAGTGTCTACGAATCGATTGTAGATTCGTCTTAGCTCTACGGTGAACGCACTGGATGCGGCGTTCTCTACCTGATTAACATTTGAGGCAATCGGAACCACTCCGGAGAATTCGCTCAATCTTTTTAAAAATTCGGCAGAGTTCTTACTCAGCAACTCAAGCGGCAGTACCAAAACAGAATTCTTCCCAAAAAGACTTTGATATCGATCAATCACGTGATCGTATCTGAGGAAGTCTCTATTAAACTGTGACGCAAATCCGGGACGACGAGGGCCTTCTCCCAAGTACTTACTCAGATCATACCACCCCCCCTGCACTACGTACTGCTGGTATGTTGAAAGGATCATGGACACCTGCTCTCTCACGAGCAGCAAAATTTTAGCGTCTGGAAAGGTCCGCAAGATACGATCGCTTACTTCATACCCGTAGTACTCCCTGTCTCGATTGAATGCGTTGCCCGTAAGATATTCATGGGAGATCACCGCCCTAAGCCCTTTCTGCTCCGCCTCCTCCATGCCACTTTTAAAGAGAGACAAGGCCTGCTCAGGTGCAAAGGTGTAGCCATCGGATATGATGAAGGCTTCTACAGCGTCAGCCGAAGAAATTGACCAAGGGGCATGAAAACCGTTGCTCTCAATAAAGACTCTTTTTTGTAAAAAAGTAGAGCCAGCCTTCGGAAATCCAATGTGAACGAGTGGCGAAGCCATTTCGCTTTCTGTTTTCATTTTTGCATCTCTAAGAAAGTCACTTGACTCCTGAACAAGTCTAAATCTTTAATCGATGTTCTGGCAAGAGCCAACACAGTCTCTCTAACTGAGTTGACATCGAAGCGCTCACACTTTCCGATTCAGCCGCGAAACACCACCCTTTCCTGACAACTGCGGCCGATGAGAATCAGGAATTCCTAGTCTACACCTTGAGCGATCTCCAGCACAAGCTGAGGATTCGACAATAGCCGTAACTCTCCATCCACTGTCGACATATACGTCTTCGAAGAAAATAGGGACGCAGTCGACCAGACCCAGCCCCCTCAAGAAGTCTGAGTCCGGCCGATCCCAGACCCTTGACTCACTCCTCACCAGAGACCGACCGTGGGCCACTTCCTATGGGAGAATTTTCGAATTCTCCCGATCCGGACTCATCCACACTGATTCGGACTGCACCGCGCAGATGCCAGCGGACTTGAATCAATCGAGCCAAAGGCTCTCTATCTCACCCAACGGTGTTGTCTGACCGCCCTGCCCCCTGGGCCTGGCCTGAAAGAGGGGATGTGTCGCCCACCGCTTGAATTCTAAGTCCAGCAGCAATTTGCTAGGGTCACCGCATGCCAAAACCTGTTTCTCGGAAGGAAGCGACTGCCCGTAACCGTGAAAAACTTCTCGATGCCGCCGCCAAAGTCATCGGAAAGTCAGGTCTCGTTGGCGCCTCTCTTCAAGAAATCGCGGCCGCTGCTGGCTTAACTAAAGGAGCGGTCTATTCCCAATTTGATTCAAAAGAAGACCTGCTCATCGAGTTGCTCGATCGACGCTTTGAAATCGGCCACACACAGCTCCTTGAAGTGCTTTCTGGAGACACGCCCATGATGGAGCGGCTCGTCCAACTTGACACATGGCATCGAGGCGAGCCCGGCAGCGGGCGCCTTTGGGCCACCCTTGAGTTAGAGTTAAGCATCGCTGCCGCACGACAGCCCAAGCTCCGT
>JACLAC010014458.1_pt1 | contig 14060 bp, 16 predicted proteins | sample 8027881 | NCBI WGS metagenome assembly JACLAC01 (sample SAMN15725517, study PRJNA655200) | protist metagenome | isolation source: fluorescence activated cell sorting (FACS) single amplified genomes of... | place: Spain: Blaines Bay Microbial Observatory, Mediterranean Sea | collected 2016-01-19 | reverse complement strand
TATCAAACGACCTAAGAAAAAATTAGTCATTTTTGAACCATAGGGAGAATTCCACCACCTTGAAGGATGGCATCCCATAGGTGCATTAAGACTAAAATCTAGTTCACTACAGGGTAGCCAGCGATTGTCTTTACGCCAGCCTAAATCTTTACCCCAGGCTTCAATTAACTGCTGATTTTGTTCCACGGTGGTATCAAAACTACCGCCCTTTTCCAAGTATATTTTTAGCTGAGGACTAAAGCCAAATCGTCCGCCGCTATATTTCATCCAGAGGCGATCTATCACCATCAGATCGTTACAGGGAAAATGTTGAATATCTTCAGGAGTTAACTCTTCAATCTCTTTTGCCGTTACCGCTAAAATCAGCCTAATAGTTTCTTTGTCCGCTTCAAACCAATTTTCATTTTTCAAATACTTTTGCAGATCTTGATAGCGATAGCGATCGCCTAACAACATCAAATCATCTTCTAATTGAGATATTCTAGCTGGTAAGCTAAATACTTCTCCTAAATTGCTTTCTAACTTATCAAAGCGATGACTCAATTGACTCAACTGTTGTTGAATTGCAGACAGTTGCGACGTAATATCGACAATTTGGTCTTGATTATCACTCATCAGTGCCTTCACATAGACTTTAGTAAAAGAGTAGCATTATCACTCAATAGCGATCGGCTACTAGACAACAGTGTTAGAAAAAAATTTGGGTCAGATTAAAATAATAGAAGAAATATCGCTTAATGCCTTGCCTTGTGTACAACAGATTTTATACGATGGCTGGGTATTACGCTTTGCTGAAGGATACACCAAACGGGCTAATTCAGTTACGCCTTTGTATCCTAGTTCACAAGTTTTAAGTCAAAAAATTTATCGTTGTGAAGAAATTTATCGACGTTTTAAACTCAAGCCAACTTTTCGTCTGACTAATACATCTGAGTCGGAAACCTTAGATAAAACTTTGGAACAGTTGGGTTATTTAAAGCAGGATAGCGTTAGCGTCCGAGTTAAAGATATTAGCAATAACAACATATCGAATAATGTTCTTTTTCCCACGATCGCTTATGAACTATCTGAAGAATGGTTAGACTATTATGTTCATGCAGTCGATCTGCCAATACAACATTGGAATACTCTTTCTACTATGTTAGAAATTATCCCTAATCCTACTTGCTATGCTTGGTTAAAAGATCGGCATCGTTTTTGTAGCTGTGGTTTGGGTATTTTGGAAGACGATTACTTAGGACTTTTTTACATTGCTACAGCCCAAAAACAACGAGGTAAGGGATATGCCCCTCAACTGATTTCCGCCATGCTTGACTGGGGAAAATACAACGGCGCAACGCAAGCTTATATTCAGGTAGAAATCGACAACCCAGTAGGAATAAATCTGTACAATAGATTAGGGTTCGCCGAAGTCTATCAGTATTTTTATCGCATCAAGCTATGAACGATTTAGTAAAAACATATATTAAACTCGACCAATTTCTTAAATGGCAAGGAATTGCCCAAACAGGAGGTGAAGCCAAGATTATTATCAAACAAGGAATGGTCGAAGTAAATGGAGAAGAGGAAATCAGACGGGGGCGCAAATTAGTTACCGGCGATCGCGTTACGGTTGCGGGAACAACCCACAGGGTAGAATTACATTAATCAGTTAATAAAGGGATAGATATAGCTATGCTTCAGCAAAAATCTTCTCAAGGTTTAGCATCTGGTAGCTTGCGGAAAGTACATCATATTGCCTTAAACGTTAAGAACATGGAGGCATCAAAGCATTTTTATGGCAATATACTAGGATTGCATCAGCTACAGGGTAAAGAAGTCCCTTCAACTTTAGTAAAATTGGTTGCAGCTAATAAAGTTTGTAACTTTAGAACACCTGATGGCATAATTCTCGATCTGTTTGCCGAACCCGAATTATCACCACCCGATCCCGATCCCGAAAAACAGTTTACTCGTGCCAATCATTTATCGTTCGATATCGATCCGCAGCTTTTTGATGATGCAGTTAGAATTCTAAAAGAATTAGAAATTCCGATGGCAATAGATATAGTAACTCGTCTTACGGGTAAAGGCTATTATATTTATGACCCCGATGGCTTTATCGTAGAAATTCGCTGCGATCCTCTAAATTAATTCATGGGATTGTTGTGGCTAAATGCAGCTGCAAGGTTTTCACCCAAAAGCGAACTCTGAATCATTGCAGCATACTAAATTTCTCAGCTTTAATCGTGTCTTCAGATCTCACTGGCATATACAATAGCGATACAGCAGGGTGGAATAAGCTGGGGTTGATTTATGAATTGGAACCAGCAGGGGAAATGCCTGAAGAAGTTACTTTGAGCAATGTTTTAGTAGTTTCTCTGGGAGAATTTCAGGCGAGTTTTCAAATTAATGGACAATGGCATCGCGAGCAATATACTAAAGGGAATATAGCTCTTTTTGCTGCTGACGAGCTTTTTCCTAGAGTAAAAACAGATCGAGAGGTACCTTTAATCGATCTATTTCTACCTACTGATATTTTGGTTGACGCTGTAGGAGAAACTGCTTCTAAAATCCAGTTGCGATCGCGATTGAAATTCCGCGATCCTCTGATTCAACAAATGGCATTGGCATTGAAAAGTGAACTAGAAATTGCCGGTGAAGATAGTAAGCTATACGCCGATTCTATGGCAACTGCTTTAGCAACACATTTGTTAAGTCGCTATGGGGTCAAAAACTCTGTAGTCAAGAAATATAGAGGAGGATTACCTCCATATCAGTTAAAAATAATTATTGAATATATTCAAGAACATTTAGACTGCGACCTGAGTTTAGATTTATTAGCTGGATTAATTGAAATCAGCCCTCATTACTTTGCCAGTTTATTCAAGAAATCTACTGGATTACCACCCCATCAATACATCACGAACTGTCGTTTAGAAAAAGCCAAAGTTCTGTTGCGTCAGAGAAATCTACCCATTGTTTTTATCTGTCAGGAAGTAGGCTTTAAAAATCAAAGTCACTTTACCAGAGTTTTTCGACAGCATTTTAAAATTACACCAAAAGTATATCAAGACTTATTTTAATTAATTGCAAGAACAGAACAATTTTTGGAAGAATCGGTAAGACAGTTAAATAAGAAGTTTATAAACTATTAGCCATAGTATTTAAAAGCTTTTTGGAGTTTAGCTGTGCAAATTGTCTATATTATTTTCTCCTTAGTTGGTTTTATTTTACCATACTCGCAATTTCTCTCTTTTGTTGCCGATAATGGTCTAAATTTATCTTTATTTGGGACACAATTATTTGCTAATCAAATATCTAGCTTTTTCGCCTTCGATCTATTTGTTACTTCTGTAGTGTTTTGGGTTTTGGTATTCAGAGAAGGTACAAGATTGCGAATGAAATGGCTCTGGGTTTACGTAGTTTTAAATTTAACGATTGGTCTATCTTTCGCCCTACCACTATTTCTTTTAATGCGATCGCGAAATACAACTATTCAATCGCCTAATTTAGCTCTTTAGGTGACAGGGGAAATAACATGACAACAAAATTTTATATCCAGAAATGGCAGATTGTTAAATGGTCAACCATAATTATTGCCACTGCTTTTGCGTTGATTTTATTAAATAATGGGCTGAATGAAGCTAGTTTTCGCATTGCTATCCGGTTTACTGCTCGTACTTCTTGTGTCTTATTTTTACTAGCTTTTTGTGCCTCTTCTTTAAGTAAATTTAGCTCATCCCCCTTAACCAACTGGCTATTACGCAACCGTCGTTATTTAGGCTTATCAATGGCAATATCTCATGGATTTCATGCGATCGCGATCTTGGGAGTAGCAATACTAACCACAGAAAATATGATGCGGGATACTCATACAGCAACTTTGGGTTATGTATTTATTATCCTGATGACTATCACTTCATTTGAACGTCCTGCTGTTATCTTAGGACGGCGTAACTGGCGAATTTTACATACGGTGGGAATGTATTATCTATGGTTATCGTTTACCTATAGTTTTAGCTTAAGATTGAATGAATCGCGGTTAACTTATTTACCTTTTATTGCAGCCTTAATTAGTACATTCATCTTGCGTTGGATACCTATCAAAAAGATACTGGGAAAATTTTAAAATTAAGCAAAAGCGATCGCCTATCACCGCTTCAACCTCTAAATTCAATTACAATTAATAAAAGTAAACAAGTATAGTAACAACATACACGATCTACTAGGGAGTGATAAATAAAAATTGTTTGTTCTCAACGGTTATGAATATTTCTTGGGTTTCTTACTTATATGTAGCGCGGTTCCAGCCCTAGCTTTGACTGCTTCTAAGCTACTCAGACCTGGCGATGGTGGACCAGAACGCCAAACTACCTACGAATCTGGTATGGAACCTCAGGGGGGAGCTTGGATTCAATTTAATATCCGCTACTACATGTTTGCGCTGGTGTTTGTCGTATTTGATGTAGAAACAGTCTTTTTATATCCTTGGGCGGTGGCTTTCAGTCGTTTGGGATTGTTAGCTTTTGTAGAAGCCCTAATTTTTATTGCAATTTTGGTAATTGCTTTGGTATATGCGTGGAGAAAAGGAGCTTTAGAATGGTCATGAATTCCTCAACATTTGAACAACAGCAAAAAGAAAAAATTCTTAATCCGATTAACCCCACAAAGGTTACTCAGGATTTATCAGAAAACGTCATTTTGACTACGGTTGACGACCTGTACAATTGGGCAAAACTATCTAGTTTGTGGCCGATGCTATATGGTACTGCCTGCTGCTTTATTGAATTTGCTGCCCTTATTGGCTCCAGATTTGATTTTGACCGCTACGGTTTGGTACCTCGGTCTAGCCCCCGCCAGTCGGATCTGATTATTACTGCTGGTACGATTACGATGAAAATGGCTCCTGCTTTGGTTCGACTCTACGAAGAGATGCCCGAACCTAAATATGTTATTGCTATGGGTGCTTGCACTATTACTGGAGGAATGTTTAGTGCTGACTCTACCACCACTGTTAGAGGTGTAGATAAGCTAATTCCTGTTGATGTATACATCCCTGGTTGCCCTCCTCGTCCCGAAGCGATTTTTGATGCCATTATTAAGTTACGCAAAAAGATTTCTAACCAGTCTATACAAGAGCGAGCTACAACTATCGAACAGACTCATCGCTTCTACAGTACCATGCATAATATGAAGCCGGTAGATCCGATTCATGATGGCAAATATTTACAGTCGGCAACTCGCCAAGCACCACCTAAAGAATTAGCAGAAGCAATGGGAATGCCTTTACCTGCGATTGAATCAGCAGAAAAAGAGGAGGTAGAACGTGGCTGAAGAAAAAAATCAGAATTCAGAAGAAAATACGTCTGAAATAGTTGTTGCAGGTCAAACTTCTACCTGGCTTACTGAAAATGGCTTTGACAACGAAGCTCTTGCCCCGGATACATCAGATGTGGAAATGATTAAGGTAGAGGCAGATCTATTGCTGCCGATTGCCACTGCTCTGTATGCTTATGGTTATAACTACCTTCAGTGTCAGGGAGCTTATGATTTGGGTCCTGGTAAGGAATTGGTTAGCTTTTATCATTTGATCAAAGTGGGTGATGATGTAAGCGATCCTGAAGAAGTACGCCTCAAAGTATTTCTACCTAGAGATAATCCTAAAGTTCCTTCTGTATATTGGATTTGGAAATCGGCAGACTGGCAGGAAAGAGAAAGCTACGATATGTTCGGCATCATCTATGAAGGGCATCCCAACCTCAAACGCATTTTGATGAATGAAGACTGGATTGGTTTTCCTTTACGGAAAGATTATGTATCCCCTGACTTTTACGAACTACAGGATGCTTATTAAATGAACAATTGACAGTGGACAATTGTTTTTACTAAATGTAGAGATACAATGAAAAATCTCTACATTTTTTATTGGGTTGAATATCAAATTTCACGTCTATGTAAGTTCGACAGGTATAGAATTACAGGTTGAAGATAGGAGCAAAGGAACGAAATATTGCGCTTTTACCTTAGACTGTTTCCCTTAGATTAAGCTCAAACTATGTTTATGTTTTAATTGCTTTGGTCAGACTTACATTATTTAATGTTTTGATTTTCAATATTAGTAAATTTAATCACTTTAATGTATATTATTAAGGTAGTAGATTTCATAAAAATACATTGGTAGCGTCAAATATTTAAGTGTTTAATTGCGACTACAGCTTAAATTAAATATCTATTGAACGTCCTTTGTAATATCTTAACTGTTTCCTGTAGTCTGGTAATGAGAGTATATTGTTAAACTAACTATTTATTATCTAATTTATGTCCATAACTCAGCTGTTAAAGACCAAATGCTTAATACGCATATATTAGTCTTTAAGAGTAAAATACCATATCGAATTATAAGATAATGGCTGCTATTGGCCGTTCTCCAGCGTTACCAAACAAAACACTATCTGTCAACCAAAAGAATATTTTATACTGTCACCGCGATATATAATTCTGCATTTTTATGCGGTAAACATATATTATTGATAGCGATAGCACGGTGCATATTTAAGCAAATCGCATCGTCTTATATAAAAAAGTATTACCCGCCAACTAATCAGGTATATGTATCCAGAAGTATCTGTTATTATTCCTACTTACAATAGCGAAAAATACATCGCTCAAGCTTTAGAATCGGTTTTTCGTCAAACATATCAAAACTTAGAAGTAATTCTGATTGATGATGGTTCTAAAGACACCACCGTTAGTATCGCCCGAAGTTTTAAAGATCCAAGACTCAAAATTATTGAAAATAGTTGTAATCGTGGAGTAAGCTATAGTCGCAATCGTGGTATCAAAAAGGCTAGAGGTGAATGGATTGCACTACTTGACTCTGATGATTGGTACGGACACCAACGGTTAGCAGAACTATTATCTATAGCAAAGCAGCATTCAGCCGATTTAATTGCTGATGATTTGTTTTTAATTCGAGACGATCGAAGACGTCACTGGAGTACTTTACTAAAGGAGAATCAACAATTATCGCTATCTCCTGGTCAGTTAATTGATGCCGTTAAATTTGTTACTAGCGATCGCCCATCTGCTGTAAATGCCAAACGAACGTGGAGTTTGGGGTATACCAAGCCACTAATAAGAAAAGAATTTTTAACTAGAAATAAGATTGAGTATCAAGAAAATATTCATGTTGGAGAAGATTTTACTTTTTATTTAGAATGTCTTTGGCATCATGCACATTTTTATTTAATTAATCGACCATACTATTATTATCGAACTCGCGAATTTTCTCTGTCTACCAGAAAACCTATTGAATATTTATCACAGTCTTATGAAATAACTCAAAGATTTGTCGAGCGAGAAATCCGTTCTGAGGAAGATTTACCCCTGTTTAAGGCTTTGCAGCAGAATCTGGTAGTTTTTCAAAAAAAGCTTGCCTACCACCATTTATTAGAATGTCTGCGCCAAAAGAAATTTCATCGAGCGATCGCATTAATCTTGACTACACCTTCAGTTTTGCTAGAAGTGTTGCTTAAACTAGTGACTACCTCAATCGACAAATTGTTAATATTTACCCGATTTAAAACTCAAGTCAGTACAGATATTTTTGCATCTAAAAATAAACGCTATATTGAGACTAAAAAAGATTTTTCAAGTACAAGTATATATAATCATAGTTCTCAAGCCGATAAAATATAGTGTACCTAGCTACAGAATTGAAATTATAGAGGTGCAGGGGCGATTGCGCTCATAGCAGCTAAGACTAAATCCTGCAACGCCAAAAATTTTGATGGCATATAATGCGGGGCTATATAATTAAAGCCGATTTAAACCTCGCGATCGAAACCATATTTGTCTTTAATCTGAGAATTGAAATATTGACCAACCGAGGTAGTTTGCTTTAGCTCCTGATAGACTGATTCTGGAACGCCAGCATATTTATAGATCCCGCCGTTACCAAAGACAATCCGTAAAGTTTGCTCGTTCAAATCGTAATCAAAATCTTTAATTGCAGTACTCTGATTTTTGAGTAGGGGAAAGGCAATTACATCGCGGATGCTAGGAGAGTCGGTTAATAACATTACCAAGCGATCGATACCAATACCCAAACCGCCAGTAGGAGGCATTCCGTATTCTAAAGCCGCTAAGAAATCTTCGTCAATATCGTTGGCTTCTAAATCTCCTGCTGCTTTTTTGGCTGCTTGCGCTTCGAGTCTCCGTCTTTGCTCCAAAGGATCGGTCAATTCCGAAAAACTGTTTGCAGTTTCTCTACCTACCATAAACAGTTCAAACCTCTCTACTAATCCTGGCTTATCTCGATGGGGTTTGGCTAGAGGAGATATTTCTACAGGATAGTCAATTACAAAAGTAGGCTGCATTAAAGACGTCTCAACTTTCTGTTCGAAAGCTTCATTGAGTAATTTGCCGATAGTTTGGCAGTCTGCGGGTACTTCTATTCCTGCATCTTTGGCTGCGGTTTTGGCAGAGTCGAAATCATTAAACTGAGCGAAGTCCACACCTGTAGCATCCTGCACGATTTGGTGCATGGTTACTCTGCGCCAGGGAGGTGTCAGATCGATTTCTTCTCCTTGATAAATAACTTTAGTCGTACCGAGAACTTCTTTAGTTACATCACTAATCAAGTTTTCAGTTAGTGACATCATGTCGTTATAGTCAGCATAAGCTTGATACACCTCAATCGAAGTAAATTCAGGATTATGACGAGTGGATACACCCTCATTACGGAAGATTCTACCCATTTCAAATACTCGCTCGAATCCACCAACAATCAACCTTTTAAGATGTAATTCGGTAGCGATGCGGAGATACAAATCCATCTCCAAAGTATTGTGATAGGTAATAAAAGGACGTGCTTCGGCTCCTCCTGCTTCTCCCTGCAATACAGGTGTCTCAATTTCTAAAAAGTCTCTAGTTTCTAAATAACGGCGGATTGCTGCGGTAATTTTAGCTCGAACCCGAAAAGTCTGTCTTACCTGAGGATTAACAATCAAATCTACATAACGCTGACGATAACGTTTTTCTGTATCCGTCAAACCATGCCATTTATCGGGCAGGGGTAATAATGATTTAGTTAGAATTTGAAACTCACTAACATAAACCGAAAGCTCGCCTTTTTCGGTTCTTTTGATCGTGCCTTTAACTCCTAAAATATCTCCTGTATCCGAAAGCTTTTTGAGGTGATTAAATGCCCCGACTAAGGCTTCGGACATAGTGTTATTAATTCTTTTCTTTTCCAGGTAAAGTTGAATTTTTCCTGTTTCATCCTGTAGTTCAAAAAATGCCAGTTTCCCAAAGACGCGACGAGCAATAATTCTACCGGCGATCGCCACTTCGTCTTCTAATTCTTCTCCTGCTGCTAGCTCGGCATATTTTTCCTGTAGTTCGGCAGCATGATGGCTCGACTCCCATTTATAAGCATACGGATTCAATCCCAATTCCTTGATTTGGGCTACCTTCTCAATTCGGGTGGCGCGAATTTCTTCTAGATTGGAACCGCCTTGAGACTTATTTCGGGAATTATCTTCAGCCATTGCTACACTAAAATTTATATTTATATCGGATGGAATTGATAGTTTATTTTCTCCCTTGATAGACACAAACTATCGGATTTCTGTTTATACGGTGAGACTATCGTTTAACAAACAGAATGAATTATAACGTATCTAGGGTCTGAACCAGCCCGATCGCTATTCTTAATTTATATCTTCGATCTATGCTGACTATTACTTCAAAAATCGCCTTGGGCTGTGTGGGAATTTTTTGGATTCTGACAGGCTGTACTCCGACACCTACTTCCATTGCCGATCCTGTCGAATCAATTCCAACAACAGGTACGATTACAGCTCAACCTTTAACCCCCACTCCTATTAAAATTACCCTGGCAGATCTACCCGAACCCTATGCTACAGAATCGGCTAACAATTCCCCTAATGTCATTCCCGTACCAGACAATCCCGTGCTGCAAGTTCCTCCTGGGTTTAGGGTTAATGTATTTGCCGATAATTTACCAAGCGTACGCTGGATGACTCTAACACCTAAAGGAGATGTGTTAGCAGTGCAGTCTCGTCAAGATAAAATTGTGTTGTTGCAGGATAAAGATCGAGATGGGGTTGCTGAAGTCGAGCAAACATTTGGCGATCGCAATAATAATTTAGACCAGCCTTTAGGAGTTACTTTTGCCGATGGTTCTTTTTATGTGGCGAATACGGGAGAAGTTTTACGATTTGACTATCAGCCAGAAACGCCGTTAGAGGGTACGGGGACGATAATTACTCAACTAACTCCTGGAGGATACAATCAACACTGGACGCGCAATATTGTCACCTCACCTGACGGTAACAAACTTTATGTATCTGTGGGTTCTCGGTCTAATGTCGAACCAGAAGAACTACCTCGCGCTTCGATTCAGGTAATGAATCTAGATGGTTCCGAACGCGATACCTATGCTTATGGCTTGCGTAACCCTGTCGGTTTAGATTTTCACCCCACAACAGAAGAACTTTATACCACTGTTAACGAACGAGATTTATTAGGTGATAATTTAGTACCAGATTATTTGACTCGGGTTCAGCAGGGTGGCTTTTATGGATGGCCTTACGCCTATCTTTCCCCCGACTTACTCGATCCACGCCGCATGCAGGGCGAGCGCAGTGAAAGGCCGGAATTGGCGGCAAAAACTATCACCCCAGACGTTCTATTTCAATCTCATTCGGCTGCTTTAGGCTTACAGTTCTACGATAAGCAGCAATTTCCTACAAAATATCATAATGGGGCGTTTGTCGCCTTTCGTGGCTCGTGGAATCGCGATCGCGGGACGGGATACAAGATTGTCTTTGTTCCTTTTAGCGAAAATCATCAACCACTAGGTTATTACGAAGACTTTTTAACGGGTTTTCTAGTCGATCCTACTGGTCCCGATACCTTTGCCCGTCCTGTTGGATTATTAGTTATGCCCGATGGTAGCTTGCTACTAGCTGAAGATGGCAATAATCGAATTTATCGGATTAGTTATGTGGGTGAATAAATCTAAATTTTAAACTCTAATTTTATTGCTTCTTATTGGTTGAAGATCTTAGACGTATCGATTGTCAGAACTTGATAGTCAATATCAATCGTAAAAATTGCCAGATTTCCCAATCTTACCCAAAGTGCGATCGCTTTTTATTTCCACCACCACATCGGCAGTTTCCAGTAAAGGCTTAATAAACAATTCTGGATGCAGTGCTTTCCAGAAATATTCTACAAAGCGATCGCATTCTTCATCGCTCATACCTGTTTTTCCTGTCGCAATCATTTTCTGTTCGGCTTGTTTGCGCCACTGTTTGCTCAGACGATAATCTTCGGGGTGTAAAATAATTAGGCTATCTAATTTATCCCATAAAGGTAGATAGGTTTTAAGACGCTGATTATTGTCTTTAGCGAATTGTATATCTTCTGAAGTCAAGATAGGCGCGGGAGGATTATTAAAACAATCTTCTGTAATAGGTTTTACGCCAACAAACCAACCTTCAAACAACAAAATATCTGGTTTGGCAACAGCTTCAGGTTTTGTGCGATCGCCTGCGCCATTAAATGCTGATTTATCAAAACGAGGCATAAAGATCTTACCAGAGTTATCTCCTGCCAAGCACTGTTCGATTACCTTTAAACCCAAATTAACATCATGAGTACCAGGAGGACCGCGCCAAATTAAACGCGGATTTTTTTGCTGCAACATTTGTCTTTCAGCATAAGACAGATATAAATCGTCAATTGAGAGAGTAGCAACCGAAAAACCTAAATAACTAAGAATGAGCTTGAGGACAGTACAAAGGGTAGTTTTTCCTACTCCTTGTCCCCCTAATATTCCCTGAATTAGAGTTCGATCTATCTTTTTTTTTTGGTGGCTAGATCTAACGCTATAGGTAGCCATAAGTTCTCTAAGTTAGTTTCAATTGTCCTCTCGTCTTTAAATCCCAAACTTTTAACGAGTTCGATTACATCAAAAGACCAATCCTTAAAGCATGACGATCTAACACCTTGAGAAACTAACTGCTGTAATTTGCGATCACAAATCTCTCCATCCTTCATCCTCATTCCTCGTTCCTTGTTCTACGACCCTAGTTTGAAAGCTTCTAAAAATAAACTATAGATCAGACCAACTTTAAACAAGTTCAACACGTCAATATAAAGCGATCGCCTTTGGGGGAGAGTGCCTTGGCGACGCTGGCGACGACCATAAATAAACTTGCTAGTTAGTTCGGTAAAGGTAAACACAAACGCAGCAGCAGGAATGTCCCAAACCGCATCCTGTCCCGCAGTAGTCACTAAAGCAGAACCCATAAAAAACCCAGAGAGGATAGCGATTAAATTCAAAGAAATGCGTCGCCAAGGATTACTAAACAATAGTTCCAGGCGATCGCCAGTAATGGTAACTAAAGTATTGAGACGAGTACGTTGCATTTTTAATTACTAATTAGTTAGCTATAAGAAAATTTTTAGTCCCGACACGCCCTACTTATCAATACGTGTAAAAACCCACAATGAGCTAACCAATCCAGCAAAATGGGCAAAAATTATATTGATACAGGCTTGAATAATAAATACATCTAAAGAATTAACAAATTCTGTATTACTGCGATTATTAAATACTTGAGCTGGGTCAAAAGCCAAAGTTTTGGAAAGAACTATGCCTGCAATTGTTTCGGCACCTATAATAGTGATTAGCGTTCCTACCAGACTGGTAATAATAGCAATCTGAACGGTTTTAATTGTGGTTGACTTTTTGGGAGGCGCGGCATTAGGAATAGCAAATTTACGTGCCATCTTGCTGTATCTAAAAGAAATCGAAATTCCGACAATTAGACAAATTAATCCGCAGACAGCACAAAACAAGCTGAATCCGATTCCCGGACTGCTTCTTTCCGCTCGATTGGTAATCGCCAAAGCCAGAGTGACCGTAGAGACGACCCCAAAAAATATCTGAATCCAAAACCCCGCTAAACCAGCCCACTTGAGAGTAGAGGCAACACGCCGTAGTCGAACAGATTTCGATACAGGAGCTGAGGTATCATTTCTATCGCTTTGAAAAGGAGTAATCTCCGATTCCTTACTCATGGTCAAATCTCCCTAAATAAATAAATTATAAATCTAACTTAGTAGACGATTAATTTTGAAGTTATATATCGATCGATCGTAAACTATATATTAAGAGAGAGTTAGCGAGGTAGTTGCAAATTTGTCCATAGAGGCAGATTTGAGGAAAGTCCGGACTCCCAAAAGACCCTACTTGCTGGGTAATTCCCAGTGCGAGCGATCGCGAGGATAGTGCCACAGAAAAATACCGCCTTTTCATTGAACAGTGAAAACTGCTAACTGTAAAGGTAAGGGTGCAAAGGTGCGGTAAGAGCGCACCAGCAGTATCGAGAGGTGCTGGCTCGGTAAACCCCGGTAGGGAGCAAGGTCGTAGGGATTATGGTTGGTCTTTTTCCAATTCCGTTTTAGGAGAACCGCAAGAGATGTTTGGCAACAGGCATCCTAGATAGATAACTACCCTCAGAACGAGCTTTGTTTCGATCTGAGAACAGAATCCGGCTTACGTTCTGACTCTCTCTATCTTATTTTGTTCGAGGCTCAATGTTTGAAGACCCTAGAAGGCAAAAACAACTACAAATATTGGTTCAAAAGTTGGGATTATCTGCTGATTCTCCTGTCGACTGGTCTTTGCTCGATCTAGCATTAACCCATCCTAGTATTTCCCGTACTGATAACTACGAACAATTAGAATTTGTCGGCGACTCTGTAATACGTTTAATTTGCGCTGAACTGTTGTTGGAAACATATCCTCAAGAACCCGTAGGAGAATTTGCCGCTATTCGCTCTATTGTAGTAAGCGATCGCGTATTGGCTCAGTTAGCAGAAAGTTATGGTATCGAACCGTATTTAATAATTGGTACTAATGCTACGGGGAATCCCGCTGGCAGACAGTCATGGTTAGCCGATGCTTTTGAAGCGGTTTTAGGAGCGCTGTATTTGAGTACTCGCAATATGGATTTAATTCGTCCTTGGTTAGATCGGGC
>JACLAC010004534.1_pt1 | contig 14060 bp, 4 predicted proteins | sample 8027881 | NCBI WGS metagenome assembly JACLAC01 (sample SAMN15725517, study PRJNA655200) | protist metagenome | isolation source: fluorescence activated cell sorting (FACS) single amplified genomes of... | place: Spain: Blaines Bay Microbial Observatory, Mediterranean Sea | collected 2016-01-19 | reverse complement strand
ATTATATTAAGGTATCATACTCGTATATATTTTTTCGATCGCTGCAACATAAGATAATATAATAATAAATATATAATATATTATATACAATAATAATAAATAACTTCTACAATATACGTACGAGTAATAAGGTATAATAATATTAACGTACGAGTAGTATGTACTATGTTATATTTTATATACATCTTATTCAGAAGAAATACGGCCTTATCTGAAAAAAAAATCCAACGGATTATTATTTAAAATTAAAAATTATTATATTTTGTAAAAAAATAAAATGTCATTCATTCCTTCATATATTATTTTGTATATACCTTACTCGTACGAGTATGTTATAAGTACGAGTAAATCACGATTATTATCACGACCTCGAATAGATCCGTTTCGTGAGTTCTCGATGGGGATTAATTGTACCAGGATCCAGCTTTTAGGGACACCAATCGACATCTTCAGTTGGAATTTTCAGCTAATCGCTGTTCATGACATGACTTATTTTTTTCAATGACATGCATAACATACAATATTTTTTTATTAATATTTCTTACATACAATTTACATATTTATCTTTTTTAAACGAGAACGTTCTTTGTCCTGGAAACTCCTTTATTAATTTGAGACTTTACTTTGGGAAGAGAACGCACAATTCGTTCACTCCAATTCTCAGTGTAATCTTCACAGAAACACTTGACATTACCTACCCAGAGGCTTTATTTCTTTGGCTCAAGAAAGTTACATTGTCGTCCAAACTTTGCATTCAATAAAGATGGAAGATGTAGAAGATGATTGGGATCGTCGTTTGGATTCTCGACCTCCTTTTAAAGTAGGAGGAACATTTCCCCGTTCCCATTTCGAAGTTTATGGACGGGATGATCATTCGCCGAATAAGTCCAAAAGTCCAAAGACACCTCCACTGGAAGAACATACGTCAGACAAAACGACACCTCCACTGGAAGAACATACGTCAGACGAAACAAATCGCGATTATGAGAATGGAAGCGAAGATAAAGATAAAAATTTTGTAAAGATAATTGAAGATGTAACGAAAGAAAAAGACAAAGCGAAGGCTGATTTGAAGAAGGCAACGGAAGATAAAGTCAAAACGGAGGCTGATTTGAAGAAGCTACGGAAGTCTTTTCAAGACTATAAAAAACGTAACGAAAAAACAAAGTTAAAAAAGAGATTTAAAAAAGAAAAAAAGAATAACAAAAAGAATCAGCAACAATTTGAGGACAGGAGAAGGAGACTGAATAAACTGCGTGTCGAGACGATGAACACTCTACATCATCAGGTGAATGTAAATTATCGTGGTCGCCACGAACAACAAAACGTCGTCCTTTTAACAAACGAACAAGCCATGATGTTCACTGAAGCGCGCGTGGAACAACTTTTGCAAACTTTTTCGATTCCCATCCCTGATTTAATAATTTTCATTTCAAACACGACCAGCTCCTTGTCGGGAAAGATGTATGGACATCCCGAATCAGGTAAGACAGATGATGAAAATGAAAAAATGGAAATAGAACATAAAATGGTTCGCATGGTGAACGAGGAGCTCTTCCCCAAGATAAAGAACAAAAACGCTCTTGTGATTTGCAGCGGGCTTACCGATTGCTCACTGTGCAGAGCTCTAGGTCACGCTTTTCAAAAACACATGTTGAATATGGACGACAAATTTGATCAGGAACGCCCGCGGCTGCTATGCATCGTCAACGCCAGCGACATTGTCAGAAACAGTAAAGAAGGTTTTGACGAAATGTCATATTTTACGAATGCGGAGCGACTAAGACATCTATTCTTAGCAGACAGTGAATGTAAAAAAGAAGCAAAAGAAATATTCAAGGGAGTACGTAAAGCGATGAAGGCTATAAACTGTTTGTCGGATAAAGCGCACGATTTCTTTAAAAAACATGTCGAAGATGTCGAATCGACAGATGCATGGTGTAATGATGCATGGAAAGAATGGAACGCTTTGTCATTCAGTGAAAAAAAATCAATCGTACAAGTCGCAATCATGCGCATGAAGACAGATGAAAATGAAACTAAGGATGAAATAACGCCTGTGCTCAAGAATATTGAGAGGCAAATTAAAAAACATACAAACGATGAGAAATATAATCTGAAACTCAAGGAATTTATTCGTTTGAAGAGATTTTTGCTTTCCAGTAAAAAAATGCGTGAATATATACTCAATTCTCCTGATTTTCGTGATGTTGACATTGTAAATGGAGCAACTGACGTGATTGTTGTGGATTCAGTCGATATTTTAGAAAAAGATGAAGATGAGGAAGATGAAGAGGAGGAAGATAAAGAGGAGGAAGATGACGATAAATTGTTGAAGGAGATGTTGAAGGAAGAGGAGGAAGTTGAGAAGACCATGGAAATATCGAACCACGCAATCACGTTCTTGAAAAATACATTCGTTCGTAAATTTGTTGGGGTTATTCCCACACTCTCCATCCAGATGTACAGTCCAAGGGATTTCAATGTGAAGCAGATGTCCTCTCTCCTTGACCTTCAGCAGCCACTGATCCTTCTTGACACAAGAAATCACTTGAAAGATACAAAAGATGCGCATTTGAAACTTAAAATGTTGGTGGAAGAAAGTCAGAGAGAAAAGGAAAATTCACCAAACCGAAATAGTGCGTCATCTTCTCATGTTCAAAAAATGGAAGATGCTGCTACTGCGGATGCATCCAAAAAATCCTCCATCAATACTCTTACTCGTAAAAGTACAAAAGTTTCCCCCTGTGGCGATTACCCCAATCAAACGCAATCTACAACTAAAAGTGACGACGAAGTAAAAACCGATGATAAAAGCTCAAAAAGAAACGACGAAGTAAAAACCGATGATAAAAGCTCAAAAAGTGATGACGAAGAAGAGAAAAAAAAACACGAAGATGTCAAGCGCAAATTCCAGGACAGAGGCAAAAGATACAGTGTTACACCAGATCTGCATTTTGCGCAAAATGCGAAAGATAATAATTCAAAAAATTCCGAGGACGGAGTCGAAGGTTTTCTCACTATCACCATTCGAATGGCATCACATTTATGTACCGATGCGTCAACCACTTTTAAAGTAGATGATATCGTGTCGGTGTATAATAAAGAAGTAGACAAGTGGGAAGAAGCTAAAGTAACAAAATGTGTTAACCGTTACGGATTGAATGGGAAAAGGCTCTACTATACCTCTAAGGATGCTAATAATCCTTGCCAGCACGGATGCATACGTAAAAGTGGCCTTTCGTGGCAAAAAACCAAGCCTATACACGGAAAAGCTCAGTGTATCATGTTTATGTACTTGTACCATGACAAGAACAATCTTGAGTACCGACCGGTGAAAAAACAGACACGTAATATTTCTCATCGTGGAACAGTTACGTGGAATGAGACGTTTGCTTTTGATGTGCGCAATGTACATAAAGAGCAGTTTTTTATAGCTCTGAATAACACAGAACAAGATTTTGTCTCATCAGCGAAGAACATCATTTTGAAGAAAGATGGGGAAATAACGGGTGTTACAGATCGTATAAAACTCTCGGAACTACTAAATATAGGCAAAGGAAAATTAAATGAAAACAAGAGAAGGTATAAGGAACAACGTACATTTGATTTTACATCAGCAATCGGCAACACAACGGGAACCATTCTCCTCAATGCAGTCTTTATCCCCAAGTTTCAGTCTTCACCGTCTCCAAATGACAACCGGATGTCAAATAATTTTGATTCTGCGAAGGGAAAGGAACATCTTCAGAAGCTGCTTTTAATGGACTGGGAACTCATATCTGGTCAAAACAATGCTACAAGTCTCGATCGTAAAATCGAAGATGTGGGGGATTCTGATCGTGATCTGACTCTGGCGATGGCGATGCGTATGTACGAACTGAGTTGCAGGTCTCTTTGGAGAAGTCTGGAAGCGGATAACCATATAACATCGCTGCTTGCATTCATGGACAGGGCACTCAGGTCAAAGAATCGGCAAATGGAGGGCGATTTGGATACGAAAACAAACACAGACCTAATAATCATCGATGCTTTTGACGATAAACGTTCGCAACATATTGAGCTAAACCAAGGTGCCAGTGTGAGGGAGATACGAGTTAAAGTCGAAGAGGCAAAAATAGTGGATCGGTATGATCGTTATGAGCTTTTTCTTATTCGAAACAAGAACGAGTACATCATCCAGAATGACACACAGTTGACGGGTGAACAAGAAGATTCCATGTTCGAAAAACTAGAAAATGGAATTTTTAAAATCCTTAGCGAGGACACAACCGAAGTTGTGTTTGATAGGTTGTCAGATATAGATCATCGGACGTTGCAGGAAATAAAAGTAACTTATGGTCTTATGGAACCATTAATGGTGGTGGTTATTCCTGTTTCCCCGTTGTGTTCCTTTTGGTGGGCACTTCCCAAAACAAACTTGTTTGCTTCGCCCAGTGATTTCTGTGGTGGAATCGTTCGCTATGCTCTACCTTTTTTTCAATGTCTTTTCTCTTTTCGGTGGTTTTTCTTCTTTTTCCGCGGTTTGAGCGCATGTCAGAAGTGCGGCCTCAGCACATGGCACCATGGGGATCTGTTGAATGAATATCAATCTTCCGACACATATCTTATTCGTGACGAACAGGCTCTTGGAAAAAAATTAAGCGATGAACTCAAGAAGGATTTTTTACTTAGTACCAAACTTAGTCGGCGAAATATGTTTCTGAAATCTGTTAAAAAGGCGAAGGGTGAGGACTCAAAAGAGGAAGACGGGGTCCATATCGAGTCCATTCATGAATGCATCATGAGGCTGAAGGGGGTAAAACCTTTCCCTTTCACAAAGGATCCGTTTCCCCACAACAAAGAACATCCTACTTTTGATGAGGTCGTTACATGGACATGCAACATGATCAATGTAAATCGGTATTTTGAGATGAGTAAAGAGTTAATTGAATCCGAAAAACCTGATGAATGTAACGAAAGTAACGAAAGTATCAAAAATGATGAAAGTGGTGAAAGTAACGAAAGTGACGAAAATGGCGAAAATGGCGAAAAAATCGAACAAAAAATATGGCACTATGTGAACAACACTGGGATCGTTGCATATTTATTATCCAACCACACTTTTAAAAATGAAGATACAACATCATTTCCATTTAAAAATGAACATGCATTTCTCAAGGACATGTTTGAAAATCGTAACCACCAATTTGAAAATGAACATCATCTTTTGGAATGGTTACAGGAAAAAAAACATGTTCATAAAGAGGAGAATGGAGATATAAAATGTGGAGAACCGATCAAAAGTATGATGACATTCTTCGAATTCGGAGACAAGGTGGATTCTAAAAACTTAAAGAAACGTGATATTGAGTTCTTCAAAAGCAAAGATATTGAGTTCTTCGAAAGCAAAGAGGATTTTGAACACTTAGCGAAACTTAATCTCGTGGACATTGCCCGGAAAGTGAAATCAACCACCGACAAGTCTCTCTGGAACGATGTGCATTCCATATTGAATTTTGCTTACGAGGAGGGAAAAAAACGTATTAACCGCGAAAGTGTTGACTTTGAGAGCGATTTAGTAGACTCTGCCAGTATTCACGATATGGATAATTTGCACAAAATTCTTAAAGATCGCACGCAGGCGATTGATCGCCTGCCAAGAGAAAATACACTGGAGGAGTTCTTGGTTTTTCGGAGTATCTGGGATCACGTTGACACCTACGACAATGCTTCAACCAAGTCTAAACGTTTTGCGAAATTTTGCTACTTTGTTTTGCTACTCCTTGGGATACTGACCGTATTTATAACGGTGGTCAATATTCCAGAATTGGATAAACCCCCTAAAACAACCGGAACGCAAACTACAAGGCAATGGATCGTTCTCACACTTTCCCTCGTCATGTCAGCAATTTCTTCCATGGTCGCATATTATAACCCCGTTGTGCGCTGGCAACAGCTCAAGAGTGCTTCTCTAGAACTCGAATCAGAAATATGGAGATACCGAACACGAACCTCGCCTTACGAAAAAAAATCAACGAGCGAAACTGCTCCTTGCCTGCACTTGCTTCAGGAAAAGTTCGAAAAAGTGCGTGCATCCGTCCTTGAGAGCGCAGGTGTCAAGACAAATGATTTCTACAGAAAAGTCGACTCGTCCATGTACAAACACGGACAGCATGACACTCTGAAGAAAGACAAGAAAAAATGGACAAACAGTTTGAGTAGAATAATACCAAGGAATAGACGCGTCTCTATTCTCGATTCTCACCATAAACCAGAGAATGCAGAAAATTATATCGAGCTCCGTCTCAATACTATTCTTTCATTTTATCAAGCCCGAATGCCATCTCGATATCGTTGGCAATCAGCATGTACATTTTTTACGATTGCGATTTCAATTGCAACTGGTATCATCTCCATGATCAAAAATATGGAGCACGCCATTGCTGTGCTTGCCAGTGTAGGAGCAGCCGTGCTTTCTTGGTCTGAGTTCGCCTCTTATTCCAAGAAACTCGAAAGGTACGCAAATGCCGTCAAGAACTTGACCGACGTCAAGATTTGGTGGGACGCGCTCGAGAAAACGAATAAGGCTAATTTGGACAACATTAACAAGCTAGTTGATTCAGTCGAAACGATCATCGGGTGCGAAAATCAGGCGTGGCTTGCTACAAGCATCGCAAGTAAAATTACAAGTAATGATTCGTCTTCGAATGATTCGGGGAAAGCAAAGGAGGAATAAAGATATTATCTTTATTAACTATTTAACAAGTAATTGGATTTTTGTGTATAAGCCAACATCATCATAAGTAATATATATATACAATGTACCTCGTACTCGTACAATACAAGCAACGTCCTGGATTATCTCTCACATGACATGTTATGTTACTTTTCCCTACAATTTAGGGTAGGGTACTACATACTACTAACATAACATAACATACATAAAATATGATGTTAACATAATATGTTACCCTATGTTATATACCTTTTACCCTTTTACTAAAAAATAATAACATATATTATAATAACATAACATAATAACATACTCGTATTATGTTACCTTACCTTTATTAGGTAAATATAAATACTCGTACTCGTACGTACATTATTAATTATTATTTAAAAAATAAAATAAAATATATATTGTACAATATATATATTTTTTTTTTAAATTTTAATATACGAGTACGAATCGAATACTCGTACGAGTAAATGTACTCGCGTATAAACTATTACTGTGTATTTTATTAAATATATTAACTATGATATACACTCGTATATAATAATATACATAATATTTATTAACATTATAATACGTACATACCTTTAGGTATGTTATTGTCCTATCGTAGATAATAAACAAGACAAGGGTTAAAAATGCGAACTTTTAAATGCATTAACATGACAACTTTTTCCATCACCAGATATATTCCTCTCTCTGACATCACATGATGTAACATACGAGTACGTACGAGTACGAGTACGAGTACTCGTACTGTATCCAGAGGGACTGTATCCCCATGAAGAAATTTATGACATACTCGTACAAACGCCATTAGAACAAATGGCTGAATACCACAAATACGTGGCACTGCTTTGTTATCTGGTGTCAACACGTTAGTTTAGCCACAGCGCCATTTCAATATCAGTGCATGATTGCGATAAACTTGGACATTCTGAGTTTCCGTCTCAGAATCCACGTGAACATTGGTTTGTCAAACCAACATTTGTACTCCCGTTCCAAATAAAGTTATGGAACAAATATGCGACCTTTATATTAGACACTCCGCAGTTGTTTCCATTGAGTAAAGTTCTACGGGGTATATGAAAGGAAAAGGTTTCAAGTATCAAATAACTTCATAAAGTCTTGTTAGTGGCTTTTCTAGGAACAATATATATGAGCGATGTACGTTCCTTCATTTGTAAGGAGGAATGTAAAGGAACAACTTTCTCGATTTCGACAAAACAAAAACAAAGCGGTTGGTCCGGCGTATCGAGTTAAATATTTTGATAGAGGTTGTCTCGAAAGATTAATTCCAATATGCCAGTTATGCCATTCTTTTATTGTGTGCAGGTTGGGAACTACTTTGGTGTGTATCGACCAGCACGCCGCTCATGAGCGGATTCGTTTTGAAAAATTACTTGGAAATCTCAATAGATATACTCGAACATTTACCTTTAGAACGCCACCATGTATTCAAGTCAAAAAGGCTGAATTGGAAGTTTCTAGAAAGTACTCTTGTTGTTTAAAGAGATGGTTTCGCTACAAGGAACGGAAAAAGCCAGATTCAAGAACAAGTATTTGTGGTAACATGATCTTGTTACAATCTAGTTTACTGTTTGGTATAAAGTTAGAGGCAAGTGATTTCGTTGCCTCTCTTCAAAAATTGCAGGATTCACACGGGCACTATAATGATTTCATTCCCGATAGAGTCAAATCTATATGTGCACTTCGATCTTGTAGGGGGTCCTTTATGTTTGGGGACATTTTAACAAAGCTCGAGTGCTCAGGAATTGTCCGTGAAATGCTTCTATGCTCATCCCCGTATGTATGTGCTCATTTGCGACCAACCTGCGTTCCATTTATTTCTTATTAACATATGAAGTGATGCGCAATTTTGAGATAAAATTGTTAGACTAGATTTCCGCTTTCGTACACAAATTTGAAATGTTGTTCTCGCGAATATTCATACATTTATTCGTTTGATTTTCCAGATTATTGTTTTTGGTGGGTTTCAAGGCCACCATATCTATCGTTGAGACCAATATGTGCAGGTGATATGGTGAGGACTGCATGGAAGTGAAAGGCGTTTCGTGAACTATTAATTTAGATTTATTTTATCTACTATGAGAGTCGTATGTTCAGAGATCCGGACAAAATACATACAAGCACATACTACTTGTAAATAAAATCTATTTTTATTGCACAACATAGACATTGTCTGCTTTGAGACAAAATGTTCAAAACAAAAAAATAAAATTTTGTGCTATTTCAAAAATTATTTTCATTCATCCTTTACCATATGTTCAGCCTGATAATTTGTGCATTTTGCTGTGTTCCGTGCTTTTAATTTGAGAAAATCTACCAGAGAATCCCATTCAACATCCCACAATTGCTGTAATTAAAAAATGTTAACAGAAATATCACTGAAAGTTTCAATCGACTTACCTCTTTCTTTTTGACATTATCAAAAAATATCTGAATATCATTACATATTTTTTGGTTGAATATAACATAATTTTCAAACGTTTTATTCCTGTTGTGAATCAGTTTTCTGTGGTGTTCTGTAAAATACGTCACAATAGGAAATGTGAATATACTTTCTTCATGTATTTTTTTATTCAAAATTGAATACTCTTTATCCACAAATGAATTAAAGACTTGAAGAAAATCCGAGTGATTTGTAAGATTCGACACTTCAATTCCATTCCATACACGGAGCCGAAGGTATGTTTTCAAATCTTTCTTTTGTAGCGATAAATGCCTAGTTCGGTCTTTTTGAAGTCTTTTTAGGCTTTTCCTTTCTTTTGAATAGTTATGATTAGATCCTGAATAAGTAAGGTCTTCTGAATACAAAACACTGTTTAGTGAGGCAAGAATAGATACCGAGGCGTGCATTAGACGAAGCAAAAATTTATCTGCCCGTTTTCTAATTCCCTCAACTATTTCAGAGAGAGATGATTCAATGCACTGTTGAAATTCGATTGATCGGTCCCTTTCCATTTTATAAATAGAATCTAGCTCCTTACCCTTGTTTGGACCACCAAGTTGAGGACGAAGCAAACGTTTATATTTCTCCTTTGCTGAATCAAAATGAACTCGTTTTTCCGCAAATACTGATCGCATTTTATCAATAAAGAAATGCGCGTCGCGAACACTATAATCAAAAATATCATCCAATGCTAATTGGGGTGCTTCACACAAAAGCACCAGGAATTTATTTATCTGTTCTTTCATAGTTTCGCAAGACTTTACACGGTGGCTCTCGGCTTTCTGAGATTGCTCAGCTAAAAACGCATGTAATGATTTTGGTATTTCTTTTGATATACTTTGTTCCTTATATAGTTCAAATGTTTCCTCAAGACATAGTTGCTTCGCCGCTTCCACTGCATCTAGGAATGTCGAATCACATTTTATACCAAAAACATTGTACATTGCTGGTACCTCCAACCATGAAGCTACTTGCGCTTTATCGGAGTTACATTTATCAGAAGGCTCACGGAATTTACCATTTAGTGAAATTGAAAATAATTTGTTTAAAGTTTCCCAATTATTTTCTTCCTTTAATTCAGTCACCCTCTGTAGCTGACTTTTCACACAGCAGGGAATGCAAACTTTTGAGTCCAAAGCAACTGATATAGAATATTCGAGAGCATCCTTTACGTTGTTGATTGTATTCAAATATTTGGCTCGAATATAAAAAAAGCGTCGGATATTTTCAATACATGATCTGATTTCACAACTTAAAATTGCGTTTCCGCTAGGTTCCTGGCCTGAACATAAATTTTCAAGTATTGATATTTTATGCCACAGGAGCTGTTCTGCGCTTTCGGATTTTGCAAACTCGCTTCGGAGCCTTTCCTGTGCCATTCTTCGAGGTGCCCCAAACTTCCTCCCAAGACCCTCCTTCACAGACAAAGTCCTTATGCATAACTTGTATGTCTCATGAAATTCACCAAATGATTTCCATACAAGTTTTTCGGCATTAAGAATTTTTTTTAATTCAATCACCCTTCTTCTGATTGAATCAAATACAATAGCATCAATTTTACGTAAGGCATCGCGTTCAAGTTTTATTTCTGTTTCATTGTAGTCCCCCCCATTGGAGAAAGTCAAACATGAGGATAAGAAAGATTGACTAAGTTCAATGAGAATATTTGGTTCTTCATCAATAAAGCGAAATAGTTGCAGTCTCATTTGTTCTGTAAAGCACTTTAATTTTGAAGCCTGGTCTTTCGCATTTCTTAGTACACCTTGTAGTGATGCGAGGCTTTGGTGAGAATCAAGATTCTTTATCATACCTTTCACCCGTTTCATAAAAGATTTCATGGATGCGGCCGATGAATTCAAAACTTGAACAAAATCAGAATCGTGAGTTTTATTTTTCAAGAGAACAGAGCGAACGTGTCTTTCATGTCGTTGTTTGTGGTGCAACAACTCACCCCAGCGCGGTTGTTTATACTTAACGATCGCGCGTCCTTTACGCGGCCAGTGCATTCTCAATTTCTCTTCTAGTTCATCTATCAAGTCTCCTTGTCGTTCTTGCGCTAACGCGTAAATTTTTTGTTCCTTTTCCATGTTTTGTTCTTCAATCTTTGCAAGGACAGATTCGCGCATTCTTTTCAAAATGGAAGCAATCTTCGATTTATCGATGCATGTGTCGACCTGTGTTTCTTTACTTTTGGCATTAGAATCAAATGGATGAACCTCTTCGCAAGTTTTTACATCAGTAGCAGAATTGTAATATCTGTGCTCTTCATTATTATTTGAACCTAGAGATTCAGAAATTAGCACAGCCAATGTAAACTCATTAGCAGCTGGTGTATCGTTGTCCCTGAAGAGTGTGCACGTATCTTTGAGATCAGATTCAATTAGATTTGAATGCATTTTCGTCAAAAAGGCTTGCACAAAAGAAATCATAGGGAAACCATCTTGTTGAATATTGGATACATTTGCTTGCACTAGTTTATCCACCACCTTAAAAATGTCATTCACTTCATTGTTTTTTTCTCCCTCGATTCCTTTAATATCAATTCCATCTTGTGATTCATGAACAATGGATAAACCAAAAAGATAACGAACGAGCCGAACGAATCTATCTCTGGTGTCTTTGCTTGCTGGTATGTGCATTTTACACACTGAAGTTGCATTTTTGTAATAAGACCTGTACCCTTTTTGAATATTTTCAAGTGTATCAAGAACATCAATCATGTATGTCTCTATTGAAATCCTATCAGGAGCCATTCGCAGCTTGTCATGTACACAGGATGAAAACATTGTTTCGAGAGTTTTTTCCACTTTTATATGTTTACGCACTAAAATATCCAACTCTGCGTCTATTTTTAAATCAACCTTGCGCTCTTCGTCATGCTTCGCGTCAAATATATGCGCCGTTTGTAGAAAGAAAGCAGAGAGGCCAGCACAGACGTTGCTGAAGTGACAGTTTGAAGCAGTCAATGCATTGTCAAATTCATTTTCCTGTCTTGAATACCCTTCTGATCTATTTTTCAACTTTTGATCACATAAGGAAGATATTGTATCGTCAACAACTTTATTGCAATCGATTTGGTGTTTACAAACTTCCTCAATTGCAGCAAAACATTCTTTTAATGAGCTTGAAAATTTCGAAAAGTATATCAGGGGTGATATAGATCTTATTACTGATCTTAATTCCTGCGACAAGTGTTGTGATTCTGTACTGCGAACCGATGAAAATATTTTTGATTTGTTTTGTTCTTGGTTCATAACGCTATGGACATGCTGATTTAATCGTTGCTTTGATTTTGAAAATATATCAAAGGCAACCTTGGGCATCTTTGGAACACGAATCAACATATTAATCAACTTCAGTATTTTTTGTGCCAAAGTAGAAATTTCACTCTTTCTCGCATCCCTAACTTTGTCGAACAACAGAAGTAAGTCTTTCACGTAACCAGACTTTCCTTGCATATCCAAAAGATCTCTTAAATCGCTTGAAGTGTTGTATACTTGTATCTTACAAAGAAGACTATATAAGTTCTTTTGGTGAATAAGGTCCTTTGATTGTAAACAGTTAATTATTGTGTTTATATCTGCTTTCATCGTTGGTACGGTTTGAAGTAAGATAGAATTTTCTTTTTGAGAAACTGCATCCAAAATAATGGAACTAAGTTTAGAACCGGAAGAACTGCCACCAATGGTATACAGACCACTTTCTTGGATGAATGATGAGAAGGAATGAAGATCAAACCTGAGGATTTCACGTAAATCTTCCATCTCAGTCAAAACTTTACTTTTTATTGATTTCATTTCATCCAAGCACTCTTTACCTATTTTGTTATCTTCATTATTAATGGCCTTTAGTGATAAAAAGAGAGAAAGTATGTTTTGTTTCGAAAAGTTACCCGCATTTGCATAATCTTGAAACTTTTCGACAAGAGGTAGTCTACGTTCCAAATGACGATTTTCTATCTGTGCAATACATTTACGAAGAATTCTTGAAATACTCGGAGGGCGAGTAAAACGGTTTGAGTCAAGAGTTTGAGTGAGATTTTCAATAGCACTCTGATGATGCAGCTTTCTCCAGTTCTTTTCAGCGCGTTTCCATAGGCATTTAATTTTATGGAACATATGAATGTGTCCGAGGTTGAATTTTGATAGTAAATTAGCTTGTACCTTCATGTTTTGAAGAATTATTGCATTTGCCTCAAGTGTCCTGTATTCGATAAGACGTGATATTTCACCATAAGTAAGGTGGGATGCTTTAAGAAGGCCTTGAAACAATGCTTTTATTGTTTCGGAAACAAACGCACTTCTTTTCTGTTCCACTTGTTTCAATTTGATTTGAAAAGATCCAATTTTTTCCTCTCGAAACTTCATTAATGCAATAAGTTCTCTCCATGACTTTCTGAGATATTCATACTCCTTTTGCTGCAGATTTTCTGGGACGGAAAACTGATGCACAAGTTTTTCGATATTTACATCCAAGTTTTTAATTTCATCTCTCACGCTTCTTCCATACTCGATCACCATACTTTCGAGATTTTCACATACTATTGCAATTTCTTCGGAAAATTTTGATACCTCCTTATCATGAACGGTTTGTTTCTCCTTAATCACGTTTTGCAAACCCGCCCTTGTGATTTTACGATCTCCTTTTGGAAAAAGTGAGAGCTGCTTCACCCCGAATTTAATATGATGGTCCTGATTCTCTTTACTTCTTTTAAAAACGAAGTTGCTTATATTTTTTGTAGTATTTAGCGAGGCTACACTGTTTGACACGTGGCGTTCGACTCGTTTACCTTGCACCCTTTTATTCAACGCAGATAAGAGTCCAATTTCTTCAAAGGAGTGAACACTTGTATACGTATACAACTCG
>JACLAC010017405.1_pt1 | contig 14066 bp, 8 predicted proteins | sample 8027881 | NCBI WGS metagenome assembly JACLAC01 (sample SAMN15725517, study PRJNA655200) | protist metagenome | isolation source: fluorescence activated cell sorting (FACS) single amplified genomes of... | place: Spain: Blaines Bay Microbial Observatory, Mediterranean Sea | collected 2016-01-19 | reverse complement strand
CCACTGGCGTCCCTACAAACCCCCCAAAATCAACGCACCCCACAAACTCCGAATGTTGTTACAAGATCCCACAAACGCCATCCTGGTGACGTTGTCGAGGCGGCGTCACGTCATCTGGGGGCAAAGCGTCGACTTCAAGTCTGGATGTATGTGTGGTTTGCGTCGATCAATGAGGCAGACAGCCAACCGTCGGCGTAGGACTCGTGGCAAATCAAGAACTGTGGCCGCCGATCCGTGCACTGGGGTGTCACTGTCTTACGCATGAATATTGTTAGCACATAGAGATGGATCGCCATCCACATAATCATCGTCAACAGACTCAAAAACCTAGAGAAACATCAACGTGTCATACTTGGATCGTCCCTAAATTTTTATCAAGTTGTGCCCATAAAAAAATGTATTGTGCTTCATCGTCATATGCCGATCGAATCGTTTAACTTTAACGGTGGCAACTCTGTGGCGTTGTGGAAGTCAATTCCCATGTTCAGGTCGTCATAGAATGTGGTGCCTTTCCCCTTCGGGAGCCCGTAGACGGGAAGTACAGAATGCGGCTACGGCGCGGTATTCGAGTATTTAACGCTGCGTTCAAACTTTGACTCCTTTTCTTCTTGTCCTTCACTCCGTTAGAGCGTTCCTTTCTTTTCCTTTCTCTTCTTTAAGTTTGTGCTGTTTATTTCGGGTCGTCGTTCTTTTGGGGAGACAGACAGAAGAAAATTTGGAACGAGACAGAAGAAAATTGGGGAACAGACAAATGATCGATGTTGTATGTTATATGTTTCTTTTGGATAGATCTTCTGTCCCAGGATCTACTCCGCGCGAAGAGTCACTATATGGATGTTAACATTCTCGTTCTCCGTCCAGGTTATCATTGAGAGCGGAAGTTTGACTGTTTGTGAGAGCAAGGGACACACAGGGAACGGAGAGAGGTATCCTCATGGCAATGATTGTCTGAGAGTTCATGTGTTTAAGTCAGATCGATTTGTTCGCGCTTTTCTGGGCTTGATGGCATTCCATGGTCGACATTAGAGGTATCAAAGTTTTGTCCGGAGGAAGCACAAAATAGACATGTGAGGATAATTGCAAGCCGCAGAAGCCTGCAAACGTTCGAGATCGCGAATGGTGATGTTTCTCTTTGTTCCAGTGGCAGTGGTTGTAACTGGAGCTGGTTTATTGGTTGAGTGCGGGTTTATTGGTCGAGTGTCGTGCTGGTCATTAGTCGAATCACGCTGCAGTCTCCACATCTTCCATTTGCGACATGAGTTAGTACTCTAGGCGTTTCGCTGTGTAGCACGTCTGATGTGAGCAAGGTCAGCGTGGCAAAGAGTCAGGTGGCTCCATCCTAAAAAACAGTGTCGTTGAAACTTCAACACGATGTCCTCCTCGCGTGGGGGGACCGGGAGGTCTCAGCGCGATGGAATGTCGGGGACTGTTGCAAGCACAAGCATTGGCATCGATCCCAACAAGAGCGCTGGAAGTGGCGTCGCGAGAGGGCAAAATCCTTCCAACACTCAGAGCAGCAACAATTCTTCCAACCAAAACGTTCCTCGTCCTCGCGGAGCGCAAGAGACGTTGTTCCGTTTACACGCAGAAATCGAGCGCACAACTAGAGGCCTGGAGCTGGCGAAACGTCAGGTCGTGAAGCTCGACGAAGAGACCGCGAAACTCAAAAAAGAGCTAAAAGATCTTACCGCCCAGCAGGGCTTCGGCCGCCCACGGGAGGCGTACTACAGGATATTTGGCGGCAACGACGGAGAAGAAGATGACAGCCCCGGCACGAGAAAGAAGAAGAAGAAGAAAGATGGGTCCAAAAATGGTGGCTCCTCAGAATCTACTGGCGGAGGAGGTGGTGGAAAAGGCAGCGGGAATTCCTCGTCGTACCACCAGCACCGACCAGGCTTCAGTGGAATCGACGTTAAGAAGTGGGAGAGGCGCAGGAAGGCGAGGGAAAAGCGGGAGGCAGAAGCAAACGACAACAACGCAGAAATAGCAGATGGATCCCAGGATGGCAGCGTTCTGGGGTCTGCTGGTGCAGGTGGTGAGAAGAGTGGCGCCGCAGACGGTATGGGGGGCCGGAACACTGGCGGGAACGCGAGTCATAATAATAGTGGCCAGAGTAATGCTAATAAGTCGCGCGGTGGTGGTCAAAACAATCAGCAAGGATGCAACAAGAATGCATTTGGAAGCGAGCGGAAAGGAGGCGCAACAAAAGGTCGCAACAGTGTGGATAATAGCAACAATGCCGGTGCTGGAACTGCCGGCCGCAAGGACGGAAGCGGTGGCTCAGCTGCGAACGATGGGACGTCGAACAATCCACATGTAGATAACAGCGGAGCCGATCAGTCAAGGGAAAAGAATGGGAAAAGGAAGAAACTTCGCGGGGGCGGATTCGGAAACGATGACCAGTCGTCATCCGGGGACGACGCAAGAGGTGGTTCAGACGACGGAAATTCCGGAAATAATTCTGACGACTCCCAGAGCGACCTGCACAGTCCGACGAAAAACCCCAACATGCTGGGTCATTGCGACCTGCACAACGCGAAGTCTGCCAGCAAGTTTTTGAGTTCCGGCGCGGACCTAAGGAAGCAGAAATTGGAGGAGCAGTTGAAGAAGGATGAAGAGCGGAGAGAACGGATGCGCAACGAACGAGAGCGCATCGAGAAGCAGAAGTCGCTGCGACAGGAAAAGGCCCTGCTCCAGTTTCACTTCGACAGTCATGGGAAAGGGAGGTTGAACTTTGATCGGACCGGCGTACTGAGGAAGGAGATTGATAAGAAAGAAAAGCTGATTGAGAAGATGGCAGGAACGATAGATGATATTGAAGACGGGAACAAGAATTTGCGCAGGCACATCGGGGAATGTCGCGTCAACCGCTTGACGTCTGCGCATGCGATGCACCAATTGGATGGGAAAATCAAGCGAGTAGAGGAGCGCCTCCTGCAGGCGCGAGCGAGGGAGGCCGCTTTGACCAACGGCCTCGGTGCGCTGATGGCAAATAACACTGGTACAACTGGGGACAAAGGGAGCAATGGTAATGGTAGTGGAACCGGGAACGGAAATGGTAATGGCTCCAGTAATGCAGGAACCCACGGAAACGGAAGTTCGACTGCTGCCGGTAGTGGAGGTGGTGGGAGCAATGGAAACAGCCTGGTTACCGCGGCTTCCGGACAAAGAGACGCCGTTGGAAAGGAGAAATCGATTCTGAAGGGGTGTCGTGCGGGCAACTTAAACCACCGTTCTCCCAGGGGAGGAGCGGGGGCTGCTACCGGAGCTTCTTCCCGGGGAGCTTCCTCAGGCAGGAAGCGCGTCGGGTTCGACACAAGTGGCGGTGGTAATAACGGCACGCACGATCAGATGTTAGGCAACGGTGGCATGAATGGATCATCTGGTCGAGCGTCCACCAAATACGGTGCAAACTCGAATCAGAACTCCTCGAATAACAACAGTGCAGCAGACTCGAATAGTGTCCTGGCGCTGAGCAACAACAACGCCTCATCAAACGCAAACAGTAACAACTCAAGTTCAAACAATCCCACCAGCAATCCCAACAATTCAATGAATTTAAACGAAACAGCTTTGTTTCTGGCCAACGCGTCGCTAGCGGAGATCCAGAGCAGGATCAAGGAGAGGAAGAGGTTAGGAGAAAGAGAGGGAAGGGAGTTTCAGAAAGAGGTGCTCAAACACAGGATTAACCTAGCCCGAAGAGAGAAAGAGAAGAAGGAGGTGGAAGTCGTGATGAAGAGGGGGGCGAGGAGCAAGATGGTTAATCAGAATCAGAATCAATCTTCCTCTGGGAATAATAATGTTGCTAAGGGCAGTGGGGGGAATAGTGCGAGGAATCAGGGAAGAAATCAGAATGGAGGAGGATCCGGCAATAATAATTCCCCAAATGGGCCAGGTGAGTACGGAGGAGGGCGGACAGTCTCAGAACAAGCCGATGGACACGCAGCAACACTCAGCCACAGCGTGTCGGCGGATGGGGGCGCGTTCCGAAGACAAGACTCCGCGAGGAAGGGTGGCAAAGGCTTTATCCCGACATCCAGAAGTGGTGGGGCTGGGTGCTCCCCGGGCAGAACCACTTCTCCGGTTGCAGGTTCCTCCAAGGGGCGCGGCAAAAAAGGTGGGGCTGCCGGGTTTAGAAGGAACGGCGAATCTCCTTCTGCCGGAAGAATGTCGGGCAGCGGGCGCAGCGCTCCGACGCTGTTGCAGGATGAAACGTCATCGAATCACAGCATGAAAAAGGGAACAGCGAGCCAATGGGGAGGTAACAATACTAATAACTCGAATGCGAACACTACTACTCAGACTGGCAGGACCAAGGGTGGTTCTGATTCAGCAGGCTTCAATGGTGGAATGGATCAGAGCTTGGCGATTGTGGATCACAGCGATATAAATCACATAGGTCAACAATCATCCGAGGAAAAACGCAGCGAGCAGTCTGAGCGCAGTCTCATGAGGTGGATCTTCAAGGAGTCGTTCTTTAATGGGATTAAAAGAAGGAAGCTGAAGCAACGGAGCAAACAAGTCGAACAATGGAGGCAGGCATTTTTGACCATAAAGCACACCACAGGTAGGAGAGGTTTCTCACCATCAAGCACACGACTGGTAGGATAGGTGTTTGTGGGCAGAAATGATGTGGTTTGACAGAAAAGCGGAGACGCAAAAAAACTCAACGTTGTCACTGGGATTGTTGTCGCTCGAGCGACTCAATTACAATGTCAATGTCAGTATTTAGTCCCGAAATAGTATTATACGAAAGAATGCCATCCTTATCAGTAAAAATCATTTAAGTTAAACCACATAAAGAAAATCCCAAGAACAACAAAATATTATTGTACTCCAAACAGGTATTACCGACATCAACGAGATGATTTCTCTGCTCCTCCAATTGGAAGAGCGCAACTACTCCTTACTAGTATTCACAAACCTGCAAAACCGCGAGATCGAGATGTTGGAGAAGAAGACGCGGGACGAAAAAAGAGAGCACGCGGAGACTTTGCAAAATGAGGCAGAATTTCTGGACAAGAAGGACGAGCTTTTACGGGATTACAGGATACAAATTCAGAAGTCACAGAAGTAGGGGGAAGGAATGTTGTTGCTGTATGGAAGTATTAGGAGGTAGAAGCAGAATTATCATTATGCAGGAAGAGTGTAATACTAATGGCAAGTCTTCGAGAAGTGTTATAGAACGAGGAATTCTTTAAGTTTTGGGACGATATTTTTCTTGCTTAGTGACAATCATTCATAAACAAAATAATGTTTCCCTTAACCAATAACTAGGCTCACGGAGGAGAACCAGGAGGAATTCCGCCGAGTCAGACTGGAGCTCGAGAAGATTCATGGGCCAATCGTGGCAGTCGCTAAAACGTTGGCGGACCAAAATCGCATATTCGTCAATGCAGCACAAAATGCAAATCAGTGAGGATCAGTGATTCTTTTGTAATACTAATTAGGTAGTCTTCGAGGAGGCTTTTTTCATCATCGTTAAGTCAGTAGTAAAATATCGCCGAAGTAGTTATGTCCACATCGATTAATATATCGAAGAAGAAACAACATTACAGATTGAAATTAATCACCCTTCCTGTCCCCCTCCCTAGGAGTCCCCTCCTGAGCTTCAGTTCGCAGGGTGAGGGTTCGGCGAAGACGCATGCGCACCGTCTGTTGGAACCGTCGCTTTTGGAAGAATCCACCCAAATCCTGAGCGCCACCACATCATCCAGTACCGGCAGCTCATCATCGTCGTCAGAAAAGAAAAACTCGCAAAATCACAGTAGTGGGGAGGCAAAACTTAAAGGAGCGAATAGTCTTCTTGATAGCACTAATTCTGAGAGCAGTAGTAGTTCTCCACCGAAATCGTCGCCTCAGAATCAGCAGCAGCTGGCTCTGTCGTCGGAGACCGGCTCTTCTTCTTCAGGTTCATCTCTCACCTCAACCACTTCCCTCCCCTGTCACAACCTGGCAATTTATCTGTCGTTTGTGGAGCGCTGTCTAACCCAATGGCGCGAGTTCCTGCCACTTCCCGGGAGCGGTATGTTCGACGGAGACAATGGAAACTTCGCAGGTAGTGGAGGACATAGGAAGTTAGGAGGTCTTTCACCCGGATCTTCGCGAAATCACACAATCACCAAGCCCTTCCCCTACACAGTTGGCCAAAGCGTGAAGCAGGAGGTGCGGCCGAAGAGGTCATCGGCAATGTTGAGCATCGGGTTCCAGCACTCTGAACTCCCAGTCGCCCAACTAGAAGGTCTGATGGAGGGCGGTATGGGAGGAGGAGGTGCTTATCAGGTAAGAGAGAGGGGAGTACTATAGAACTTATTGTTAGGTGTAACTGTTGCTCAGAGGATTGCCACTGAAGTAGTGAAGAACTGTATTATACTTGAATATCCCAGCCCGTTGTGTAGACTAGTAGAAATGATTATTAATATTATGATTCCCCATCAGATTCAAACAACAAATTCCCAGTCCGCTAACGACACGGGCGAGGGTGCAGACCCAAATACCAACACTGCCAACAACCTGAAGTCTTCCAGTACTCAAAACGCCGCACAGCAAAGTAACAATGGCGAGAGGGTGATCAGCACGTTGGCTCCTCATCATTCTGCGTGGGTTCGGAAGGAGAGGGAGGAAAGGGAAGCGAGGCAAGCGCAGGAAGCAAGAGACAAGGAGCTGCGGCGAATGAAGAGAAAACAGGAGAAGCTACTGGCCTCTAAAGCAAGAGGCAGCAATGCCGACGGATCCTCTGAAGGATCCTCTGAGGGATCGGCGGAAGGGGCGAGGAAGGCTGGCTCCAGTGATGAGACCTCATCGGTTTCTTCCACTGAGGACGACACAGCAGTAGGAGGTGGAAGGAAAAAGAGCGGGAAAAAGGCGGGGAAAGGGGCAAGTGGAAAAGATCGTGGGAAATCGGCAGTCGCAAGAAGGGAAAAAAAGAAACCGTCGGGATCAGCGTCAAGGAAGGAGCAACAAGGAAAAGGCAGTTCGTCAAGCAAGAGGAAATCGACATCATCCTCAGAAGAGGACCAGACCTCAGATTCTGATGCTAGCCCTTCTGCCAAAGGAAGCGCTAAATCTAAGACCTCCGTCGAAGAAGCATCTAAGAGTTCGAAGAAGGGTTCAAGAGGGGCAGCACAAGGTAGTAAGGACGAAAACGCGTCAGAGGAAGGACGAAAAACTGGAGGGACCCGAGGGAAGAAAACAGCGAAGAAGGCGGGTGACCGGTCTTCTGAAGGAGAAGATGGGTCTTCCCTTGAGGAGGATTCCACGTCTCTCGAGAGTGGAGGGAACCCAAAGTCGACTAGACCGGGCGGCAAAAGCAGTGGTACTAGTGCTAAGTCTAAGAACAAAAATTCTACTAGTTCAACAAAAGCAAAAAAATCTCGAGATTCTGAAGATGATCGCGGATCTGATTCTGGGTCGGCTGGCTCATCCGGCTCTCTAGAGGAGGAGGAGGATTCCGATGACGAGGATTCGGACGCTCGAGGAAGCGACTCTGATGACGTCGACGATAGCGAGGAGTCAGATGACGATGATGATGACAGTGATGATGACGATAGCGACGACGATGATAGCGACGACGATGACAGCGATGATGACGACGACAGCTCTGTGAGGCGAATGTTCTTCCTGAATGATCCTGAGTGAGACGGGACTTTGTTCGGAAGTTTCATCCTAACTCTCACGTCAGTGTGGGAAATACTCGTGTGAAAACCACTCAAAGTAGTACTGCTTTGTAGAATCGATTATTTTGAGGGGGGTTTTCCTCACTAAGTTTAACTGTATGCTCCGTATGGGACCTTTCCATTAATTTTTCCCTGTCCAGGGTTTCAGAAGCAGATCATCAGGAACTAAAAAGGAGAATTTTCGTGAGATTTTTTTGCAAAAAAAAAATCCGCGAAAATTCATCAGGATTCCGCCGACCACATTACTGGGATGACGCGGAAGGAGCTCCAAACTATGGCAGGTAAGACACCGCAGGAGCTCCAAACAAGGTTCTTCTCTCTCCTTAATACGTATATACGTATTACATGTCACACAACAAATGCTAGCACACAATGTCATTGTATGTACGTCATCTCTTACATTACTTTACAATCTCCCACTACTGTACAATCTCCCACTACTGTGCAATCCCCTCCTCAGACAAAGTCGGCATCTCCCTCTCCAATCTCTGCTACCTGAAGCAGGAATTCGACCTCTACGACGAGGACGGCAGCGGGTACATTGAGCTCGAAGAGCTGCAGCAATTACTAGAAAAGCTAGGAGAAGAACTTAATCGCGAAGAGCTGGAACAGGCCTTCCAGGAACTTGATGCAGATAGCAGTGGACAAATCGAGTTCTTCGAATTTGTCACGTGGTTTGCGAGCGAGGACTAATTGGGCTGGTACGTAGATAGATATACTTGTAATTTTGTGAACTGTTATACTCATGATGATAGATTGATATCGAGATGGACGGAATACAAAAGTTTCAATTGTACAGCAAAATATAGGATAACAGTAATAGACTTAGTAATGCAACAACTGCGATCGGGCGTCCTAGTATCTTTTAAATTTATTACGTGTAGAGTGTCCATCATGACATTGATTTGCGGTTGGGTAGAGAATTTCAAGAGGCAGACTGGACCTGGTACTCTGCAGAGTTTTAAAGGTCAGCACATTCCTTTACTACCATTGGCATTAGCAAAGTTAAAAAAGTTTCAGAGCAGACGTAGTGATCTATTCTTACCAGCAGAAAAGCATGAAACGCACACTAAGATTCATTGTTCGTTTCTTCAAGCCAACATCATGTACACAAGAATCACACAAGAATCATTGAGTACTACTAGTAACATCGAAGAACACAGTATTTTAAAGAGATATCGGATTATAGTAGTACTAATACTTAAATACTAACTTAGACTATCGAACTCCAGTATTACTGAACAACTTGCCTTCTTCGTTTGTATAATAGTTGATTCAACTTCCCTTCTTTGTTGATTCACGTCAACATTTGGTCAACCACTCTAAGTTTTGTTCTCCTTCGCAAAAACTGTGAGTAATTGTATTACCTCGATACCGCTATCAGAAAGTCTTTGACACCGCTATACTCCAAGTCTTTGAGCCACACACTACTGCTGATCAAATGCTGTGGTATAAGACTAAGTTGACGGTGTTTGTGGATGGGAAAGGATTGGTATTCTTCTTAGTAAATCGTGGGTGCCAGTGGGGAATCTCGAACATCTGTTATGTGCGCGAGAGACAGTAATATGAGACTAATATGAGGCAATAATATTCTCTTCGGGTCCGTGCGACTCGTATGGAGGAATGGAATGAATGATGAGAGCGAGTTGTGCGACGAAGAGTCACAGTAGTACTACTTGCGAGTGCGAACTAACTTGTGACTCCGGTTCTTCCAAGTTGCGCATCTATCCCTAACGTTTCAGCAGAGAATTTCAATCAATCTGATTTCTGCTAAAAAGGTCTGTGAAAGAGGAAATCATGGAGAAATTGAAGCCGGTTGCGAGAGAACTTTGAGCAGGTCTCTGAGTCCTCTTTGACAGCAGCGTCTGTGAAATCCCTCCGTCCGTGGTGACGCATCTGGGAATTGTTGTCATGGAAGTTGCATGGGTGTTGTATGAGGTCCGGAGTGAACAGGATCTTATATGAAGTCCGGCAATTCTTTATGGCTGAAAAAATGAGTTGAGATATTATTGTACTAGAATGGCAGCGAGAGAGAGACGATGCGCGAGAGCAGAAACAATAAGAGAGAGCAGAAACAATGAGCGAGAGAGAGACGATGAGCGAGAGCAGAAACAATGAGCGAGAGAGACATTGGGGACAGCCATCAGTCGTCTACATGAATCAGAGACTTCTGATTCAAGAGACTTCATGGCATGGCTGTCCACGCAACTTAAGTATTATTGCGAGACATGGTTGAATACAGACATGAATGACAATTATGCACATGAGCAGTTTGTCCACATGAACGTGATGATCCCAAACCCGCAGACGAGCGTGCAGCAATTAAACCGCATAGTATTTAATTTTGCTGTAGTCAGCGTTATGTCCTCAATGTTGATCGCCTGTTATTAGATTCCATAGTAGTCTAATACTAGATCCATCCTAGAAGCAGAGTCATTCTAGATCCATCACAGATTTATCCTAGATCCATCACAGATTCCATCTCAGATTCCATAGATCCGTCACAAATCCGTTCATAAGTCATCTGGCACTTGTTCTAACGGTCAACAATTATATACTTCAATCACATATACAGTTACTTCAATCACATATTCTCCAATCTCATATATTCTCCAATCGCATATATTCTTCGATCACATATTCTTCGATTTTGAAAATGGCGCGTCTATTAACTACATCTTTGTTTTCGATTGTTTTGTTCGGCTTCTGCGACCTGCAGGTATTGCAGGCACCGCTCGCTGATCCTTCGCGTGCGGCTGCGGTTTTTGGTCTGCGGGTGAACAAGCTATACATGGATCAGAAGAAGGCAAACAACCGGCAGTCCTTGCGAGAGCTCAGTCCTGACGGACGTCCTGGTATTCATTCGAAGGGACCCAATTCACGGAACCGGGAGACCTACTTTTCGCCATACTCGGAGGAGAATGAGAAGAAAGGACACAAGAATGCTGCCGAAAAATCAGATGATACCGACCAAGCAGCTACCAGCGGGGGCTCGCTTGGAGGAAACGATGAATCTGATATCCTTACAGCGCAGAGGAGGCTGAGCACGACAACCAATAGTAATCGTCACTCCAGGCAACTAAGTTCGCATCTAAAAACTACTACTTCTAGTACTAACCATATCAATGCTCAGAGTACTGTCAAGATGCTTCCCTTAAGTGCGCGAGGGACTCAGCCGAACTCCATGGAGATGCTGGGGGGATTGGATTCCTCATCCGGAGGAGACAGAAGCTCCAGCGATCCCAGCAGCAATCACACATCGTCCACGAAAACAATGCGGAAGAAGCTAGAGGAGTTCAGGAGGTATCGGAGCGAGAGGGAGCCGCCTGTGGTGACTACTCATACTACTAATACTACTCATACTACGAAAAGCACTACCACGCAAATGTCCGACCTCGCCACTGCTACACATTTCATAACCCTGCTAGATGACGAGGAGAAGCACGGGTATGGGATCAAGATTTCTGCTTTCGGCGATAACGAATTGGTAGTTAGCGAGCGAGCGCGTGTGATCCGCGAAATCATTTTGGAGGCGACTGTTATGCAAAAATCAATCCGCAAGAAGGAAATGGTGGAAGACACGACATCGAACCAAAAGATCATCACTGCGACACCATCCTTCTGTGCGGACGAGGTGTTCTTTTTGGCTATTACTTTTCTGGACGTTGGGATTTCTAGGTCTTTGTATGTGAAAACTGAGTCTACCAATAGTGAGCCCATCAATTTCAACAAGCTGGCTTGGGCCGCTGTGTTGTTCGCGTCGGCACATGTCGACCCTGCGTATGATAACTTGTGGGCCGATCAACTGCAATTGCAAGAGTTGTTTCCCGAGCCTCAGGTTGTCATCATCAAGGAAGTCGTTAAGGACCCCGCCTTCTGTCTTGACAGCTTTGGTTTGGTCGATAGTGACAACACGATTGCCAATGTTGGCGATGGGAAGCTTCCTGCTGGCAATGATAGTAACAGTATTGTGCCAAGTAGAGTTGGGAGCAGTTCGCTAGCTAACATCACTGTTGGTTCCAGTCCCCAGCTGCCGACCATCCTGGATTTTCTGGATTTTTTCACGTCAGAGGTCCTGGGGCTGGACTTGGCGGGTTCGAAGAAGGAGAGAGACGGGCTGCGAGAAGAGGTTAGGAGAGATGAGAAACATCTGGACTTCCTGAACGGAAAAGAAACTGGTGAAGAGCAAAAGAAGCGTCTGGCGCGTTACACGGTGGCTCGCCGCGGACAGGCCGCAGTTGATAAGGAGGCAAGCAAGTTGAAGGAGAGCATCGCAGCGAAACAAGCTAAACTCAACTCCGCTCCTTTTCACGAACGTCTGCTTGCGCGAGCCCGTCGTGCTGTGGCGATCGGTACTGAGCAAAAACCCTCCCTCCTTGCTGCAGCCATTGTGTTCGCGGAGTGTGAGGAAGCTGATGTAGTTACAGTACATCAAGAAGAAGTGGCAAACGAAGAAGTGGCAAACGAGGCAGTATCACCTGAGCAGAGAAGGAGTAACTGTAGTGGTGACAGTATCCTTGCGGACCTAGTGGATTACTTGTCGCTTGGTGATGGAATCCGTTTACAGCATGAAATGGACGGATTCCATCACGAAGCAGCAAGTAATACACTAGAAGCCGGAACAAAGCAACTAGAAACCACCATCCGGGAGGTGGCTCGGCAGATCATGGATAACAACTTGTGAGTTAACTTATTAATATGTCAGATCGTGATGCCCGGAATATATATAATCGGAGTTAAACTTATCAATATCATCGGAGTATAATATCATGTAGTCGGAGTCGTATTATGTGATCGGAGTAATAATTATGTAGTTGGAGGAATGTATAGTACAGAGTAAGATGATCGAAGTATTACATGATCGAAGCATTACATGATCGAAGTAATAATGTTGCTATCGGGAGTAATGATGACAAGGTTAACATCGGGAACATATCCTCGCCGGCTCAGTGGCTGGGGACGAGGCTATTAGCGGGGAGGATTAGGGACGATGCTAGTATAGTTCTTATATAGTGATAGATAGATCGATATAGTGTAGAAATACTTATTAGTCAGCACAACTATTAGTCAGAACAGTAAGTAGTCTGAAAAGCCAGGAGAAGTCAAAGCAGGAATCATTATCAACAACAGAAACTCGCAGGAAGTTGAACCAAAACTCGCAGACCAAAGGACAACGCAATAGTTTAACACTTTTGAATTTTGAAAGAATGCGTGACATGAGTGATTGATGGTTGATTGAGTTGCTGACTTGATTGAACTGCTGATGGTGCATGAGTTCTATCGACTTGATGCACGAAGATTACCCACTGTTGTAATGATGTGCGAGAGAAACGCGAACATTAAGAGGGAGGAGAGTGGGGTGAATGCTACGCGAAAATGCAACAGTGGAGCACGACTGTTGTGTGAGGAGGAGGGAGGAGGATGTCGTGTGATGAAGGAAGCTTAGAGGTGCGAGAGACTCAGAGAGAGTAAACTTTTCGATCAGCTTCGGTATAAGCGTACAACTGTTTGTCAGTTCACAACTTCCTTTCTGTTCAATGGCAAAACGAGTGCTTTTGCAATCACGGTTCATACGTGTTTCGGCAATCACTCAATTCCGTTGATATTAGATAATGTTTCATAAGTTTCATAATGTTTGGTACAACGATAATATGTACATATAATGACATCTCACAAACGCAGGCGAGGGACATATCATTTGATTAATCATTAATCTAGCTCATCGAAAATCAGAATACTATCATTTGGATACTACTATTCTGCGGATCCTACTTAGTACTATCTTCTACGGATATTTCAAGACTATCTTCTACGGATATTTTAAGACTTGTTCTGGTCAATACATCTCAGACTCATCATCTCAGATTCATCATGTCGACTCAGCAAAAAGCTTTTGGCCAACTTAAGGGGTTTCCATTCTTGATGAGTGGTCTGATCATGTTGTTGCATCCTGGTGCGCTGAATCTAGATGCCGCGCGCGCTAGCACTCTCACTGGATTTGGCGGAAAGGAACCCGTGAAATGCGACGCTGGGTGGTACAAGCGAGTCCGGAACGTGTCTGGTGAAGATGGGAAAGAAGAGTATCAGCAAAAGTCGGAGGACTACACATACATCGAAAATGATCTGCCGCAGCGCGTTACTACCAGAAGCTCAATTCCTGTCTTTGGCAAAGGCATAGTAAGCATGAGTGGGAGACAGATTCAAAAGCATAAGAATGCGTGGCTCACTCAGACTGGAACATCTGAGACCGAAACACATGAGACCGAGTTACATACGGGAGAGGACTTTTGGTGCGTAGAGAACAAAGGCGACAATCACAATCACCTTAAACTTTGGAGCGAGGGAGCTTCGATCGGGGGGGGCTTCGTGAAGGCCATCCGGAACAGGAGT
>JACLAC010018357.1_pt1 | contig 14076 bp, 10 predicted proteins | sample 8027881 | NCBI WGS metagenome assembly JACLAC01 (sample SAMN15725517, study PRJNA655200) | protist metagenome | isolation source: fluorescence activated cell sorting (FACS) single amplified genomes of... | place: Spain: Blaines Bay Microbial Observatory, Mediterranean Sea | collected 2016-01-19 | reverse complement strand
AGGTTACGTGAGTCTTCCAAATCGACTACAGGAGGAAATTGATGTCGAGTGCTCTTATTATCGGAGATGGCCCCGGCGGTTTGAGTGCCGCTTTATACCTAGCCAAAAATGAGATTCAGACTACTGTTTTTGGCCAGAACGAAACCCCAATGCACTATGCAATGCTCTACAACTATTTAGGAATTCCTGAAATGACAGGAACAGAATTTCAGGAAGTGGCTCGCCAACAAATTACGGGTTTTGGCGCTAACTTAGTTGAAACTCAAGTGAAAACAGTTACAAAAAATGACGACGGTTTCTCGGTTATGACTTCGGGGGACGAACATTACTCTGGTAAATACTTGATTATTGCAACTGGATCGAGCCGAGAATTAGCCGAAAGTTTAGGGCTGAAGAAGGGCGAAGAAGGAGCAATTGCCGCTTCACGAGAGGCGGAAACCACGGTTGAAAATCTCTTCGTTGTAGGACGAACTACACGCCCACATCAAGTACAAGCAATCATTTCTGCTGGAGATGGAGCGTCCGCGGCTCTATTGATTTTGTCGAAGGAGAAAAAAGAGGGGAGGCGTTACTGCGATTGGGATGAAGTTCCCTCAGATGACAATTAACATTTTTTAACTAGGATGAGTGCACTAACAAACAAAATTGGAAAGCCCAAAGTTCTATCTTTGGGCTTTTTCTTTTGAGGCAGTAATCAAATGAAATATCACCGAAGCGCTCGTGTTTTACATATTGTTCTTATTCTTGTAGTTTTGGGTTTACCTGGTTGTCTTGGTCGCCGATCATCAACACCTATAGTACTTGAAAGTTCCACCCTGAATACTGTCAGTCAAATAGGAAATGAGAAAACGATGGGATATCATCGTATCAATGATCCTGACCCCTCTGACTTGATGAATGTAGCCATTTTTGAACTGGATAATGGCTTAAAAGTTTACTTGACTGAAAATCATGAAGAACCACGTTTTCATGCGGAGATAGTGGTCAGGGTAGGAGGGAAAAATGACCCGGTAGATGCAACTGGTCTAGCACATTACTTAGAACACTTGTTGTTTAAAGGAACGAAAGAATTAGGAACTACCGATTATCAAACAGAGAAAGTTCATTTGGAGCGTATCACTCAACTTTACGAGGAACACTTTGTTGAGACTGATCTTGAAAAAAGAGCTACTATATATTCCCAAATCAATGCTGAATCACAGCTAGCAGCTAAGTATGCTATCCCAAACGAACTTGATAAATTATATCAGTCTATGGGGGCTTCTCTAAAAAATGCAGGTACTGGCAACGAGTTAACTACCTACATGATCAACCTGCCAGCCAATCGTCTCGAGCAATGGGCCAAAACTGAATCGCACCGCCTCTACGGCGAACCGATTTTCCGACTATTTCATTCAGAATTGGAAGTGGTTTATGAAGAAAAAAACCGAGCTCTGGACAGTAAAGACCGTCTAATTCGAGATGCAGTCTATGAGAAAGTTTATAAAAATCATCCTTATCGGAGATCAATCCTAGGAACAGTCGATCATCTTAAAAACCCGTCATTGACTAAAATTTACGATTTTTTCAATACTTATTATGTACCAAATAATATGGCCATCTGTCTTTCCGGTCATATTGACATCACGGAAACAATAAGGATCATTGCTGAGAATTTTGGCAGTTGGCAACCTAAGCCAATTCCTAAACTAACAACATGGGTTGAAGAACCAATTGATGAAATAGAGCGAGTTAAGGTTCAATACGAGGGTGAAGAATATGTAATGGTAGTTTTTCGTACTGTTCCACAAAATCATGATGATGTAGCAGCCTTGTCTCTTTGTGATATGATCTTGGACAATGCTACTGCTGGACTGATTAATCTCAACTTAAATCAGCAGCAAAAGCTTCGCCAAGCAGGTTCGCGCCCCTCATTTAAAAATGACTATGGTAGTCAAGAACTGTGGGGAATTCCTAAAAAAGATCAATCATTAGAAGAAGTTGAGAAACTATTGTTAGAACAAATTGATCTGATTAAGCAAGGTGGTTTTGAAGACTGGATTATTCCAGCTATTGTGAATGACTTCAAAAAATCTGAGAAATCTGGGCTTGAGGATAACTACCGTCGTGTTAGTGCGTTGCGAAGTGCATTTATTGCCGATCAAGATTGGTCTTATGCCGTTCGATCAATAGAAAGAATGGAAAAGTTGACTAAAGATGACGTGGTTGCCGTAGCCAATAAATATTTTGGGGCTAATTATGTGGTTGGCTATCGAATAGATGACCAACATCAACTACCACAGGTCGACAAACCGAAAATTGATCCAATACAAATTGATTCTAGTCAACAATCGGAATTTGCTAAGTCCGTTCTGGAAATGCCCACTGTCGATATTGAACCTACATTTATTGAGCCTGAGAGAGATTACCAAACTATTGATCATTATCCGGGGGTCAAGCTTTACTACACTCCGAATCCGGTAAATGATTTATTCCAGTTAAGTTTCACTTTTGATGTGGGAAAGCTTCATCACCCTAAGTTGGGAATAGCGGCTTTGCTATTAGATAAATCAGGGACATTTAACTTTTCTGCTTCTGACGTGAAGAAAGAGTGGTATAAGCTCGGTTCAGATTTCAATTTTTCTGTCGCTGAACAATCGTCGACTCTAACTATTTCTGGGATGGACGAGAATTTTGGAGCAACATTGGCTTTAGCTCTGAGTTTGATAAAACAGCCAAAAGTTGATCAATCTACACTGAAAGAATTAATTAAAATTGTTTTGGCTAATCGAGAAGATGCCAAAAAAAACTACCAGTCGATCGCTCAAGCCATGGCTGAGTACAATCTTTATGGTGACAAGTCCGCGAGGCTTCGCCTTCTATCAAATGAGGATGTTCGGCAATTGACGGTTGGTGAATTGACAAAATCGATCTTGGATTTATTCAGCTATCAGCATAGTATTAGTTATGTTGGGACTCTTTCTCTACCTCAATTACGATCACAACTAAATTCGTGTAATCCTTTGGAGGGAGTATTAAGTGAACCTCCAGAGTATGAATTTTTTGTGCCTCGACAATCAGAAGAGTCTGAAATTTATCTGTTTGATAAAGAAATTGCACAAGCATACGTACGCCTTGATTTTGGTGGAGGTGTCTATGACGAAGCTGAACGGTCAACGATAAATCTTTATAACGAATACTTTGATGGAGGAATGTCTGGGGTCGTATTTCAAGAGCTAAGAGAAGCTAGAGCTTTGGCCTATGCCAGTTATGCCCGGTATGCAACTGGAAAGCGGAAAGGGGACGTAAATCGAATGGTGGCATTGGTTTTGTGTCAAGCTGATAAAACTGCAGAGGCTCTTGAAGCTTTCGTTAATTTAATAGATGACCTTCCAGTTTCGGATGAGCGATTTAAGATTGCTAAGAGTGCTATTATAAATCGTTATAAGACAGCGAAAGTGGGTTTCCGTGATGTGATTGGTGCTGTTCGTTCTTGGGAGTATCAGCAGTTAGATATCGACCCTAGACGTAATCGCTACCAAGAAACTTTACAATCGAACCTTGACTTGCTGCTTGATTTTCATCAGGATTCGGTCAAGGGTCGTAAAAAGCTGATTTCAATTGTTGGCGATACAAGTAAAATGGATTTAGAATCTCTATCTAAGCACGGTAAAATTACTAGAATTTCATTAGAACAGATCTTTCCTTTTTAGACCCTTACTTGCTCATCAAGTTTTTCAGTGATCAATGCTTGACTGAATTCCGCAGACGATCAAGGGCTAATCAATGACATTATAGGACTAGATTAGCCTTGATCTCATCTACACGATACTGAGTTTTTTGAATTGGCACGGTAAGATGCAGGGTTTTCATTTCTGTGACAGCCTAACTCCTGATGTTCCTTTACGGTTGAGATAGTTCTCTATGTTTCTGTACTTATAAGGCCCATGATTTGTACCCAAATATGTTTTCAACATAACACGTGCCGTTCTATCACAATATGATCTTAAAATGTGGAGTTATTACTCCAAGGCGTGTAAGGTCAGAACTTGGTGTTCCTTGAAATTAACTGCATTTAGCGGCGTAAAATTTCACAATATCCCTCAAGTATCCAATTTTCACTCTAATTTGTTATATAGACAGATGAATGAGCTTGTTTTGAGTACTACTCAAAAGCTTATTCGTTAGAAATTAGAAACAGATTAGTTAGTTAGACGTATGTATACTTGACATTAACCTGACCTGCTACTTCGATTGTATTCTCTCGGTTGCTAGAATCTTTCTTTTTAGCTGAGATTGCGTGATGGAAAGTAAAAAGCCTAAACTTAATTTAGATGATCTTTTGAGAGAGCTGTAGGAGTGAAAACATGGTGATTAAAGAACAAAACGTGATTAATAAGCATAGAAATTATCGTTTGTCGCGGCTCATATGTGCATTAACAGTAGTGATTGTTAGTGCCATTTTCATGGCTTGTGGAAAAAAAATGGGGAAGATCGACCTAGAAAACGTTGAAGTTGTAATCGCCCAATCGGAAATTGCCCTAGATCAAGCTTATTTAACCAATGCGAAACTACATTCGCCACAATTAGTAAAAAGCGCTGAGCAACAGATAGATTCGGCAAAAAAAGCAAAAGATGAAAAGGATGGCCTGACCGCACTTCAAAAGGCTTATTATGCGTTAGTTGATGCTCAAGTGGCTACTCAAGAAGCAATGGCAATTTCACGGGAAAAAGAACTCAATAATCTGCTAGATGAGAGATCGCGCGAACTTAAAAAAATAAAAGCTGAAATTCGGAAATCGGTCGTCGAATTGAAACAGACTCGATCAAAGATGGAATCCATCAGCCAACAAAAAGATGAATCCATCGAAAAATTAGAACAAACAATCCAAGAAAAGACTGACGAAATAAGGCAAAGTAAATCGCAAATAATTCAAGTTCAAAAGAATCAGAGTAAGTTACAGGGACGGTATAACGAGATTCAAGTAGAATATGACCAAGCCAAAAATAAAATTAAAAAATATCAGAAAGAAGTACGCCAGTATCAAAATCAATTAGATAAAGCAAAATCTGAAGTGGAGTTAGCACGTCGAATTTCAGAAAAAGCGAAAAATAAGGCTATTGTTCAAGGTGAGAAATACTCGAAACAAATTGAATACTTAAACCAAGGTCGTACTGTTCTGGAAGATCATGACCTACTGTTAGACCAAAAAATTCGAGAAGCTAGAGCCTTTGTTGAAAACCGTCAGGCCACGTCCCCTATAAGGCGAACTGGGGCAACTTCCCTAAGCCAAAATCAAATTGTCAATGCTCAACGAACCTTGGAGTCATGGAACCAGGATTGGTGGAATAAAAGAGTTGAAGCCCACCTAGGTTATTATAGTCCTCAAATTCAAGTTGAGCAGACAATCATACAAACAAACGGAGAAAAATACAGTTCTTTAAATCATCAACAGATGAAGTCAGTTATTCGGCAGATGGCTCATAATACTTGGACCCAACAGGCTTCTATAGAGAAACCAAAAATTGTTGCCGAAGGCGATAACCTAATTGCTAATTATCGGTTGCATAAACCTTCTGGTTACGGACAAACACAACCCATTCTATATAATATCTGGGAGCGTGAAGTTTGGATAGAAGAACAGAATGAACAGTGGTATATACAGAAGGAAATATGGCGAATTTACAAAGATGTACCGAAGTACTAAATGGCAAACACAGCAGAGGTGGGTTATGAATAATCAAAACCAAAATAATTGGCATGGGAATACATTACTAGGTAGGATTCGTCGCATTGTCAAAAAACGTCAAATAGTACTTGCTGTTGGGGGATGTTTAAGCATTATTTTTGTATCTGTAATTGCTGCGAACTTTGTTGGAAAAGCGGAAACGATTGAGCAATTTGCCGATCGATATAAAGATGCGGTCGAATCTAAGAACGAACAAAAATTCCAAAGTTTATGGGACCCAACAGTACTACGAAATGATGAAAAAGCAAAGTCGCAGTATAGAGAAGTAATCAAACGTATTCGCCCTTATGATGAAGTTTCGGTTCAGATCGAGAATATTTCTCACCGGGTAGACCCACGAAATAAAGAAAGGTATAACATTGACTCAATACCACTTGGATTGTTCAAAGGTGGGCAAATGTTGATGAAAACCTATCGTGATTTAGTTATTACTCAGAAAGGTATTCGGAAAAAATGGTATCTCGTAAGTGACTTCGAATTGAGAGATCGGCAAGAGTTTCCACAAAGTAGTGAAGCCTCTGTAGCAGTTGAGACCTCCAATAAGACATCACAAGACAGTTCTGTAATTGTCCAAGAGGCAACTTCTGGACTATCAAACGACTCACCTGTTGATACTCAACTCAAAATCAGGCAAGTTTTGGGGCTTTGGCAAAAATCATGGCAAAATAAAGACGTAGAAACCTACATGAACCAGTATGCAGACGAAGCTAAGATCACTAGGGTGACTGTTGTAAATGGTAGAGAAGATATGGAAAAGAAACGCGTTCTCGGCAAAAGACAATTACGTCAAGGAATGCAAAGACTTAACAAACGATATAGCAAAATTGAGGTTTTGATTTCGAATTTACAGATCAATGGTGACACGGCGGTCGCGGATGTAGGCTTTTTACAAACTTACAAAGCCTATACACCAGCGTCTGGGAATAGGCCTGCATACCGCGATTTTGGCACTAAAACTCTGATTTTAGCAATTGATGCTAGTGATGGAGTTTGGAAAATTTATAAAGAGAGTTGGAAGAATTACAAGGATGTACCTGATTACCCGAAGTTATAAACATTGCTCACTAAGCAATCCTGTCTAACTAGTATGACTAATCCGATTTCTTGTGTTTTAAACTGGCAACCTTCTAGTGTACATGGCTGGGGGGTTTACGGAATCAACCTAGCACTTAATTGGCTTCGAGAAGGTCGACTGTTTCCAATTTTTTCTCAAGCTTTTCAAATGGAACTCATCCGTCTTGACCCGATCCGTCAGGCAAAATTTCATACCTTACACCAAGCAACTACTGAATTAGAACGCCAATTGCTTCAACAGCCAGTTGGCCAAAGTCTAAACCTGGATCTCCCAGTGGTTCATGCCTTGGCCAATGGTTTAAAAACGAACTCATCTTTCAACCAACAAATGTTGATCAGCTCTTGTCTGACAGGAGTCGTTTTTTTTGAGGATACTAATCTAACATTAGACGCTTTTCAGCGAGCTAACTTATATCGATTAATCATTACAGGTTCAACTTGGAATCAGCGCGTGTTAGAAGCCAATGGCTGCAAAAATGTTACCACAATAATGCAAGGTGTCGACCATACCATATTTCATGCAGAGAATAGAGTTTCACCTACACCAGAGCGGTTTTTGGTTTTTTCGGGTGGGAAATTAGAATTTAGAAAAGGACAAGATTTAGTAGTAAAAGCGTTTAGTCGATTTGTTGAGATATACCCTGACGCAGTTTTAGTAACTGCATGGCACAGCCCTTGGCAGAATTTAGCCCAAGAGTTAGACCACTCTGGTATTACTACGCCGATTGTTTATGACCAAAATGGTAGGGTTAACGTATCTGATTGGTTGATACAAAATGGTATTCCTTCTCAAAACTTCATGGACCTTGGTTTAATCCCCAACAACCAAATTGCTAATACAATCCGACAAATGGATTTAGCATTGTTTCCTAATCGGGCTGAGGGAGGAACTAATTTAGTCGCAATGGAATGTATGGCATGTGGAATACCAGTCATCTTATCTGGTAATACGGGCCATCTCGATCTAGTCCAAGATGGTAACTGCCTGATTTTAAAAGATCAAAAACCAGTTAGCCATTTCAAAGTTGGTACGGATGGGTGGGGAGAAAGTCAGGTTGATGAGATCATGGATCACCTGATATTTGCATATAACAACCGAGATTATATAGCACATATTGGTGCCCAAGGTGCTGATTTCATGAAACAATATAGCTGGGAAAAGCAATCGGCTAAATTGGGGGATTTGATATTGGCACTAAGTGGTAACTGATGATTAATTAGCTTAAATGTCTAGAGCTATAGCTAGCTTATTGTATTCAGCAGGTTATACCTGTATCAGTTTTTGAAACTTAACTTTGTACATAATTACCAACTGAATTTTTCTGTCAACCTTCATCGCTAACGCAATAGACAAGTAACATATTTTGGTTAATTATGAAACCCAAAATTGAAGTCTGAGTGAGAAGCTCATAATGAATTTATAGTTCTAGTGTAGTAAAAGAGCTAGATTGCTTCCCTGTGATATTTAGGCCGAGCGTATTATTTACTAATTTTATAATTCGGAAGCCGACAGAATGATCAAGCCTAATATATAATTACCAGATATCATTATAAATCTAGCCACTTTTACTTGTTCATTTTTTGCTTTGTATCGCCTAGCTTGCCGATATTTTTCCTGTTATGATACAATTGTTGCGGTTTTTAGTATATCGAGGTTTGTATGAAAGAAATAGACGTATCCAGTTTACAATCACAGTTTCCTGATAGCTGGTTAATTGTATGGGTGAGGCAATGGGACGAAAATGATAATGTACCGGTGTCGGGTTCCTTGATAGCGAAATCAGCATCACGTGATCGGGCTGAAGCAGCGCTTAAAACAGCCAAAGAGTTAGCTCCTGATCTCACATTTAAACTAATCTTTACGGGAAATAAAGATGAAGTTGACACGACGGATTTTATAAGGGCCGATCATCTACTACACTTAGTCGAATTGGATGCCGAAAAGAATCGTGCAGTCAGCGAAGCTACCAATGCCATTTCCAACTTTAACCTCTCACAATCACTTTCGAATAACACTAATTACCCGAACGATTTGGGGAATGCATATTCCAGTGGTAAAAAGTAGAGTCTAGTCTCCATCCATGATGTTATGTTCTCAATCTACTTTCGATAGAACCTTCGTATTTGAACTATCTTTCCTTTCCGAAAATTTGCTATTTTTATTTGTAATCCTTGGCATGCTAGTTAATAACGCTAGTGCGACTACCCCAACAATTGATTTAGAAACACAAGAACGACAACAAGAGTTTAAAGAAAAAGCAAATGCTAAAATCCGAGGTCGAGTAGTATGGCCAGAAAACGACTTAACACATACGACTGTTCAGTTATATGTAGATGAACAGTTGAAGATCGCATACACAAGCGTTGTACAACTCAAAGATGGTTTTTTTGAAGTATTGGTAGAGGCTGGTAGCTACTATATTGTCGCTTTCGTCGATGTTAATCAAACTGCTGTTTTTGATTTCGGTGATGGTATGGGAATTTACGGAGTAAATGACTGGACAGATTCAGCACAAGAAAAACGTATCGTTGAAATCAGCAGTGGGCAAATAGTCGAGAACATTAAAATTGAAATCACTGCTCGGTTAGCTGACCTGAATGGTCAACAAAAGATGGTACCAGTGGATGCTTACCAACCTTCCAAGTCGCAAATGTTTCAATCTCAGTTGGAGCTAATTTCTTCCGGCGTTTCCGGGCAACTAAGTTGGGGGGAAGGACTACCTCGTATTTTGTTTGAGAACGCACTAGTCATGGCTTATTCTGATGCTAGCTGGAATTACAAGGTTGCCCAGACCGTAGCGAGTAACGATGGACAATTCAAACTCAATATCCAGAGAGGAAAGTACTACTTGATGGCTATTGTAGATAAGAATCAGAATAATAGATTTGATACTGGTGACTATGTGGGGGCATTTGGTATCCACAATCTACGTTCGGACTTTCCTACGCCTGTTTTTGTTGATCCCAATCAATTTGTGGAAGGAATCACCCTTGAAATTTCAGGTCGAAAATCAAAGAATGGACGAATAACCCCCATCAAAGCTCGTCTGCTATCAAGCCAAACGGCTTCGGATAGTATGATATCTGTAAGTGGAAAAATAGTTGGATTGAAGCAAGAGACTGAGAAAGCGCTGGTACTAGCGTACACTTCACCTGCTTTGCTGAGTGCTGTGGCGGTGTCTGAGGTTCAAGCAGATGGTAGATTTTCTTTCTCTTTTCCTTCTGATCACGCGTATTATTTACTTGCTAGTGTTGATGTTGATCAAGATGGTACATATAGTAGTGGGGACATGATGGGTGGTTACGGAACTCTCGATCTGGTCAATGATCCACCACAAGCGTTAACCCTGCCGCCTGTAAATTCCACTGAACAGCTAAATAACCTCCAAATTCTTCTCACCGCTACTTATGGAGCTGACGGCCAGCTCGTACCCATGGCTGAAATTCCTACTGTTCCTATAAATTTGGATTCTATCCTAAATGGCATTTCTGGTCGGATTTTGACGAACGATATATATTCAGCGGAAACATCTGAATATAGAGAAGTTCTTATTTCGGTCTCAAAAACAGACGATTTCTCACAGGCTATTGCGATTCCAATTGATGTTGGATCTGATGGTTATTATAAAATTCCGTTAATGCCTGAGGATTACTATGTAATGGCCGTGATTGACCTTAATGGAGATCGTAAAGCTGGTATTAACGATGGTGTTGGAGTTTTTGGTACTAGACGGCCCGTTCGTGGTAAACCTCAAATGGTCTCTGTTTACAAAGATCAAATTACTGCCAACATTGACATTCAGATCGCTGCTGTTTTCAACGACCTTCGAGGTAATATTACCGAAATTGAGGTAGGGCACCGACCTGAAATTCGAATACAATATGGACAACCAGATGATGTATACCAGTTAAAACGTGGAAGTAGGCTGATGGAGGAATGGTGGTACTGGAAGATGGGAATCGGGTTTGTTTTTGAGTCAACTGGCGTAGGCTGGGAACTTAAGGATGAGAAAAAGTTTAAAGCCGAATCTGTTGCAGAAACAACACAACAGTTCCAAACAAGTTCAGGAGAACTGACACAAATTGGAGCTCATCTTTTCTACAGCTATGATGGTGTTATCTGGGCTTATTTACCGGAAGGCTCGCATCAACCGATTGGCCTTGGCAACTCACCATCGACATCACTGAATGGTCAGTTAATATATCAGAATGATCAAGGTGAAGTAATGATTTCAAAAAAAGGGAAAAACGCTGTGGTGTTCTTAAACAAACGTGATTTTGCCACCGACGCTACAGTCTCACCTGATGGGAAGCAAGTTGCATTCGCTCGACAATTAACTGACAGAGCGCGGATTTTTATTCGAGATGTAGAGTCTGGTTACGAAATTTCAGTGCCTTCTATGGCTCTAGAAATGGGAATGCCAGCTTGGAATATAACAAGCGAGTTACTTGCCTACGTTGGTACAGGAGAAATCGGCAGTAAAAATGATACCGGAAAAGTCACGCGTAATATATATAGTTATGATTTGAAGACAAATCGAATTGATTCAATTAGTGTTGGTCCAACTGATGATACTACACCCGTGTGGTCACCTGTTGATGTGCGACGGTTGGCCTTCTGTCGTCTAGAAAATGGTCGTCAACAGATTTGGATGATCGAATTTGATGACGACGGACAACCAAATGAAAATCAGCTAACTCAGAATGGAGGTAGATCACCCGTTTGGTTGCCTGATGGTTCTGGGTTGGTCTATGAAAATAATGGTCAATTGTGGCTAGCTACTTGGGCGGAGAACTCTGTTGATCAGGTGGAGTTTATACCTCTAACAATCAATGGTCAAAATGTCTTTGGATATCATCCTAGCTTAGTACCCGAACTTTAATTTACACGTGATTTCCCTTGCGGATTGTGAATAGCATTTGATACCATTGATTGTTGTGTGGAACTTAGAATACTGGCGGTCTGTTGTGATAGTAGTAGAAGAAATAGGAGATTGAAACCATGACTTATGTCATTTGTGAGCCTTGTGTGGATGTGAAAGACACAGCTTGTGTCGATGTATGCCCTGTTGATTGCATTCATCCTACTAACGATTTTCCTGAGTTATTTGATGTTGAAAAGATGCTGTATATTGATCCAGAGGAATGTATTGACTGTGGAGTCTGCGAGCCTGAATGTCCTGTAGAAGCTATCTTCGCAGAGGATGATGTGCCAGATGAATGGGAACAATATACAAAGATGAACGCCGATTTCTTCCAATAAGATAGAAATACTGAAACCGGTTAATTCGAGTTTGTTGACTTTGATAAACGATGGAATTAGCCGGTTTTCCTATGTGTAGCAGAAAATAAGCTCTTGGAAACGTTTAGTCACTCTTTAAAAGATACTGTACGAAATAGCAGATAGGGATGCGGTGGGTAGCGTCCTTTTTTTGTTTTGAGTTAAGGGGTATACTTAGCTCTTTGCAGTCGTTCCAATATTGGTTATAGGGTAATGGCTTGTATTTGCGCTCAGAATCAAGAAAAGTTTTCTTGCAACAAGCGACCTCTAAATTGTTTTGGATTGGATAGCCCCAAACGCGACATATAATCGGTCGGTAATCGTAAACAACACAAACACCGCTGAGTAACATTGGACACTCTCCTTCTACGCGTCCCTTTATTATTTCAGCCGACTCCACACCAGCCATTACTACCTTTTCTTCGGAATACCCTTCTTGTTCAATCTTGTTGATTGTACGCTCTGCTTTTTCTTGCACATTCTTCTGTATTTGGTGAGGTAGCATTTTCAATCCAATACTCAAGTGCTTTGCCTCGGCAAGGCTGATTGACATTGTAGCTGTATTTCGACAACAATCAAAACAGCCCGTCGGACACGGAAGACTGCCGGCTTGGTCAGCCAAAGCTCGGGTTTCGTCGCTAATGTTAGCAATTAATTTAAGATATGAGTCCATTATTTAGAATTCAATTTAGGGCATCAAAATATCGATCTCGTGGATAGCGACTTGGCAGGCCACAATCTTGGCTCCATTTTGTAAGACCAATTTAATTTCTGCTCCACTAACCCAATCAATCTGACCTTGAAAAACTTCGCCTTCTCTCAGAACTATTTTGATTGGTATAACTCCTCTGCGGGCTTCTTGTAGATCTTTAGGGTCGAAAGGAATAATATCTTCCAAGTCACCAATAGGAACAGAAACGGGATTAGCTTGGATATCTTTCTCAAAAAGTCGCAGTTTCTCTATTAACTGAGCATCTTCGGTTTTGTAGTAATACTTGATCTCTTGCTTAGAATATTCCCTGCGCTTTCCGTTAACATCCAACACAAATACTGATTCTATGTCTTTTGGATTACGTGTAAAATTCAAGATCGTAGCACCAAATAACTCCTGCTGATATGTAGCAAAAAACATAGGTACTTCGTAACGAATCTGTTTTTCAATATAAAGAGTCCCAAAGTCGTTTTTCCCACGATCGGAGCCGGAACTATTGTCGTCATCGATCCACTGCTGAAAAATATTAGTAGTGACATTTTGCTGATTTAAAACACTTTCTCGAGGAATAAGATTTTTACCCTGACTGAGCCATCGTTTTTCTATGGCCGTTAGCAGTAGCTCGATATCATGCCCGACTAGTCCTTTTTTTCCTTCCTTTACGTTGAATCGTACCCTTTGGCCAACCCTTGGTTGGTCATAGGGTCCAGTGATTGAGGAGCTATGCATGAATACATCCGCTCCTCCCCCTTCTTGTGCGATAAATCCGTACCCTTTTTCTTCGTTATAGTACTTAATAACTCCTTTAGACACGATTCTCCTCCTGATCTATTCGAGCTATTGCGGCTTGAAAGTCAGCCGTTCCCGGCTGCTCTTCTAATGAAATATTATTAGTATTTACCCGATCATGATTTGTTGAACGTGATACCAACTCATAATTCTGTTGCCAGTTGGGTATTAATCCTGAAACCATTTCTGATTCACTTTTTTTCTTTTCTTGTTGCCAATTTTTGACTTCTTGGATAATAAACGAACTTGACCTTGCCATTTCAATCCACTGTGGAGGTCCTTGCTCATGACACATGATTAGCTCACAACGACCTCCCCAGACTGAGATACAAGTTTCCCACCACTTCTGGTAATATTGCATGTCGGATCTGTGAGGACCGACTAAATCACATTCGGTAATCCACAAAGGGTTATCCCCTTGCCAGTTTTCGGTAGCCTCTACATAATTGATTTCTAACCCATTTTGTTGATAATTAAACCAGATTTCTTCA
>JACLAC010005315.1_pt1 | contig 14076 bp, 9 predicted proteins | sample 8027881 | NCBI WGS metagenome assembly JACLAC01 (sample SAMN15725517, study PRJNA655200) | protist metagenome | isolation source: fluorescence activated cell sorting (FACS) single amplified genomes of... | place: Spain: Blaines Bay Microbial Observatory, Mediterranean Sea | collected 2016-01-19 | reverse complement strand
AAGCGCCAGGCCAAGAGCAGGCCTCAAGGCGCACCTAGCTAGATGAGCTCCGAGAAGCCGACCAATGGGCTCCATAAGCGCACCGCAGACCCCGTCGAGAGCCAAGGAAAATTAATGGCATTACTGCGCCGCGAAGCCGAATTGAACGAAGAAGAACTGACTCAGGACGACGCCCGTGTAGAAGCGAACAGGATCCTCGCGCAGCTCGCGGACCCGAACGTGCCCCCCCTTACGAAAAAACAAATTAAAGATCGCTTCTCGAAGATCCACGTGGAGTGGGCCAAAGCCTACGAGAAGAGTGAACGCGAGCGCGCACCACGGGCGCGCCGCAGAGTCGCACCTGTGGGCCTCCTAGAACAATTCCAGCAGTCTTTCACTATTACCGGAGACGTGGGCGACTTCGTCGAAAACGACGTCGTAGAGGAATGGTTAAACAGCACTAATCAAACAAAGAACTTGCAACAACTGAAGAACGAGTTGAGAACACATTGCCGGAACCAGAACCCGCCAATTGTGATCGATACCGGAGCACAACTTGGTCATCACACTCGTGGCATCAAGGGAATCAAGAAGAAGATTGAGGTCGTGGTTGAGCCTGCGACGATTCCCAGAGCGGAAGACTATGTCGGCGTGTCGGATAGTAAGCTGAGAGAGATGATGCAGCAGAACAACATTCCGTGCTTAAGAGCAGACGAGCATGATGATTATATCGCGAAGCTGGTGGAACACGGCGTCGCGGCGCCCTTGGAGGTGTCCGTTACAGCAGAAGAAGCTAACCTCACCTCGAAAATTCGCGAACTGAATGACATTGCGGAGCGCCTGCTTGAGACGGGAGCTGTTACGGTTAAAGGTACCAAAAATCCACAGCGAAGAGAGACTGAGGCAGTCTTCCAATTTGTTGTACCAGCTGCTCAATCACAACTAGTTCACTGCATCAGGTTCCTGAAGGAAGGCGACGATCTCCCGACCGCACATGAGCTGAAGACCTACTATGAGGAAAAGATCGACGCGCTGGACTACTTACCAGATGCGGAACGCGAGCAGATGAAGAAATGCCTGCGCGACGCTTCGGCGGATTTGGCCCCTGTGACGATCGTCAAGAGGTGCGCAGAGCTCAAGCTCGACTTGTGTAGGGGTTGTCAGAATATTGCTGTTATTCGTGAAAGGCGCGAGCAGGGTAATGTGTCGAAATATGATTTTGAAAAGCCAGAGAATCTCTGTGCCAACATGAAGGAAACTCAGGAAGCTTTAGAGCCGGTCATCGTTCTGCATCGCGTCCATGATGCTATAGCCGACGAATTGAAGACGTACGAGAAGTCCGTTCTCCAGGGTATGGTGGACCGCAGTGAGTCTCTGGAGGACCGCCTTCGTCCTCGGGCTCGATTCTTCCTCGACGAACAGTTCCAAGTGTTTACTGAGGTGGGCGCTCGCGCTGACTGGAGGCCTGCCATCCGGGCCTCAGTCAAGGCCCGGCGCAAAAATAACTGGACCGGGAGAACTTCTTCGGCCCAGGGCAACAACGACCCACACAGCCGACGCGTCCGCGTGCTGACGGACCGGATGCGGTCGGCGGTGCGCATCCGGGATTTGTGAAGTGCCCATGACACGTCCTGTTGAAGTTCCAGCGCCGCCCTAACTATTTGTTGGTCGAATTTATTGCCTTGATCCTTACATTTATTCAAGTTATATCCACAGCTACGCCGAGGGCGTCGGGCGGTTTGCCACGGCGTCGGGCGGTCTTCCCGTCCGCACCGCTATAGGGCCGTATCGCGGCAAGGTCATTCATACCGGCTGGTCCAGATTTATTCGTCGAATGATTCTTTCTGATGTTAACATTATTCATCGTCGACCAAACGCCGCCGATGGCCGCGCCGCGGCCTTCGACGGGTTCGAAGGCGAAGCAGAAGATTTCGAAGTCAGGTGTACTCCTCTGCAACTAATTGTTTTTCGGCGGTCGGGGCCGCGTCGGGCGGCGGCTTTGGAATGGGAGAGAAGGAAGCGGCCGCCGACTGGGCAGGTTCCATGAGGCCCGCCGCCGCGGCGACGCGGCGGCGTCAAAAAAAACAGCAGCTTTGCCTGTAAAACCCGTTTTTCAGAGAGTCGTGGAGATTCCTTAGCGTGAAATCCGTTTCAATTTGACGAAGATTCTAGTTTTCGGTTTTGGTTGCTGTTTTGGAAATCGCGCTAGCGGCCTGTAAGACACTAGCAAGCAAGCCAGGCGCTGTCGGGTCGGCGGCCGGCACTTGTCGTCATGCTGGGCTGGACGCCGCTCATAGAAGCGGACGACGTTCGATTTGACAACGCGGAATATCCTAGCAACTATGCGGCACGTCTTCAGATGCACGATGCAGCAGCAGGGGGCAACATGGAGGGTGTCCTGGCGGCTCTGGCCGCGGGCGCGGGTGCGCGGGACTTCCTCTACGTACTAAGAGAAGATGGAGTTGGAGAAGGCGACGGTGCGTCGGCCGGACCCTTGCACGAAGTAATAAGGCACCACGTGTACGGCGACCCAGAGAGCGCACAAGCGCGAACTGCCTGCGCTCGTGTGCTTCTCGATGCGGGAGCTATGTCTCGGGTCGACGGGACGGGCGACGATGTCGACGACGCGCCGTTGCTGCACATGGCGGCCGCGAGCGATCTGCCAAAAGTCTGCGATTTGCTGCTGAACGCGGGCGCTGATGTCGATGGGCGCTTTGATGGATGTACACCGCTACACGTCGCGTGTTTGATGGATCATGCTACGTGTATTAAGCTCCTGCTATCGCGCGGGGCCGATATGAATGCAGTAGTGCACCAGAACTCCAAAAACGTCCCTCTTCTGTCACCATTGGCCCTTGCAATCCAAACTCCGCATGACTTCGGGCTGCGACCGCATCAGAATCGTGGCGCAATTGCGACGCTCCTCGGTGCCGGTGCCACGGTCCCTTCCAATTATGTGGCGCAGCTGCAGACGGTCCAGGGCCTCGCCCAGAGAGGCAACTATCTCCGACGCGTTGAACAGGCCGGTGGATTTCGCAACCACGAGCGGGCCCATCGCGCGTCGCTCGTCGCCATGCTCCAGCCAAAGTTCGCGGACCGGCTCCCAATTGACTCTGGGGCGGTGCCACGCATCATCGCCTTCTGGGCTCACGTCGGCTACTACTAGAATTAGTGTGCGTAATTGTATTACTCTTCGACGGAGGGGATAGTTCGCGGGACGACAGAAGGAGCGGTGGTCCGGTCATCGACTTGTCATCGGATCCTGGCAGCACACAGGCCCTCCGCCTCGACGACGTCTGACCGACACGCCCGCTTAGGGCGATGTGTTGAGGCCGACGCGCCGCGACGCCGTCGTCTCTCGGGCGGCGGCGCCGAGTCGCTGCGGTTCACAGCACCCGAACCCGACCTCGTCCGCACCACAGGTCTCGAGTCCATCGATTGATCCACGACGCGTTTAAGGTCCGCCCATCTCTACACGCCCGTGGTCGCCGCAAGCCATCGATGCGCCCACGAGCGAGAGACGAGCAAGTACGCCGCACCGGCGACGCCCAGTGAGTCTTCGAGGGCCCCGGGCGGCAGCCGCTCCGCGCATTTTTCGTCGGTGCCGTCGCCGTGGCGGGTGCCCGGGCCGTGTCCAGCGTCATGCGCCAGCGGGAAGGCTTTAGGCATGGCCGGCTTCCGCTCAAAGGACGCGCGCATGCGAGGGCCTTGGCAGCACCACGCCCACGCCGCGAGCTCCTACGACGAGACCGGCGAGTCGACCCGCGGACCGCCGCGACGCGTTCGGCTCACGCGGTCGCGGCCCCGTGGCGGCCCTCGAAGGCCGCAGGCCATCGAAGAAGTCCTCGACTCCCACAAAGCTCTGAGGGCACCACTGGCCCCAAACCGCCCGCGGTGATGGCTCAGACCGTGGGAGTAGCCTTCGCGACGCGCCACACCACCAATACGGCTCACCTGGTAAATGCTCTCGCGCGCCACTTCGTCGCACCGTACGGACTAAAGCGCAGCCTCCTGATCAAGCCAGTGCGTCCAGCCCTCCGCATGCTGTATATGAAGCAAATACTCATCGGTGTGGATTTTACGGGATCACCCGCCGGCGCACGGTCGTGATGAGTACGTAACACTGGAGACCTATGACCAGCACTCGGCGCAGCGGCATCGGCCGACGCCCGATATTTGGCTGCGCGGCGTAGATGTCATCTGAATAACAACGCTTCAAGCGCTGGTACTTGCAGCACCTCTACGGCGTGCCTCGTCTCCTGCCAAAAAGCTCTGCTCAGCCTGCTGCCCGAGGCGCAAACAGGCACGCTAAATCAACTCTCCCGGCACGACATCCGCGACCGGATCGATCCTCCGAGCAATAAAATAATTTAGCAAAAATTGCAGCCAAATCCAGCGCCTCATGTGCATGGGAATTGGGCAGCAATACGCGCGAACTGCGGCCTTGCAGCAGAGGCGGCGATGCACAGCGGCACCATGACGGTGCCAGCAAGCTGATGACACTGCCTCGCACAAAAATGTATCCAGACGAGCTGCTCCCGGACAATTCTCCTCGCAATTTTTTGCAGGACGTCGACGCGCGCGCGCTATCGCAACCCGCGTGGCTCGACGCAGCAGTCGTAGCGTCTCGCTGCTGCTCGCTCGCGCTGCGCAAAAGCTCTCGGCGCGCGGATTCGTGCCCAGCAATAAACTCATCTCCAGGCAAGCAGTCATCATCATGGCGAAATGGCCCAAGAAGAAGGCCGTCGACGAGGAGGCGGAGGAGGCCCGGTGGAAGGCCGAGCAGGCCCAAGCCAGAGCGCGCAAAGCCGCCGAGGAGGAGGCGCAGGCCAAGAAGGACGAGGCCGCGCAGCGCCGGTACGATAGGGAGCACGGCGTCGTGCCGATCACCGACGCCGAGGTCGAGGCGACCATAGTAGAGCTCCAAGAAAATGGAGAGATGCCCCCGAGCACCGACGAGGAGGAAAGTGATTCGGACGACGACTTCGAGCCCGAGCTCAAGGCGCCCAAGCTCACGGCCGCGTCGACGGCCGCGTCGAAGAAGGCCGCGCCGAAGCCCAAGCCCAAGCCCAAGGCCGCGCCGAAGCCCAAGGCCGCGCCGAAGCCCGCGTCGAAGGCCAAGAAGGCCGGGGACGACAAGGACAAGAAGGAGGACAACAAGATCACGCTGGTGCGGTACGACGGCGACGGAAACATCATGGAGTCGAAGGACGCCGGCCCGCACTACGGCAACGCGCGCGAGACGTTTTGCATCTACCGCTCACAAATGGTGGGCTACTCGGGCTACGTCGAGTTGATCGTCAACGGCCGCGCGGTCCTGTCGACGCTCCCGGGTGGTTTGTTTCGGCTGGAAAAACCACGAAACGGCGGGCGCATGCCCCTGGCGATCGCCTCGATCCACGCGCTCGATCGCCGTCCACGAACTGGATCCACGAACATCAAAGTGTTTGGCGACGAGATCAACGTCGCGAAGTTCGGCGGCGTCAAGTACCTCTCCGAGCTCGCGAAGGCCCTGAGGCCGATGAGAAAGAATCGGGTGAGCCAAGGTGATGTCTTTATTCATGAAATGCGCGAGCTCGAGGACAAGACGACAGGCGAGAAGAAGTCGGGCTACGTCGTTCAGGACGGTCCGTGGCCGGGCAACGCCAAGCCCAACCCCAAGTGGATCCTCGTCGTCCCCGAGGAGCCCGTCGAGGAGGAGGAGTCCGAGGAGGACGAGTCCTAGACGCCGTACCAGTACATCCCCCAACCCCCTTCCCTTTCACATCCCGCCCTAGAATCCCGCCCCTCTTATAGTGTATAAACGTTCCTATATCCCCCCTTCGTCAGAGGGAGTCGCTGACGGCAGGTCGCGGCGCAGGCTCCACTCCGGATGCGACTGGCTGCGACGCTGCGTCGTCGGCGTCCTGACAACACGGGGTCTTCACTTCGACGACGGCGTTCTCTCCGTCGTGCCCGCTCCGTCGAAGCGCCCCCCTCGACGAGATGTATTGAGCGCCGCGGCGCCTGCGCGAGGAACGCGTCGCGTCGATGGCGTTGGGACGCCGTGGACGATTGAGTCGCGGCGATGGTGTGTTGGTGAATCCGGAGCACTTCGACGCCGCGCGTTGCGGCGACGGCTAGGTCTGGAGGCACTCCCGACGCCTTGAATCGCGGCGACATGCGCCGCGATTATTACGCGCGCCTCTCCACAGTAGCCTTCTCGGCCCCTTCTAGCGCGGCTTTCTCCTTTCCCGCATTGCTAATAGTTTCTAAATCACAGCACGTCACGACCGGCTTGTGGCCCGCGATTGCCTCGAGCCGGTCTTCGTTATCTAGGTTTTTGACGTCCGTCTTGAGCTGCGGACGTTCTGTCCGCTCCATCGCGTGCCCGATGCCTCACGTCGTGGACGAAAGCTGTCGCCGTATCACAACCGCGCCGCGGGGTGCAGCAGCTCCCAGATGCAGCAAGCAGTCTCGGTGGCAGGAGTCTCCCGCGTGCCGGCAGGCGACGCGTCTGCAAACGCACCAATGCCAGCACTATGCTGCCGGTCCACAGGTCCGGAACTCGCACCCACAGGCGCGTAACTATAGGCTGACTGCTGAAGCTTGCTTGCTAGTGTCTTACAGGCCGCTAGTTTTATGGTGCTAGCTGCATGGCTCTCAAGAGCGCGTCCCGTCGAGCAGGACGTACTCGGATCGGTCCTGGACCTCGCGCACCCAGGGCGCTCAAGACTGCAACAAAAACGGAGGGGCCATGGCGTCAGTGATCTCGTCCCGCGTTGGGCCTCCGCACGGAGCGGGCACACAAAAGTCGCCGCGCCACGCGAGCCCATCTCATATCAAAAGGGCGCACTCCGCCGCGGCCTACGCGCTGCGCACGGCCCCCAAAAGCAGGGCAGCCCCTCCAGACACACCATGGTCTCCGACGACGAGCGCAAGGCGGACGCCAGTCCCGAGCCGCAGCAGACGGCCACGATCGACCTCGGGTCCCGCCTCACGTTGTACCGCGCGGCGCAAGGGGAGAAGCTCGAGAGAATGGAGGCGGCGAGCGTCTCCGCGGACACCATCAACAGTCAGAGGGAGTGGATCACTTACTTGGATAAGGTCATCTACAACGACGACCACGTCGACGCCGCGGATATCCGGCGCATTCAACAGCTCGCTGAGATTCAGCTCGACAGGGCCGGCGACGTCAATAACCTAGATAACGAAGACCGGCTCTACCTCGAGGCAATTGCTGGTCGCGAGCCGATCGTGGCGAGCTGCGATTTGGAATCTATTAGCAATTCGGGAAAGGCGAAAGATGCGTTAGAAGAGGCCGAGAAGGCCATTGCTATAGAGAGGGGCAGAGCTGTGAAGAAATCAGAGGAGGAAGAGGCGGCCTTTAAAGCTCTGGGCGAGAAGCCGGAGGAAGAGGTGCCCTTTAACCCCGGCCAGGGTGGCATCAACATGGCCTCACCTATGATATCCTGCTCGCTCATCATTGGACGGCTCGTCCTGGAGATCCTGAACAACAAGGCCCGCCTCATTTTCGAGGAGATTGTCGTCGAAGGAGAGCCGAGAATGTTTGTTCTCAGGCCGCGGTTATTCGTCGACCGCAAGCCGAGGGGCAAGACCGAGCGAGAAAGGCAGGACGACCGAGTTGGCTTCCGGCCGCAGGACCGCATTTTTGTTGACACCATTAAGCAAGGGCAACAGTGGAGCGTTCGCCACTACGGAATTATTTGCAGAGCCAAGGTTTTGGGGTCTCTCGGTCTCCTGGGCGAACGTTTGCCTAGTGGCTTTTATGAAAAGTGCAAGCCGTCGATGGCGTATTCGCATCGCCACAACGCGCTCCGGAAGGCCATGATCCATCTCGCCGAGCTCTGCGATCGTGGTGATATGGATGACGTGAAGTACGGCGACGAATTAGTTTTTAAGGATTGGTACACAACGAGGATGGCGCGGGTGAAATTCGCGGCCTGGCGGCTCTGTTCAAATGAACCAGGCGCCTCGAGTTTTAGAATGTCAAGCGACGCCAAGGTCATCGCCTCTACCTGGGAGATAGGTGTTCAGGACGCCTCGACGTACAAGAGAAGCCTCGACAGCGTCTGCCAGGTCTCAAAGCTGGTCGTGAACATGGGCTCCATCGTTAAGAAGAATTTCCCGCGGTTTGATGATGAATTGAATACGCGAGAGCGCAGGGCGTTCAAGGTCCCGAGCAGCCTCAACAACGACACGCCGGGCAAGTCCGTGGGCGCGGTCTTTTTCAACTTTTTGGATGAATGCGGCCTTAAAGATCGCGAGACTTTCTTGTCGAAGTCGGTCCTGCTGAATTGCGTCCAGGAGAAGTTCCTCCACTTCAAGCGCGATGGGGATGGGCGCTCCTTTACGACTGCTGATCACCTATTAGACCTGACCTACAACGAGCTCAAGAAGATCCTCCACATCTGCCTCGTTGATGCTGCTGTCACGATGGACAACGTGTTGATGATGTACGGTATCATGTTAGACGACGAGCGCTACGTGGATATGCCCGACGAAGAACGTCATGATATGTCGTTCGACGCCGAGGGCGACTCCGACGCTGAGGAGCAACCTTCGTCGGAGGAAGACGACCCGGAACTCGCGGCGGCCTTGGCTGAGTCGGCCACGGAAGCAGCCGCGGACGCGGACGCCGACCTCGCGCAGGCGCTCGCGGCGTCGATGGCGACTACCTAGACTCGCTCTCTGGCGCCGCTGCCCGTCTGTGCTGTGCGCATAAGTATATATTGTTACAGCAGGAGACCTACGCGTCCTCTTTCAGGTTGTACTTGGGACGTGCAGTGCTCGCGCTTCCTTCCGCCTTCTGAGTAAACCTCGTTCGACGTATTGAGACAGAAAGATAGTGACGCTACTTACCCTTCTTCCGGTTCGTCCTCCGGTAGGCGCGCTCGTCGCGCTCCGATACAGCTGGAGCGGGCACCGCCTGCGCCTCCGCCTCCGCTTGTGCCCCGAGCTCCCGGGCCTTGCCGCGGAACTCCGCCCGCTTCACGGTCACGAGCATTGACGACGCCATCACCAGAAAATTCAGGAGCATCGCGAAGGCGAGAGCGAGTAGCGGCGCGCAGAGCATGATCCCCGCGAAGACGCCCCTTTCATCAAAGTAGTTTTGCGTGGCGAACTTCTCCCAGCGCTTGGCGCACAGTCCGTTCAGCGTCTCCGCTAAAGCAACGCACGCCGCGATGCCGAAAAACAATCCACATTGCACGGGGAAGTTTTTCCGCGTAAAAACGAACAACAACCACAAACTCAGATGCCAGAGCAGCAAACACCGAATCCAGGTCTCGCGCCAGTCCACCGCGGCTATAAACGCGGCGCACTCCTCGCGGAACGTCTGCGGCGCGCCCTTGACGTGGTCCGCGAAGATCTGGTCCTTGAGGCCCTCGACGACGTCGTTTAGCGAGGACGCGGCGGTGGCGTTCTCGTTGTCGTCGTCCGCTTGCGCTGCTGCCGCTATCAGCAGCACGGCTGCGAGCGCCCTCATCATCTTGTATGCAGTGTGGCCGCGCGCCGATGGCGTACGGGTGGGTAGCGGTGCACGAGCCGCAGCAGCGATGCACGGAGCAGCGATGCACGACAAGCAGCGATGCGGCAGTGCAACGCGGATTGTTTCAAGACTGGCTACGCCGCCGGGCTCCCTCGTCGTCGAGTCGTCGATTTGCGCAGCTAGCGGCCTGTAAAGACACTAGGGACGAAACCGCCAAGCAGCTGTGTGAGCACCCTTCGGTTCGCTACTGGTCCAAAGAGATCAATGGGACACGTACGGGGGGGCGAAAAAATTAATTTTTTTAATTCGCGAAATTGACGACGCCGCCACGGCGAGCGCGTCGGTGGAATCCTGTCGATTCGTGGTCCTGAGGTCTCCCCGGGGTCGCTTAGGGTCGGAACTAGACATGGGTAGTCGCCCACGCCGCATGCGCGGGCGCTCCCATCGGTACATACATATAAGCAAGGTCCTTTGCGCTCCAGCGCTCTGGACCATGATTTGCCAAAGATTTCGATCCAGAGCTCTCTGGAGAGCCCCAAGCACCGGCGCATGCGGCGTAGGCGACCACCCGACTCCAGACCTATCCCGGAGGGAGTCCGCGAGCCGATCTACATCCGAAAAAAGTGTGCAATTTGGACCCGATGGCGCCCCGAGCGCGGGCCGTCGGCTCCGGTTCCGTCGAACTTGTATGAAAACTGGGCTGGAGTTGATATAATGTACCATTTGGACGGTAGAAGGCACCGTCAATCGCTGGTGTACTTTGGCGAGCCGTAAGTCTCATTCGCAAATGTCGCGGGCGGTGCCTTCCGGGAGGCGCGAGTGTATGTTCCCAGGCCGCTACTCTGAAATCTTTGGTCGCGGCGAACGACTAGGATGTATTCTGAATCTCGGTCATTCTTTTGACGCTATCGGGGCGTATCTTTGAATTTGCTAGTAAGTCGCTACGCTAGCTAACTCCGGACAGGCACGCGCGCCACCAGCTGGTCATAGCCTGTAACACGAAACTTTCGCATTGCTCGTCGACTGCACTGCTCGTAGCGCCGCAGGTTGCTGCTGACGCGTCGACGTGAGAGCACCCAATTTAAGCATACAGCTGCCGGCCTGACAGACCATCAAACATGACCAGACCGCGCCTCGCGCTATCAGCGGTCCTCGCGCTCGCGCCGCTCTGCTGCGTCTCGTTCAACCCGGTCCAGCGCATCCGCAAGGACTTCCTCGCGCTCACGGTACGGGCGAGTCCGCGGCATTTGATGCGACCGCGGACCGAGCAGGGGCGGCGGGAATGTGCAGCTATCTTAAAATCAATTAAAAACTCGACGGCCAATGGAATGTTCGTTGTCGATGCCTTTGCCGCGGCGGCGACGCAGTACTCGAGCGACGCGGAGACGGCCGCGAGCGGCGGCATACTCGGGGAGATGATCCAGCAGGGTGTCATCCGCTCGAAAGCCCTGGATAGGGCGTGCTTCACGGCGAACTTAGGCGAGGTCGAGGGGCCCGTCGAGAGCGAGTACGGCTGGCACCTCGTGCTCACGCCGGAGCGGATCAACTGCAAAAAGGACAACGGCTACGTGCGCATCAAGCCGAGGACCGACGGCATCTCGACGCCGAAATACGTGAAAGAAGACAACACCGAGCTCGCGATGCAGGGCGAGGCGCTCGGCAAGACGGTCCAGACCGTCGCGTTCTGGGCGCTGTCGTGCGGCTTCATCGCCGAAGGAGCCGCGCTCGTCGGCAACTCGCTCCCGTTGTCCTGAGAGTAGCGGCCTAAGCTTCTTGTGTGTGTCTTCGGTGTACGGACTGCGCGCATGTTACCCGGCGCCTCCTCGGCGCGGCAGGTCTCGCGAGGCCCAGGAACCATGGGGCACAGCTAGCTGTTGCCGGAAATCCCGGAACCGCGCACCGCAAAAATACCCCGGGACAGCCCACGGAGAGCCCTTGCGCAGGCCCCGAGGAGTCGGTGCTCGGGTTGCGCTCGGGCGCGTCTACGAACGCGCGGGGAATTCACGAAGTTAAGTCGTGATCTCGAAAACCACGCGGCCGCGTGTGCAGTGCAAAAGAATCTTACCCGAGCACCTTCCAGGACAGCTCGTACGCAAACCCCCACGCGCCCCGCCCCGCCGGGCAGACGTGGTGGAGCACCCGCGCCTCGCCCGGGTTCAGGGACGCCGACGCGACCAAAGAACCAGTGTGAGACTGGCAGTTGCGCGACTTGGCCACGTCCACAGTCACCTTCGTCTTTTGCGAGCCGACGTTCTTCACGAGCACGGACGCGCCCGACAGCCGCCGCGCGGCGTAGACCTCGAGGTCGTCGTAGGGGACCATCGTGCCCGTCCGGAGGATGGGCAGCTCCTCGGCGGCCTTGACGATGGATGGTGTGGACGCGACGGGCTTCAGGGAGACCGCGGCGTCGGCGTGCACCGAGACGCCAAGGCCCCGCGCCCCGACGCAAATCAAGCCTTTTGACGTGTGCTCGTATCCCAATCTTTTGAGGATCTCCGTATATGTCGGGTGCGCTGCTAACCACTTTCCCAAGTCTGCTGGCGAGAGACCGTCTCTCTTAACCGCGTGCGCCATCAGCTGCGTGATGTCCGCGATCTTCGTGAGACCACAAGCATTTAACAAGGAGGCGGCCTCGCCGCCCTCGCCGACACTTAACGACCCGGATCCGGAGACGTTGAACCGTGAAAATATCTCATCGGTCGTCGTGCGATACGCGACCGGATCATACGAAGAGGGCCAGGAGTCCGTGAAGTAGTTCGACTTCGGTTTTCGGAGGGAATGTCGTAGACAGTAGGCGCAGACCGTGTACTCGCCGGCGGGCCATTCACTAAGTTCTTTGATATCAGGTGAAAACTGCTGTCTATCGGCAGCTGGGGAACACCCCGTTACGTACTTCCCATCTTTGAGGACCGCAAATCCCACATGGGCGTATTCTGATGGCGCGCCTAATGTCCTCTCGTCTCGTTGATGCACACCGACAACGACGTGGGCCGGCCTCGTTAATTTCAGCGAGTAGCACAGAGCCGGCTCCTCCACCGTCACGGCCCCGCGACACCGCGCCTCAGACCACGGCTTAGATGAAGGCGACCGTTGTAAAGCCACAGAAAACTTGGCGAAGTACCTGACAAAATCTTCGTAGGCCATCCAAAAGGCCCCGTCGCCATCCTTAATGATCTCCGACGCGTCGACGCCGAGCGCCGAAGCGACTCGCTGCTTAAAGTCAGGCGTCCAGCGCGGGTCGGCGTCGGACCAGGCGCCCGCCCACTCGAACTTGCCCCACGGGTTCCGCAGCCAGATCAGTCGGTGGCCGTCCACGTTACGAGCCGCGATCAGCGCGTAGGCGTGGCCCGGCACCAAACCACCATCAGAGGAAGTAGCAGGCGCCAGGCCGTGCTCCGAGAAGCGGTCTTCGCCCGGCGTCGACGCGACGGCCACGCACCGATTCGTGTCGGCATAGACCAAGCGATCGAACAACGCCCCGGACTCGACCTCCTTGACGTGGTCTACATTATTGAATTTGAACCGAAAGGTCGGCAAGCCGGTTAAATCGATCAAACCTTCCGCGGCCAAACCGCCCCGCAACCGCGTGAAATTCCCGGAGGCCTTGGCGTGCGCCTTCTCCAGCAACAACACCCACAATTCTTCATGCTTCGCTCTTGAGTAGACGGGGCCGCCGTGGGCGTCGCAGGGGAAGAAGTCGTCTATGGTCAGAGTGCGCCACGTGCCGCCCAGGCAGAGCTTCACTCTGTATAGTCCATTCGCGTGCTTCGTCCCATCCGGAAACAGCTTCTTGATCAAGGCGGGAAACTCAGCACAAGCAGACAAGGCGCACATGAGCCAGCAGTCGCCGAGACGGCCTTGCCTCACGTCGTCCGGATGAATGTCGTCTCTGAAGACTTGCGGGTTGCTGAAAATATCCGAAGCGCGCTTGTAGACGAGCCTTCCCGGTGGTTTTGAATCTGTGCTCGTTCGTATGCCCGGCACCTCCGTCGGTGGGTAAGTTAAATCTACGTACGTCTCACCTTGTAATTGTGTATTGATCGCCTCCAATGAATCAGTAACATCCACTTGCACACTCTTCATGGCCTCCATGGCGCCCGTTGTTCTCATTTCGACGGCCTTGGCAATTTTCAAAGCTTCTAACCTCGTATTTGTTAATGCAGGTTGCGATGCGGAAGTGACGGTGTTCTTCTGCAGCCGTTCTAGGATCGACGCCTCCTTTGATAAATCGTCATGCCGCGCCTTCAGCTTCTCCATACGATCGCCCGTCGCCCGCCCCAATTCCTGTGATACAACGCCCATCGCTTGAGCTACCGTGCTCGACCGCCGACCCAGCGCGTCCGTCTCGGAGACTGAGCCGGTGCCGTCGTGCTCCCAGGCGTTGATCAGACTCCGTCCTTCGTTCACGACGGCGTGCCACTCGTCCTGCGTCGCGTCGTCGAACGTTCCTAATCCAACAGCAGAAGACGTCTTGCCTGTCCTGAGTTTCACGAGCTGCGCGTCCGCTCTTTTGAGGGCGTTCTGCAAGGCTTTCGAGCGCGCGTCGTGGGCGTCGGATTCCGCCTTCAAAGTGCGTTCTAGTTCCGCGACCGCTGCTTTGAGGGCAC
>JACLAC010004944.1_pt1 | contig 14076 bp, 11 predicted proteins | sample 8027881 | NCBI WGS metagenome assembly JACLAC01 (sample SAMN15725517, study PRJNA655200) | protist metagenome | isolation source: fluorescence activated cell sorting (FACS) single amplified genomes of... | place: Spain: Blaines Bay Microbial Observatory, Mediterranean Sea | collected 2016-01-19 | reverse complement strand
CGTCGTCGTCATGGGAGAGATATATGATGAAGAAGAAGGAAGGTGGTCTTTATTATTACAGTATTATTGTTATTATTATTTTTATTTATTAGTGTGAATAATTATTATTATTATTTTTATATTATTATTATGTGGTTATTTCGTTTCCTTGGACTGCCGCAACCCCCAACGTATTGTTAACTTGGTCGATGCAATCCCAGGCGCCAGCTCGGGGGCCTTAGTAGCGTAGGATGCGACTGGTTATCTATGGATTGTGGCTGTGTGCCCTCGCGAGCGCCAGCTATGCTGCGGACGAGGGCGTAAGCTCGACGTACATCGTGTCCTTTGTCTCTTACTACCCAGCAGGTCAGCACGAGGATATACTCTCCTCTATTCTTGGGACTCCAGGCAAAAATACTGGCAACGGAAAGCCAGACTTTCAATGGCAGTATATTCCGAGGAAAAATAAGGCAACACGTAATTATCCTAGTGATTTTGCTTTGGTGTTTCTGGAAAACCCGAGTTACCAGGAAAAACTTTTGCTGGCAGACAAGCGTGTTAAGCGTCTTTCTTTGGACCAGAAATATACTAGCAAGGCAAACGAGCACGGGTTGGGTACGAAAGAGTTCGGCTTATCGTGGTCACGCATGGGCAACGACAAGGGCAAGGAAGGCCCAGATTTAACGAACTATCGCTTCAACAAGTTTGCTCGTCCCCCGTTTCCATTTGGAACGGATCCATGGGATGGCAAGGGACCGCCACCTCATACCTCTTTACGAAACAGGCGACGTTCCCTGAAGTTTGGTTTTTTCAACAAGAAGAGTGAACATCAAGACTATGCAGGCGATATTACGAAGGCTTTTGGTGCGGAAAAAATTTGGAAAAAAGGGTTTTCAGGGGAAGGGATCAAAGTAGCAGTATTCGATACTGGTGTGAAGAAAAATCACCCGCATTTTAAAAAGGTCAAGGAACGTTCAAACTGGACTGACGAGCCTGGGTTAGGTGACGGTGTTGGCCACGGTACTTTTGTGGCGGGCGTTATTGCCAGTTTCAAAGACTGCCTGGGGTTTGCACCAGATGCAGAACTGTACACGTATCGCGTTTTTACCAACGACCAAGTTTCCTTTACCTCGTGGTTTTTAGACGCTTTTAATTACGCAATGTATAGAGAGATGGATATTTTGAATTTGAGCATTGGGGGACCAGATTATATGGATATCCCATTTTTTGAGAAAATTAGGGAAGCCATCGCCCACGGAATCATTGTGATTAGTGCAATTGGTAATGATGGGCCTTTATGGGGGACAATGAATAGCCCTGCAGATCAACCGAGTGTTCTTGGAGTTAGTGGAGTCGACAACTATTTTGACATGGCATCTTTTTCCTCAAGGGGCATGACCACTTGGGAACTGCCACAAGGTTATGGACGTGCCAAACCCGACATTGTCTCGTTCAGTGCAGGCTTACGGGGCTCTAGTACATCTGGGGGCTGCCGGCGCCTGGGAGGAACTAGCGTAGCTTCGCCTGTAATCGCAGGGGCAGTCACGTTGCTGGCAAGCGTAATCCCAAAAGAGAAGCGAGGGCGACTATTGAACCCCGCAACTTTGAAGCAGGTGATTGTTGAGTCTGCGTACCAAATTAAAGATAAAGATAAGCACACAGCCAGTATATTTGAGCAGGGGGCCGGCCTTTTGGATTTACAAAAAGGGTTCAAATTGGTACAGAAAGCAACTCCAAAGGCAAGCTTGCACCCATCTACCATTGATTGGACAGACTGCACCTACATGTGGCCGTTTTGCACGCAACCTCTATACGCCGATGCTATGCCTATCATTATGAACCTTACAATACTAAATGGTTTAGCACCGTCAGGGGTTGTTGTTGGCGAGCCTACGTTTACTTTCAAAAAAAAAGGAGATGCTAAGCATCTAAATGTTAGATTCACCCACTCAGAAGTAATATGGCCATACCATGGTTTTCTTGGAGTACATCTGACTGTACCGTCAGATTCGCGAGATTTCGAAGGAATCATCGAAGGCACAGTTTCAATCACCGTAGAATCCCTTCCTCCATTTGGCTCTCCGAAGGGGACGAAGTTTTTGCAGTCAGTCGCAACTGCCCAGATTCGGGTGAAAATTATTCCAACACCAGCAAGAAGCAAAAGGCTTTTGTGGGACCAGTTTCACAATGTGAAATACCCCGCAGGCTTCTTTCCAAGGGATGACTTAGGTGATCATAGTGAGCAGTTGGATTGGCATGGCGATCACCCGCATACAAACTATCATGGAATGTATGACAGTCTGAAGAAAGCTGGTTACTTTGTGGAGGTTTTGGGAGGTGATTTTACTTGCTTTGATGCCGAACAGTATGGCGCATTGCTAATGGTGGACATGGAGGAAGAGTATTATCCTGACGAAATAGAAAAACTAAGTAAGGATGTCAAAGAAAAGGGTTTGGGCCTTGTTGTGTTTGGCGATTGGTATAATAGCGATCTTTTGCATTCCGTAAAATTTTTTGATGAGAATACGCGTGAATTCTGGACTCCAGCAACTGGTGGCGCAAACGTACCTGCTTTGAACGATTTGCTACGACCGTTTGGCATTGGTTTTGGTGACAAAGTTTTTTCGGGCGAAGTAAGTGATGACGAGGGCAAGAATACAGTTAGATTTTTATCTGGAAATGCACTTCGGTCCTTCCCAACTGGGGGTTTTGTGAAGACAGTATCGATGCAAGACCAAGGTAAAAAAATGTTAGACAGGGGTTCGGCATCCGACAATATCGTTGCTTTTGGTTTGGTTGATTGGAACAAAGTCGATAAAAGTGTTAATGGTAAAGGTGGGCGAATTGCAGTATATGGCGATTCTAACTGCATTGATAGCAACAATGCCAGAGGAAGGAGCTGCTTTTGGTTGCTGGAAATATTTTTAAAGTATACGATGGAGAGCCAAGTCGGGGAGAAATTGCAGAACATGGTGATGGAATTGAAAAACGATTTGCTCGACAAACGCGCCGGTGCAGAACCAAAGCGAAGGCCTGACAGCGTAAGACAGTTCCGAAAGCATTCTAAAGTCATGTTGATGGAAAACATGGAGAGTACTGTAAATGTCCACGAAAGGAGAAAGTGCAATAACAATTAAAGCCGGCTCTTCTACTTCGTACCTTTTTGCCATGTGTACGCAGGTGGTGTGTGAGATGCAGTGTACTACTACTGAAGGAAGGAAACTGAGCCCATATGCCAAATACCCCAATCTCAACACTACTACTACTTTGATTCGCAAGATAAAGTCGTTACTGGAATAGCATCAAGTGGTGAAACGACATGTCTTCGTGATAGGCTTCGTACTACAGGAATACGCGCACATTTTATAGAGGATTAGCGCTATTTTACATTCAATTAAAATATAATGCTTGCTATCATATTATCATCATACACCTTCTACTTCTTCTTTCATATTATTATTATATTATATCGTAGTTCGTACAAAGTACACATCATCATATTACTATCATATATTACGACGCTCAATATAATCTCTGCTCATGTCTTCTTTTTTCATTAACCTAAATTTCCATTTATTATTACATACTACTACATATGTACTCTCCAGCCCAAGTCTACGTCTTATCATTATGGAATTTATATTGAGAACAATAGCTAGCTATTGCTAATATAATATTAATATATGGTAAATAAGGTTAATAGAGAGATAGAAGAGAATAAGAGGAGGAGTAAAAAAAAAAGAAACGGAACAAAAATTGACACCAACCTGCTGCTGCTGCCAAGAATGATGCCGTTCATCCACATCTTATCCACCACACAAATGCCTCACGAGCACGACATATCCAATCGTAGCCACGAAGCAATGCCCGGGATAACAACTAGCGACAAACACCGCCACATGGCATCCGATATGAAGGCAGATCTAGCAAGGTTTGCAAAGCAATTGGGATATGAAAATGATTTGGATGACGATGATTTGAACCATGCATTGAGTGAAGTTGCCGAGGAGATTAATGCACAAAAGTTGCGAGTTGACCCGAAAAAATTGTCATCTCGAGTGTCTTCACGACCATCATCCAGATCCGCTTTGCAAGCCCAACAATCAAATAAAGGGAGCAGGTTCAGCAGACCGTCTACAGCGTCCAGGCTACTACAAAGCACCAGGAGAAAAGCTTTGAAGCTGCAGAAATACAACGACATTAGGGTACCACAAGAGACTATTCGAAATGGTCGTAGAGGAAGGGTTGATGCAAGCCCAAGAACCAAGAGACTACTCAAACAAACCCAACGAGGACCTCCACCATCACCAGTTCTCGCAAGTGCAGTGAAGCGGCCGCAATATCTGCAAAAAAGATTTGGCCCTTCAAGTGTACGGGAGCCCCATACTCGATTTACCCTTTCTCTTGACCAACAACAACCAGACGTCTTAATTACATTTTCGTGATAGGCAAAACACTATGAAATAAAATAACTACAAAAATACTAACTTATTGTTTAAATTTAAATTGTCCTATTAGGAAATCTAGCTATTGTACTAAAGAAGGCGACGATCCTACTTGACTCACTCAACGATAAGGCATTATGATGTTAATAATGTTCTTGTTGAAAAAAAAGACAAGTAGAAGTAAGCTAGCAGCAGCACGACGATCGACGTTATTATTACTTGGCAATAATTTAATATTTTATTATTATTATTTTATTATTAATTATTTTATTTTTATATTTATATTTTGATGTAAGTATAAGTAATAATAATAATTATTATTTATATTTTTTATTATATTATATTATATTATTATTATAATAATACTAAATTCAAAATTTCGTGCGTTTCCAAGCCTGACACTACGTCTGGCAACGCCGAGTCGCACTTTACCGAGCCAGGAAATTGCATGGTGCGCGGTGTCGAACGAGAAAGTCATGTTCGGAGGTAATCCAGAAGGCGGTTTTAATGAGTTGCTGCAGGAAGCTGCAAAAATCAAGGGGGCGCAAATGGCAACTATGCGGACGGAGTTCGATAGTTGGCCAGTTTTTTTTCAAAATACTTTATTCCATGGAGAAAGTATCGAAGTCGTCAAAGAAGGGCGCAAGCTCCCTTGTAAGGAAAGAATTAGTACCGTAAAGAAAGTGAAGGATGAAGGAACATCCGCTTTTCAAGACTTGGACTTCAATACGGCCTGTACAAAGTATGAACACGCATTGGCAATGATTCACTATGTTTATCCGAATCGAAAAGATTGGAAGAAAAGGGGAATCAAAGACGAAGATATGGAAACGGTTGATTATATAGGTGATAAAGATTCTAGTAAAGAAGATCGTGACGCCTTGAAAAAACTCAAGTCAATACTGTACACCAACATTGCGACATGTCATTTTCAAAGTAAGAACTGGTCTTTAAGTGTTCGCGCGTGCAACTACGCTCTAAAGTACGACGAAGTGAACGTAAAAGCGTTGTACCGCAGGGCCATGTCTAATATCAAGGCGCCCTCAGCTGGAGGGGTTGAAATTGATAGTGCATTAAGCGACTTGAAAGCAGCGTTTAAAATTGAACCAAATAATTCCAGTGTAAAGCGAGAGCTAAGTCGCCTAAAGCAATCTTTGAAAAAGCAGCGTTTAACTGATAAATCAAACTACTCTGGTCTGTTTGAACGAGGGGAAATCTGTCTCGACGAGACGCAGGAGAAGCGAATACAAAGAAGGCAAGATAAGAGCCAAAAAATTGCCGATGAGAACAGGGCAGTAATCGAGCAAATTGAATTGTGGAAACGCCAGGCCGAAAGTCTTGAAAAAGAGGGTAAAGTTGAAGAAGCAAAGCTACTTTGGGAAAAATACGACGAAGCAATGAAAGTTGTGAAGAAATTTAAGGAGGACAATGCGAAGCGAAAGGCAAAATTTGAGGCGGGGAATGTAGAAGACATTGATTTTCTTAATCCAACTCAAGACATGATTGAAGATGCAAAAAATAATGGCATTGATTTGACAGATCCTGCTGTGCAGTCCTACATGGCGGAGTTGCAAAGGCGAAAAATGCAAGGGGAGCCATTGGAAAGTGATTTCTTAGATGGCAAGAAAGATAATCGTCTTGGTAAATTTCCAGCTAAAGCAAAACGTGGGATGAATGCGAATGATACCAATGCGGTTGATACTAGCATTTTGCCGAGCAGTCGGATGTTCATGTTTTGGTTTGTAATATTTATAGCTGTCTTTTTGAGTAGGTATCACAAGATATTTTCATCTATATGGAGCAGCGCTGAAAATAATGAATAATCCCCAGATCTGTTATTCTATTGGGCTTGATTTGTAAAACGTCTTGCGGAAATGAAAATGCAACACCCTCTTTTTCTGTATTTCGCATTGCAACCTCTAGAAAAGTATATGGCAGAAAAACATATAAAGTGTTAAGTGTGTACAAAAAAAATAATTTTTCCTCTTCCTTCTTTCTCATTTGATTATATTTATTATATTTTTTGGTATGTGACACACACACTCATACACATGTAGATGCTCTCATCTAGTATCCTTCGCGAGAGTACAACTTCATCTTTGCACAGTTATATCTTAGCAAAAGCGTCACGAAATAATTTTGGTCTCGCCATTTCTTCCCGCCGTTGCAGTGCCAATTTCTTCTTCTTCTTTGTCTCCTTTTTATTGTACAAGCGCTTCCTGGTGCTTCTCGACATTTTCGCTGGTTTTTCGGTCAGTAGTGATAATACTAGTTTTATCCTTGACGATTTCTTTTTAGGTATTTTTAAACTTTTTTTGACTGGTCGAATCCGCACTATTTTTTTTCGTGATTTGACACTTTCTTTGGACTTATTTTTATCGATACACTTCGGACGATATGATATACCTGCGAACCCACCTGCTGCTTCATCCATGTAGGAATTTTTAGTAATATCTAAATTGATGTTTGGGTCGGAAAAATCAATTATTTCTTTTTTTTGAACATTTTTTTTCTTGGTACTTTTTTTTTTAATTTTTCTACCTCTTTTTGATAAAACTTTTCTACGTCTTACTTTTTTTGAGCGGGATTTTGCTTTTTCTAATATGCCACTTTCTTCGAGCGCTCTGGTCGCTTTAGCTATGGTTGCCTGTTTACGTATTAGCACCTTCACCAATTTGTCTTCCAAAGCTGTGATAGGGTCTTTATGTAAATCATCCCAAGAAGGTTCTTCCAAGCCGCTGATTTTGCTTCTAGCGGATGATGTTGGGTTTGACAAATATTTCTGGCTTTTATAAAATTTTGACCCAGTAGCAGTATAATCATACGAATCACTGATGTAGTCTGAAAGCTCTAGACTCTCTTGTAACATATCAGCTCGCATAGCCAGGCGGGAGCTTCGCGCAGACATATTTTTACTATCTAGAAGATTATATGGCGGCGTTGAAGGGGCCAAATCCGCAGGTAGATGCTTCCATTGGTGTCTTCCTCTCTCTGCTAATTGCTTCATCCTAATATCCTCATTTATGGCGACACTGTTGGCCACGAAAGCCTGCCGTGCTCTTACGGTTACCGGACCACTTTCGATTTGTCGGTCTACACGCTCTTTTACCTCCTCCCGCTGCGTTTTTGTTGCTTCATACTCATCAAAGCCTTTTTGTATACTTGCAAACAAATTTTTACCGATCATTTTCTTGAACAAATTTGGCGAAGATTGCGCAATAAGTGGTGAAATGGGAGAGTATTGCGTTATTGGTCTGGGTGGTGTAACTGCCTGCCTTGACGATGTAAAGTCGCCTTGATCCAAGGAAGTACCACTTGTCATCAACTGATTCATCATACCTGAAATCATCTGGACTATCAACAGATTTACGGTCCCGAACACTGCTGCACAAACGCCAAACTACCAAGACTAAATGTACGAACCGTTCTAGTAAAACTGTTTGGTGGGATGTTTGTTGCCAATTTTCCTGGATGCAAGCTGCCGTAGTAAAATAAGATGATAATAAAGAGATAATATAGAAGAAGAAAGAAGAGGAGGAGGAGAAACAATGATAAATAAAAAAAATGTAATAATAAATTAATAGTAGTGCTAGTATATGTAGTTGGTTATGTTCGTCGTCTCTCATCTCCTCATCGTTTTTTTCGTTCCCTTTTCTCTTCTTCATTTCGCACTTTTTTACTGTATCTCTTTTGGACAACAAGGGTTTGCCTACTACCATCTACATCCATCATATTACATGTAACTAGTAGTACCAAACAAAAAAGAAGAGCGAAGTCAATTCCAATCACAATATATAAATTCGATTATTATGGTGGTGGTGGCTAATGGAACGTTGATGGTGATAAAAAAGTCTAACAACAAACCACAACATACATACACTACCACGAAATAGTAATAGAAACCGAAGAAGATGAATAAAGAGATGAAAAATAACCAAAATGGTTTTTTTTTTTTTCTAATTTCTGTTTCTGTAGGGTATAGAGTGGAGGAATGCCCTATGTTAATATGTAGTAAATATTATAGACACTAATTCATAACAATGATGATTGACACATCAATCAAAATTCTCATCGATCTCTTTTTTTTTTATTATTATTTATTATTAAACAGTCTATCATAACACAAATAGGGGACACTAAGTACGAATATTAGTAATGCAAAGCTAAAGCAAATGCGTCTGTGAGATGCGGTAAAGAAGAGTTGAAAACAAAAAACTCTTAAAAATATTGTAAATAAATCTGCCATATAAGGGGATGCCTTCTTCAATTAAGGACTATGATAAAAGAAACCTAGTACAGAGTAGTGACAAAAATTGATCCCTGGTTGAAGAATGTTTGTGGCTGCATATCTTTCCTTACAATTTATTGGATTACGCCATGTATCTCTGCCAAAAAACACTTTACAGCTTGAACTGGGCAATACACTTTGCATGATACCAGTTCTATTCCACTTTACATTTTTTTGGGTGGGTACACTAGCGGACACACCGTATACAAGTGAGGCTGTGTAAAATCGCCATTTTCAATTTTATTTGGGCATGTTAAAGTCAACTTTTTGTTTTTCCCATTCATTTACATATCCCTCCATAGCGTCGGATTTACTTGTACCCTTAATTTTATTCCACGCGTCCCATTTTGATCTAGCTTCGAACTGCACCGCCCATGGTTGTGTACCAGTGACATCACCAGCATTAACCTGCTTGAAAAAAGCGTAACATATGAGACGCCTTTCATTTGGTATGGCTTTGCTCCAGTCCCCTGCTGTCTTAACTTCTTCCACCGCAGTATCAAACTTCTTTTTCAATTCTTCGCTTGGTTCCGACATTGCGATAGCTAATGGCACTTCTGTATGCTCAATGTATTGAACTACCGGAACAATTCTTATGACGGTATCAGCAGCAATTGAAGTAGTCCACGCCGGGAGTGAAGTACAGATTTCGGCGGCGGGTAGTGGAAGTTGCGGGTACTGCTAGGAGTGGGGAGTACACTTACTAGTAGTGGAAAAGATAATAAAGAGAGAGAATGTGATGTGATGTTTTTAAAATTAAAAAAAAATGAGATATTTTCATTTTCTCTCTTATTATATTGTTTTGTTATTTGCTCTTTTCCTATCATATAATCTATTGCTTATTGCTAGTTTAAATTGCAGAACTGGTTAATACTCTTATATTATGTACGGTAATACTATACTACACTAGTACAACTCAACCTGAGACCACTGATTTCCAAATAACTTTGTATCCATACTAAAATTCGGATGGTAAGAATAGTATCAATATGTACACCATACGTATAATGAACTCATTCTTCAATTTTATGGATCTACTCCAGCGAAAGTTTGCACGGGAAATATCAATATAACATCTGTACCATACGCATTAAAAATGCATTGTTCCAATTCTCAAATCCACTGAGCAGAAGAGGCACAAAAATTATCTTCTAGTGGACGCTGCACAAACGCCATACTGTGCCATTGTAATTGGTCTTGCCGCTGTGTCGCTATCCTGTGCTGTTGTACTCGAGGAATCTTTGGCTTCTTCTTCTGGTGCTGCCTGATCCTTTTTTCTTTATTGGCTGCACTATAATGCATTATGATTCATTCTATTTTATTGTGTTTTATTATTTATACTCTTGCATCGTGTTGACGACTATTGGTGTGTTGTTGTTTTTTTTTTATAATTATTATCTATTATTTTTCTTCATATGATGATTACATCTTCTTCTTCTTTTTTTTTTCTCCTTTTATTATTTTATCTTACTTCCTACTAATATATCTACTACTACTGCTTCATCATCGCTTTGATGAATCAATGGATACTGACTTGGCTACACTTGGGGAGTTGTATGCCGACGGCAACACGCACACTTCGCCATAACAGACATACGGACAACGGAGGTATCTGGTACTTTGATGCAAGCATGTCTACAACCTTGCGACCATATTTAAACTGTATCAGGGCATCGCTCACGGCTGCCTTGTGCTTACGAGACTTTCCATCGCAAACGGTGGAAAGGCATAATAAACCTGAAGTAGAAGTTAAGTCCAGCAAAGAGTTGGTGTTAAACCCGATTGTAATAAGTAGGAATGCAGAGGAGAAGTGCATGATCGAGCCATCTATAAACTCAGTACGATTTAGTGTTCGCATTAAGCAAGCCGACGAAATGGAAGCAATATTATGTAAAAAGTTTTCGAGGTTCTTGATGCAGCGGGCGGAACAGTTTTCAGTGCTACGGAGAAAAGCCGTCGAAGGATACGACTTGAGCTTTCTTATTACAAATACACATGGGGAAAAATTGTTGAAACATAAATTAGTTGACTTTGTCATACACTTCATGGAGGAAATTGATAAAGAGATCAGTGAAATGAAGATTTCAGTGAACACGCGGGCGCGCATCGTCGCTTCAAAATTTATGTCTGAACTTTGTTGATTTGGTTTGTATCCCCGTGAACGATAGCCGTCGTGTGGGCCCAAAAGCTCGTGGAGGATGCGTACGTACCGCGTGGTCGAAAACGTTCGATAGAACCAACGTGGAGCTTTTCTTGATCAGTACAAGCAAGGACTAGAAGTACTTTACTTTTCATCGTAATGTATGTACTCTTTATTTTTCATCGCGTACTACGCACTTGTTTTTTTCTACTTTCCCTGTTTCTATGATACTGAAAGCGTTATAATGTAACTTATGTATCATATAAATATATGCTACGAACGTATATGAGATATCTAACTTGATATATATATATACACACACATATTATCTGTGAGCACTACTTTTTCACCTCATAACCTTCTGGTTCTGAATGCAACAACTCTAGGAAGGTCTGCTTCGCTGGTGGTACCAAGCTACTGTACTTTTTCACTTTTTTTTCCCCTGCCTTTTTGTGCCTACGAACACGTCTACCTCCACCACCACCGTCCTCGTCATCAGAATCAACTTCTGGCAAAGAAATGCATCGATGATCTGCAGGCCTAGACTTCGTGCAATGGCATAAGCGGAAGCCATGTTGAATCTTTAAGCTAATGGAATGTCCATTGTGGCATTGATATGCACAGGCTCTACAAATGTGCACTCTGCAACTTGCGCAATAGAAGTAACACTGAAGTGGGGCATGACGCTTCGCATCATCCGTATCCTCGTTTAAGCATATTAGCGTTTCATCCTCTTCATCTTCTTCTTCAACTGCATCTTCAGATACCAAGACAGTCGCTTTATCATTCTCACCTGGCATGCCAACATACAAATATACATCACGATCATCGTTTTCAAAATTATAATAATAAGCAATCCCTTGCTGGATGTTGTTCCGGTAAAAACGAATATAACCTATATCCCTTTCAACTTCTACACCTATAACGTCTCCCTCATAGAACGCCTCTCCATAATCTTCAGCGCCCTCCTCGACGTTGAACTTTTCACCGGTAGACATATATACCCATGCATTTGTGATGTATGTTGGATCTGCAGACAAATCAACGGATTCAAAGCATAGTCCCACTACACTTGGAACCATGTCTGTGTTCATCGAATCAATACTAACGTCCCAGCGATACTTACCATCGGAAACTGGTGGCAACGATATACTGCCTACTAGAAACTCGTCCTCTTCACTAGTTCGTGTTATTGTCCGCCTATCTTCGCTAATAGTTATACTTTCGTGTGTATATGCAGCTCGAAAAGCGGGCTTACTGTCATCTGGGTTATCTGTTACTATGATGGCACTATGGCGATTTCCTGCACTCAGACACACGGGCCGTACATCTTTCAAATGCTTTAATAGCACGGGCTGCAGGTACAGCGATTTATCTCCGGTACCAATTTCCCCATATACATTGCTACCCCATGCCCATATATTCCCTGAAAAATATTTACGAATGTTAGTTATTCAGCTGCACGACTTCTTTCGAAACGATCAAGTCAACACTGTCGTCGGTGAGATCATCAGTCATCTGTGGTAACTTACCGTTTCCTTGGGAGGCCAGGCACCACCGTGAACCACATGCCATTTTGGAGACAGCACCGATCGTATCTATAAACAAGGGATAACAGCGATCGTACAAGTCACCCATACCCAGTTGACCATAGCGATTATTTCCAGCACTCATAAGACGCCCCTGCTCGTCGCGAAAGAGACTATGAAAGCAGCCCGCTGCAGCTCCCAAAATATTTACAGGTTTTTTTGGTCCACCATCCTTTTCACCCCAGCTTGCACACGGGATGACAGTATGGGGCTTGAGCACAGGTGACTTGTAGTGTCCCGCTGCGCATTGACCATTCGCATTTTCTCCCCATGTTAGCACTAGACGTAACTTTTGCTTTTCCTTCTTTACTTTTCGGGCAAGGCGATTTCCCAGGAAGTTGGCATGATCAGTTGTGGCAACTGCAATAGAAAAATGTCTGCCACATGCTACCTCCACGACAACGGCACCCCGCAAAGATGTAACCCGCTTTGGAAGTCTTTGATTCACAGTATCCATAGTCCCCAGTTGCCCATATTTGTTGAAACCCCAAGAATAAACAACCCCCCCACCTTTTGTCAAGGCAAGCACGTGGCGGTGGCCCACTGCGAGCGATTTTATCATTTGTTTGTTCAATTTTCGTACGAGTCGCGGCACCCGTTGCGTCGTCAGTACTTTCAGCGGTTTCACTTTTACTTCGTTTCCTTCCTCGTCAATGATTTTTTCCTCCACTTTGGTGGCAGCTTCATCCTTTTTACTTCTATCAACCTTGTCAGAGTCTTCATCCTTATCATTAGATTTAGTTTTCACAGGCTTCCAAGATTTCCTTTTTGCCATTCTCTTTTCTGTTTCCTCCTTTTGAATCCAAGCCTTTTCCTCCTCCTCGTTCATTAAGCCAAGCTGACCGTGGGTGTTCTCCCCCCAGGCGAAGACTTTGCCCTCCCCGCTGATGACGTACGAAGAAAAACCACCACAGTACACATGCGTTGCTAATTTACAGCCAGCACTCTCTAAATCTACTTTAAGCGGTTTTGGATTGTTGTGCTTTATGGTTCGAGTTGATTTTGGTGGCTTGAAAATGTACCTTCTCGCCATTTTAGGTCGGAGCTGCTTTTCGGAGTTCGGATCATACCAGTCATCGTGTCCCCCAATTCCAAGTGCGCCCAGTGCACTGTCACCCATACCCCATAGCTGGCCCTTGTTGGTCAAAATAAGCGTATGTCTATCGCCGCATGCTACCTCACATACTTTGCCTTTAGTTTTGCTACCCAGTAGAGATACCAGTGGTAGTGGTATACTGCTCCACTCTGGAGACGACTTTTCCAGAGACTTTTTTGCCCGCTTGCGCCCTTTCTTCCTGAGCTTGGCTTCCTCCTCTGCTATCTTAACTTGCTCGTTGATGGTCAAAAACACAGGCCTTGGAGACAACTGTGTAATAGCATAGGTCTCCTTTGTAATCCCAGTTCGCCCATGATCGCCCCAGCCAAAAGTTATCACGTGCGGCCCGTTAATTTCTAAAGGTTTCGGCTCGTCCTCGGTGAACCCTGTGGGTGGCAGTGCTAGTTGCACGTTTGCCTCGGGAGAAGTGGGGACCGCAGGGACGATAGCGGTAGAATCGCTTCCCTTTTCACCATCCCCTTGGGTATTCGTGTCGCTCATGATCTTCCCTTTGCCAACATACCAGGAGCGGCCAGTGT
>JACLAC010023178.1_pt1 | contig 14078 bp, 14 predicted proteins | sample 8027881 | NCBI WGS metagenome assembly JACLAC01 (sample SAMN15725517, study PRJNA655200) | protist metagenome | isolation source: fluorescence activated cell sorting (FACS) single amplified genomes of... | place: Spain: Blaines Bay Microbial Observatory, Mediterranean Sea | collected 2016-01-19 | reverse complement strand
AGTTTGCTTCGACACAGAACTCTGGATCTCCTGGGTTTTTGAAAGCCAAGGTAGATCGAAAGAAGTTCTCGGCATCGTCTGGAAATCGTTCCGTAAATGCACTGGGATCGAAACAAGTAGCGCAAGCTGCGTCGGCTTTCACACAGGTTTCAGCAGCGGTGAGTTCTGCTGAACAAGACATCTTGCCGTTGACGATTGGCCAGATTAGTGTTTATGTTGAATGGATAGAGTTGGGTAGCTATATTGAACCGTTTGGTCTTTCCATTGAGTATTGCAGGTCGCGAAGAAAGCAAGTGAAAGCACCGTTGATGTATTGCTGCTCTGCTGTTCTCTTTTGTTTCTGAGCCCGTTGCACCTGCGAATGCATATGGATCGGATGAACCACCTCCGACGAGAGATCGAAAACGGGAAGAATAGCGATGTATCGTGTGAAAGTGAGAAGAATGATAATCAAGTATCGTTAAGCACGGTTGGTGCGAGAACAATATATATTCCACGGTGCGAACACACTTGAGGTTTTCGGAAAATAAGACCGTGTAACGTTAATTAATTCAAATTGAATTCGGGCCAAGGCATTATATTTCGGGGTAGACATTGGCTTTCTCATTTCTGTGACTCCCCATAATATTTTCTTGGCGCGCCAGAAAATCAAAGAGTGAGCTTTAAAACGATGACGAGCTTTGAAAGGACAAGCTGCGTTTGGGTTTGGGGTAGCGTTGATGTCAGCCTTTTGAACAGTGAGCTTTGAAAACATGAGGAGCTTTGAAAGGATGAGCTTTGAAAGGATGAGCTTTGAAAGCATCTCATAAGCTTTGGAAGAAATAGCTGGGTTTGGTCTGGGGTTGGGTTGATGTCAAGCTTTGATAGAGTGAGCTTTCAAAAGATGAGCCGTTTTAAAATTCGAAACGGCCACATTATTCAACCTTTGTTTTCTATTCTAGTAGATCGACGGCCTCTGCTATACATGGTATCGAACTAGTAATGTTCCTCTATGATAGTTTTAGTTTTGACTTCCTTGTTGATCAACCAAGGAGCAATTTCTTCACTCTACCAATAAAGAAAATCGGCAAGGCAAAGTTTCTACTTCTTGGATCAGTTGGAACGATTGCAGGAGAAGACAAGTAAGTTTCACTATAAATATGACTAGCTCTAGCTCCGTTATTCTGATCATACAGAAGTTTAATAAAAAAGTGAGGCATCTGCAGGACTCATTGCCCATCCTGATAAGTGGATTAGTAGTTGTGTCATCGATGATTGACGAGTTTCTTGCGACGATGCAGTTCGATTCTTCCTAGTACACGTTTAGTATCAAGAAGAATTACACTGGCATACAATCAAAATCCGCCCATTTGTTTTGTCAAAGCTGATACATTTCTTTATTCTGGAAGTCGATAATACCGCGATTCCACAAAGGGCATCTTGGTAACTTCTGCGGCCTGCATCTTATTGCGGATCTTCAACTGAAGTCCAGTTCCTACCTTTGCCAGAGATGTATCGACGTAGCCCATAGCAATCGGTTTCTTGAGACAAGGGCTGTAGGTTCCACTTGTGACTTCCCCAATCAGCGTAGTTCCATCGGCATCATAAATCTCAGTTCCCTGCCGGGCTGGGGCCTTCATTCCAATGATTCCGACTCTCTTTTGGGTCTGTTTCTTGAGTTTGCCCTCGGCCGTCAAAAATGTGGAAGCCCCAACAAATCCCTGCTCGGTTCTCCTTCGGCTACCAGGTCGACCAAGAGTCCAGGCAAGAGCTCCCATGACAGGATTTGTGGTTTCGTCCAAATCGTTTCCGTACAAACACAATCCAGCCTCCAGTCGAAGCGAATCACGAGCACCAAGACCAGTAGGGTTGACTGTTTCGTCTTCGATCAACTTCGATGCAATTGCCTCTGTGTATTCGGCAGGTATCGCAATCTCAAATCCATCTTCTCCAGTGTATCCGCATCGTGTGATTCGGCATCCTTCAATGTTTCCATCGAGGGTGACGTCGGTTCCAGTCATAAATGCCATCGATGTCAAGTCGAAACCGTCTGGAAGGATCTTTGCTACCGCAGCGGCGGCCCCTGGTCCCTGTAGAGCCAAAAGTTGCATGGTATCTTCCAGGTATTCCATGGTAACATCACCGTCAAACTCATCAAGGTGCTTTTGGAAGTGTTCCATGTCACCAAATTTAGTAGCACCGTTTACAACCATGTAAACGAAGTCACCCGCATTGGTAATGACAGTGTCATCCATGATTCCACCATTATCATTGGTGATTAGACTCAATAGTCCCTCTCCGTCTCCCAGTCCCTGAATGTCTCCAACGACTACTTTTTCGATAAACTTTGCGCGATCAGCTCCATGCCATCGAATCTGAAGAACCAACAAACCAACAAACCAACAAACCAAACAAATTCAATTTGAGTGCAATACAATTTTATCACACCAAAGCATAGAAAAAATCTTGTTTGCAAATAGACACAACGAGAACTCGGAGAAACGCACCTGCCCCATGTGCGAAACGTCAAACAATGACGCCTTTCCCTCGGATCGGCACCAAAGATGTTCCTTCATCACTCCACCATTGGGAGCATTATCTCCCTTGTACAAGACGGGTAGTTCGTATCCAGCGAAGGGAACCATTTCTCCACCCAAGTCCTTGTGCCACTGATTTAGTGTAGTTGGTACCAAAGATTCCGACGATGCGGCAGCTGCCATCGAACGCCGGGCAACCTTGGCCCCAGACGAAATAGCCGGCTTGAGGGCCGTTTTCAAGAGAAGTGGGCTCATGGTGAATCAGTAATTTTCTTTGACAAATAAAAGGGGTGTTCTGTCCTTGACTTGTTCACTCCAAAGGTTTCGGTGTCAATCCAAAAGGTGGAAGCTGTGTTTCCGAATAGACTGGTGATGAATGATCAGCACAACAACTGCCAATGGAAGCGAGGAGGGATCTTTTTTTCTTTCATTTCATTCGTTTGTAGCTGTTCGTGACGTCATCTGTGAGGCTCTCAAGAATTCCGCAGAGCAACCGTGAAATTCTACTGCACGTTCTGTTCATGGTTGGATGGAAAACTAAAACTAAAATAGTACTACCCAAAAAGGTTTGGTTGCTAATTCCACTGCTAGAGAATCTTTATCCACTTCGGAACGCATGAGTAAGAATAGATAGCCTATCTCTAGGATTTGAGTACTATCGAGTTTGAGAATGATGGTGAACAGCAAGTAGAGCTGAACGATTCTAGAAGCACTGCACTAGCAAGATAGGATGCTCGTGTTCTCCCGATGGAATACTACGCAGTTAAACTATAAATGGTAGCTATTAATTCTATTATTAGATGTTGTTGCTGTCATGATGCTTGGTCTCGGGATGTTGATTGAACACTCCGTCGTATAGTAGAATCTATAATATGTTTTGCAACAATAGAGGATTGGCAGGTAAAAAGAAGATCGCGGATCACTCTCCTACGATCTACTTCTAGATCGGATTCTTCTCCGTCGTTCTCGCGAAGGCATCGAAGAATGCATTGCTTCGACTCTATCTCTTTGGTACCAGCGATCGAGAGACGATTCACTGGAAACTGTTCGCGAGAGGCGATCCAGAGAATCGTATCTCAGCGATCTAGCCGAGCCCGAGATACTTTCGGCACGATTGTCGTCATCAGAATCAAGGCTGGAGTCAGAGCTACTACTGCTACTACTGCTGGTGGTGCTCGAGTCGTCGCTTGATCTATCATTGGCATTTTGCTGTCTCGCACGAAAACCATTGCTGAACACATGAACACCACCATGCGAGTCGTCGCTTGAACTGTCGTTGTTATGTTGCTGTCTCCCACGAAAACGACCGCTGAAAACGTGGACTCCACCATTGTGAACGCGGACAACGCCATTGTTGACATCAACGTTAACGTCAACGCCATTGTTAACATCGATGACATCGCTGTTTTGGTATATTCTGACCCGATCGGAGGTAGTGCTCTCGCTCTCGCTCTCGCTGCTGCTGCTAGAATCAACACTCGAACTATCGCTATCATCATCTTCCGAGCTGCTGCTGCTACTGCTGCTACTGTCGCTGCTACTATCGCTGTCACTGCTGCTACTACTGAGACTGTAGTTCCTCCAGTCACCCATGACACCACCACTGGCGGTCTCGCTGCCCCAATCATGGGCAAGGGAGGATTCGTTGTTGCTGTTGGACCTTGTCGATTTTGCTGGCAAACAAATACTGTCATCGATTTTTGGAAGGGCTTGGCGACAAACACCACACTTGGCATTGTTATTGTTGCTTGAGGAAGACTGATTTTGAGCCCATGACAGCTGTTGAAGATAACAGCTTGCGTGATAGGCTTGGCCACAACAGGCGGAAAAGAGATCAACTTTGGAACCACCATCATCTCCTCCTTCCATACAGATAATGCATCGATCCTCTCTAACCTTTTGTTCCCGAATACTTCTCAAGGACTTGGAGAGATCAGGATGAGTGCCATCCTTCCACTTTTCGATTTCTTCCTTGAGCTTTCCTGTGGCAAGATCAACGATTTTCTGAATTGATTTCTGCTGTTCTTCCTGCTTTCGCTTTAGACGCTCATCCTTTCTTCGCTGCTTCCGCCGTCGCTTTGTGGAATCCGCAACGCGAGTTGATGAAGGCGAGGTTGACATTCGAGATCGTTTGCGTTCTTCTGTCTCCTGATCTGCGTCATTGCTCTTCGTTTTTGTTCCTTGCTTTGGCATGGTTCGTAATCTTGGAAGCACGAAGCAAGCTGCTTTCGATCTTGATTCTCTAGTTTCAGAGGATATTGATTGTGAATCAGGATTATTGACTCTGCTTGTGGACCTATACAGATCAATAGAAAAGTTTTGTGTAGTAGTTGTGAAAGAATTGCAGTCAACACGTTGCGGCTTTGGTTTGCTTCACGTCGTGAACAATCTTCAATATGTGTCTTTGATCGAGGAATACAAACACAAACCATATTCTTCTGTTCCACGTTCCATCAAGGCCTTTCCCGAACAGAAAGAATATAAACCATCGAACCGAAAGAATAGCGCGTGATACGCGTGATCTCTGCTTGGGCGGAAGGCGCGCGCAAGACGAGTAAATGACAACCTATTTGTAATAGGTAAGAAGCATATGCATAGGGATAGTGACCTTTAGTGGCACAAAGAGTCACTATGCCTCACTCAACTCGTGGCCTTCCCCAAAAATTCTTGATGCGGGATCGGATCGAAACAGATTTACGGAAGATGATGCCGAGCTCGCAACTATCGTTGTTGGTTCAGTTGAAGCAAACCAAACCACAACGCGTCGACAAACCGAGACACCCCGTCATTGTAGAGTTCCTATCCGAGAATCATTTTGCATTCCATCTACAATCTAGTCGAAAGAAGAAGCCCACGTCGCCCTAAATCTAATACAGGAAAGAGAAAACAGATTCCTTGCGAAATTTGACGAGTCAAGATATTATCTACGCAACAGGAACAACAACATGGCGGACTTTGATCAAGCAGTCGCTGAAGAGATCCCTGGGGATGTTTTTGTGTTTTCTATCATCGATGACGAAGAAAATGAATACATGCCTGGTGTCGTATCCCATGTCGACGACTACGAATTGCCGGAAAATTTTGTCCGCGATCGAAAAGCCGGAGGCGGTGTTTGCACGTATGCCTTGCTAAAAGCCCTCGACTCGAGCAATGGCGAAGAAGGAAGGGAACAAAGGACTTGGGCAGATACTCTCCAGATTATGCACAGCGAAGTCGAAGAAGAAGGAGGCAGGCAATCCCTACCGACCCTCGCGACAAGCAGAGCCATCGATATTCACGAGGAGCACCTGAACCTTGTTTCTAATTCCAACCGTGGGACCAAGCGCGCCCTGCTAGTAGGGGCTCACTATCAGGACGAAGAAGATGAAAAAGGCTGGCTTGAATCCTGCCACACGGATGTGCGGATGTTGAGAAACCATTTAATCCACGAGGAGGGATTCGAAAAACGAAATATTCTAGTCTTAATGGACGACGACCGGCACCATGAACCGACGAAGGGACTTATTCTGGATGCTCTAGAAAGGATGTGTCGATTGAGCGAAGAAGGAGACTCGATATTCTTTCATTTTTCAGGTGAGTTGGAAAGATATATACAAACATCGTGGAACAAGAGCAAACCAAATCAGTATTCGGCAAAGTGATAAAATTGGTTCTAACTCTATTTTTTCATTTGAATTTTTGAATTGGATTGTTGATGAACATTTTCGAATGCATATAATGCAAATATCAGGTCATGGAGGAACACTGATGAACGAAGATGAGGACGGTATGTTGCATGAATTGCTGGCTCCAGGGAATTTCCGAGAAACGGGTCCCGTGACGGACGATGAGCTGTATTCTTCTTTTGTGGCGCAAGTTCCCAAAGGAGTTCATGCGATGGTTATAATTGATACTTGCCACCCGGCATCTTATCGAAGCGGCAAATCGTGTGCTATTGACCTTCCTTATATGTGTTCAGCGGGTGATGAGGAGCTTCGTTATTCTGAAGGATTTCGTCCAGGTCGGCTGATGGCTGGTGCAGGAATTGCTGCAGGTGCCGCTGCTGTTGTTTCAAAAGCAAAGAAAAAGAAGAAGGATAAAAAGAAGAGACCAAAGGAGGGGGAAGAGGATGAAGATGTTGAGGCCTCTGAGGTATCTAGCGAAGCCAAATCGAAGAAGAAATCTAAAAACAAGAAAAAGAAGAAACAGGAAAGCGAAGAAAATGTAGTCGAGGGAGGAGATGAAGACAAAGCGAAAAAGAAGAAGAAAAAGAAAAAACCAAAAGAGTAAAAACGGAAATAGAAGGGTCTTTATGAACGGAATTTAAGGATCCATATTGTGTGCAATCTGGATTTTGTAACGGAAGCACATAAAAGTAAGGAAACAAACTGATGTCATCTTTCAAATCATACAGGTTGTTACTTCGGTATATTTGAAAGTGGATATGGATAGAACAAACTCTAAACAATTTCGTTTTATATGTCACTAAACAGTTTTCTTTTTTATAGCACTTCAAGACTGTATTCTCCATATTTATAAATTTTATAATATAATTGTAATGCCTAGAGAGGATCTAGCGTATAGATATTGCATCGATGGCAGTTGCGACAAATATATATTATAATTGGTATGATTTATATTAAATTTACTCGTTGCTTTGTAAATGAATGATTTCACTTTGCTCATCTGTTTGTGCCTGTCTACAACACGCTGCAAAGTGGTAAAGAAAATCATGGTCGCAATATTGATCGTGACAGACAGGACATTTTACAGATCCGGAGTCCGATGGCACCAATTGCAATGCCGCCATTGCTAAGTTGGCGGCTGTTTCTTGGTATTCATCTTCATTTTCTTCAAAGATTGTTGCAGAAGGTTCTTCGAGAAGTTCATCCATCATCCACGATGGTGGTACCGCAGTATTTTCGATAGTCGTTGGAAGCAAAAGATCAATAGCGAGCTGGGTCGTGGGTGAACCGAAAAACTGTTGCCAGCTGTTCAATGTGCCGGCAGAAGTGGTAGTGCTGTACCAACGAATGAATGTACTACTATGAGAAGCAATTAGTCTTAATATATACTAAATTACGAACTATACTAAATAAAGAAGTATACAAATTGGTATCGGAAACTGCAAGAACTCAACAACCAATTTCTGTACCTGTTTGGAGGGGCCCCATGTAGTGCCAGTCGAGGACGGATAATTACAGTCTTTAGTAAACATAAACGAAATCTTTTTTATTTCTTCCCCTAAAAACCCGAGAACGGCGTTCTGAGGTTTTCGTGTACCCTAATCTAGAAGGATCTCGTCTAGAAAAAAGCGATTTTCTCATGGCGATGCTCGTGTCGGTTGGAAATTTTGGAGGACAAACTCTGTTGTGGTAGCTTCAAGAGCTCCAACTAGAAAGAACGAAATACATGTATCTAAACTTTTCTTGTTCTACTATATATTACATATCTACAGTTGATCATTGATGGTACCAACAGTCATGAGGTCAAGCCTGTCGACTACACTATCCTTAGCCCAAACGTGAGAAAGTAACCTTCCAGCTAATATTTCATGCGTCATTAGAACAAATATTATCACAGAAGTCGGCCTTGGCAAACCGTTTGACAAGGTTCTCCACCGCCAACTTGTTGCTTTCCGTTCCCACTTCACTGCCCCCAAACGTTTCTGGTTTCCTGTTCAGGGCAATCAGGAACTTTTTAATGTTTGGAAAACCGCCAAAAGTACTTGGAGCGGATTGTAGATATGACTCTTCGGAGGTGACATAGCAATAGTAAACGAGATATAAAAGTTCCCGTCTCTCCGCAGGTTTAGCCTTGTCCCAGCAATCCATTGTCACAGTAAGCATCATCGACAACCTTGTGTGTTGTGTGTCCTTGTTGTACGGGGATTCCCCTTCCTCTGTGTAGGTCCAAAAGAGAATTGTGCGTACTTCCCCAGGGCAATCTTTAGAATTTCCGCTTCCACAATGGACAGTACCACCAGGGATCTTGTAAACGGTTCCCTGTGGGCAGTTGAGCATCCTCAAGGAACTCCACTCAAACCTTTTTGAGTGACTCTTGTTCATTTTGTGGCCGTACTTCTGAAACTGAAACAATTTTCCAAAGCCGTCCGCTAGAAGACCCTTTGAATTATATTCACCCTTGTACCGCGAATCTATGTTTGTTTGCAGACTTGTCGCACACTTCATCCAGTGTGCAGCTTGTTGGGGAAAGGTTTCTATCCCATTATTCACAAGGTTAAGGAGCTCACTCAACGACGTTGGTGATGCCGGTTCTTCTTCCTCGAATACAACTGTGGATGCCTGACCAGCTGATACATGCATGGCAAACTGTATCTGTCCCGGTCTAGCTAGGTCAAGGTGCATGCCTTGGTCATCCATGTCCTTTGTCATGATCAGGGAATACACTCCAAGTCTATCGCGGCAGTATGTCGCACCAATCATGTTTGCTGTGTGCTCTTCTGCTAGCTGAACTATTAAGCTAAATTCTTTTTGACAAAAACCGGTTCGGTCTGAAAACCAACTCCAGAGGGGTGTTTCGTCAAACTTTTCTCCGAAATCGAAGTCCATCGTATAGCGGTCAGCTTGTATCGGGACACCACCATAACCTTCGACGTGACTATTTGCGCAAATTTGGTTCACTATTTCGTCAAAATTCCGGAAGATTAGAAACTCTAACTTCCGCAAACATTCTCCAACTCTGTGCATCGATAGATGTTCTTGAAGAGGGAAGGAGTAAACGACACCTGGACAAAGCTCTCCAGGAATCGATCGGTAGTACCTCTCAACAAGATCACCAATCGGCCGAGGGTTACAGCTCATGCCAATCTGGTTATTAATTGCCGGCAAGAATACTTCTCTGGTATTGGTCTTGGTCTTTCTCCTTATCCCGGAAGTACACCATAATCTTTGTTGTTCGATCTTCGACTGCACCAACTTGCAACCTACCCTCTTGACGGACGCTTCTGAATTGGCATTTGCGATCTTCTCCCTGATCAATTTCACGTAGTTGCATTTTTGAGAATGTCTTTCCACTATTTTGCTATACGAAATAACCTCTCCGCAGATACAGGCCACAAGAGATCGGCGGAAGTGCATCTGCAAACAAAGGACGGTTTTCCCTTCGTGGGAGAATGAATGGAATTGTGGTTTTTTCAACAGACGCTGGTACCTCTCGGTCCTGGTGTCAATTTGGGGCAGTTTAGAATGGAAGAACATGTTCCCACGTGGATTGGTTGGAGGCTGAGTGGCGCCGGTGATGCACTTCATAGTGTGTTTCCGTGCCGTCCTTGCAACCCCGAATGCAACTCCACATCGACACAAAATAACCATGTGCTGCGGGAATGGGAGGTAGTATGGGACAATTTGGCCGCATGAAAATTGGTGGACAAAGCCTGATTTGGCATCCAACATTTCGGTGACCTCGTGAAGGCTGAGCCGACGAGCCGGGCATGTCGGACATCGCTCCTTTTCGTGAACGAGTGTTCCAGGCTCGCCAGGGGGGTTTGGCTGAATGGCGGATTGGTTCTTACAATCAGATTCTTCTTCCTGGGGTGATTTGTCGAGAACACTGAAGGTGGTCTCGGATTGTTCCCTGGCTGGTTCCTTAGATAAAATAGGGATGTATTTGCCTCGGTTATTCATTCTTTCACTTGTGGGGGTAAGGTAAGGTCAAGGCAATTTGTGATTTGTGTTTCGGAAAGAGTTGTCCTCCGAACTGAATATAAAATGGATTCACAACCAACCAATGAACGTTTGGGCGCTCGAGGCCCAGTACGTTCATTGATTTGATTTGCTGATCAGCGCTTGGGCCTTGAGCGCCCAAGGGCGTGATGTTTCCCAACCAACCAATGAAAGCTTGGGCGCTCGAGGCCCAATTTTTTCATTGATTTGATTCGCTGAATGGACGCGCACAACATTTTGGACAAGCAGAGCGCGCTTGTCAAGATAACCAACCACACTTTCACCCCTCAATATGTGTTTCCCCTCTCCCCCTCCTCTCTTTGGTGCGCGCCGTATTTTTCCTCTCTCTTTGAATTTTTCCTCTCTCTTTGGTGCGCGCCGGTCAGTTTTTCTTCATTCACATAATTTTCGGATCAAATACAAATACGAATTTGAATTTGAATTTGAATTCGAACCGACGCGCCGACCAACACAGTAAAGAGAGCTCTAACCAACGCACCGAACTGATTGTAAAGAGAACTCTCCCAACTGATTGCAAAGAGAGCTCCAACTGAAGCACCTCTACTTCAAATTTTCTTACATCATTATTTTACAAAAACGAAAACGAAAATGGGACAACGAAGACGGAAACGAAACCAGCAGCAACACAAACAGAAGGTATAGAAGACAAACACAATTGTAACTCATTTGAAAGGAAAAAGCCAGTTCATTGGAAGCATTCTGGGATATTACTCTCTTTCACGTGCACAGGGCCTGGTTACCCCCTCCAAAGGGGGGCGCCTACCCCTCGTCAATCTTTTGACAGTGTATTAGAGCGTGTTAGGGGCGATGGACGCTTGCAATCTAATGAACTGGCTTTTGGGGAAATCTTGTTTGCTACTTGCGGTTCTAACCAAAGCTCGGTTTATTCATTTTCTTTTCAGAGATTCTTGGAAGAGAATTCAATTCTATTGTCTGACATACCCCTTGACCGTCAGGTTCTTCCTATGAACCACCAAGGGAATCGACTTGCTTCTTTATCTACATACAAAGAGCTTGTACAAACAGAAGCAAAGAAGAAGCGTAGACAGTATGTTTCCGGACTGGTCTATTATGCTGACCAAGCGCCATCCCGGGCAACTGGCAATAATGGATGGAAACAAGTGGTCTATCAGCCTGACACCGAAGATGAATGGCACAAACAAAGCCTGTTTCGTATAGAAACCAGTGATGGCCTTATCCTTGTTCAGTTTTGCAAACAAGATGTCCATGAAGATATCCGCGAGGGTGTAAATTACTTATTGTCCAGTCATTCTTTGGTTCGTCTGGATAATGAAGGTCATGAAGATGGTACAATGGTACCCGCCGGAATTCGTCTGGACCCACGAAAATCCGCTTGTGTTACATACGTGAATACGAGGAATAAGGATATTACACCGGTGCAGGCAACAAAAATTGAGAAGAAATACATGATTGCATTTCATGAGCTGAACACAAATCCTTCTTGTGATCCTGCCAAGCGCGATACACTGTTTCGTCGAGACTACAACGACTCTCTCAATACGTTGAAGATATCCAACAACGTCTTCAAGCTTCCATATCCAGACGACAACACCAAGGAGAAAGTACAAGTTTTCCCAACCTATTCGGCAACTGATTCCCTCAAGAACTCTCTTCATGTAGATGTAGAGGATTTCGAGCGATCCTGTGCTGTTTTCTACCAACACCAGAAGGAAGGCGAACAATATCTTGTTTTCCCGAAATATGGATTGGCAGTGCAATGCGCATCATCTCCAGTCATGATTTCGTGGGACGCACGAAAACAACAGCACTGTACTCTTCGTGTGAGCAATGGCATTCGGAGTCTATGCAGATGTCCAAGGAATAAGACATCGAAACGCAGAAGGAACCAGAAACGATTTGCCAAGCAACCAAAAAACAAAAGATTGAAGGTTGGTGATACCGTTGTTGTACAATCTCACAAGACAAGAGATAATCTCCGAGCTGTTGATAAAGCCTACGCCACAGAGATATATGGCGAAAGCCAGTGTTACGTCCAAAGACCAGCAAAGATAAATGCAATCAAAGGGGACTCAATTACCATCACATATACAACTAAAAAAAGGTCGTTGGGAGAAATCACATTGTTGTCGAGTATGGTTCTCCCTCTTGAAGAGGGCACATAATTCATAGTAGTATTTGTCAGTATTTGTCAGTATTTGTCATTTGTATTCAATTTCTATTTTGTTACTCTTACACATGCTTCGTAGAACCAATGTAGATAAGCTGCATTGTTGTATTACCATATATTTCCCCAATTGTTGTTTTGTCGGTAGTTGTCTAGATAAATACCATCCCGTCATGGAGAGTGTGTTTTTTACGATAAGCAATTGCTGCTTGTTTGGCCTCCTCTTTACTGCCATAATGAGAAACCCAAAAATACTTTGTCCAAGGAACCGAAGCAGAACAAGCATCTGGTGTGTACACTCGCACAGTTGCAGCGAATGCTTTCCCACCGTGGACTTCAGAAACTCCAATTGTCTTACCGTCGTCTTGAAATTTGTGACATTTTTTGGCGTTGGCCTGGAACAAATGAAATCGAGGCAAGAGATTTGACTCGCTATTGTTGTTGCGATCACAATCGATATGTTCACAAGTTTCCCCAGGGCGAAGTTCTCGGCCAATAAAACACTCCAATGACAAACGTCCAAAGATCATCGACTTCCCAAAAACACTGACCTTGTGATCAACCCAACTGGAATTCTTCGATTCGTGGCGATGAATTGTCTGAAATTTGTTTTTTTTGATATTATGAACATGAGTGCCATCTTCGTTCACCTCGACTTCCATAGTTGGATGCTTGAACCAAATATCAGTCTGCAATGTAGATTCGTCGATGGGTAATCTGGTCTTTATAAACAAGCACTTTTCGGCACTCCTATAACAGATAAAAACGTGTTATGTCGTTAGAAAAGAAAAATCACAAGAGAACACACTGTATGCACCAAACCGCGTACTTACTCTGGATCCAAATTCTCTTTCAAATAGTTTTCATTAAAAGGAATCCAACGAATGCATTCGAGGGCATTATTGTAACACTCATCGTCGTGTTGAACAATGTGGCCTTCTGGGCGAGGGCCAACAAATGTTGTTAGAACAATTCCTCCTAGACCGATTCGTGTCGCTCTTCCTTCCATTTTATAATCCGCAGCACTAAATGTGGATCTGTTGTTGACTTGATCTGGTTTGCAACTTGCCACAGTGTAGGTGCGGATAAAGTATCTGTATAAGAATTTCTCTCTTTTTTCTTTCTTAGCACGACGTCCAAGAATATCGGCCGTGCCTGCCTGCAAATGCTTTCTGGCAAGCTTGGGGGTGACATACATGCGTGTACAAATGATCTGAGCCCCACTCGTTGTAACGTAGTATACAACCGGAAAGTAGATCTTTCCTTTTGCGCTGACTCTGTATCCATCACCCTCGTATCCATCGCCCTCGTGCTTGCCGACAATGGCATGGTATCCTGGAGTGAGTTCATCCATCACAACAAAGTTTGGATTCTGTGCAAAGCGATGGCACTCCTCGCGCGTTTTGAAACCCTGTCTTGTATCCTGTGCCAAAAACTTGGCATCGAATGGCACCTTGCCAACCAGGCCTTTCTGCTCCATGAAACGAAATAGTGGTGGAGTCAACGGCACTTCATTCATGGACTGGCCCTTAGCTTGGGAGATTTTCAGATTAAAATCATCGAATTCCTTTTGTGTTGCAACATGGTTTGGGTTTGCAATCTCGACACCACCTTTGGCTCGTGTTACTGTCACACCACGTTGATTACCACTGATCTGTGTGTTGAGGAGGCTTATATCCTGATATCGAGATCTGTAATAATTCCAAAGAAGAAATTGTTATAGGTGAGAAG